>VOFC01006416.1_pt1 | contig 28389 bp, 47 predicted proteins | sample 5384161 | NCBI WGS metagenome assembly VOFC01 (sample SAMN12384722, study PRJNA508395) | human gut metagenome | isolation source: healthy gut B | host: Homo sapiens | reverse complement strand
AGAAGAGCGCTGAGGACGAACAGGCCAACGGCTTTGCCGAAACGGGCACGATCGCCAACGAGGTCGAGGCCATTCTCACACGCGCCGGCATGAATGTCTCGACCAAGACGCTCTACGGTGACGTGGGCGACGTCATCGCCGAACACGCCGAGGAAGAGAACTACGACATGATCGTCATGGGCTCCCACGGCTACAGTTCCGTCTCCGCCACGCTGCTCGGCTCCGTCACGATGACGGTTGCGAGCGAGTGTGACGTGCCGCTCCTGATCGTTCGCTGACAAGTGGATCCACTCTCTTGAGGGCACCAGACGACAAGACCGTCCTGCTTCACGCATGGCGGTCTTTCTTTTGAGCGGGTGCTTTGTCGGATGGCGGCGCGGTCCCGAATCGCGAAGCTTGTCGTTGATGAAAGGGAAGGGAAAGGCGCACGAAAACGGCGGACATGAAAAAGGCCGGGGCTCCTTTCGGAGCCCGCCGGCCCTTGCTTCAGGATGACTCAGTGCTGAGGATCAGATCCGCACTGAAGGATCCGGGTTAGAAGCGGTGCGTCAGACCGAGGTAGGCCTGGGTCGTCTTGTCGGAGCCTTCATCGTCATACTTGACCTGAGCGAAGCCGGCACCCGTGTAGACGGAAGTGCGCTTGGAGAGGTAGTACTCGTACTTGGCACCGAAGGCGTAGTTTTGGCATCACCGTCTTCACCATTATCGAATTCGACGGTGAAGTCCGTGAAGTAGGCCGCAACCGTCAGGTCGCCGCCGGCAACCGGGACGATCGTGCCGAGGTGAACGCCGTAGCCCTGACGCCGTCGGCAGCGGATTCCGTATTACCAGCCTTGTCGATGAGATTGGCATCGGCTTCAGTAATGGCGGTGAGCTGACCGGCCTTGATGCCCTTGAAGTACTGGCCCATGACGAAGGTCTTGGCGAAGCCGCAGTCGTAGTTGCCGCCGAGGTAGACGATCTGGCCGTCGTCATGTTCATCAGCGCCGAAGGACTTGTAGTTCTGGAATTCGTAGGCGAGGACCGTCTGAGAGCGCCGAAGTCGCCGGTAAGAGCGGCGGAGCTGTAGCGGTTCACGGCGGAAGAGCCTTCACGAGCCGTTTCCTTGACGGAGTCTTCGTTGAAGGAGTACTGGACCGTAGCCTGGAGACCGGCGAACTTCGGGGTCTGGTACGTGACCATGTTGTCGTAGCGGTCGGAGGTGGCGAAGCCGAAGACGTTGTTGTCGCCGCCGTCGAAGGCATCAGCCGTGGCGAGGACGAGGTCATACGTGCCGGCACCGAGCCAACGCCGCCCATGCGGCCCATGGAGAGCGTACCGAAGTCGGAGTAGACGGAGACGGAAGCTTCGCGGTCGAAGATGCGCTTTTCGGACTTGAGTGCGCCGGAATCGGACTGGAAGCCGTTTTCGAGCTGGAAGCTCACCTTCATGCCGTTGCCGAGTTCTTCCGTGCCCTTCAGGCCGAAGCGGGAGGCGGAGGAGACGCCGGAGTCCATGGAGAACTTGTTGACGTCAGCTTCGTTGGAATCGTCGAAGGACTGGTGCGTGTAGATGAGGCCCGTGTCGACGACGCCGAAAAGGGTCACGTCAGCAGCGGAGGCATAGCCGGCGGCGCCGGAGAACGGCGGAGCGCGGCGAGAGACTTCTTGAACATTTGTGTATTTCTCCAATTTCCTCCGTTTCCGGAGGATCGAGGGGTTTGAATTGATCGCAACGCAAATCTAGTGCCGATGCGGGCGGTACGCAAACCCATCTCAACGACGTCCGGGCAAATGAAGGCGAACGTCCACGGGCGACGCAGGGCATTTCGGAAATACCTCGACGGATCCGGACGAAATGAGGCGCTCCCCCCTTGATGCACAAAAGGGTTTACCGCCTTCTTTTTCGCGAAAGGAAGGGTATTCCCGAGGGACGGCAAAAGGGGCCAAAGAGGGACGATCCTGACGTCAGGCGCGGTTGTAAAATATGTATTTCGTGTGCGGAGTGTTGCTAATTTTGCAACAACCGAGCCCAGGAGACTGACGTTCAAGGGCGGGGGGGTGTCTTGTAAAGGGCTCTCCTGCAGGTGTTTGTAAATGACACCCAGCCGTACATCCGCATAGGGGACGAAGACTTTCGATGGGTGTCGATCGGCGCAAAGGAAACGGGCGACTCACCGGGAGCCGCCCGTCCTGTTTTTCAACCCTTAATCCCGGTCCGCGGAACCAATCTTTCCCATGCTGACCGAAGGATCAATGCATGAGCCTCATCAGAAGCAGTGCGTGAGGCCGAGGTGAGGCCTGGTAGGCCTCTTCGCCTTGTCGGCGGAGTGAAGTCGACCTTGGCCTTGTACCAGCCCGTGCCGCCATAGACGGAGGTGCGCTTGGAAAGCGGGTATTCGTACTTGAGGGCGATGCCGTAGTACTTGCCGTCGGCGTCTTCCTCGGCGTTCTTGACCGTGGGTCGACGTAGTAGAGGCCGCCCGTGAAGTCGCCGCCCCCACCGGGACGATCGTGCCGTGAGCGCCGTAGCCCTTGACGCCTTCACCGTCAACAGGGTCACCTTCGAAGGCGTCGGCGGCGAACGGATTTTCAGCGAGGCCCTTGGAAGTACTGGCCCATCACGAGACAGCAGCGACTTCCGGGGAGTCAGTTGCCGCCGAGGTGAGCAGCTGACCGTCTTCGGTGTTGGCTGAACCTTGTCACCGAAGGAGGCGTAGTTCTGGGCTTCATAGGCGAGCACGCTCTGGAAGCTTCAAGTTCAGCGGTCAGTGCGAAGACAGTCGACCATGAGAAATTTTTCGCGTTTCGATGTTGTCGACGCTGCTTTCGTTGAGCGGTATTTGGACCGTGGCCTGGAAGCCGGAGAAGCTCGGCGTCTGGTAGGTGACCATGTTGTGCGGTCGGACGTGGCGAAGCCGAAGACGTCTGTCACCGCCGTCGAGCGTCGCCGATAGCGAAGAGCGGCGTCAAGAGTCGCCGGCGGCAGGGAACCGATCACCATGCAGCCAAGGCTGCCGAGGAAGTCGCCGGAAGCGTCAGGGAAGGGCTGCAGTTGAAGGCGGTCGTCGCCAGCTGCCGTCGTCGGCGTTGAAGCAAATTTTTCAACAGCTCACGGTCATGCCGTTGCCAAGATCTTCAGGAACCCTTGCTGATACCGAAGCGGGACAGGAGGAAATGCCGCTCTCAAGAGCAAAGGAGTCGGTCTTCGTCGAAACCGTTGGTTTCACGACCTTGGAATGATAGCAGCCAGCCGTTGTCGACGATGCCGTAAACGTGACTTCAGAGGCGGAGGCAAGGCCCGCGGAAAGGCTGAGAACCGCAAGGGCGGCCATGGACTTCTTGAACATGAAAATGCTCCTGATGGTTTGTCGCGCTCCCGAAGGAGGGAGCAGCATTGGAATGTCGGCAAACTCTAATGCGAGGTCATTCTCATTGCGCAAGCGTCATCACGAACCGTGGAATGGCTTCAATGACTTTCCGCTCGAATCTGTCGTTCCTCAAGCAGCAATGCGACCCATTCTCATTGCGGAGAAAGGCTTGCCGACAATCGTTCTCGTGAAAACGGCAATGATGTGGACGCGTGACAGGGGGATCGGGACGCGTTCGAATACCGCAAGCATGGTATTTGTGAGAGCGCTTTTCCGTTGCAAACGCGCACACACGCCTGGCGCTTCAGGAGAGGCTGCCAATGGCGGCGCTGGTCAAAAGCGCCTCTCCGGGACGAGGTTATGCGCCCTGCGCGGGAAAATTTCTTCTGACGAAATGGCAGGTATCGAGTTCCCGCTTTGACAAGACGAGGGTGGGGCGGTGCGGTGCATCATAAAGGTGCTTAACAGCTGCAACGTGCATGCTGCAGACTCCGGTCAAGCAAGCACAATCTCCGCCGATCTTCATCACGAAGAGGCGCGTCACATCTTCAGCCCCACGAGGGCGTTTGCCCTCGGGGGCCCTGCACATGCGAACATCAGGGGTCAGGCGTCCTCGTTTTCTTTTTCAAAGGGAAACAAAATGACTCCCCGACATCAATCTCCCATCTCACTCCCACCAAACTTCACGGTCCGGCCTCCGTCTTCGGCAATCTCTGCGAACGCGACTGCCTGGGCTGCAAGTCAGAAACGCTTCCTGCTTTCGCCCGCACCGCATCCCCGTCCTGAACCGTGCCACTTCTTCAGCGAGGCGCACTACCGCACGCGCTCTCGCCGCGTGGTGGAACCTCGCTCGTCGATGAACCGTCCGTGTCGGGTCCGTCCGGGCTCCGCTTAAAGACCAGCACGGCCATGCAGTTCTGCGCCCGCCTCGGCATTCCGTGGTGAGCGTCACTGCACGCGCCCGCATGGACCGCCGCGAGCTTCGGTCACTCGGGCTCTTCAGGGCGGGTGGAGACCCGCTGGATCGACGGTCCTGCGCTTCTCGCCTGGAAGCACGGCTGGACGCTTCTCATCAATAATTCAGCGCAGCACCCGCAGACGCGGGTGAGCTGCAACGACATTCTTTGAGGGGTCGCTCGACAACGGCGCAACCGGCGAACTCTGTCGTTCGCATCCCATGACCCGCGTGATCGTCACCGACAACACGCGCGGCCGTCGAAGCGAGATTGACGAAGGGTTCTTCGGTCGTCAGATCCAGGACAGGTGGTCATCGACCGCGCTTCTGCTTTGTATGCGCATGGAAGGTCTCGGCAGCCAAAAGCCTGCTTGCAGCGACGGCCGATCAGGACTGGCTCGCCGAGTTCGAGCCCGAGGTCCTCGACAGGTTTCTTCCAGCGCGCTCGCGCGTCTTGGAGCCGACAGGGGCCGCGGCTCAGGCTCAGGCCATCGGCTTCGAGTCCAGAGCCGTCCTGCCTCAGCTTCCCGGGAGAATGCGAACATGATGCTCGATGCCGCAAGGATGCCCGCAGCTTCCGACGATGATCCTTTCGCAGGATCATCAGGACCAGTTCGACCGAAGCCTCGACTACCGCTCGCGAAGCGGCGGAGACGCTGGCGGTCACGGCGATCGGCAACCCCATTCACGAGATGAGGGTGTCACGCGCCAGAATGTATCTCAAGAACGCCACAGCGGAGAAGCTCTGCGCTCAAGGCAGCGTCCGGTCTGACAATCGTCGGAAGGACCTTTTTCATCAACCCCTGAGGATGCTTTCATCTCGGGACGGACGTCTCCTCATTCATTTGAGAGACGACCGTCATGAAAACGCAGTCTTGACATGGGCGGAATCAGGCCCCTCTGCTGTTGCGTGCAACATCCGTTCAACATCCTTTCCGGGAGGCGAACGATGCGCACCGTAATCGTGGAAGACGTCGAAACCGCCGAAGCGAAAAAGCAGAGGCTCGCCACCACCGCCGTGGATGCAGCGCCTCGAGATTCTCCGCACGGAGGCCTCGGCCCGCTCATCGAGGCTGCAGCGCCCCTGGTCTTCCAGGGGACTCTGCCGCCCACAACATCCGCGTCGAGTTTACGCAGACCGGGATGACGAACGGGCGCGTGATCTGGCTCGGTCCCATCGACCTCGGCCTGAAGCTCGCGTCCATCTACGTCTACGGACACGGATGCCACGAACGTCATCACGTGATGTACACCAACTTCCATGGTGATGAGGGGGGATCGGTGATCCCGGCGTTCGCGACCTCGCGAACGTCTTCGAGACATCCAAGTGGACCAACTCGGTGCTGGGACTACATTTAGGCTACCTGTCTCTGGCGACTCAAAAGCTCTTCAAGGCGCACGAGGCGACGGGGACGGCCGGCTGGAGCAAAATCCGAACGACCTTGAGCCCGCACACTCTTCGCAATGATGCTGCTCACGACCCTCCCGAATTCGAGGTGCTCGGGATCGACATGTTCAGGAGATCTCCGCGCGAACCTTCGCGGGGAGTGCGACCGGCTCTTCCGGACCAAGGCCCATGGGCCGCGTCCTGAAGATCGTGCGCGCAGCCTTTCCGCTCGACTCCACGGAGGCGGCGGTGGGTTTACGCACAAGGTCATGCGGTGCATCCGCGCCGAGAAGAAAAAGGCGCTCAAGGCTGTCGAGGAAGCGGCAGGCGAAGGCTCTGGACAACTTCGAGGTTCCGTCAGGGCGAAGGCCAGTCGCTTCTCTTCGACGACGACGGCGCGGTGACCCCCGAGGGGTGATCCGCGTCTGATGCACCAGAGCAGGGGCGATCAACCGAAACGCCCGATGCCTCTCGGTCATTTCAGACCAACGGCAGTGGCCCGATCGCGAGCCCGAGGAGGAAAGCTTCCCGCAAGCTCATCGGCAACGGTGAATCCGGCAACGGCGATCGAACTTCGCTTCGCCCGAGCGCCACTTCGCCAATGACCGCGAGTATCCGACGCTGCAGCCTGAGAAGGCGGCGATGAACCGCCGTCTCTTCTACAGGGCGCTCGCCAACAGCGCATCGCTCAGAAGGCTCCTTCAGAGCGCGCTCATCCACCCGCAGTCGAACCCCGACAGGCTCGACGAACGTGGAGAGGAGCTCGACGGAGATGCGCTTGCGCTCGCCTCCACGGGTGAAACGGCGGTCTTCCGCCGCGAGCTCGTGCGTCCGGGTCGCGAAGCGGTCGTCGAGATCATTCTCGACGCTTCCGGGTTCCATGGAAGGCGAGGCGATCACGCTTGCCAAGGTCGCCTGCATCCGCCTCCTTGAGGCGCTCCGTGCGGTGACCGGCGTGAAGGCATCCCTGACGATCTTCCCCGGCCCGAACCGTCGCAGCGTCACCTGCGCGGCGGACTTCAACACGCCGGTGAGCCGTGCGCTCAAGCACGTCGACTTCCTTCCGGGGTTCGGTGCGACGCCGATCCTTCAGGCGCTCTTTCACTCTGCGATCGTTCTCGATCAAAGACCGGAGCCCGCGAAGATCGTCTTCGTCATCACCGACGGCTGGTTCCCCAAGGGGCCGGTCGACAACCTCGTCAAGGCACTGGAAGACCGCGGCATCGCCGTCGCAATGGTCGGCATCGGCAGGCACAGCACCCCAAAGGGGAGCATCATCGCCAAGGCCGAAACGATCGCCGACCTTCCGCGGGCCGTTGCAAAGGTCCTTTCGGGCCTTGCGGGCAAGCTCCGCGGGATCGCCGCATGGAGGCGAGGCAAAGGGGGCATCTGAAGGCACGCGTCTTCGACTTTTCGACACGACCGGGATCGACGGAGGACTTCTCCTCCGTCGTCCGGCCGCCGTCGATTCTTCAATCATCTCCCTTCGCTTCAGGCTCCCTGCCTGAGGCCGCAGTGCGGACGTCCTCTTCGCGCCCGTTCCGTCTCCGCCCATCATTCTCCGCATCATCCCACACGAAGAGGCCGGCGCACTGCGAACCTGTTTCACCCATTTCACCCCCATCCAGCCTTGCCTCCTTCCTCTCTCAATCTCCCATGCAGCCCACAGAAACACGATTCCTCACGCGCGCCTCCGCAGGCCGAGCAGTGGCAGGCGCCGTCTCGGGGTACGCGTCCGACCCGATCCGAAGGCTTGTGCCGCTCTCGGACACGAATCCTGACGACTGTCTTGTCGCGCATCCCGCCGACGGGCGTCTGCGCACGATCCTCGCGCCTGAGGATCCCGTCCGCATGCTCCTTCGTCACAGGGCCGCCGTCGAGCAACTGAGGATGGCCGTGGGATCACGCAAGCTTTCGAAGCGCACCTCATGCCCGCCATGGCGGGCTGGGCCGCGATGGTCCAGGGACTTCCTCGAGACGAAAAGGGGGCTCTGGTCGGGGCCGGACGGCCTCTTCGAAGCCGGCCTCATGTTTGCAAGAGGCGCGATCAATGCGGTCGACGCACGCGTGATCGGTCCCGAACTCGCGCCGGGCATTCGTGACGACTGGACGCTTCGCCTTCGAATCGCCTCCGCACTCGCCGGTCTCATGAGCGACAGCCGCAAGCTCGCCGCACTGAAGCTCGAGGCGGGAAGCGAGATCCTGCCACGGGCACCTTCACCGTCACGAGCCGCTTCAATCCTTCGGAAGAAACGGCACTGTCGTTTTGCGTGCACGAGATCGGGCGCGTAATGAGGCTCGAGCGCCACACGGCGCGTGAATCTGCGGGAAGACTCCCAACGCTCAACGCCGACGTCCTTCGTCTCGTCGTCCCTCGTGAAACCCTGATGTGGCTCGGCGTCATCGAGCGCCCCGACGGCGAGACCGTTCTCACGGCTCTCAAGGCCGCCGTCACCTATGCGGCCGGCCAGACGGAGGCCGAACGCCTGATTGCTGAAGCCGCAGCCCGCGGTCGCGAATGGGCGATCAACCGTCGCGCGGCCGAGGCCGCAAGACGAGAGGGCAAAGTCCGCTTCTTCGCGGCTTTGCATCCGTCTATCGTGCCGAATTCAGCCAGAGGCTCTACGACGGACACTGGCGTCTCAACCGCGGAGACTCGCCCGTCGTGTGGGCCGACGACGGCCTCGCACTTCGCTGGCCCGAGGGCTTCACCGCCATTGCAGCCACCGCCGACGACAAGTGGCTCTTTCGAGACGTCCCCGACGAACCCGACGTTGCGGCCGAAATCCTCGTTGCCGACGGATTCGCGATGGCCGATGAAGCGGGCAATCCGCTCTGGCTCACGGACTCGGACTGCATGGCGGGCGAGGGCGCGTGGCTGCGCCTCACCGACTGCGACATGCTGGTTGCGAACGCCCGCCGAGCGGCGGACGCCGCAGGCGAATCCCTTCCCATGCGCTTTCCCGCACTCTTTGAAAAGCGTCCGTCGTCAAGCGCCAGGTCGGGCGGCACGGTGGCAAGACAGTGCTGGGCTTTGTCCGTCCCTCTGAGCTCGAAGCTTCAGACAAGGCAGCGGCGCTCGCAAGGGCGCTCGAAGCCGTGAACACCCGGGACGACGCCGTCATGCTCGTGCATCCCGAGGGCGTCTTCGTCCCCGAGAGCCTGCTCCCGTCGGATGGATCGAGGATCCGGCCGAAGCAGGGATCCTCCTGAGAGTCAAGGCCATGCCCTTTGCCGAAGGCGTACGTCACATGCGGGCCTCGCCCATTCGCCGCGTGCGAATGACGGGATCCTCCGCCGCGCGGGCCGCCCGATACGACCCCGGCCTCAGGGGCGCAAAGGACGGTTCGATCGAACTCACGGGCGTCGTCATCAACCGGCATTCCGTGCGCCCCGTCGTCCGATTCGTCAATGGCGAAGGGCGCACCGTAGAAGAAACCGAAGGCGATCGACCGCGATCCCCCGAAAGGAACCGAAGCCTTCAGGGCCCTCAAGCGCGCCGTCGGCTGGAATCCGAGGAACGAGCCTCAGACAAGGCATGATTGAAGGGAGAACAACACAATGAAGACAACAGAAGCCGTCACGAGCGGCGTATCCTCCTCGCGACTCACGGGCTGGCGGCCCGCATGGGAGGGCTGGAGCGCGGCCGCGGGATTTGCAGCCGCAGGGACAACCGCCGCCATGGTTCCGGGCTGGTGGGGCGCGGGTCTTGCCTCCGTCCTCGCCCTCATGGGTGTCGTGCGCACCGCCGAAGCACTCCGGACCGCCTCCCGCCGCATTCCGCTCGCAGGCTTTTGCGCCCGCCTTCATTCACGCGGGCGACCTCATCCGCATTCTTCGTGAAAAGGGATGGACGAGAAGAAGGCTGTCGACCCCGCAAGGAAAACCGCCCGCGAGCGTCTTGTCGCCCGCTACGAAGCGGGCCGGATTGCGCTTCTCGACTCGATGCGCTTCAATGCAGGCCGCGAAGGCAGGCTCGTCAAGAACCTCTGGATCGGCCGCGGATTCGAGTGGACTCCCGCACACGCCCAGGCGCTCTATGAACTTGCCGCCACGCCCGTCAAGCCCGTGATCGTCCCGAAGCGCATCCGCAAGGCGCTCTCACTACCGGACCCGCTCGGGGCCGGAGACATCGGAAGTCCCGTCATTCACGGGATCGGTGCGACCGAAGAGGACGACATCGTGCGTCCGCTCTCGAGTCTCGGCGGCGGCACGCCTCATCGTCGGCACGACTCAGGCAGGGAAGGGCGTGATGCTCACGAGCCTCGTCACCCAGGCGATCCTTCGGGGTGAACCCGTCATCGTCATCGACCCCAAGAGCAGCAAGCGTCTTCGCAACGCCGTCTGGAAGGCGGCCGAGATCGCGGGTCGTCCCGCTCCTCTCGAATTCCATCCCGCCTTTCCCGAAACGGGCGTCAGACTTGATCCGCTCGGCGCATGGACGCGTCCCACGGAACTTGCCACCCGCATTGCGGCCGTCATGCCGCCCGACAGCGGGGCCTTCGGCAACTTCGCCTGGATGGCCGTCAACGTTGCCGTCGAAGGACTCTTCTACGTGACCGAAAGGCCGAGTCTTCTGGGGCTTCGCCGTCTTCTCGAAGGCGGCATCGATCCGCTTCTCAAGAAGGCTCTGGCCCGATCCTTCAGGGACGCAAGGATCGACGATTGGGAGGAGCAGGTCGAGCGCATGGACAAGCGCAACATCTGTCCGCCCGCCGCCAATGCGAGCATCGAGCTCACCGCTGCCGTCGCCCTCTGGGAGAGGAGACCGTCGGCAAGAAGGACGAAGGTGACGCGAACGCTGTCGTGGGCGGTCTCATCGCCGTCTTTCGTCACAACCGTGAACACTACGCGAAGATCACGGCCTCGCTACAGCCCGTTCTCTCGATGCTCACGGGCGGCACGCTTGCCAAGAGCTTCTCGCCCGATCCGTTCGATCCCGACGACGAGCGTCCGATCGTGACGGTGGAGAGGGTTGTTGAAGGCGGCGACATTCTCTATCTCGGCCTTGACGCGCTCCCCGACTCGACCGTCGCCGCGCGCTCGGCTCCATCATCCTCGCCGACCTCACGGCCTATGCCGGCAAGCGATACAACCGAGGCGAATCGGGTACCGACGTGAAGTCCGTCTCGCTCTTCGTGGACGAGACCGCCAACGTCATCAACGGTCCCATGATCGAGCTCCTCAACAAAGGGGCTCGAAGCCGGCATTCGCGTCACCGCAGCCATGCAGACGGTGAGCGATCTTGCAGCAAGACTCGGGAGCGACAGCCGCGCCCGCATGGCGCTCGGCAACTTCAACAACCTGATTGCGCTGAGAAGCAAGGACCGCCTCACGCAGGAATTCATCTGCGAAACGTTCGGGAAGACCACCGTCTGGTCGACCTCCGCTTCGCTCTCCTCATCGGCCGACGGCTCTCCCGTTCCGGACTTTCGCGCCTCCGTCACGCGCAGCATCCAGGGGCGGCGTGACGAAGATCGTCCCGCCCGAGTCCTGGCCGACTGCCCAACACCGAGTTCTTCGCAAGCGTCTCGGGCGGCAGGCTCTACAAGGAGGATTCCGATCCTTCTCTCCGACGACTGACCGCATCCATTCAAATCCCTTTGGAACAAAATGATGAAGTACATGCTGACCGCGACCGCGCTTGTTCTCATCCTCATGGTGATGTGGCTGCCAGCCAGAACCCCGCCCGAGATCTTCGAGGAGACGGCCTTGAGAGAGGCGCTGATGCTGAGAACGGGCGAGGGGATTCCCATGCCCGAGACGGCCGCGAATCTGGCGGTTGAATATCTCGACGGGCTCGTCTGGGTCTCGGGCGTCCCCCGACCGCTACACGCTTCGACCCTACGGCGGCTCACCGATGACGAAGGACGAGTTTGCCGAGATCGGCAGGGCCGCCGAGCGTACGACCCAGACCGAGTGGCTGCGTGCCATGAAGAGCCTCTTCGTGATGGCGACCCAGCGCCTTGCCGTCATGACCGCAGGCACCATCGCACTCATGCCCTTCATTCTCGCGCTGATTGTCGACGGGTTCGTGAGACGCCGCATCCGCGAAGCCGAGTACCACGCGCCGAGTCCCACCTGGTGGACCGCCTCCCTCTCCCTGCAGCTCCTTGCGGTCTGCCTCGGGATCGTGGCTATCATGCATCCCAACTATCCGCCTCAGTGGCTTTCCGTCTTTCCCGTTGCGTTCGCCCTGGCCGCTCGCATGACGGCAGCGACCTGGCACAGGTTCATTTGAGTTTCCCTTGAATTCCCGTCCAATGAGATGTCTCAACGTTGGGCGGGATTTCCTTCCAGAAAACCCGGCCTCAGGCCTCCGGCTTATTCACGCCTCCATCGGCGAAGGCCTGCAGCGTTCTCGTCACGGCCTTCTTTTCATCATCCGTCAGCACGTCCGTTCCAAAGAGATGGTGGAAGAAGGGGCATCGTAGGCGAGGGTGTAGACCAGAGCCCTCTCGGAGCCGCAAGCCTCCTGCTTGACGCGATCGAAGTAGCGCCTGTACCAGTCGCGCACAGGCTCCATGAACTTCCGGTTCTCTTGACGCCATGGCGAGTGCAACGAGCGGCGAAGAGCCGCTGTCGATTTCTCCCGACGTGAAGCCCTTTGTACCACTCGGCATAGGCCTCGAGCATCGGACAATCGCTCTTCGCCTTGTTGGTGAGTCCCGTCTGAACCTCGCCGAGATGCGCTGCGTATTCGTTGACGAGCGCCTCAATCAGTGCCTGCCGGCTTGGGAAGTGGTACATGAAGCTTCCCTTGGAGACTCCCGCCTCCTTGATCACGCGGTCGATGGAGGCTGTCAGTGCCTTTTTCAATGATGATCGCGCGAGCTGCAGCGAGGATCTTGAGCCTCGTCGCGCGGCCGTTTGCCCTGCGCCTCACGACGTGCTTTTCGTTGTCCTCGTAGGAAACGTCTTCAGCGGCGTCGTTTTCAATCTCACTCATTTTCTTGCATCTCCAGTCGTCATTTGCAAAGGGCGTCTCAGACTGCATAGTCTAAACCAATCGGGGTTAACCCTGTTGGTGAAAGACCCGATGGGCGTCCTCTCTTGTCCTTGTTGCCGTCTTAAGTATACAGTACGAACGGTACTAATAAGCGTCCGTAAGACCTCAGCGGTCCATGGGTTCATGGGCAGCAGCGGATGCATGAAGGAGAACTCAAAAATGCAGAAACGCGAATTCCTCAAGGGCAGCCTTGCTGCTCTGGGCGTCTTCGGTTGCGGCGCTGCCGCCGCCAGGTCCGAATTCCCCGAAGCCAGGGACATCAAGTGGGACGAGACGTTTGACGTTGTCGTCGTGGGCTCGGGCATTGCCGCCACGTGCGCCGCCAACGAATCGATCGACCTCGGCGCGAAGCGAGTCATCATGGTCGACAAGATGCCCGTCTTCGGCGGCAACTCCGCCATCACGGGCTTTTGGATCAACGTCCCGCGCACGCCCGAGCAGCTCGCTCACGGCGTCAAGGACGACAGTCCCGAACTCTTCCTCAAGGACACGCTCAAGGCCGGCGAATACTTCAACGACCCGAAGCTCGCCCATGCGCTGTGCTTCAAGGCCCTCGAGTCCTTCGAATACATCCGCAAGCTCGGCTGCGAATTTGCGCCTACGCCCTTCATCCAGGGTGGTCACTCCAAGATCCGTTCGCTCGCCCCGAAAGGTTTCGGCCGGCATTTCCGTGATGCTCCCGCTGCACCGTCACTTCCTCAAGCGCGGCGGCATCATGCGCAAGAACACAATCGTTGACGAAATCATCAAGGACGAAACGGGCCGCTGCGTGTCGGCGTCGCCGTCCGCGAAAACTATGTCTTCGACATCAACTCCCGCGACAACGACCTGACGAACAAGACGGGCGTTCGAAAGTACTACCGTGCCGAAAAGGGCATCGTGTTCGGTGCCGGCGGCTTCGTCAACGACTGGCGCATGTGCTCGCTCATCGACCCGAAGATCACGAAGGAAAACTGAAGGCACGAACCATCCGGGCGCCACGGCCGGCGCTCTCTTCACGCTGATGCGCGCGGGTGCCATTCCCGTTCACATCGACTACATCCAGTGGGGTCCCTGGTGCTCGCCTGATGACAAGGGCATCGGCATGGGTGCCGACGTCTGCGATTACATCAAGCAGTACGGCTTCGCCATCGACCCGAAGACCGGCCGCCGGTGCTTCAACGAGCTCGGCAACCGCACTGAACTCACGAACGACATCTTCTCCCTCAAGAACGAAGACGGCTCCCAGCGCTTCGCCGTGCTGATCGCCGACAGCCAGTTCGTGCCGAAAGTCTCCATCGACCGTTACCTCTCCAAGTCCCTCAAGTCGGGCACGACGAAGAAGTTTGAAACGCTCGAGGAACTCGCCGTTCTACGGTCTCCCCGCTCAAGGAGCTCAAGGACGAAATGGCGAAGTACAACGGCTGGATCAAGGAAGGCCGTGAGTTCGATCCTGACTTCAACCGTCCGCTCACGCCGAACGAAGGCGTGTTGATGGGCAAGGGGCCCTGGTACGGTCACCGTCTCACCTCCAAGCTCCACTACACGATGGGAGGTGCGCGCATCAACGAAAAGGCCGAGGTCATCGGTCAGGACTTCAAGCCGATTCCGGGCCTCTACGCTGCCGGCGAAATCACGGGCGGCGTCCACGGCGTCACGCGCCTTGGCGGCAACTCAGTCCTCGACGGCATCGTCTTCGGCCGCATCGCAGCCCAGAGCATCATGGCCAAGTAATCGTGAGAAGGAGAAGCATCATGAAGAAACTCGTTGTCATCGCCATGGCCGCTCTTTTCACGGCCGGCGCCTACGCCGCCGATGTCGCCATTCCGACGTCCGCCAAGCACAAGCAGGACTGCACGATGTGCCACCAGGACGGCTTCAAGCCCGTCCCGACGGAAAGTGCCTGACCTGCCACGCCGACATCAACAAGGGAAGCTACACGCTCGCCAACGGCAAGGAAAACCCGCACGTTTCGATTCATTACCTCCCGGAAACGGTCGACTGCAACCTCTGCCATCGAGAGCACGGTAAGTCCCAGAACTACTGCCAGGCCTGTCATGCCGACGGTCTTGGGTTCAAGGTGCCGTAACCCTGGCATAAGCTGTCATCCGCCGTCACGTTGAGCGTGATGGAACACAAAACGCGCCCTGCGGGCCTTTCGGTCTGCAGAGCGTTTTTTGTATGGAAAATTCTCGAAACAAAATACCCGGGAGGCCACGACATCAATAGTGGAAAGCACTGTGGCGCTGGCTGACTGGTCGGGTAGAATGAACATAAGGACAGGAAAAGCCGGACACCTCGATTCGCGACGGCGTTAACAAATCATGCATCACGACACGCGCGAGGCGCACCGTCCGGCCGTTTCCCTTCCTTTCCGACACAACCATTGTCGGCGCAGCCCTTTGGCACCTGCGCTGGCCCTTGACTCGAGGTTGCAACATGCTCTTGACGGACAATGACCGAAACGCTCTCGAAGCCTGCGATGAGAACGGCGTCACGAATGTAGGACGCATCTTCGCCTTGCTCGACAACTTCGTGGAAGAGGGTGTCCAGCAGGGCCGATTCTCACGCGAAGAAGCCGATGGCGATCTGGAAATCGCGCTCTGGCGCTCGTTCGCGCTTCTGCAGTGCGACGACTACGTTTCATATGCACAGGCGGTCGAAGTGCTCCAAAAGGCCGAAGCCGCGGCCGCCGGGCCGCGCTGACGCACGTCGGTCGACTCCGCTGGAAGCCTTCGACATTGCCCGTCGGGGCGAAGCCGAACCCGGCTATCCCTGGGGATGGCTCCATTATGCAAAGCTTCTGGCACACTTCGGGAGACCAAGCTGCACAGGCTGCCGTTCAAAGAGGCCTTGAGCTCGTGCCGGGTGACGCGGAATTCTGACGCTCGAAAAGGAGATCCGGACGGTGCAACGCTTCCGGAAATGCTCTTTCACTACATTCGCCCGGAACATGATGAAGACCTGCAGAGCAATCGCATGGATCTCAAAGAGGTGATGGAAAGCACCAGGCGCTCCTGCGTGCTCAAGGATCCGGAAGGCTTCGAGGCGGCCTGCGAGGCATTCGAATTTGACGAAATGAAGCCCGACGAGGAGAGGCCCTATCTTTTTGTCGGCCCGCATGCCGGTCGAAGGCGTCCGCGTCCCTGTGACTCTGCGCATGAACGAGGCCGGACTCTCGCACATGCCGCCGGTCTGGATCCGACATGCCCGCAGCGCCATTGCCGACACGATGAACAAGCAGGATTTGAAGGCGGGCGACATCGTCAACGTCGCTTTCGACCTTGATCGCAGCATTCATCTCATCTTCATGCCCGACCCCTGCGACCGGAGAGTCACGCGAGCACCACTTCAAGCTCAATCCGGCCGTCAGCGGCCTCGGGGATCGGGAGGCGCCCGAACGCTCCGAGGATTTCCCGCCCGACGTGGTCAAAATGCTCGAGATCGTCGCCGACCTCGACGAGAAAGAGGACTATCGCGGCATCATTCGACTGCTCGAAGCCGAGCCCGACGACGAACGCCATCCCGCGCTCACCTTTGAGCTGGCACGCGCCTGCAACAATGCGGCCGAATTCGGCGGTTCCGAACTTCTTCGTGCGATCCGGCTCCTTGAGTCCGTCCGTGACCGCTACGAAAACACGCACAAGTGGCAGTTCCGCATGGGCTATGCACTCTTCTACCTCGAACGCGAGGAGGAGGCGCTACCCTGTTTCGAGCGTGCAGAAGCGCTGCAGAAAGGCGATCAGGATTCACTTGAATTCATGCGTCTGTGCCGTTTTCAGATGGCCTTTCCTCGTTTCGCGAAACCGCTGCGGGAGCGTATCAACGATTTCTGGGACGGCATGGCGCAGAAGACGCCCGGGCTGCTGAAGCGTCTGGCCGATCCTGACGAATGCCAGGATGCGCAGCTCGAGATCACCGAGGACCTTCAGAAGGTCGTCCCGGGAGCTCTGGCGTACGTCGGAGCCATTGCCGGCCCGGTGGATCTCAACCTCTCGGCCGACGGCGACTGGCTGAGGATCTATCTTCTGCGGGCACTCATCCGACGGATGCCCGAAGAGCTGAGGTCCGACTGGCGCTTGACGCTCGGACGCCGTAGAGGGTCGATCCGTTGCGGTTCGACATCAACGGCAGGGAGCTCCATGCCGGTAACGTCTATCTCTGGGAGGAAAAGCCGGAGGAAGGGGGTGCAGACCAGGTTGATCGCCTACCATGAAGCCTTTTCGAAACTCTCGAGGAGCCGAGTATGCCGAAGCCTTTCGTGCGTGCAGGCGCTCCTTGACAATGCCGTGGGCGAAGCGGTGCGGATGAAGTATTACTACGATCTTCGCCTCACGCGCAAGCCTGAATCGGGCGTCGGCTTCTCGGTGCAGGAATTCCAGAGCTACCTGCGCGAAACCGATCCGATGAAGCTCGTCACGACGATGGATGACTATCTCGACGAGTCGAATGAATTCGACTGGGACGGATCCGAAGAAAAGGACTGCGATTACCTGCTCGATGCCGTGCATGCTGAGCTGTCCTGTCCGGCACTTGTCCTCGCCTACTTCAAAAACGACCCCGATCTCATGCGCATGCTCGCGCAGTCGGGCGCAACGGCGGGCACCCCCTTTACATGAACACCCGCGATCGGTCACCCGAAGGTCGAAGGGAGGTTCGAGATTCGCTCAGAACCGAGCTGCAGGCAAATGTTCCTGAAGCTTATGAGAGTGTCGGCATCGTCGACGGCAGGCGGTATGCCTATGACGTGTTCCTTGCCTCGGGATCTCCCCGCAGTGCTCGAGGCTGCGCGGGAATTTGCAGAAGGTCGCGATGACGTGCTCGAGCTCGGGTTCCACTCCCTTTGGCGCGAAGCGGGCGGTCTTTCAATCAGGAAGCCCGAAAAAGCCTGATCGGCTACGGAGGCCGTGCACGAGGTTGACACGATTTTCGAAATGCCTTGGCCGCGGCTTCCTGAAGTCAGATGTTTCCTTGCGGCGTTTCTATGAAGCCCGAGGTGAAGGGCGAGAGCCCGGCATGTGCCCCCGTAAGCGCCGAGAATGAGGCCGACCGGAACGAAGCCCGTCATGACGGGCACGGCGGCACGAAGGCCCCTGAGGACCTCCTGCGCCGTGTCGGGTTGTGAAACGAGAGCTTGGTCTGACATCTTCAGATCAGAAGAGAGCCTGTCGTTACAACGTGCCGAACCACGTGATGACGACGGCGTTGATCAGGTCGATGAGGAATGCGCCCACGACCGAGACGATGAGCCAGGCGCGCGGGGACGAGCCGTACTTTTCGCTGATGGCCTGCATGTTGGCAAGACCGTTGGCCGTAGCACCCATGGAGAAGCCGATGCCGCCCACGGAGAGCATGACGGCGTCGTAGAGCGGCCGAAGGCCGTGAAGAGCACTGTCCAGGCGTAGATGAGCATCAGGATCGTCTGGCAGGCGAGGATCACTACGAGCGGGAGCGCGAGGTGGCACGAGCTCGTGGAGCTTCAGGTTGTTGATGGCCATCGTGACGAAGAGGACGAGCGTGATGTCGGCCACGGCGTTGAGGCCCTTTGCCTTCGACCTTGTACATCCCGAGAAGTCTCCGACGTTGCGGATGATGGTCGCGATGATCATGGCACCAATGTAGGCGGGCAGCGTGATGTAGTGGCCGAGGAAGTTCGAGACGATCGTGCCGAGGCCCATGGCGAGCGCCGTGACGGAGACCGCCCGCATGATCTCATTCGTGAAGTTTGGCTTCGCGGATGCGTGTGCTGTTCCGTAATGTCGGTGTCCATGTCGTCGGGGAGGTGCAGCTCGGGTTCAGGCTGCTGGACTTCGTCGGGAGTCTTCACCTTGTAGCGGCGGATGCACCATTCGCCGAACGGGCCGCCGATGAGAAGGGCGGCGACCATGCCGAAGGTGGCGGCGGTGACGGCAACGGCGGTGCCGCCCGTGATGCCGTAGGTTTCCTCAAAATAGGGACCGAAGGCAGCGGCGGTGCCGAGGCCGCCCATCATGGAGACGGAGCCCGCGAGAATGCCGTAGTGCTTGTCAAAGCCCATGGCTTCCGCTATGGCCATGCCCATGCCGTTCTGGAGAAACACAAGTACCGTGACCGCGAGGAGGAAGCCGAGAAGGAGCCTGCCGCCGTCCTTGACGACGCGAAGGCTGGCCATCAGGCCGATGGTCGAAGAAGCCGAGCATGAGCACGGTCTGCAGCGTCGAGTCGATCTGAACCTTTGACAATGTTGAAGTACTCGAGGAAAGGGAGACGACGATGGCAAAGGACATGCCGCCCCACCACGGGACTCGGATGGAATAGCGTGAAAGCACGCCGACCTTTCCCTCTGAGCCAGACGCCAAAATAATAGGTGCATACTGCGAGCGCGACGGCCTGCACCTTGTCCACTGCGATGACCGGCACCGTTCCTGCTATATCTGTCATGAGCTTTCCTTCTCTTTTGTTGGTTGTTGTGAACGCCTGATTTTCAGGCAGGCTGATGAAAAGTCTAGCAGTGTGGGAAAGGCTCAAGGTGCCTCTCCCTAAGGCATTCGCCCAAGGGGAGTCGACATTTTCAATCAAAGGCCAAACCCCTGCAGGGGTTTATCCTGACTCGGGCTCAAGGTCCGCACCAGGTCCCCTAAAATCGAACAACTGCCGTGGAAGTCGTCCGCGGAATCACAAACGTTCAACCGCTGCCGGAGTCTAAGAAATGGCACAAACCTCACGAAAGCACGCCCTGATCATCGTCGACCTGCAGAAGGATTTTTCTGCCCGGGGGCGCGCTGGCGGTACCCGGCGGCGACAAGATCGTGCCCGTCATCCATGAAGTGCTCGAAAAGAATTCCTGGGACTGCATCGTCATGACCCAGGACTGGCATCCTGCGGGTCACGTCCCTTTGCCCGGAACCATGAAGGCAGGCACGTGCTCGACGTCATTGAACTTCCATACGGCATGCAGATGCTCTGGCCCGTTCACTGCGTTGAAGGCACCGACGGTGCTGCCATCGAGGGCGTCGACACGATGAAGGCCGACCTCGTCCTTAGAAAGGGCAGGGAACTCAACATCGACAGCTACCCGCCTTCTGTGCGGCCGACAACGAGACGAAGACGGGGCTGGCGGGGTGTCTGCGGCGAGCGCGGCATCACTGACGTCTGGGTGTGCGGCCTTGCACTTGACTACTGCGTCTCGTTCACCGCAATCGATGCAGCTTCGCGAAGGGTTCGACACCCATGTCATCACCGACGCCTCCGCCGCGATCGACGCCAACGGCAGCCTTGAGAAGGCCGAAGCCGCCTGGCGACTTGCCTGCATCGACGTGTGCATTGCCGAGGACGTGCTCGAGCCCGAGTACTGACGCAAATACAACCCATCAATCTTTAAAGGCCGCCCCTGTCTCACGACTCGGACGGCCTTTTTCTTTGCTGGCGACGGGCGGTGTCGGGTTTTGCCCCGCGAGTACGCATCCAATTCGGAGAACGGAGGGCGGAAAAGGGGGCGTCAGAGGGGGCCAGCTGAACGAAATCCTCGTTTCGAAAGGCCCTCGCTTGCGCATGAGGCTCCGGCTCGGAGTCTCAGCACAGGGTCAAAAGACATATCTCACGCCTCAGCGGTTGGGAAGTTGTTGCGCCGTTCGAAGCAGGAACCTACCGCGGTCTGCGATCCGCATTCGTTGCCGCCCTCTGCATCGCCCATTTTTGCTACCCGATCCTCAACCCCATCCGATCATCTTGATCACACGAGTCGACACGAGAGCGACTGACATCATGGTCATGACTGGGAAGCGTTCCGGTCGGACTCGCCGTTCGTGCGGGTTGTCCGAACGGCGGCATCTCGACAAGGCCCGTTCGCTTGTCCGCTATCTGGTTGGCAATGGCGGAGACACAATGCACAACATGGATGTTTGAAACTACGACCATGACCTGCCGTACAAATTCGGCATGTCTGAAGATGTCGGTTATGACTCTGATTTGCAAGCCGCAAACGTTCATAGGTCGTATCTTACGTATACGCGAATCGATAGAATTTTCCACTTTAAGTGGAAACACCAACGTCGTATAAAAGCGACCGCGTGTTTACCCTCGAAATGGATTTTCTCTAAATGTTTGATGTCTGGCTTTCAGGCAATTGAATTGTGTTGATCCTTGTCATCGTCGTTGAGCGTTTCCATTGAAAACGGCTGGGGACTTGCGCAAAGAAGTGGACACTTGAATGGTGTCAATAGATGCGCTTCAGAGCAAGGGTAAGCCATGATGTGCGAGATGCATTTATTTCATGAAATTCAGAGGTCTCCGTTCGCAGTAGCGGAGATACAGGACCAACCATAGACCCCATACATTTGGAGTTACGCAAAATGAATCGCGTTTTCAAGACCAAGTGGAGTGCTGCCCATCAGCAGTACGTCGTTACGGACGAACATCACGCCACGAAGGGCAAGGCCGCCAAGAGCGCCGTCGCCATTGCCGTCGCCGCCTTCATGATGGCAGCGGGAGCCCAGGCGCCTACAAGGATCCGAATCCCAACATCAGCAGCGCCTCTGTTGCTGAAGCCCAGCGTGCCTTTGAAACGGCCGAATACCAGAAGGACTGGGTCTTGCAGCCATGAATGCCTCGAAGGCCTATGCTCTCGGCTTCACCGGCAAGGACGTCGCTGTTGGTGTCATGGACCCGGTGCGCTCCTTCAGGATCATCCCGATCTTAAGGGCGACCGCTTCCACGCAGTTAAGGTAAAAAATCAGTCCTACGGTTCATCGGGCAACCGTTATCCTCAGACTCCAAGAATCCCGGCTCCTACAAGCCCGGTGACAAGTTGTTCCTGCCAGCGGTCAGTTTGAACTTGGCATGAACGACTCCCACGGTACGCACGTCACCGGTACGGTTGGCGGCAATCGTGACGGTTCCGAATTCCACGGCGTTGCCTTTGACGCCGATGTCTACGTGGGCAACACGGGCGGCACCGACAACACCAACTACGGTCCGTTCCAGGATCCGCAGTTCTTCTATCAGGGTTGGAGCGCTCTTGCGACCGCAATTTCTGATGCCAACAAGTTTGCCGACAATACTACGCGCGGCGGCTTCATCAACAATTCCTTTGGCACCAACATTCGCGTCAATCGCGGCGAAGACGTGACGTCGGTTGGTCCCGATGGTGGCAACACGACCACTCACTTCCCGACGGATACCGTTTCTCAGACCGAGTACGAATACTTCCTCTTCATGAAGGACGCCGAAGCGCGTAAGAATTCTGATAGCCACTGGAACGGCAAGTCCTTTGTTGACGCTGCCTATGAAGCCGTTCAGGACAAGAAGGTTGTTCAGGTCTTTACGACCGGCAACCGTGACTTCGCCCAGCCCTTCTATCGTCCGCTCTATCCGTATTTCAATCCTGTTGCCGAAAAAGTTCGGATTGCTGTTGCCGGCATGAAGCAGAACGGCAGCAAAGTACGAGCTCGAATCGGTGTTCAACGAAGCCGGTAACGCCAAGTGGTGGACTGTCGCAGCCCGTCCCGCAACATTTACTCCTCCAAGGTTGACGTCAACACCGGCGCTCCGCTTTGGGGGCAACAGCCCGGCACCCTCCATGGCTGCGCCGCACGTGACGTGGGCGCCCTGCTGTCCTCATGGACCGCTATGACCAGATGGATGCGCTTCAGGTGCGCGACGTCATGCTCACGACTGCAAGCCACACGAATCCTGATGGTTCGAAGTTTGAAGGCTGGACGGCAGGTGAAGGCCAGGTCGACGTTCGCTACGGTTGGGGTATGCCCGATCTCGACAAGGGGCATGTATGGTCCGGTCAGTTCCCTTGGCAACTTCGTCTACAACATGCAGGGCGACAGCTATGACGTTTGGTCCAACGACATTTCCAACGAAGCCTTGAAGCAGCGCAAGGCCGAGGATGATGCATGGCTCGCGGCCGTCACTAAGTGGGAAAAATGAAGGTTGCCCCGACAAAGCTTGGTGATGCGTTCACTGAAGCTGAAAAGGAACTCATTGGCGATCTGATGCTCGACAGCGAATTTGATGTCATCGGCATCGAAGATCAAAAAGATTGCCAAGGATAAGGCTCTTGAATGGCGTAAGACCTATTACGAGAAGCGCAAGAATGCGATTGCCATTCGTGTTTACAAGGGCTCTCTTACCAAGGACGGTACGGGTACGCTCGTCATGACCGGCGACAACTCCTACGAGGGTGAAACCAAGGTTGAAGGTGGCACGCTGCTCGCTTTTGCCGAATCCATCGGCACCGACAACACGGTTTCTGTGGGCGCGCAGGGGTACCTTTGGCGTTCTCTCGAGCTACAACGACCAGTTCACGAAGAAGGGCCACCTTTACAGCACGGATGCCCAGAAGGGTGAACTCAAGATTGAAATCGCTGAAGGCGGCACGCTTGCCATCGATGCGACTTCCAATGTTGTCGTCAATTCTGTCAATTTCAAGGGCAACAACAAGAGGTTCGCGATCACGCTTGAAGGTGCCGACGCTGGCAAGCTGGTCGAGGCTTGGAACGGTGAAAAGGGCACTCTGACGGGTTCCTTCAAGGCCGAGCAGACGAATGATTTGTTTGGCGAACAGGCTCAGGACCTTACAGAATGTCGAATCCCCAGTACGTCTTCTTCCGAACTCGACAAGGCTGAAGGCAAGGGCAATCTGGCCACCGTCTCCATGAAGAAGAAGGAGGGCGTCACGTTCGAACAGTTCGCCGGCACTGCCAACGAACAGAAGATCGCTGCTGCCATCGAGGCTTCCGGCAACAAGCTCACGGGTGAAATCGCTTTCTGCTAAGACTGAACAGGAAATCTCTGACACGTACCGCACCCTTGACGATGACTTCTACGCCACGGCCCGCAATGCTCTCGTCGTGAACTCCACCGCCGTGTCCCGCACGGTCATGGATCAGGCTCGCGGCATGGGTGAAGGTCGCTCCGCTGAAGTTGACAACGGTCGCGCCCGCATCTGGGCTGCCGGCATCGGTCACTGGGGCGAAGCTGAAGGCACGAAAGAATACGATGGACGTTGACTTCCGCACCGGCTTCCTCGGTGCTGAAGCTCTTGTCCTCGACAACACCAAGTTCGGTGCCTTCTTCGGCTACGGTACGACGGACTACAAGTCCGGCCTCAATAAGATCGACGGTGAAGACAAGCACTTCGGCGTCTACGGTCTGACGGACATCGGCAACGTGACGATGACCTACGGCGTGGCTTACACCGACGAAGATCGTGACACGGTTCGCGTCATGAACACCAATGTCAACCAGCACAGCGAAAACGCCTCTGTCCTTCAGGGCTTCGTTGAAGGTGCGTACAACTTCGACCTGAGCGTTGCGAAGGTCTCTCCGGTTACGTCGGCTTCACCTGGGCCCGTGTCGAAACGGATGCCGTGGTTGACAACGCCATCGGCCACAGCTTCAAGACCGACGAGATCAAGGACGACATCCAGATCGCCACGCTCGGTGTTCGTACCGCTGTTCCGTTCGCCATGGGGCAACATGCCGGTCGCTCTGACGGCCGATCTCGGCTGGTCTCACTACTTCCGGTGACACCGAAGGTCTCGTGAACGTCCAGATGGGCGAGGGCGGCAAGTTCGCGATCGAAGGTTCTGAACTCAAGGATCAGGCCAACCTCGGTCTCGGCATCGTCGGTCAGGTCGCGAAGCACGCCACGGTTGGTGTCTCCTACTCCGGTTCCTGGGGCAGCGACATCAACACGCACGGCATCTTCGCCAACGTCCGTTTCAACTTCTAAGCCTTCGGGTTTTGAAGCAGGTGACATCACCTGCGGATGACTGAAAACGGCCTGCAGTTCTTCGGAGCTGCAGGCCGTTGTTTTATTCTGATTAGTCGCTGCGAGGCCCGGCCCTATTGCTTGACGTAAGGGGCCTTCACCGTGTCCTGACCTCAATGCCCATCTCACCCCATCTCAACACAGAGAGTCCAACCGTTCCGCTGAGCGAGAACGACGTTCTAAAAAGGGGAGCAACAGTCAGGTCGACACGATCAGCCATAGAGAGATGTCTGCTAGAGACGGCTTTTGTCCTGCGAAGCCGCCACCAGACTTCAAACTCCCGTCTTGTTGTCGGGGATATGGAGGCACCCGAGACGACGGCGAAAGAAGGCGGCCTGCGGGATTTTCCGTGCGACAGATGTTGACGCACGAGGTCCTCATAATGAACTCATCAGGAATCGGGAAGAAAGAGAGGGAGTGTCTCGGAAGATAATGTCTGACGAGGATGGAATCAATCGGCGGCATCTTTCCTCAAGTCAGCAACTGTCCACTGCTTCAGGGAGTAGAGTTTCATCAAGGAGTTCGTGAATGCAGGATTTCAACAAGGAATGTGCGGCCTCGTCCGACAAGGGCAGTGAACCTGTCGTCCTTTGCTCGAAGATGGTGAGGATTGCCGCTGCGTTCCTCAAGGAGATGGATCCGGAAGGCTATGAGATGCTCTGCGAAGGCCTTGCAAAGGCCAATCCCGACTCGATCGCCTTCATCAACGAGCACCTCCTCAAGGGGGAGAACTGGTGACTCTGAGCAGGCTGAATGGGACCTTCCGTCCCTCATCATCGGGCACAGTGTGGCGCTCGCGGGCGGCCGCTGCGCGATCATCGAGCCCGGGTCCGAGGAGAGTCCGCGTGGATGGCGCATCAGAGTGAAGAAGGGTGGCAGAGAAAAAGTCACGAAGGTCTGGGACCGGTTCTCTGCCAGCGACATGAGGCATGACATCAAGTTGCCGAGCGTTGCACGTCTGAGCGAAAAGGAGCGGGTGCTGCTCAATTCTTCAGCCGAGCCCGTAACGATGCGTCTGGAGCTCGAGCCGGAGCCCCATCTGGTCCTGACCGTGAACGGCGCTTTGGCGGAAGATTTGGGTTTGACCCATTGGTCTCCATCGTTGGGAATCATCAGCATCGTGAACGGGACCGTAAAGACCGTGAGGGTCAATACGGAAATCGAAGAGATTGACGGCGAACTTCATTACGAGCTCAGCGTTGAGGCAGTCATGCAGATCATGGCGATAGACGATGCCTGGCTCACGACGTCCGTAGTGCCAGGATCGTGGTATTGCCGGGTTCCGTCTGTCGACGGCACCAGAGTTCCCGTGGCCTGGAGCATGACGGCGCACAACACCGTTGCGGTGCCGATGCCGGCCTCTGTCTACGCGGACCTCAACAGAAGAATTCCGTGGTTCGGCGTTGACGACGCGGAGAGGTGGATCGCCCAGATATTGCTCGAGGGCCAAAGTTTACGCATAAGGAATGGTTAGGAAATAACTTGTGAGTCTTCGACATGCTTGAAACCACGAATGATGGAGTTCCAGTACCAAACTCCAGAATAGGATCAAGTGCTATCTGATCAATTCTTCGTCAGTGATCTTTGTTCCCTTCAGATATTCATTGTTGTCAATGTCACATCTAACCTTCAGTCCGGTTCGCGTCGTCGTGTTGCTGATTAGATTCACAACGGTCTCAATATCAACCAACGGCTGACCGGCCCAATTTTCCGAGACTGTCGGCATCCGCCACGCCTTCTGATTGAGCAAAAACACCGTGCTTGTGCAAGATCCTTACACAGCCAGCACAAGCCGGTCGCTCCATGGATTGAGGTTTTCAAGGCCTTATGAAAAAGCTCCGGCGTCGAAGGGCGCCGGAGCTTTCATCATGCTGGTTTGGCCGATCGTGAAGGCGACTTAAGTCCGCCTGATTCGGCAGAAACGTACTGACGGCGAGAGCGAGGTTGCGCACGCCGTCAGGCGCTCAAGCTCATGGCCTGCGACGAGGTCTGAGTCTGGCTTCCCGCTTTGAGCAACCACTGGCAAGTGGTTCTGCAGAGCCCCACAAAAGGCTCCCATGGTTTCATAGTCGAGAATCCGGTTGAGTGGCTCACTGATGTGTTCCATGAGCGGGAAGGCCGGCGTTGGGGGGCTCGCTAGTTGACTGAAAGAAAAAAGAAGAGTTTTTTGCGCACGTGTACTCGCAACAAGCATTTAACGCAGCCCGAAACAAGTAGGCGATACGCGTCCTCCGAACGCCGCGCCGCCTGCGCCGACGCACGCGTTGTTTTACTCCACCTCGTGGGCCCCCCCCCCGCTTCGGTGTTACCCACCAACGAGCGACGGGTGATTGCGTCTCTTTTGTGGAATTGAATCTCAGAATCGCTCACCGCTAACACTTGATCTTCCGCAAAGTGTACAAATGTCCCTTTGATATAATTGGAAAACTTTTCTTACAAGAAGCCGCCTTTTATTAACGCGAACAGTTAACGCGAAACGCAACCATGATATTGGTGCATCGGCTATCGAGAAGTTGATATGATTTTAATACCCCCCCAGGCCAATAGTTCCCAGCGATGAGCCGGCCTCACCTTTTAGTTCAAGCCCTTGATCTGCTTCGTCTTGATGATGCGGAATTCAAGCAACGTCTCTTCGCCGGCTGTCGCCCAGAAGACAGCCGCCCTCTCTCGTGGGATCTCTGCTACGGCTTTTTCCATCAGAACCATCAGCAGTTTCTGATGGCATCCCCTCTTCAACAAGTCTTGAGCTGGGCGTTACAGCTTTCTTCGTATCTCGCGTCCTTCATCATCTACCGAAATGCGGTTCTGCGCACGCTCAACCGCCGCCTTTTCTCAGCCATCCTCAAAACACTCTTCGAAGCGGCACGCAACGCTCATATCGACCCGTACGCCTCTAAAGGGGGATTCTCAGCGTTCAGCAACTTCAAGTGCTGATCGACGCCGTCAAAGACAGCTATCAGACGTTTCTTTGTGCTTCCGGCTATCCCAAGCCAAGCCATTCCACCACCACGCTGATCTCAAAAGTCCTTATGGGTGTCATGGGCGTTCTGCCGGCCTTTGACATCTGCTTCAAAGCCGCAATCCCGATCTTCAACACCAAAGCGCCTGAAAAATTGCCGTCTCTCCGACAAGCTTGACGACGCCACTCACGTCCCTCCTCAATGTAGCTCAAGACACCAACGTACTGAGCTATATCAAAACCCAATTCGACGGCGTGATCGAAGTCTCAAAAAAAGACGAAAACGGGCATATCACCAAACAATTGGTGCAATATCCGCCGATGCGTTTTATTGGATTTGTTTTCTGGGCATATGGCTTAAAACATACAAGTATAGCTGAGATCAACTCCGTCACTTTAATTTGTACTCAACAAGGTCTAGCGTTAACCGCTTATAAACGTCATGAATAAAATTTTCAAAAGCATTTTTCAATAAGCGAAAAGCAGCGCCACGTCGTCACAAGCGAATATAGTTCTGTTACACAAAGGTCTCAGCAAAAATCAATTGCTCTAATCATTCCGATCATTGCATTGATATCGCCTTTTCAGCCTGCATATAGCGTAACATTTGGCGGCTATGTAAAACGCAAAACGGCGTATTTAAAGACGCTGACGGGAATAAATTAGGAGCAACTAGAAAAACTGAGACGTTGACAATGGACCCACAGTCGGAAAGGGCTCGATTGGAGGCAGGCCAGGACGCTGTTTCTTTTTTGTTCCGGCAGATTCTTGGAACCGCTTGTGACTTATCAGACACTAAAATATTCTTTCTGAATGATGCCAATAAGAAATTCCAAGTTTACCGCGGACAAGGAGCCTATGAAGGATATGTTTGGGTTCGCGTGGTGGTATAATGAAGCATCAAAGGACAATTCTGGAACAACTACAATAAAAAAACACGATATGCAGAATATACTATGTGTTGGGGTCAGGGAAATGCGTTCCTGGATA
>VOFC01002390.1_pt1 | contig 28392 bp, 35 predicted proteins | sample 5384161 | NCBI WGS metagenome assembly VOFC01 (sample SAMN12384722, study PRJNA508395) | human gut metagenome | isolation source: healthy gut B | host: Homo sapiens | reverse complement strand
CTTTATAACGAATTGATTGCCAATGTAATATAAAATTTATATCTTAGCTAAAGATAAAAAGAATACCTTCAATTGCCCTAGAAAAGCCAAATTTGGAGGTATCGCAAAAATTAATCTGCATGGCTAAGGTACAAAATTTCTCGGGAAATATCACCCGATCTTCCCTTTCACGGAGTTCGATTTTTTATGAATTGTATAGGCGGACGTTCGAGACTGGCGAGCTGGGAAAAATCAGGAAGAGGCTGCCGCTTGGTGAGATGGCAGAGAACTTTGGACTGATAAGCAAGAGCATGAGAGCGAAGAAAGGACGAAAAACATACTTCACCCCGGAGGGCAAGGTTGCGCTGATGTTCCTGAAGATGTACACAGGTCTGAGCAGCCCGAGGTTGATGGAGCATCTTAACGGCAACGTCCACTATCAGCTCTTCTGCGATTTGAGAATAGACCCGATGCATCCTCTGACGAACTACAAACTTCTGGACGACGTGTTTTCGGAGCTGGCCCGCGGGCTGAAGATCCAACAGCAGCAGGAGATACTGGCAAGAGCCTGGAAACCGTACATGAAGGACCTGGACACGATGTATACGGATGCAACCTGCTACGAGAGCGAGATGCGCTATCCTACGGATGCGAAGCTTCTGGGGAAGGAATAGAGAAGTCATATGAGATAATGTGCACTCTGAGTGCCAAGCTGAATGTGCACCGTCCGAGGACGAAGTACGTAGACGTAGAGAAGGCCAACCTGTCGTACAGGAAGCGGCGCAGGCATACGAAAGTCCAGACCAGGAAACTGACCAGACGCCTGCTCAACCTTTTGGGGAAGATACTGAAGGAGACCCGCACACTGGAGAGGGAGAATGCAGGCGCGGAGAAATTGCTGACAGCCAGACAGAAGAGCGATATTGAAATCATCACAAGAGTGTACCGCCAGCAGAAGGCCCACTTGAACAACAATCCTCGCGAGAGTGTCAAGGACAGGATAGTGAGCATCAGCAAGGCGTATGTGAGGCCAATCGTGAGAGGCAAGGGAAGTGAAGAGCGTAGAGTTCGGTGCGAAGTGCAACAACATCCAGGTTGACGGACTCTCATTCATCGAGAAGCTGTCATTCAATGCCTTCAACGAGGGAACCAGGCTTACGCACTGCCTGAAGATGCACCGAAAGCTCTTCGGTGTGGACGCGAAGAAGGTCGGAGGAGATGCAGGCTATGCCGGCAGCGCCAACAGGGGTACTGCAAGGATAGAGGAATACAGACGTCATTCGTCAAGCGTGGCCGTCCGTCCTTGGAAAAGAAAGAGAACGACATCATCCGCAACGAGCTGGCGAGGGTGAGGGCAACGAGGATGGAAGGCTCGTTCGGAACGCAGAAGGAACACTATGGCCTGAAACGCATCAAGGCAAGGACGAAGTTGACCGAAATCCTGTACATCTTCTTTGGCATCCACCCGCATTTGGAGAATTCCGGATTTTTACTACTTTTGCATTGTCTGACAGGAAGATACAGACGCGATGTAACGTAGCGCAGAAAACCGGTGGGCAAGGCGGTAACCAACCTTGAGAGTTCGCTTAATATCGCGAGTAGCAGCGGAGTCCGAGCACCCCGAAGAAGGCCTCGCGGAAGATGCCTCCCGACATCTTCGCCCCCTTGTCCGTTCGCGAAGACGATCGACACTTCGCGCAGCTTCAGCCCGAGATGATCGGAATCACGTAGGATGGCGTCGACCGACCCGGCGCGAGTAGCAGACGAAGGACATCAGCAGATGCGCGCGACCGACGCGAAGTAGGACATCAGCAGCCGCGACATGGGCCAGTGGATGACGTTCACCCCCCGCATAGCGCGACCCGACCACCACGTCGTACCCTTCGGCGGCGGCGCGGTAGAGGCGTACCAGATCGTCGGGATTGTGTGAAAAGTCGCAGTCCATCTCGCAGATGTAGTCGAAGCCGTGCTCCAGACCCCAGCGGAATCCCGTGAGGTAGGCCGTGCCGAGACCCTGCTTCCCGGAGCGCTCCAGCAGGTGCAGCGTCTCGGGAAACTCCTTCTGCCGCTCCTTGACGATGGCGGCCGTGCCGTCGGGCGAGCCGTCGTCGATGACGAGCATTTCGAACGGTTCGGGCAGGGAGAAGACCTTGGAGATCATCTTCGAGATGTTCTCTTTTTCGTTATAGGTCGGAATGATTACCAGTTTGCGCATGACCTTCGTATTGTGGTTACGGGGACAAATATACGATTATTTTGCGATTCCGAAATTTCCGGACGCTCTTTTTTGCGGGGCGCTTCAGCTGCTGGAGGGCAGCCTTGTCGGCGCTGCTGACCCGGTACGATTCGCGGATTTTCTGCAGCGAGCGGTTGAAGGTCCAGTCGTCGAGCGGGCAGTCGTTTTCTAACCAGGGACGGGTTTTGGCGGGCTGTTTGACGAAGGCAGACCGAGACGGCCCACGCCACGCCCATGCGGGCGTAGTAGCCCTCGTGGCGGATCGCGCCCAGCAGCCCGAGCAGGGCGTCGATATGCTCCTCATCGACGAAGTTGTCCAGGGCCATGACCACCGCAAAGCGGAGGTCATACTCCGCTTCGGAGTGAAAGTAGGGCTCTATGAAGCGCCACATCGCCTCGCGCTCGCCGGCGCGGAGCCGCCAGCAGAAGCAGTCGCAGAGGGCCCAGTTGTCGATGCGGGAGACGAAGCGGGCGACCCGTTCGAGCCTCTCCCCGATCGGACATGCGGCATATCCGATGACAAGGCCCTCGATCAGCCGCTCCTCGAAATAACGCACCTCAAAACTGTCGAGGAGCGTGCGCCAGTCGCCGCGGACGATGCGCCGGGCGATCCTGCGCAGCTGCGGAATGCGGACGCCCAGCAGCTCCCCGATGCCCGGGATAAGCGACGCCGTGAACTCCCGGTAACGGGGGATCGGCCAGCGAGAGCAACTCTTCGCGCAGGGTCATCGGACGGCGGGGTTATTCGGTACGTGTTACCGTGCGGAAGCAGCCGACGCCGCACACCTCGGTCGAGATCTCCCCCGACGCTGTTGCCCGCGTTGGCGTTCACGCCGGTCTGGATGCGGATGTAGTCGATCTGCGGCAGGTGCACCGCTTCGCCCCGCTCGTCGACGGCGTCGGCGATGCGGAAGCGGTTCTTCGTGCCCAGGCGATCGATCGACGAGTAGTTGTCGGCATAGCCCCAGGCGAAGGCCTGCATGACGTATTTCCCGGAGGCTTCGTCGTAGTGCACGTTTTTCGCGCAGCCGCGTTCCGCGGTAGGTGAGCGAGGCGACCCAGGCCGGGACGTAGCTCTCCTGCGTGTGGACGCCGATGCGGTCGATCGTCCCCGTGTGTCCGTAGTTGTCGCTCCAGGCAACCGGCTCTCCGGATTGTGCCGGGGCCGTATAGGTGATCTCGTAGTCGTGCAGCGTCTCGGCGTTGTCATACTCGCTGCCCCGCAGCTGGTACCAGGTGCCCGGGGCCCTGCTCCCGCTGTGCCACCCAGACGATGCCCGGTTCCGAGGAGCCGTCGAAGGTGTTTCCGATGACATACAGGTCATAGCCGCCCGTGTTGGGTACGGGCCGGTCGAACTCCGCGATCAGGTACCCGCCCCAGCCGCCGAGCGAGACGTAGAAATTCTGTGCGAGGCGCTGCGAAGCGTAGGCCGCGGCCTCCTCGGGCGTCGTGATCGGCGTTGCGGGAATCCCGCATGGGAGCTGTTGATGAAACTGCCCGGGAGCGGGCGTGTATTCGTAGATGCCCGATGCGGGCTCCTCGATCTCGACGGTCGAGGTCTCTTTGCCGGAGTTGCAGGCCGCGAGGGCGAGCGAAAACAGCAGGAATGCGAATCTTCTCATCATCGTTTCGGATCGTTTGTGTGCCGCGGCCCCGTTCCGGTCGTCGGATTCTCCGTCGTCTGCGGCGCCGCATGCGGGACAAAAAGTACGCTTTTTTCCCGGAACGGGGCCGCATTTGCCGGGAAAAGATTATCTTTGTCCGTAGGCTGTCGCTTCCCAAACGGCTGCCGCGGGAGTTTGTTCCGCGGATCCGCTTCGGAGGCCGGGTCTGTGCCAGTGCCATGAGTATGCTCTCCATCCGTGAAGTCGATAAGTGGACGCCCTCGCTTGCCGAGGCGTTCGGCAGGCTGTTGCCGCAGCTGTCGCCCGCCTGCGGCCCCCTTCGGAGGGGGAGGTACGGGCGATGGTGGAGAGTCCCGCAACGGCTCTTTTCGCCGCCTGGCGCGATATGCGGATCGTCGGGCTGCTCACGCTGACCTGGTACAGGGTTCCCTCGGGCTGCAAGGCGTGGATCGAGGATGTCGTCGTGGATGAGGCGGCACGGGGGCTCGGCATCGGGGAGCGGCGGCTCGTGCGGGCGGCGCTGGAGCGCGCTGCGGGGGGGTCGACCGGGTGCTGCTCACCTCCCGCGCATCGCGCCGTGCGGCGCATGCGCTCTATCACAAAACGGGTTTTGAAGAGGTGGACACCGTGGTGTTCGCCCGAAAAGTGGATAAGCCATGAAGAAAATTCTGAAGATTGTCGTTGCGGCGGTCGCCATCCTGCTGCTGGTGCTGCTCTCGGCGCCGATGCTGCTGCGGGAGAAGATTGCCGGGGTCGTCAAGCGCGAAGCCAATGCCGTGCTTGTGGCGACGCTCGATTTCGAATCGCTGCGTGTGAACTTTCTGCGCCATTTTCCCCGCGCCTCGCTCGAACTGCGCGGCATGACGCTGGTCGGCGAAGGACGTTTTGCGGGCGATACGATCGCCGCGGTGGAGCGTCTCTCGGTCGTCGTCAATCCGCTGTCGCTCTTCGGCAACGGCGGATTCGAGGTGTCGAAGGTAATCCTCGCCGGCCCGGTGCTGCATGCGCACAGGTGTGCCGACGGTGCGGTGAACTGGGATGATCGTGAAAGCCTCCTCCGCGGAGGAGCCTTCCGAACCCGCGGCGGCAGGATCGGCGGAGCCCTCCTCCGCCTTCCGCCTCTCGGTGCGCGACTTTCGGATCGAGCGGGCCGTGATCCGCTACGAGGATGACTCCACGGGACTGTGCTTTTGCGGTCAATCCGCTTGCGGTGCGGCTGCGCGGGGATCTCTCCGCGGCCCGTTCGAATCTCGACCTGCGGATGACGGCCTCGGACTGCAGCTCGTCTCGGGGGTCGTTCCGCTGTTGAGCGACGCCGAGGCGAGTCTCGATGCGCGCATCGATGCCGACCTGGAGCATGGACGCTTCACCTTTTCGGAAAAACAGATTGCGGCTGAACGCCATTTCGAGCTGGGCCTCGACGGCTGGGTCGAGATGCGCGGCGAAGCCGTGGCGATGGATCTTCGGGCCGGCTGCGAACGCGTGCAGTTCAAGGATGTGCTGTCGCTCATTCCGGCCTTCTATACGCGGGAGTTCCGGCGTCTGACCGCCTCCGGCGAGGCTCTCCCATGTCAGCCTGGGCCCGGGGCGAGATGCGCGGTGCCGTGCTTCCGGCCTTCGAGCTCAGGACCGAGGTGCGCGACGGCAGCTTCCAGTACGCCTCGCTGCCCAAGGCCGTTACGGATATTCGGCTCGTTGCATCGGTTGCAAATCCCGGTTCGGTGATGGACAAGCCATGGTGGTGGACCTTCCGACCTTCGGATTTTCGATGGCCGGGAACAGCCTGTCGGCGAGCTTCCGGGCTACGAACCTCGCCTCGGATCCCGAGTTCCGGGCTTCGGCCGGGGATGGTCGATCTGGGAGCCGTCGGCGGGGTCTATCCGCTGGAGAAGGGGACGCAGCTTGCGGGACGCATCACGGCCGACCTGCAGGCTTGCGGGACGCATGTCCGACATCGAAAACAGCGTTACGAGCGGCTCGGGGCCCGGGGCTCGCTCGTTGTCGAGGAGCTCGGACTGGCACTTCCCGGCTTCCCGAGGTGCATATCCGCCGGGCTGCGGCGTCGTCTCGCCCGCGGCCCTGACACTCGGAGAGTGCGGCATAACGATCGGGCGCAGCGACCTGTCGGCCAACGGCCAGCTGACCGGATATATCGGCTACGTGCTGCGGGGAGACCGGCTTGCGGGGCGACTCTATCTGCGCTCCGGACAGCTGGATCTCAACGAACTGCTCTCGCTGGCACCCGATACAACGGCCGAGGAGCCGGCTGCGGAGGAGCCGGCGGCCCTGCCTGAAACGTAGGTGCCGCCTCTGGTGCTGCCGACGAATCTCGATCTGATTCTCGAAACCGAACTGCAGCAGGTGCTCCTTGCGGAGATGAAGCTCGAGCAGGTTTCGGGGCGCCGTATCGCTTTCGGACGGCGTGCTGTCGCTCGACCGCCTCTCGATGGGCCTCTTCGGCGGCAGGGCCTCCGCGTCGGGACGTCTGTCTGCCCCGGCCGGGACGTCTGCGGCGCTTGCGCTTGCGGCAAATGTCTCCGAACGCCTCCTTCTCGCGGACGTTCGAGGAGCTGGAGCTGGTGCGCCAGCTGGTGCCTCTCTTCGCCAAAACGGGCGGCGACTACTCCCTCTCGCTTGATCTCGATACGCCGCTTGACGCCCGCCTTTCGCCCGACCTCGGGCGCCAACGCCTCGGGCGAGATCCGCTCCGGAGCATATCGAGCTGCAGCAGATCGAGGCTTTTCGACCGTCTGGCCTCGCTGCTCAAGGATGACCGGCTGCGCCGGATCGAGGCCCGCGACGTGGCGATCCGTTTCGCGATCCGCGACGGGCGTGTGGCCACGCAGCCCTTCGATCTGAAGTTGACCGATGCGGTGTCGGTCAATTTGTCCGGTTCGACGGGACTTGATCAGACGATCGACTATACGGCCCGTGTCGCGGTTCCCGTGGCGGGACGTTCGCAGACGTTCGACGTGGGTATCGGCGGAACCTTCAGCGATCCGCGGCTGTCGCTCGACGTGAGGAAGGCGGCCGGGGAGGCGGCCCGGCGTGTTGTCGATGAGCAGGTGGAAAAACTCACCGGCAGCGAGTCGCTCTCCGCCGAGGTGGACAAGCGTGCGGAGCAGTTGCGCAGCGAGGCGCAGCGGGCCGGCGAGCAGCTGGTTGAGGCGGCCGAAGCGCAGCGTGCGAAACTCGTCGAGGCGGCGGCCGAGAAGGGCGCCATTGCCCGCCTGGCGGCACAGAAGGCCGGGGACAAACTGGTCGAGGAGGCTGAAAAACAGGCTGCGAATCTGGTGGCCGAAGCCGAGCGTCAGATCGAAAAACTCCGCGCGGCGGAACAAACGGAGTAGTTCAGATGTTTGTTATCTTCGCCGTTCTTCTGGGTGGAATCCTTGCGGGGCGTCTGCTTCCAGGGGCAGAGGTCTCGCTTTTGTTGCCGCATCTGATTACGGGAATCATCTGGGCGCTGCTCTTCTGCTGGGTATCGAAGCGGGAGCCGACCCGGCCGTTATCGGAGGTCTGGCCTCGCTCGGCGTGGCGGCCTTCGTACTCTTCGGGTGTTCGGTGGCCGGAAGCATTGCTGCGGCATGGCTGCTGTGGCGCTGGGTCCGGCGGCGCGGCCGTCCCGCGGAGGAAATGGCAGCGGGTGAAAACTCCGCGAGTGCCGCATCCCCGCAGCGGCCCCTGCGCGGCAGTCTGGTAATCGTGGCCTTTTTGCGGCAGGTTGCCTTGCGGGCGTGCTGACGGGACTCGATCTGTCGGAATGGCGGGTCAGCACCTGGGTGCTCTATGCACTGATGTTTTCGGTGGGCATGAGCCTCGGCCACGATGCCACGCTCGTCGGACGCATCCGGCAGCTGGATCCGCGGCTGGCGCTGCTGCTTGCGACGGCGGTCGGAACGCTCGGCGGTGCGGCGTGCGCGCGGCGTTTGTCCCCTGGTCGGTCGGTGATGCGCTGGCCGTGGGCGCGGGATTCGGCTACTATTCGCTTTCGAGCATCTTCATCGCCGACCTCCGGGGACCCGAGCTGGCGACCATCGCCCTGCTGTGCAATATCTTGCGCGAACTCTTCACGTTGCTCGCTGCGCCGCTTGTGGCCCGGTGGTTCGGACCGTTGGCCGCCGTGTCGATCGGTGGCGCCACGACCTTCGATACGTACCCTCCCGATCATTACCCGTGCGGCCGGAGCACCTTATGCCGTCGTTTCGATCTTCCACGGCTGCATGCTCGATTTCAGCGTGCCGTTTCTGGTGCCCGCTTCTTCTGTGCGCTCTGACCTGCGCTCCGAATAAACGGGGCCCGCAACCGGCTGTCGGTTGCGGGCCCTGCCCGTTCAGAGTTGGAGGTAGCTTTTGAGCGCCTCGACATACTCCGCGAAGGCGTCGCGCCCGGCGTCGGTGATGCGGCAGACGGTGCAAAAGGCATCTTGCCCCGGAAGCCTTTTTCGATCTCGATGTATCCCGCCTTGGCCAGTTTGTCGAGCTGCACGGAGAGATTCCCGGCCGTGGCGCCGGTCTCCTGCCGGAGGAAGACGAAGTCGGCCTCGACCCCGATGAGGATCGAGATGACGGCCAGCCGCAGCTCCGAATGCAACAGGGGATTCAGCTCCTGAACATGGCGCTACCTTTTGTGTCGGTTCCGAAGTTGATCATATGCCCCGGATGACCATCATCACGAGGAAGATCGCCGCGAAGATCAGGATCTCGAAGTTGAGGTGCGCCGCATCGATCTCGGCGGTCTCGGACAGCCGTTTCGTAGTCGTAGAAGGCGAAGAGCGTTGAGAGCCCCATGCCCGCGAATCCGGCCGTGGTGTAGATCTTCGAGCGGACGATCGCCCCGTCGCAGCGGCGCCGATCGACATCGTGAGGGTGATGAGCGCGAAGAGGCTCGGACGGTAGGAGAGCCCGTGGAAGATGCAGAACAGGAAAATCGGAATCAGCGCAAGCGTGCAGACCAGCCACAGCGCGTTGACGATGCGGTCGATCTCCGTGCGCGGGTCGGTGGGCCGCCTCGGGAAAGAGGCGCATGAGCGCATATCCGAGTATGGGGATCAGAAACCAGCTCAGGCTCCAGAGCGGATCGGCGCCCGCGCGGTTGAGCGCATAGTTGAGCAACGAGATGCCGACGGTGGTGTAGCCCCAGACGAGGTAGGGACGTCCCGAGTGGCTTTCGAGCCGCTGGCGGGTGTTGCGGATCATGCGGCCGATGAGTTCCAGGCTCTCGGCGGCGTCGAGGCGTTTCTCTTCCATAATGCAAAGATAGTTTTTATTTTGTTTCCGTTGATGCGGCATCTGCCGTGGATTCCTGAGCGGCGGATTGCGGGCCGAAGTCGTAGCGCAGTTCGATGCGGGCGCCGCGTGTGAGCTCCTCCCGCCGGATCGCGGGCGAGCAGCACCCTTCGGCCGGGCGGCCGTCGTCGCGGCGGTCGAGCCGGTAGTTCCCGTTTTCGTCGTGGAAGGCGTAGAGCGTAACCGAATCGGAACAGATGCCGCCGATCTCGATGACGCTCTCGCCGTTTGCGGGCTCCACCATTCCGTGCTGCTGCGTTTTTTCCATCCTGGATCATCCACAGAATGCGGCCCTTGTCGGAGCGCAGCCCCGTGATCGTAATTTTCAGCGGTTCGGCGGCTGCGGCCGCGACGACCGTGCCGAGTGCCAGAATCAGGCAGACAATTCGTGTTTTCATGGTATTGATTTTTGAGGGTTCAACGGTAGTCGTGCTCCTCGTCGCAATCGAGCAGCCGCCGGACAACGAGCAGAAGCAGTTGCAGGCCCCATCCCAGTGCGACCCACTGAACCCACCAGCAGCCCGGCGAGGTGAAGTAGTTTACCACGGTCAGAAAGAGGCACGTTGCGAGGAATGGGAGAACTGGCGCAGAAAACTGCGCTTGAACAGACGTCGGAGGTCGGTCTTGGGGTCGGTCTTTTCCATGGTTTTTTCGGGTTTGGCTCGTTGAGAAGGTTGTTATGTTGCTGCAAATATAAAGTAGTTTATAATATAAATCAAATTTTCGTGCAAAAAAATGGCGGTAAGATGCGTATCTATTGTCAAGTTCCGTGAATTTTTTAAATAGATTGTCCATTCTCCTTGAAAAGTGAGGTACTTTTTCCTATTTTTTTGTGGTACAAACCCAACAACACGAGTGCCTATGACGAAATAGCCTGATTAAAGGGACATATTGACATAAAAAGCGTTAGCTTGTATTCTTGTTTCTGAAAATCGCCAATTCCAAGAAACTCCCAAGAGTAAAAGTTAATGCTCACGTTGTTTTCCAACGTGGGCTTTTTACTTATTTGGGAGTAGGGTGTTTGGCGATACCTCAGAAACAGATAAAGTTAAAGGTCCGCGTTTTTTATTGTCCGGGTCCCGAATCTCCGAAATTTGAACGGACCGATAATAAATGGAAAACCTTAAATAAAAAAGTATGAAACGTATTGTTTTCAGTGGCGCAATTGCCGTTATTTCCCTGTTTTCATTATCAAGCTGTTCGACGTTGAGCCGGACAAGTGCTTCCGCACCGTTTGCCTATACGGAAGTGCACCCCAATGAGATTCGGGCCGACCTCGATTTCAACACTTCCGACAAGATAGAGGGAACGGTCCATGTCGGATATCTGTTCGGCGTAAAGGTGAGCGGCGGACGCGAATATGCCGAAGTGTTGAGCACCAACAACAGCAAGTCCATTTTTGGACAGCGTGGCAAACGTATTCGTTCCATGGCCATGGCAAAGGCCCTGAAAGGTGCTGACTATGACATGATCATTAATCCGCAGTATGAAACCAAGCGCAACAGAATCCTTTTCGGATTATGGACCCGTTATACCGTTACGGTGAAAGGTTACGGTGCCAAGGTTAATAAGCTCTATCAAACGGAGGCACCCTCCGACCGGCAGGATATCCCCTGACAAGAGACTGATCCCGGGCTCTGAATAGCGAAAATCCGATAGCTTGAAATACAGTTATCGGACTTTTTTGTCGCTGTGGATAAACCGGTCAGAAGGAGAGTTATATCTTGCTGCGAAAAAACGCCCCGCCGGTCGGGTGAACGGCGGGGCAGGGTGGGGTGAACGATGGCGGGGCCTGGTCGGTGCGGACCTACCGGTGTGCGACCTCCTGACGGGATCCGTTCCCATTCGGGATGGTGGTCGATGTAGCGGGCGATGAAGCTGCACTGGGGGATCACCTGCAGACTCTTGGCCCGCATGTCTTCCAGGACGGCCAGAACCAGTTCCCGAGCCGATGCCCTGTCCCTCGAACCTCGGAGGCACCTCCGTGGGGTCAGAATCCGGTATCCCGGACCTACGATGTATTCGACGACCGCCTTTTCTCCGCCCAGGTCCATCTCGTAACGCCGCAAGGCGACGTTGTCGATCAACGTGTGTTTTTCTCTTTCTCCATAGTTATCGAATCTAATCTTAAAAATTGTTTCCGGAACATCCTATCAAATATGGTTCCGAAGTTGTATTTTGTCTCCCGATGAGAACGCCGTTGCCGACATACTCCTCGACTGGTACGACCTGCACGGCCGCGATCTTCCGTGGCGCCGCACGCGGGATCCCTACCGGATCTGGCTTTCAGAGGTGATCCTCCAGCAGACGCGCGTGGCGCAGGGGCTCGGCTACTACCTCCGCTTTACGGAGCGCTTCCCCGATGTCGCCTCGCTGGCCGCCGCCTCGGAAGACGAGGTGCTCAAACTCTGGCAGGGACTCGGCTACTACAGCCGCGCCCGCAACCTGCTGGCCGCCGCCCGCGAGGTCGTCGACCGTTTCGGCGGCGAATTTCCCCCGGACGTTCGACGAGGTGCGTTCGCTGCGCGGTGTGGGCGACTACACCGCCGCGGCCATCTGCTCCGCGGCTTACGACGCTCCGTGCGCCGTCGTTGACGGCAATGTCTACCGGGTGCTCTCACGGCTCTACGACCTCGCCGAACCGATCGACACCACGGCCGGTCGGCGGCTCTTTGCGGAGCTGGCCCGGCAGTTGCTCGACGAGCGCGCTCCCGGGCGCTACAACCAGGCGATCATGGATTTCGGCGCCCTGGTCTGCACGCCCGCATCACCCGCCTGCGGCGAGTGCCTGCTTCAGGAACGGTGCCTGCGCCCGCGCGGCTGGAACCGTTGCCGGGCGCCCCGTCAAACAGGGCCGCCCGGCCGTGCGCGACCGCTGGTTCCACTACCTGCACATTACCTCCGGCGATCAAACGCTGCTCTGCCGCCGTGAGGGGCGCGACATCTGGCAAGGGCTCTATGAATTCCCGTTGATCGAGACCCCCGAGGCGGCTGCCTTCGAGACGTTGCTCGCGCTGCCGCGGTTCGGGGAGCTGCTGGGCGGTGCGGCGTGGCGGCTGCTGCGCACGATTCCCCTCCCGAAGCACCAGCTCTCCCATCAGCGGATCCATGCGACGGTCTATCGCATCGAAACGCCGGTTCTTGCGCCGCAGGCCGCGCGGTTGGCCGTGCCCACCGCTGCGGTCGGGGAGTATGCCCTCCCGCGGCTGCTGGACCGCTACCCTGACTGTCTGCCAGATGTAGCCGATATAGATTACATAATCAGCATCAGAAGAGCACGCCCTCCCAGCGGTCGATGGCCTTGCGCCGGAAGGTGAAGGCCGCGACGAAGAGCAGCAGCGCGCTGAGGAAGCACCATGCCGAAGTCGAAGAGGGTGATGCCTCCCGTCGGGTCAGCGGCCGGATCGTGGCGCTCAGGCCCAGAATCAGCAGAATGTTGGCGATATTCGAGCCGATGACGTTGCCCAGCGCCATCTCGGCCTTGCCCTTGAACAGCGACACGAGCGACGAGGCCAGCTCGGGCAGCGACGTGCCTCCGGCCACAAGCGTGAGGGCGATGACCGATTCGCTGACGCCCAGCCGTCGGGCCAGTGCCGTCGCATTGTCAAGGAACAGTTCGCCGCCGAAGATCAGCCCGGCAAGACCTCCGATGATCGCCAGGGCGATGAGCCCTCCGGCATCCGCGGGGTTGTCGTACCGGTGTCGGTCGTCGAAGCCTCCGTGCGTCCCGTGATGCGGATCGTGTAGCCGACCAGCAGCACATAGAGCAGCAGCATGACGATGCCGTCGATGCGTCCGATGCGGTCTGTGGCCCCGCTTGCGAAGAACGAGTCCGAAACGAGCGCCACGAGCAGCAGGGAAGCTACCATACCAAACGGAATATCGCGCCGGATATTGTCCGCCGTGAGTCCCAGCGGGCGGATCAGGGCGCAGATGCCGAGGATGGCAAAGACGTTGAAGATGTTGGACCCCACGATGTTGCCGATGGCCACGTCGCTCTGTCCGCCGATGGCCGAAAGGACGGAGACAACCAGCTCGGGGGTGGAGGTCCCGACGGCGACGATCGTCAGTCCGATGATGAACTCCGGGACGCGGAAACGCTGGGCCAGGGCCGCGGATCCGTCCGTGAGGAAGTTGGCGCCGGCGAGGATGAGCCCCGAGGCCGACGAGAAGCAGCAGAATTTCCATAATGGGTATCGTTTCTTTATTAATGTGCGGTCAGTTGAGCAGCAGCAGGCTGACGGCCATGACGGCCATGCCGGCGACGACGCCGTAGATCGCCGTGTGGGCCTCACCGTATTCACGGGCCGCGGGCAGCAGCTCGTCGATCGAGATGAAGACCATGATGCCCGCGACTCCGGCCAGTATGCAGCCCATGAGCGTCGCCGACATGAAGGGCATGAGCACGAGCCAGGCCATGAGGGCGCCGACCGGTTCGGCCAGTCCCGAGAGCAGCGAGAGGCGGAAGGCCTTCCGGCGGTCGCCCGTGGCGTAGTAGATCGGGATCGAGACGGCGATGCCTTCGGGAATGTTGTGGATGGCGATGGCCACGGCGATGGCGATACCGAGCGTGGGGTTGTCCACCGCCGAGGTGAAGGTGGCAATGCCCTTCCGGGGAAGTTGTGGATGCCGATGGCCAGAGCCGTCAGCAGCCCCATGCGCATCAGCTTCGGATTGCGGGGCTGGTGCTCCATCTCCTCGACGCTGTGTGCTTCGTGGGGGTTCTCGATCGAGGGAACCAGCCGGTCGATGACGCCGATGAAGAGGATTCCGGCGAAGAAGCTCAACACGGTAACGGCCGCCGCCGGCCGGGAGGCCCCATTCGCCCGTGAGGGCGAGGCTGGGCTTCGTGAAAGAGCTCGACGAACGAGACGTAGATCATCACCCCGCCGGAGAGGCCGAGCGAAAAGGAGAGCAGGCGCTTGTTGGTGCGGCGGGCGAAGAAGGCGATCGCGCTGCCGATGCCCGTGGCCAGACCGGCCCCGAGTGTCAGCAGCAGCGGCAGCAGCAGATTCGTGTTTGCATTCATGACATGCGGCGTTTTTGTTCTCTTTTGGTGCAAAAGATAGTGCATCCCCGGCAATAAAACGCCCCCGACAATTCGGTATTTCCGTATGAATGCATAGGCGCGGGTTATGCGGACCGCGGCATTTCTCCGCCCGCGAAAAAAAAAGTCCGGAGAAAGGTTTGCACGCTTGGTGAAAAAGCGCTAACTTTGCCACCAATTAGAACCAGCCCCGAGTTCCTCCATGAATTGCCATCACGACATAACTTCCGCACGGGTTTTCCGGCAGCAGGATTATTGGTCGGGCTTCCATTCTCCGGTGGATTCGGGCATTGTTGTTTTATTAGGGTAACTGTTTTTCGGTTGCCCTATTTTTTTTGCCTGAAACCATGAAGACCGTCTATATCAACGCCCGTATCTTCCGCGGCGGCCGCTTCGTCGAGCAGCCGCTGGCCGTCGAGGAGGCCGCATCGCCGCGGATACAACGCCCCGCGACGGCGACCGCATCGTCGATCTGCGAGGGGGCTGACCGTCGTCCCGGGACTCGTGGACGTGCATGTGCACCTGCGCGAGCCGGGATTTCCCGCACAAGGAGACCATTGCCACGGGAACGGCCGCGGCGGCCGCGGCGGCTACACGACCGTCTGCTCGATGCCCAACCTCAATCCCTGCGCCCGACTCGCCGGAGCATCTGGCCCGGCAGACTGGAGCTCATCCGCCGCGACGCGCGGGTGCGCGTGAAGCCCTACGGATCGATTACCGTGGGGCAGCGCGGCTGCGGGGACTGGTGGATTTCGCGGCGCTGGCGCCCGAGGTCGCAGGATTCTCCGACGACGGCCGCGGCGTGCAGTCGGCGGAGCTGATGGAGGAGGCGATGCGCCGCGCGGCAGCCGTCGGAAGGCCGATCGTTGCCCACTGCGAGGTGGACGAGCTGCTTCGCGGGGTATATCCACGACGGGGTCTACTGCCGCACGCACGGCCACAGGGGCATCTGCTCCGAGAGCGAGTGGCGGCAGGTCGAGCGCGACATCGCGCTGGCGGACAACACGGGCTGCCGGTACCACGTCTGCCACGTCTCCACGAAGGAGAGCGTCGAACTGGTCCGCCGCGCCAGGGCCCGGGGCTGCGCGTGAGCTGCGAGACGGCTCCGCACTACCTGCTGCTCACGGATGAGGATCTGCGCGAGCAGGGGCGCTTCAAGATGAATCCGCCGCTGCGCGGCCGCGAGGACCGCGAAGCGCTCGGCGGCATCCTCGACGGGACGATCGAGGTGATCGCCACGGACCATGCCCCGCATACGGCCGGGGAGAAGCTCCGCGGACTGGCCCGCAGCGCCATGGGTATCGTGGGCCTCGAATGCGCCTTCCCGCTGCTGTACAGATATCTGGTACTTCCCGGAACGCTCTCCCTGGAGCGGCTTGTGGAGCTCATGTCCGTCAATCCGCGGCGGATCTTCCGGGGCTCGAGGGGGGCACGGAGCCGGGCGACGCGGCCGACTTCACGGTGCTCGACCTTGCGGCGGAGTACCGCATCGATCCGTCGACGTTCCTTTCGAAGGGGCGCGCCACGCCCCTTTGACGCCTGGCCCGTGCAGAGCCGCGTCGTGCGGACGGTGGTCGGCGGACGCGAGGTGTTCGATACGTTGCACATGAATTCAAACAGATAAGGATGAAAGCTTTTACGAAAAAAATTGTCTTGGAGAATGGCCGTGAGTTCTACGGCTACGGATTCGGATCCGACCGCGAGGCCATTAACGAGATCGTCTTCAATACCTCGATGGTGGGGTATCAGGAGATTATGTCCGACCCCTCCTACACCGGATCAGATGGTCGTGATGACCTACCCGTTGATCGGCAACTACGGTACGGCGGAGGAGGATTACGAGACGAAGTTCCCGACCATCGGCGGCATGATCGTGCGTACAACGACACGCCCTCGAACTTCCGCTACACGAAGACGCTGAACGAGGTCTTCGAGGAGCACGACATTCCGGCCATCTCGGGGCGTGGACACCCGGCCCTGACGCGCATCATCCGCGACGAGGGAAGCCAGAAGTATCCTGCGCAAGGAGCGTCCGGATGCGATCGTCCCGGGCATCGGCGGCCAGACCGGTCTGAATCTGGCGATGCAGCTCGAGCAGAAGGGCGTGCTCAAGGAGTGTCAGGTCGAGCTTCTCGGCACGGACAGCGACAGCATCCGCCGCGCCGAGGACCGCGAGCAGTTCAAGGAGCTCTGCCAGAGCATCGGCGAGCCGGTCATCCCGTCGCAGATCACCTACAACCTCGAGGAGGCCAAGGCCGCGGCCGCGGCCATCGGCTATCCGGTCGTGCTGCGCCCGGCGTTCACGCTCGGCGGCACGGGCGGCGGCTTTGCCGACGATGAGGCGCAGCTCGTCGAGCTGGGTATGCAGGCGTTCAAGCTCTCGCCCATCCATCAGGTGCTGATCGAAAAGAGCGTCAAGGGCTATAAGGAGATCGAGTTTGAGGTCATGCGCGATGCGTCTGACCGCGCCATCACCATCTGCGGCATGGAGAACATCGACCCCGTGGGCGTCCACACCGGCGACTCCGCCGTCGTCGCGCCGATCATGACGCTCAGCGACCATGACATGAAGATGCTCAACGATAGCGCGATCAAGATCATCCGCACGCTGAAGATCCAGGGCGGCTGCAATGTGCAGTTCGCGCTCAACCCCAAGACCTCGGAGTACTTCCTCATTGAGATCAACCCCCGCGTCTCCCGCTCGTCGGCGCTGGCAAGCAAGGCCAGCGGCTATCCCATCGCGCGCGTCACGGCCAAGGTCGCCGTCGGCATGAACCTCGACGAGATCGCCGTCGCCAACACGACGGCCGCGTTCGAGCCGTCGCTGGACTACGTGGTCGCAAAGCTGCCGCGCTTCCCGTTTGACAAGTTCTCGACCGCCGCCAACACGCTCGGCACGCAGATGAAGGCCACGGGCGAGGTCATGGGCATCGGCAGCACGCTCGAGGAGTGCCTGCTCAAGTCCGTCCGCTCACTGGAGATCGGCGCGCAGCACCTCTGGCTGCCGAAGTTCCAGAACATGACCAAGGCGGAGCTGACCGAGTACCTGCACCAGTTCCGCGATGACGGGCTCTTTGCCGTCGCGCAGCTGCTGCGTCTGGGCGCGAGCGTGGACGAGGTCGCTGCGCTGACGATGATCACGCCGTTCTTCCTCGAGACCATCCGCGGCATCGTGGACATGGAGCAGACGCTCTGCACGCACAAGGGCGACGGAGAGACGCTCAAGCAGGCCAAGCAGATGGGCTTCTGTGACCCCTACATCGCGCGGCTCTGGGGCGTGCGCGAGGAGGATGTATATGCCCAGCGCGTGCAGCTGGGGCTCTACCCCGCCTACAAGATGGTGGACACCAGCCACACCGGCGCTTACATCCCCTATTTCTACTCCACCTATGCCCCCGGCGCAAAGAGCGAGGCGCGCCGCTCGGACAAGAAGAAGGTCGTCGTGCTCGGCGCAGGCCCGATCCGCATCGGTCAGGGCGTGGAGTTTGACTACTCCACCGTCCACGCGGTGCAGACCATCCGGCGCGCGGGCTACGAGGCCATCATCATCAACAACAACCCCGAGACGGTCTCTACCGACTACACGACCGCCGATAAGCTGTATTTCGAGCCCCTCACGCCCGAGGACGTCATGAACATCCTGCACGAGGAGCAGGCCGATCAGGTGATCGCCAGTCTCGGCGGCCAGACGGCCATCAATCTGGCGCAGCCGCTCATGACGCGCGGCGTGCAGATCATCGGCACGGACTGCGCCGCGATCGAGCGCGCGGAAAACCGTGACTGCTTTGAAAAGCTGCTGCTCGAGCTGAACATCCCGCAGCCGATGGGCGCGGCGGTGACGAATCTGGACGACGGCCTCAAGGCGGCGCACGCGGTGGGCTATCCGGTGCTGGTGCGCCCGTCGTTCGTGCTGGGCGGCCGCGCCATGGAGATCGTGGCCGACGACGAGATGCTGCGCCACTACCTGCAGAATGCCGTGCGCACCGGCGAGGGCAAGCCCGTGCTGGTCGACAAGTACATCTCCGGCCGCGAGGTCGAGGTCGACGCCATCTGCGACGGCAGAGACGTGTTCGTGCCCGGCATCATGGAGCTGGTCGAGCGCACCGGTGTCCACTCCGGCGACTCCATCAGCGTCTACCCGCCGTTTTCCATCTCCGACAAGGTCAAGGGCACGATCCTGACCTATGCCAAGAAGCTCGGTCTGGGCATCGGCATCGTCGGCCTGTATAACATCCAGTTCATCGTCGATAAGAGCGACCATGTCTACATCATCGAGGTCAACCCCCGCTCGTCGCGCACGGTGCCGTTTTTGTCGAAGGCCACGGGCTATCAGCTCGCGGACATCGCCACCAACGTCATCCTCGGCACGAGCCTCAAGGAGCAGGGCATCTTCGACCTGTATCCGCCGGAGAAAGAGCGCTGCTATGTCAAGGCGCCGGTGTTCTCCTTCGCCAAGCTCCACGGGCTGGACGCCTACCTCTCCCCGGAGATGAAGTCCACGGGCGAGGCCATCGGCTATGACAAGAAGCTCTCGCGCGCCATGTACAAGGCGCTGCAGGCCTCCGGCATGAACGTGCAGAACTACGGCACCGTGTTCGTGACGCTGGCCGATGAGGACAAGCCGGAGGGCCTGCCGCTCGTGCGCCGGTTCTATGAGATGGGCTTTAACATCGAGGCGACCGCAGGCACGGCTGCCTACCTCAAGTCTTTCGGCATCCGCACGCGCGTGCGCGGCAAGATCAGCGACGGCAGCCATGAGATCCTCGATTCCATCCGCAGCGGCTACGTCAGCTACATCATCAACACCCGCTCCATCCATTCGAGTGTCCACGCGCAGGACGGCGCCGCGATCCGGCGCTGCGCGGTGGAAAACGGCGTGACCGTCTTTACCTCGCTCGATACGGTGCGCGTGCTGCTCGACGTGCTCGAGGAGACGACGCTGGCCGTGTCCACGATCCACGCGGAGTAAGCCGTGCAGCAGAGAGTTTTCACCATTGCGGAAAACGCGCCCGTCGCCCGCGACACCTACCGTTTGCAGCTCACGGGGGACACCGCCGCGATCACCGCGCCGGGGCAGTTTGTGGACATCCGGCTTGCCGGACGCTTTCTGCGCCGCCCCGTGTCGGTGTGCAGCTGGAGTGACGGCGCGCTGACGCTGTATTATAAAGTGGCGGGCGCAGGCACGGCGCAGCTGAGCACGCTGACGCCGGGCACGGAGCTGGACCTGCTGGTCGGTCTCGGCAACGGCTTTGACACCGCACCCGCCGGTGCGCGGCCGCTGCTGGTCGGCGGCGGCGTGGGCGCGTCCCCGCTGTACGGTCTGGCGCAGCAGCTCGTGGCCGAGGGGCGCAGCCCGCTGGCTGTGCTCGGCTTTCGCACGGCGGCAGAGGTGCTGCTTGCCGATGCGTTTTGTGCGCTCGGCATCCCCGTCACGGTCGTGACCGAGGACGGCACCATGGGCGCGCGCGGCTTCGTGACCGAGGCGCTGCCCGAGGACGGCACCTATGTGTATGCCTGTGGGCCGATGCCCATGCTGCAGGCGCTGTGCAGCGCGACGCCGCTCGACGGTCAGCTGAGCCTTGAGGCGCGCATGGGCTGCGGCTTCGGCGCGTGCATGGGCTGCACCTGCGAAACGACGCATGGCAGCAAGCGCGTCTGCAAGGACGGGCCCGTGTTCACAAAGGAGGAGATCGTATGGCCGCAACAGCCGTAACGCTCTGCGGGATCGAGCTCGAAAACCCCATCATCCCGGCCAGCGGCACGTTTGGCTACGGGCAGGAGTTTGCGCAGCTGTATGACATCAATATGCTCGGCACGTTCTCCTTCAAGGGGACGACGCGCGCGCCGCGCTTCGGCAACCCCACGCCGCGCATCGCCGAGTATGCCGGCGGAATGCTCAACGCGGTGGGGCTGCAGAACCCTGGCGTGGACGCGGTCATCGCGCACGAGCTGCCGGAGCTGAAAAAGGTGTTTCACAAGCCGGTCATGGCGAATGTGAGCGGCTTCAGCGTGGAAGAATATGCCGAGGTCTGCGCCAGGCTTGACGCGCAGCCGCAAGTCGGCTGGCTGGAGGTCAACATCTCCTGTCCGAACGTCCACGGCGGCGGCGCTGCCTTCGGCGCGGAGCCGTCGGCCGCGGCGGAGGTGACGCGCGCGGTGCGCGCCGTGACGAAAAAGCCGATCATTCTCAAGCTCTCGCCGACGGCGGCAGACATCGCCGCTGAGCCTCATCAACACCCTGGCGATCTGCGGAGATGCGGCGCCTGGGCATCACGCGCCTGCGCGACATCATCGGCTGCGTGGAGTAGTCCCGAAAACGAATACGAAAACAACTTACAGCTAACGAATCCGCATATATGGAACGCGACGTCATCATTGCCTGCGACTTCAAGTCCGCAGAAGATACCTTCCGCTTCCTCGACCTCTTCCGGGACGAGGCGCAAACCCTTTCTGAAGATCGGCATGGAGCTCTTCTACGCTGAGGGACCCGCCATCGTGCGCGAGATCAAGCGCCGGGGCCACAAGATCTTCCTCGACCTGAAGCTCCACGACATACCCAATACGGTGCGCAAGGCGATGGCCGTACTCTCGCGCCTCGACGTGGACATGTGCAACGTCCACGCTGCCGGAACGATCGAGATGATGCGGGCAGCGCGAGGGCCTCACACGCGAGGACGGCACGCGGCCGCTGCTGATCGCCGTAACGCAGCTCACCTCGACGAGCGAGGAGCGCATGCAGTGCGAACTGCTCATCGGCGCCTCGATCAACGAGACGATCGTACAGTATGCCCGCAACACGCGCGAGGCGGGGTTGACGGCGTCGTCTGCTCGCCGCTCGAGGCGGGCATGGTCCACGAGGCGTGCGGCGCGGATTTCCTGACCGTGACGCCGGGCGTGCGTTTCGCCGACGGCGACGTGGGGGATCAGGTGCGTGTGATGACGCCGGCCCGGGCCCGCGAGATCGGCTCGGACTTCATCGTCGTGGGACGTCCGATCACGGCGGCCGCGGATCCCGTGGCAGCCTACCGCCGCTGCGTTGCGGAGTTCGTCGGATAGACGGTCCGTTTTTGAGGTTCTCGGGCGAATCAAAACACATGCAGCCATGAAACCCGTAAAACTGTTCTATCTGAAAACTGCCCCTTCTGCAAAGAAGGCGCTGCGCACATCGACGAGGGCCCGTGCGGCCCACCCCGAGCTGGCCGCGATTCCGATCGAGATGATCGAGGAGTCGGAGCAGCCCGACGTGGCCGACCGCTACGACTATTACTACGTGCCGACCTTCTATGTCGGCGGGGAGAAGGTCCACGAGGGCGGCATCTATCCCGAGGAGGTGGAGCGTGTGCTGCGCCGGGCGCTGGAGTTCGATGCGGCGGACGCTGCACAAACGAAACAGGACAACAGGACAAAATAACGAGAATATGGAAACGAATCTGGAAAAATCCATTGCACGGGATCTGCTCTCGATCGGCGCGGTTTTCCTGCGTCCCGAGCAGCCCTTCACCTGGGCGAGCGGTATCAAGAGCCCAATCTATTGCGACAACCGTCTGACGCTGACGGCCCCCGAGGTGCGCAAGCATGTCGAGGCCGGGCTGGCCGAGATCGTCCGCACGAAATATCCCCGAGGCGGAGGTGCTCATGGGCACCTCGACGGCCGGCATCGCCCACGCCGCCATCACGGCGACGATCCTCGACCTGCCGATGGGCTATGTGCGCTCGGGTGCCAAGGATCACGGCCGCGGCAACCGCATCGAAGGCCGTCTGGAGAAGGGCCAGAAGGTGGTCGTCATCGAGGACCTGATCTCCACGGGCGGTTCGTGCATCGAGGTGGTTGAGGCCCTGCGCGAAGCCGGCGCCGAGGTGCTGGGCGTGGCTTCGATCTTCACCTACGGGATGCAGAAGGGGCTTGACCGGCTGCGCGAGGCGCAGGTGGTGAACTACAGCCTCTCGAACCTCGACGCGCTGGTCGAAGTGGCCGCCGAGGAGGGATATATCAAGCCCGAGGACAAGGACCGTCTGCTGAAATTCCGCGACAATCCGTCGGACGAAAGCTGGATGCACTGACCTGCATCCCGGATCGAATCTGAACTTTTGATATTGAAGAACTATGCGACATCTGATCGATCCTACCGATCTGACGGTCGAGGAGACCGAGCAGATCGTGGCGCTGGCCGAAGACATCATCGCCAACCGGGCCAAATACAGCGAAGCGTGCAAGGGCAAGAAGCTGGCGACGCTCTTTTACGAACCCTCGACGCGCACGCGTCTGAGTTTTACGGCGGCGATGCTCGAACTGGGCGGGCAGGTCATCGGCTTCTCCGACGCCAACTCCTCGTCGGTGTCGAAGGGCGAGACGGTGGCCGACACCGTGCGCGTGATCCGCTGCTTCGCCGACATCATCGCCATGCGTCACTTCAAGGAGGGTGCGCCGTTGGTGGCCTCGCAGTATGCGGGCATCCCGGTCATCAACGCCGGCGACGGCAGCCACGCCCACCCGACGCAGACGCTTACCGACCTCTTGACGATCAAGCGCGAGAAGGGCCGTTTCGACAACATGACGATCGGTTTCTGCGGCGACCTGAAATTCGGCCGCACGGTCCACTCGCTGATCAAGGCGCTGTCGCGCTACGAGGGCATCCGCGTCTACCTCATCTCGCCCGAGGAGCTGCGTCTGCCGGACTACATGCTCCAGGAGATGCGCGCCGCCTCGCGGGTCGAGGTTCCACGAGGTGCGCACGATGGAGGAGGTGATGCCCGAACTGGACATCCTCTACATGACGCGCGTGCAGAAGGAGCGCTTCCTCGACGAGGAGGAGTTCGACCGCGTGAAGAACAGCTTCGTGCTCGATACGGAAAAGCTGCGCACGGCCCGCAAGGACATGATCATCCTCCACCCGCTGCCGCGCGTGAACGAGATCACGCGGGAGGTGGACAACGACCCCCGCGCGGCCTACTTCCGCCAGGTTGAGAACGGCAAGTTCGTGCGCATGGCGTTGATCTATACGCTGCTGCGCTGGGCCGACGAGAACCGTCCGTTTGACCATACGCCGGTCTTCAACGAGGAGTATATCGTCAATGAGATGACCTGCCCGAATGCCCGCTGCATCTCGGCGACCGAAGATGTCGACCAGCTCTTCCGCCGCACGGCCGACGGCGTATGCCGCTGCGCCTATTGCGAAGCCAGGGCCCGGCAGTAACGGCCCGGCCGGATTCGCCGCAGTGCGTCGAAACCCCCTTCGGGAGCTTCGGACGCACTTTTTCATACCCGCTGTCGCGGTGTGCGATTTTACGCCGGAAAGCCTCAGGAAAGTCCCGGAAAATGCGTATCTTTGTTCACCAAAACCTTGTAATGAACCTTCTTCGATGAACAAGACCAGACGTATCGTTTCCCCGTTGGCCTGGGTCCCGAGCCTCTATTTTTGCCATGGGACTGCCCTTCGTGGTGTTGAATATGGTGTCGGCCGTGATGTTCAGGATCTCGGGATTCAGGATGCGCAGCAGATCGCCTTCTGGACCTCGCTGATCATGTGGCCGTGGACGATCAAATTCCTCTGGAGCCCCTTCCTGGAGCTCTTCCGCACGAAAAAGTTTTTTGTCGTCGCCACGCAGCTGTTGAGCAGCGTGATGTTCGGCGTGGCGGCGTTGTCCTGCATCTGCCGTCGTTCTTCGCCGTAACGATCGCCGTCTTTGCCGTCGTGGCCTTCAGCGGCGCGACGCATGACATTGCCGCCGACGGCGTCTACATGTCGGAGCTCTCGACGCGCGACCAGGCCAAGTATATCGGCTGGCAGGGCGCCTTCTACAACCTGGCCAAAACTGGTGGCCACGGGCGGTCTGGTTTGGTTCGCCGGGTGGCTCTATGAGCGGAGCTCCGCGGCGGGAACCGCTTCTCTGTTCGACGCATATGTACATGCGTGGACCGTCGTGCTGGCCATCCTCTGCGGTTTTGCTTGTGCTGATCGGACTCTACCATGCGAAGATGCTTCCGTCGGGCGGTGCCGCCGCCGAGAAGCGCTATACCCTCCGGCGAGGGCTGCAGGGGCTCAGGGAGGTAATTGCCGCCTTCTTCGCCAAGAAGCATATCTGGTACTACATCGCCTTCATCATCCTCTACCGGCTGGGCGAGGGCCGTCATGAAGATCGTGCCGCTCTTCCTCAAGGCCGATACGGCGGTCAGGAGGCCCGGACTCTCGAACCAGCAGATAGGTCTCTACTACGGCACGTTCGGCGCCGGGCTTTCCTGCTCGGATCGCTGCTCGCGGGCTACTACATCGCCGCCCGCGGCCTGCGCTCACACGCTCTTCACGCTCTGCCATCTTCAACATCCGTTCGTGGTCTACGCCCTGCTGGCCTGGTTCCAGCCCGCGTCGATGGTTCATCGGCGGCGGCATCGTCCTGGAGTATTTCGGCTACAGATTCGGCTTTGTCGGACTTACGCTCTTTATGATGCAGCAGATAGCGCCGGGCAAGCACCAGATGAGCCACTACGCCTTTGCTTCGGGTATCATGAACCTCTCGGTGATGCTCACCGGCGCCGTCTCGGGCCTATTTGAGCGACTGGTTCGGATACAAGGTCTTCTTCCTGGTGGTGATGTTGGCCACGATCCCCGCCTTCGTCATGACGCGCGTCTGATCCCCTTCACCTATCCCGACGAAAAGAAATAAAAACCGATAAAATCCGTTTACCCAAGCAAAACATGAAGAAAAAACTGCTCGCTTTCCTGTTCGCCGGCCTCTCCGGCATTGCGTTGTCGCTCTCGGCCGTCTCCTGCGGCGGATCCTCCGAGTTTGCCGAGGTGGTGATCCCCGGCCCGCGACGATCGAGAAATGTGCCGGAACCTTCCGAATCCCCACGCCGCTTACCGTGGCCTTCGATACCCCGGAGACGGTTGCCGACGCGCTGGGCGCCTATCTGCGGACGACGTCGCTGCCGGCGGCGGAGACGGCGGAGGATGCCGCGCTGCGTTTTGTCCTCACCTCGGAAGAGGGTGTGCCCGCTTCGGAGGAGGGGTATGAACTTTCGGTTCTTCCCGAGGGCGCGGTGGTCAGGGCACGCGGTGAGGCGGGCCTCTTCTACGGGTTGCAGACCCTGCTGCAGCTTCGCAGCCACTATGGGGACAAGATCCCGGCCCAGCGCATCGTCGATGCGCCGCGCTTCGGCTACCGGGGCATGCACCTCGACGAGTCGCGCCACTTCTTCGGCAAGGAGTTTGTGAAGAAGCAGCTGCGGATGATGGCCTCGCTCAAACTCAACCGCCTGCACTGGCACCTGACCGACGGCGGCGGCTGGCGCATCGAGATCGACCGCTATCCCGAGCTGACGGAGATCGCCGCCTGGCGTGCGGTCGAGCCGTGGCAGGAGTGGCTCGATGCCGGACGCCGTCCCTTTGGCCGCAAGGGAGGATCCGAATGCCTACGGCGGCTTCTACACCAGGAGGAGATCCGCGAAGTGGTGGCCTACGCCGATTCGCTGCACATCACGGTGATCCCGAGATCGAGATGCCCGGACACTCGGAGGAGGTCCTGGCGGTCTATCCCGAGTTGTCGTGCGCCGGGAAGCCCTACGTCTACGATGACTTGTGCGTCGGCAAGGAGAAGACTTTCGAGTTCCTGGAGAATGTTCTCACGGAGGTCATGGAGCTCTTCCCGTCGGAGTATATCCACATCGGCGGCGACGAGGCTACGAAGAAGGGTTGGACCACCTGCCCGAAGTGCCGTACACGGATGCAGCGCGAGGGTCTGAAGGATCTCGACGAGCTCCAGAGCTACGCCGTGCACCGGGTCGAGGAGTTCCTCAATGCCCGCGGCCGCAAGCTACTGGGCTGGGACGAGATCCTGCAGGGCGGCCTGGCTCCCAACGCCGCGGTGATGTCGTGGCGCGGCATGTCGGGCGGCCGCAAGGGCGGCTGCCTCGGGCCATCCGTGGTGATGACGCCGGGCAGCTTCTGCTATCTGGACAAGTATCAGGGCAACCCCTCGACCGAGCCCAAGGCGCTTGAGGGTTCGCTGCCGCTGGCCAAAGGTCTACATGTGCGAGCCCGCACCCGAAGACATGGAGGGCCGCGAGAACGTGCTGGGCGTGCAGGCCAACCTGTGGACCGAGTATGTTCCGACGGCCGAGCATGCCGAATACATCTACCCGCGCATGTTCGCCCTTTGCCGAGGTGGCGTGGTCCGCACCCGAACGGAAGGATTACGACGATTTCCACCGCCGTGCACTGCTGCGCATCGAGACGGCGCGCGCGGAGGGGTACAATACCTTTGATCAGGTCGCTTCGGAGCGTGCGGAGCGTCCTGAGGCCCTCAAGCAGGTGAAGCACCTGGCGCTGGGATGCCCGTGAGCTGCGGTGCCGAGTGGTACGAGAGCTACGCGGCCGACGGCGCAGCGTCGCTTACCGACGGCTGGTTCGGTCCGTGGAACTACGGCTACCGCTGGCTGGGCTTCCTGAACAAAGGATTTCGAGGCGACGATCGACCTGGGCGCCGTGAAGGCGATCCGCGAGGTGAAGGCCGACTTCCTGCAGTGGCACTCCGCGCTGATCGGACTTCCCAAGAGCGTTGAGATCGCCGTGTCGGAGGATGGCGAGCACTTCACCGTGCTGGGCGAGGAGCTCCAACGACCTTCCGTTCGACGACCCGAAGCTCCAGTGCCGCGCCTTCGGCTGGGAGTGGTACGGCCCAGGCACGGTATGTCCGCTGCCGCGCAGCCTTCCATGGCAATGCCGGCGGCTGGATCTTTATTGACGAGATTGTTGTGAACTGATTGAGAAACACCCAATAAAACCATCGAAGTTATGGCAAATCTGAAAATAACGGGCCCGGCGTTGCCCGAGATGCCGTGGGAGGATCGTCCCGCGGGCTCGAACGAGGTGATGTGGCGCTACTCGGCCAACCCGATCATCGGGCGCCATGCGCTGTCGACCTCGAATTCGATCTTCAACTCGGCGGTCGTACCTTTTAAGAAAGGGGAGTACAACTACGCCGGTGTCTTCCGCTGCGACGACACCAACCGCCGCATGCGCATCCATGTCGGCTTCTCGGTGAACGGCATCGACTGGGAGATCCAGGAGGAGGATTTCCACCTCGAAGGGGCCGATCCGGAGGTGGCCGAGTGGGTTTACGGCTATGATCCCCGCGTAGCCAAGATCGAGGATAAGTATTATGTGACGTGGTGCAACGGCTATCATGGCCCGACCATCGGCGTGGCGTGGACGAAGGACTTCAAGACGTTCCACCAACTGGAGAACGCCTTTCTGCCCTACAACCGCAACGGCGTGCTGTTCCCCCGCAAGATCGGCGGCAAGTTCGCGATGCTCTCGCGTCCGAGCGACACGGGGCATACCCCCTTCGGCGACATCTTCTATTCAGTCGCCCAACATGGTCTACTGGGGTCGCCACCGCCACGTGATGGCTCCCGCAGCCTTCGAGAAGAGCGCATGGCAATGCATGAAGATTGGTGCAGGTCCCATCCCCATCGAGACGAGCGAGGGATGGCTGCTGTTCTACCATGGCGTGCTGCGTTCGTGCAACGGTTATGTCTATGCGTTCGGTTCGGCGCTGCTCGACCTGGAGGAGCCGTGGAAGGTGCTGGCCCGCAGCGGTCCGTATCTGATCTCCCCGCGCCGAGACGTACGAGTGCATGGGCGACGTGCCCAACGTAACGTTCCCCTGCGCGGCGCTGCACGATCCCGAAACGGGCCGCGTGGCGGTCTATTACGGTTGCGCCGATACCGTGACGGGCATCGCCTTCGGCTACATCCCCGAAATCGTCGAATTCACGAAGAAAAACAGCATCCTGATGAGTCTGCGACGAACGCTTCCTGCTGTGGCGCACGCCGCAGCTCTTTTCTGCGCTCCGGTGCGGGCGCAGGAACCCGCCGACTGGGTCGATCCCTTCATCGGGACGACCAACTTCGGCACGACGAATCCCGGAGCCCTCTGTCCGAACGGCATGATGTCGGTCGTGCCGGTCAATGTCATGGGCTCCGACAAGAACCTCTACGACAAGGATGCCCGCTGGTGGTCCACGCCCTACGAGTACCACAACAAGTTCTTCACGGGAATGGCCCACGGGGCGTTGAGCGGCGTGGGATGCCCGAGATGGGGGCCCTGCTGACGATGCCGACGTGCGGCGAGCTGGAGGTGGACTACCACAACTATGGCTCGGAGTACGGCGACGAGGTGGCCACGCCGGGTTACTACGCCGCGACGCTGGCCAA
>VOFC01007090.1_pt1 | contig 28428 bp, 44 predicted proteins | sample 5384161 | NCBI WGS metagenome assembly VOFC01 (sample SAMN12384722, study PRJNA508395) | human gut metagenome | isolation source: healthy gut B | host: Homo sapiens | reverse complement strand
TACGGTTGTCGACTTCAAGATCCGCGCATCCAAACGCAACGCCGTTTTTCAGATGATGCACATACGTTCCGCCGCCGATCGCAAATGGTTTGCCTGGTTTTCCAGTGACATCCGTGTAGCACTGCAGCAGGGTCTGGACAAACGGGCTGTCGGCCGGGACGTGGTGTGGCGGGAACATTCCACTGCCTTCCATGGAGAAGCCGCCTTTTTTCATGTTCTGCCCGGCGGTATCATACAGGTTTTCTTTTTGTCGCGCAGATCGGGGCGCGGCAGTCGTAGGAACCGGTCAGGGTTTTGCCGTCGTAGTTCATGAGAGTCGAGGCTTAAGGTGAGCTCGCCGGACTCTTCATCTGACATGGCGACACCGAGGCCTGCGCCTTTGCCGTCGCCGTGCGGGTAAACTTTTTGCAAGGAAACTGATGTCGTTTTTCAGTTCACTCTCTTCCATTCCAACGGATGCGAGAAGCTGCAGCAGTGCAGTCAGTGCGTTGTTACCCATTTCCGGGTGGATGCGTGGGCGAAGGCACCGCAGGCGGTGATTTTTACATTGCCGTTTTCGGTGTCTTCCAGAACGAAGGAAACGCCGGTCTTCTGCTCTGTTTCATCAGCGCAGGCTTTCAGGTCTTCTTTTGCCATGCCGGCAAGCTCTGCATACGCTTTGCCTGGTACAACGTTCAGTTTTGGTGCCGGCCTGTAAGGATACGAGGTGCACGCCTGTCGTTCCGGCATCGGATGTTTTTTTCGAAGTGGCCTCGCATGCCGCCTTTTTCAATGTTGATGACCGGGAATTCGGCATCCGGTGAGAAGGTGCATGGTGCTTCCACTTCTTTCTTATAATAATATTCGAGGTCAGAGCTTCCACACTCCTCGTCGGAACCGAGGACAAGACGGACATTTTTTCTTTAATTGGTAACCGAGTTCTTTGACAGCGCGCATTGCGTAGATAGCTGCGATCGCCGGTCCTTTGTCGTCTGCGGTTCCGCGGCCGAACATTTTTCCTTCTTTTATGATGCGCGGGGTGAATGGATCGGTCTCCTGCCAGCCTTCGCCTGCCGGTACGACATCGAGATGGGCGAGAATATCAAGGCCCTTTTCTTCCTGATTAAAGTCAGCTGCAATCGCGTAGTTGTCGTAGTTGGTTACGGCAAAGCCGTATTTTTCCAAATTTCGATTCCCTGCGCCAGTGCTTCTGCCGCCGGTGCGCCGAATGGTTTGCCTGGCTCTGCCGCCTGTTTTTTCGCTTGGAATCCGGATCAGGCTTTTCAGATCCTCGATCATTTCGGATTCGTGGTTTTCAATATATGTTCTTAATTCTTCTTTCCGCATCGTAACTTCTCCTTTTCTCTTCTCTGGCACCGTCGCAGTGCCGTTCTTTTCCTATCATAACGCAGAAAGAGCAGAAAATCCACATTTTCTGCTCTTTTGCCAAATAATCATTTGTTTTTGTCCAAATTGACTGTAATTTCATAATAATCGCACGGATGCGCCGTAAGCCCCGTCACGCCCTCGCCGGATACCATCGACATTTTGAGGTGTGATACGAAGAAAAACATGTGGTCATCCAGCAGCGTCTGCGTCATCTCGATGGCCAGTTCAGTTCGTTTTTCGGTATCAAACTCGCCGCTTAACTGCTGCTCCAGCATCTCGAGTGTCTCACTGTAATAACCGCCGCGGTTCTTGGAGGAATCCTGCAGGCAGTGCGTTGTAAAGAAATACTCGGGATCGCCCGTCGGTGCGCTGACAAATGCGCTGACATAAACATCCCCAGTTTCCTTTTTTCAGCAGTTCCAGATGATTTGCCGTGCACTGGATCTGTACTTCGATTCCGATTTTCTTCAGCGATGCCTGTGCACTCTCCGCGAGAAGCGGCAGTTCCTGGCGGCTCGGATACGTGAGCCAGCAGATGGTCAGGCGTTTTCCGTCTTTTTCCACGTAGCCGTCGCCGTCCTCATCGGTCCAGCCTGCTTCAGCCAGCAGTTCTCTGGAGTACTCAAGATCATAGGGACTCCTCCTGCACTTTGCTGTCGCCGAATGCAAAGTAAGAGGGGAACGGGCCTTCCGCCACGCTTCCGTTTCCTTCCATCAGCGTATTCACAAAGCCCTCCCTGTCGATTGCCCCGATGACCGCCTTGCGCACGCGATCGTCCTGCAGCACCTCGGATGATCCGTTAAACTGTCCGAAGAAGGTACGCGACGTATCCGCCGAAGAAATCGTGTATGGTTCATCGCGGAACAAGATCAGATTGGAATATGGCAGGCCGTACGCCGCATCGAGCTCGCCTGACTGTAACGCCATCGTCATCGTATCGCCGTCGCGGATCGTTTTTACTTCGATCCGGTCGAGCTTTGGCGTTCCGTTCCAGTAATTGTCATTTTTCACGAGCGTCAGTCCCTGATCCGTCTCCACCTGTACTGCGCGGTACGGGCCGGTTCCGGCGACATTGCCGTCATCCGTCACACCTGCCTGCATATCAATGATGCATCCATATGGGTCAGACAGATAATTCAGAAGCGCCGGGACAGGCTGTTCGGTGTGAATCGTTACGATCAGGCCGTCTGCCTCGATGCTCTCAATTTTCAGATCCCCGCGTGCACGGTCATGTACTGCGATCAGATCCTCGAGACATTCTTTGACCGCCTCCGCGTCGAGAGTGCGCCCACTCGTAAAGGAGATGCCTTCATGCAGTGTAATCCGCCATGTTGTATCGTCCACAAGCTCATAGCTTTCTGCCAGCCATGGCTCGATCTCCATAGAATCGGAATAATGAAACAGCGTCTCACCGATCCCATAGCGGATACACGCCCAGCCGGAATAGCCGTTGTGCGGGTTGACATCGGACTCGTCGTTTTCGGCGTTGAATGTCGTGTCGCCGTATATGAAAAAACTTTTTCATCTGTACCATCTGCCGCTGTGCTCTGACAACCGGAAAACAGTACCACCGCCAGAATGCCGCACAAAACATATGCAATTTTTTTTCTTCTGCCGTTCTTTCTCTGCATTCTGTACTTCTCCTGTTTTCGCAAATGGCACCACCATTTCCGCTGTCTGATTTTCTGTTTCAACAGTTTTCTCACAGACTATACTCCATCAACAGTTTCGTATATTCCTCTTTCGGGTACTCCAATACCTCCCGCGTCTCCCCCTGCTCCACGATTTTCCCTGCCGCATGACAATCACACGGCTGCAGAGTTCCCGCACCAGCACAAGGTCGTGGCCGATCCACAGCATCGCAAGTCCTTCTTCCCGCTGCAGTTTTTTTCAGCAGTTGAACGATCTGCGCCTGTACCGCCGCATCGAGCGCACTCGTTGCCTCGTCGCAGATCAGAAGAGACGGCTGCACAGCAAGAGCCCGCGCAATTGCGGCTCTCTGGCACTCTCCGCCGCTCGTCTCGCGGGGATAGCGCATCGCCGTTTCCGAACTAAGTTCCACTTTTTTCAGCAGCTCCGGCAGATGAAGACACGTCTCTTTCCGGCTCATTCCCTGATTCCGAAAAAGCTTCCAGAATCCCGGTTTCGAGCGTCTGCATTGGATCGAAGGAATCCTGCGGGGTCTGGAAGACCATCTGTATTTTCCGGTAAACTTCGCGCTGCCGCCTGCCTTTTCTTCCGAGGATTTCCTCGCCTTCCAACAGAACGCTGCCTGCATCCGCCTGGACCAATCCGGTGATCAGACGGGCCGTCGTGCTTTTTCCGCATCCGCTCTCCCCGATCAGGCCAAGACATTCCCCCGCATCCAGTGTGAAGCTGATGCCGTCCACGGCGGCAAATTCCGTTTCCCGGCCGGTTCCAGCAAAGTTTTTGCTTAAGTTGTTTACTTCCAGCATGTTATGATTATGCATCGTTCTTCCCTCTTCCCGGCACAGCCGCAAAGGAGATTTTTGTATATTCGTCCTTTGGGTGATCGAAAACCGTCCTTGTCTCCCCCTGCTCCACGATGTTTCCATCCTTCAAAACAGCAACCCGGTCTGCCATCTGCTCGAGAACCGCAAGATTGTGCGTCACCAGCACCATCCCCGTCTGCTCTTTCTGCTGCAACGCCTGAAGCTCCCGCAGCACCTGCGCCTGCGAAACCACATCGAGTGCACTCGTCGGCTCGTCCGCCAGAAGAAGCGATGGATGCAGCAGCATTGCGAGCGCAATCCCGACGCGCTGGTTCATGCCGCCGGAGAGCGACGATGGATAGCTGTTCCAGATCGTCTCGCCATCCGAAAGCCCCATATCCGCAAATCGCCGGAGCGTCATATCTTTGATTTCTCTGCGGCTTTTTCTGCCAGACATTCCCCAGAAATCGGGGTGATGAATCCGCAGCGTTTCTCATGGGCGCGCACGCTTTCACAGATCTGTGCTCCGATTTTCCGGGTCGGACAGAGTGATGCCCCTGTATTCTGGAAAATCATACCAATTTCTGAACCGCACAGACTCCGCAGCTTCTTTTCGGACATGCCCGTCAGCTCCTCTCCGCGAAATGTGATCTGCCCGCCGGTGATGGAGCCATTCTTTCCCATCAGCCGCAGGATCGCTCGCAGCAAGGTACTTTTTCCACTGCCCGACTCCCCGGCGATGCCGACGGTTTCTCCTTTTTCGACGGAAAAACAGATGTTATTTAAAATTTGCTCCCCCTCATAACAGACAGAAAGGCCGCTGATTTCCAGCAGTTTTTCGCTCATGTTTTTGCTCCCTTTGTTTCCATTTTCGTTTGCCCCTTATCCCTGATCCACCGTTTTCCGTACCGCCTCACCAAGCAGATTGCAGACAAGAACGGTCAGAAAAATCGCCAGTCCCGGCGCCAGAATGACCCAGGGCGCGGTCTGCAGCATACTTCTTCCGTTGCTCATCATCGCTCCCCACTCCGCCGACGGCGCTTCCGCACCAAGGCCGAGGAAGGACAGACCCGCGATTTCCAGCATCATCGTTCCGATATCAAGCACCGCTGTGACAATCGTCTGCCCCGCAAGATTCGGCAGAATATGGCGTCTGATCATCTTCCATGTTCCGTTTCCTGTAAGGCGCGCCGCCGCGATGAACGGCATGTGTTTCAATGCCAGCACACGGTTCCGTGCAAGCCGTGCATATTTCGGCCAGGAAACAAGGATCAGCGACACAACGGCTCCCGTCATGCCGCTCTGCAGAACGCCGGAAAATGCGATTGCAAATACCATACCCGGAAAGGCCAGAAAAATATCGGAGATCTGCATCAGAACCGTATCCGTTTTACCTTCCAGCCAGCCGCTGAAAATTCCGGCGAGTGTTCCGATCAGAGCGCTTGCCGCAACGACAAGAAGTGCTGAAAAAATGCTGACCCGCGCGCCGGAGAGAATCCTTTGAAAACAGATCTCTTCCATAGCGGTCCGTCCCCATCCAGTGCGCCGCGGACGGCGGAAGAAGAGACAGTTCCAGATTCTGCTCATACGGATCGCACGGTGCCAGATGGGCCGCACACGCGGCAAACAGCAGCAGCGCACCGGCGAGGATGCCATAAAAAGGATCTTTCTTTTCTGTTCTTTTTTCATCTCATTCCCTCCAGCTTCGCCCGCGGGTCCAGTGCACCCATCAGCAGATCAGCAATGAGATGCAGCAGCAGATAGATCGCCGCCATCCACACCAGATATGCCTGAATCACGGGAATATCGTGCATGGAAACGGCATCCACGGCCATTTTTCCGACACCATTCCACATGAAAATCGTCTCAACGATGGCGGTTCCTCCAAGCAGCGAACCGGCGGATAAGAATAGCAGCGTGACCATCCGAAGCAGCACGGATTTTAATACATTTCCAAACAGAATCCGGTTTTCACTTAACCCACGTGCCCGTGCACCCGCCACGTACTCCTGCTCCAGCTCTGCAAAGCACGGCAGAACGCACCTGACGGGTGTATTTTGCCGTCATCGAAACCGCAAGCGTCGCCGCCGGAAGCACACAGCTTTTCCATCCCTTTCCCATACTGAGAACCGGAAAAAGATTCCATTTCAGCGAAAAGAAATACAAGAGAAGAAGTGCAGTGAAAAACCCCGGAAACGAATTACCTGCAAAGCAGAACAGGCTGATACTGCGGTCCGCCCACGTATTCTGATATTTTGCACTTAAGATACCGAGCGGAAACGAAAGACAGACCGTCATGGCAAGCGCCAGCGCCGCAAGTGCAATCGTTGCGGGCAGTTTTTCGCAGAAGCTTACAAGCACCGGTTTGCCGGAAACGTACGACTCCCCGAAGTCACCGCGCAGGGCGTTTTTCAGCCATTGCAGATACTGGACAGCTTTCGGCTCATTCAGTCCCAGCTCCTCCCGCATCGCTTCTTTTCCGCCTCCGACATCACGCCGCCGCTGCTGCTCTCTTTTAAATCCACCGCATCGACCGAGGAAAGTCCCGTCAGCAGAAAAGCGAGAATCGTCACGCCGAGGAATACCGGAATCAGGCGAAGCAGTCGTTTTAACAGATATTTTTTCACAAATACTCCTTTACTGCTTCACGGCACAAATCGAAAACATCGGTGCCGGGTTATAGAACTCGTCTTTTTCCAGATAAATGCGTTTTCCAAGGCTCGTATCAATGCGGATTTCTCCCGCTGTGTTTTCGCACAGCACCGCCACATCGTACGCCGGCCGGTTTTTGCGGCTGATCGGGAGCTGTGATTTGATCCGTTCGCATTCTTCGAGCATCTCGTTTCCAACCGTGAAATGGGCATGCGCCTCCGGAAGTCCCTTCGTATCGGCAACATCTTCTTTTCCGTAATTGGCATCGAAGTTCAGCAGCACACCGCCCGTTTTCAGCACACGCATCCACTCGCCGTAAGCATGCTCCACATTCGGCAGCGTCCACGTCAGGTTTCGGGAAATGACAACATCGAACGTTTCATCCGCAAACATCGGATTTTCCGCGTCCATGACCTGGAAGCAGCAGTCGGCATTCTCTTCTTCGGCAAGCTGGATTGCATTCTCAATCATCTCCGGTGTCAGGTCGATGCCGAAGACCTCGTGGCCCTCTTTTTGCCAGCAGGATCGAGAAAAATCCGGCTCCGCAGCCCACATCAAGGATCTTTAACCGTCTTCCCGCCGGGATCTGTTTTTCAATCTCTTTCATCCAGCGCTTCGCAATCGGGTTTTGCAAGTTCGGAGCGTCTCTGCTCTAAAAAGCTCTCGCTCCGTTTCTCCCAGTAATGGACAATCTGCTCTTTGCGGTCGTCGTACTCCGGCTCGCGCACAATTCTTCCGTAAGCAACGACAGGGCCCCCTTCTGTTACCTGCAGACTGCCCGTCTGGTACAGCACTACACCGGTGTACTCGGCAGGGTCTCACGGAGTTTTCCATTATAATCACGGATCGTTCCAAGCAGTGCGCCCTCCGCAACCATGTCTCCCGGTTTCGCCGCCGGATACCACAGGCCGCTTTCCGAAGCCGCCTGATAGCGGACATCCGTCACTTCCATCGGCACGTAGTTCCGCACATCGCGGCGGATCTGATACATCCCGAGACTGCTTAGGATATTGCGCACATCGCGCTTGTCCGAATTGACTTCCTCGGATGTCCATGCGCCCATGCCGCCGCGCTCTAAGAGGATGCTCGCGATGCCCTTGGACGCCGCGTAGTTGTACGCTCCGCCTGATGACACCAGGGAACGCACCATGTACGGAACATCCACCTGCTCCGCCATTTTCCGCGAAACTTCTGTCACCTCCTGCGCCGCTTTTCCGGCGTAATAGACATACGGCGTCAATGCTTCGAAATCATCGCCACTGTGGAGATCAATATAATAATCCACCTTCGGATAAACTTCTTTGTAATGGCCCACGCCAGCCGCTCCATCTCGGTTCCGTTTGGATTGCCCGGAAATACACGGTTCAGGTTTTTGCCATCGGAAAGTCGAGACTGCCCGCACGATTTTCAAAAGCAGGACGGTTTAAGACCTTTAAAATCACGATCGTTCCAACCGTTTTTTCCGGCTGAAGCTCCGCTCCCAGTTCCACACGCCTGAATGCCGACGTATTCACCGGAATGAACGCCGCCGGTGATCAGCATTGTTTTTCCCGGAAGTTTTCCACAGATAATCGTTCCCGGAAGCACGATATCCCCATTCGCAAAGGAGATATCCCCTGATATTTTTCGCCGCGGCGGACGGTCACATCACCAAGCTGGAAGGACTGCTCTGCACTTTTTTCCGCGCGCACCAGAAACATCGGTGTCGATGCATAGTTCAGTCTCTTTCCTCGCTCCAGACGCGCTTCCAGATTTCGGAATCGGTCTGGATGGAACAGACGCCGAGGGATTCGAGCACCTTCGTATCCCACGCCGGCCGTTCCATCGCAGAGAGCGGCACCTGGCGCGCAATGTTTTCCATGCGGTCAATGTCCGTGCACAGATAATGGTCGTCGAGCTGCTGCTCTTCCACTTTCTTCCGGTCTGCCTCGTACGCTTCTTTTTTCTCCTCGTCATAGAGATAACCGTACCAGTTCGCATCAAAATTGAGCAACACGCCGCCCGGTTTCAGGACACGCATCCACTCTTGGTATGCCTGCTACGGCTTTTCCAGATTCCAGGTCAGATTTCTGGAAATGACAACATCAAAGGTCTCATCTGCAAACTCCAGATTCTGTGCATCCATCCGCTGCAGCGTCACGCGCTCCAGACCGTATTTCGTATATTTTCCCAGATTCTCTTTCGCCTTTTCCAGCATCTCCTCCGTGTAGTCAACAGCCGCCACCGTATAACCTGCCTCCGACAAAATCATCGGGAAGAATCCCGGGCCTGTTCCGATATCGAGAATCTTCATCTCTTCTTTCTTTTTTCTCTGAAACTGCTCCTCTAATACATGCAGCCACGCTTCTCTCTGGCTTCCCGCCAGTTCTTTTTCATTGACCTCAGAATACCCCTCCGCACGGGTTCCCCAGTAGGAGGCAATTTCCTGTAATAATTCCTGTTCCATATCTTCCGCTTCTTTCTTTTTTTTTCTTCCATTTTCCGGTTTTCATCCGCAGACCGGCGCGGCCGTTTTCCAACCGCTCAAATATTCCTTTACTCTACCAAAAATCGGCCGTTTTCACAAGCCCCCACGGGGATATTCTTAACGCCGGCGCAGGTTCCTGTCCCTTTTCCTTTGGCATTTTGTCCAATCCCGGGTTTCTTTCTTTCCTCTCTATCGGCAAATTTGATATTTTTTCTCGACATTCCTATACTTTCGTGCTATAACAACACAGTGTTTTAACGCATCAAAGTCAAAAAGTACAAGAGGAAAAAGAAATGAAGATAATTGTATGTATGAAACAGATGCCGGCCGGCACGAAAGTGGATATCGATCCGGAAACCGGCGCCATGAAGCGGATGTCCGGCGATACACGGACGAATCCATATGATCTTCTTGCACTCGAAACCGCAATTTCTCTCCGTGAAAAACTTGGCGGAACCGTGACCGTGCTGACCATGGGGCCTCCGCAGGCGGAAACCATGATGCGCGATGCCTACGCATGCGGTGCCGATGATGCCGTCATTCACTCGGTTCTCCTTTATATTGCCAGAATACCATCAGCTTTCTTGTCGCCGTATCCTCGCTGTATGTATATTTTACGGACCCGAGTCCGTAATAGCTGCAAAGATAGCCGGAAGCCTTATCGAGAAGCTCCGGTCGGGCTTCCATGACCTGTGCCATCAGATCATCGGTGGCAAATTTAAATTCGGAATACTCTTTTGTCTCTTCAATATCCGTCTCCATTTCCCACAGAATCTGCGTCGCATCAAATGCATCCATGTACCGGCCGATCTGGCGGTAATACTCGAGGTCATCTGCATTGCACGCCGGGAGCGGCAGATTCGTATCCGCCTGATGCGTGTCCGAAAATTCCGCATCAGAAACGCAGAGAAAATCGTAGTAGATCAGGTCGTCCGGCAGATTGTACTCGCCGCTCTCGCCCTCTGCGAATACCGGATCGCCCCAGGTTACATCGACGTTGTAATAATTGTCTCCGCACTTTACGATATTCCAGCCGTGCGCCTCGCCGGTGTCTGTCGTTCCCGTCACATAAATGACCGGGATGTCCAGGCGGTTCATCAGATACTGGAACGTTCTGGCATAGCCTGCGCAGACCGTCTGTCCGTTCACAAGTCCGCTGTAGAGTGTCTGATTCTCCGGCGCATCTTTCACATAATCAATCTGCCGGATACATTTTTCAAAGACAGCCTTGATCTTCCCATAGTCATCCATCGAACGGTCGATATCACTTAAGAAATCATTTCCCGCCCCTTTGATCTGGGTCTGGCGGCCTGTGATCTCCTCCGCAGAAATCGTGTATTCTGGAACTACCTCACAGTAGTTTTTCGGCTCACCGTATCCCGTGACATGTGATGCTCCGTTGATCCAGCAGTACTCCGGGTAATCCATATAGACCCATCCGTAAACCTCCGCCGTCACATCGGGATCGCCGCCTTTTGTGATGATGGTTTCCTGGTGTTCCGCGATTCCCTGCACCAGTTCGCGGTAAATCATCTGTCTGTTTTCATCGAGCTGGCTGTAATAATACCGCTTCGCCAGCTCCTCCTCATCTGTATTTTCCGCCTGAAACTGTGTTGCGCCATTCTCTGACAGACCATTGTTTTCGTCTGCCGTCTGTGAAGCAGTGCTGCTGTCCGCTCCGCTTCCGTTCTGCGCAGGATCGCTCTCATCAAATTCTCCGAATACCAGATAAGCCGCCAGCAGGGCAAGCATAAGCGGAAGCAGCGCCCGCAGCGGTCTCTTCCGTCTTCGTCTGTGTCTTCTCTTTGCCATTCTTCTTTTCTCCCAGATACGTTAAAACGCCGTCACACAGTGCATCCGCCACCTTTTTCTGGTACTCCTTTGTGTTCAGGAGCGCTTCCTCCTCCGGATTTGAGAGGAATCCGCACTCGCAGATCACCAGCACTGCGTCTGTCTTCTTCAGCATGTAATACGTTTTGTTTCCCTTGGCTTTCCTGTGATTCGCCGGATCGAGCCCCGCGACCAGTGCAGCCTGCATGCAGAGCGCCAGTTTTTCGCCTTCTTTTGAATCCGTATAATAAAACACCTGCGCCCCTTTGACCGCCGCATCCGGGTAGCTGTTCTGGTGAATGCTGATCACACAGTCCGGCTTTTTTTCATGAATCAGCTGCACGCGCCGCTGCAGATCCTGCACTTTCGCATTCACGGCTCCCGGATCGGAGAGATCATCCTCCCCTTCCCGCGTCATCACCACAAGGATTCCCTGCTTTTCCAGCTTCTTTTTTCAGCAGACGGGCAATCGCAAGGTTGATGTCCTTTTCTTTGACACCGTTTGCCCCGATTTTGCCGGGATCGTCGCCGCCGTGGCCGCTGTCCAGCACCACTACTTTTGTGGCTGCCTTCTGTGCTGCCACCAGCCGTGCGCCCTCGCGGGACAGAACATACGCCGCCGAAAGCAGAATCACCGCCATCAGCCATTCCAGTTTTTCCCTTTTTCCAAATAAAAAGCCCCCTGCTGCAAATTTCCTTTCTTGGTCATTTTATGCAGCAGCGGGGCAGGTTACAACTCTTATTGCTTCCGGTTACTCTTCCTCATCTTCTTCATCATGCGCGCGATTCGGGATTTCATCCTCTTCTTCGTCGTTGTCATCATCGAGATAATCCGGCTCATTTTCGAGATTGATGACTGCGGAATTTTCGACGATTTCGTCTTCTTCCTCTGCTTCTTCTGCGGTATCTTCACGGTCTGGCTCTGCGGCTGTTTCTTTTTGCCTCTCCGGAAAGATACTTTTTACCGGATCTTTCATGAAGGTTTCCACTTCCGATGCAGAACGTTTCATCTCCTCACGCATTTTTTCGATGCCGGCAAAGGTCTCCTCAAAAAATTCTGCGATTCTTCTCGAGTACACTCGTCATGGTTTCCATCTCGGCGTAAATCTTCTGGTATCTGGTGTTGGCTTTCTGCAGCTCCGCGTCCATATGGCTCTGGATTTCTTCTGCTTCGGCCTGCAGTTTTTCTTCATAAACAGCAGCCAGTTCCTCGCCCTTCTGACGTGCGCTCTCTACCATGTATTCGCACTGTTCCTTCGTCTCGCGGCGCTGCTTTGCACAGGATTCCTTTGTCTCTTCCCGCTGTTTCCGGCAGGACTCGTTTGTCTCCTCTCTCTTTTTTGCAGCACGCCTCATCCGTTTCCTCCGTTTTCTCGCGGCAGGACTCGTCCGTTTTTTCGGTTTTCTGGCGGCAGGCTTCCTCGGTCTCTTCTTTTTAGCTTTCTGCAGCTCTCCTCTGTTTCCTGTGTCAGTTTTTTCGCTTTCACCTGTGCCTCAAACACAAGGCCGCTGATGCTGTCATAATTGTCGATATAGCTCTGGTATTTCTCATGAATATTTTTTTCGAGCTCCTCGATTTTATCCTCACGCTCGCGGATCTTGCGGTTCAGCTTCTCGATTTCCTGCTCTTTTTCCTCGATCTTCGCTTCCAGTTTCTTCTGAGCGGCATACGCCTGATCTTTCAGGTTCTGCACTTTCGTCATAACATCGTCCTTATCGAAACCGCCCATCAGCGTTGTTTTAAATAATTCTTCGTGATTGTTTTCTGACATGTATACTCCTCCTTCGTGCCCGGGCTTTTTATCATTCCCCTTATCCTTCCCGGACTCCTCGTCAACTGTTTGTTTCAATATATTTTGAAATCAGACTCCAGACGTCTGCGCACTCGAATCCGAGCTTCCACTCTGCCACTCCGGCGAGATCGGCACTTTGGATCACTTTCAGTTTTTCCTCCATGGACTGCTCATCCTCCATCCAGATCGTGTATCTGGCATCGGAAGTTTCTACCGTTGCCACATTCTGGCCAAGGGATGCATCCCAGGTTTCTGTCATCTGATTCTCTTTGGCATAGTTTTTGGCGCCATCCATGCCCAGCACCTCGCTGGTAATGGCGCTCTGTCCGAACTTTTTCCGTCCAGACACGGGTATAAAACGGATTCCGCAGATCACCTGATCGGCAGGCATCACCCGCGTCATCTCCTCCACGGCCTGCTGTACGAACGGGAGGGATGAAACAGAGCCTGCCTCCTCGCTTCCCGCGAAATGCTCGTCATAGGCCATGACAATCATATAGTCCACAAATCTTGCCTGCTCGCCGCGCTGATAATACATCGTGTAAGCCTGCGGTACCGGCGTATCGACCGACACCACAAGATTCTGTGCATGCGCCGCGCTCGTCAGTTCCCGCAGAAACTGCAGGTAATGCGGGATTCCGGCCTCTTTCAGATTCTCGAAATCCACGTTGATGCCGTCCATGCCGCACGATGCTGCCTCGGCGAGCAGCTGCTCAATGATTCTGCTGCGCACGGATGCGTAGGCAAGATCGGTTGTTTCGTCAAATGCTTCATTAAAGTTATCAATCAATCCCCAGACTTCCGTCCCGCTTCATGCGCCAGTTTCACGTAATCGGCGCTCGCAAGGCTGGAAATCGTACCGGTTTCGTCTGTCACGGAAAACCAGGTCGGTGAAATCACGTTGACGCCGGGCATTTCTGCTGTCGTCTCTGCCATCGCGTCGTTCGACTCGGTCGATGTGCTCTGATGCCAGACCAGATTGATTTTGTGATCCCGTGTAATTCTTTCATAGGAATCTTTCTTTGCCGTCCGCGCTTCGATGGCCTCCGGCTCGGAGATATCCTCTGTCTGGATGTAGCCGGTATAGCCGTCCGCCGTCATGACTTTGCACCAGTTGTCCAGATTTTCCAGATACAGCAGGGTGTCACCCTTCTGTACATCCGCAAGAATCAGACTCTTGATGCCGCCTTTTTGGCGCACCTGCGCGGTGCCTGACTGTACCATCGCCTGCTCCACGCCGTCCCATTCATTCCGGATTACAACACGGTTGGGATCGCTGTAATATGCATAGTCGAGATCTGTGTATTCTTTTACGACATCCAGCGAAATGTAAACCTTTCCGTCGCTCTCCTGCTGTACGGCAGGCTGTCCGCCCGGTGTTTTGGCAACGGCCGCATCGCCCGGAAGCAGTGTCTGCACGCCGCCGCTCGTTGTAAGCAGGATTCCTTTTGTTTCTTCATCCCAGTAGAAGCAGCTGTTCAGCTGGGATTCTACATATGTGTACGCCGCATACGGCTCTCCTCCGATAAGAACGGCCTGCTCTTCCAGAAGTTCTCCGTTCTGGATCAGCGCAACGCTGTTTTCGTCTGTCAGGTTAAAATATTCGTTCCCGGCCATGTATTCGGTTCCGGGTTTATATCGGTTTATCAAAAATGAAACAATGCCTGCTGCACCGACTAGCACGATCAGAATCAGTACGACCAGTACCGGCGCTGCTTTTTTCTTCTGTTGCTCCTTCATGTGTTCTTTTCCCCTTTTCTTCGCTCTGAAGATCTCCCCCACTTGCGCCCATTATAACAAAAAAAAATACCCAATAGCAACCGTTATGCGCAAAGGGAACCGCATGCGAGTCAGAAAGTATCGTTACAGTTCACTGGTTCCCAGAAAATCTGTTTGTTTCAACTCACAGTCGGTTTTTTCAAAGTCTGACATGTCGAAAATAGTTCGACTGTGATTTGTTCTTACATGCCAGTGGAGGATACCGATTTCTTCCTCCCGCCACTGCCGTTATGTTTCTTTTTACAATTCATCCCACCGCTTTTTTGAAGCGGGGATTTTTTCTACTGTTTAAAAAGTTTTGTCGATTGTTTGTTTCATGGCTTATTTGCAGTTGTGACGTACAAAAAAAAAGCCCCATCGATCCGTATGAAATACTTTTTGTTTTTAGTTTCAATGATCATGTTTCGCGGGGACGCCTTCTTATCCGATCCGTTTTTTCTGTGCCTGCTTCCGGCCGGAGTATGCACCCTCCGGGCAGAAGCAAAGGTTTCCCCAACTCCTATTATACTTCAAACCGGGGGAATTACAAATAAAGTTTGTCCCTTCATTTCTGAAAAAATTATGCGAAATGTAAAAAAAATCTTAAGTTCTTTACTTCTTTCCGTGATGTGTTATACTATATCGTAAGCAGCCCTATTTATATAAGTAAAGAGTAATTAAGGACGTGAGAGTTATGAAAATAGAAAAAATCAATGATAACAAGATCCGCTGCACACTGACCAGCGCCGATCTTGCCGAAAGAAATTTAAAGCTCAGCGAACTGGCTTACGGCACGGAAAAAAGGCCCGCAGCCTGTTTCAGGATATGATGCTTGAAGCCAACCAGCAGTTCGGCTTCAATGTGGATAATGCCCCGCTCATGGTCGAGGCCGTTCCGGTGGCTCCGGACAGCATTGTCCTCATTATCACCAGAGTCGAGGATCCACAGGAGCTCGACACCCGCTTCGCCAAATTTGCTCCATCCGGCGACGATACGGACGGACCGGAACCGGTACAGTATTCCGGCGCGGACGACATCATCGACCTGTTCCACAAGCTCTGCGATGTGAAGAACAAGGCACAGGAAATTGCAAAGAAAGCGGCACAGAAGGAAAACGAAAAGAGCCTGCAGCATCCGAGGAAAAGAATGTGGATCTGGTACGCACCTTCCACTTCTCAACCCTCGACGATGTCATCAGCTCCGCAAAAGCGCTGAACCAGTATTTTACCGGCAGCAATTCCCTCTATAAGAACACGGCAGATGCCAACTATCAGCTCGTTCTGCACCAGTCCGGCTGCAAACCGGAGGAATTCAACAAGGTCTGCAACATTCTTTCTGAGTACGGCAGACAGGAATCCTTCTCCCTGGCCGCTGAAGCATTTCTGCTGGAACATGGAAATGCAATGGTAAAAGAGAATGCTCTGCAGGAGCTGGCTTCTCTGTAAGTTTTGAAACGTATGCATAAAAAAAGGAAGTCTGTGAAAGACTTCCTTTTTTGTACGTTCCGTACAAATTACTCTTCTGTGATAGCCTCGGTTGGACATACGCTTGCGCATGTTCCGCACTCAACGCATACATCCGGGTTGATTTCGTAATGGGAATCTCCCTCAGCGATAGCCTCTACTGGACATTCTCCAGCGCAGGTTCCGCAGCTTACACATTCGTCTGTGATTACATATGCCATGATCTTATCCTCCTTGTAGATTTTTTGGCCCTTTCGGTACTATCCACATTGTAAACGATTGCCCCCTGAAATACAAGTACAAAATTATAAACATTCTATAATCTTATGAATTTGTTCTTGCATTCCCCCAGGGTACGCTATAATCAAAATAGCCGTCAAAATCGGAACGACGGGTATATACACATTTAAAGGAGGAACTTTAAGATGGCAAAGATCTCGAAAGACATGACAATCGGCGAGTTAATCGCAATGGATACAAATATCATCGGAATCCTGATGGGAGCCGGCATGCACTGCATCGGCTGCCCTTCTGCACAGGGTGAGTCCCTGGAAGAAGCAGCTATGGTTCACGGCCTGACGCTCAGGTTCTGGAAGACCAGATCAACGATTATCTGGCTGCAAAATAAGTCGGATTTCCGCGTGGATCCAAAAAGAACGCCTCTCGCAGGCGTTCTTTTTTTGTCCGATTTACCCATTGTTCCGATGGCCCCGTTTTGCTTTCGTCCGTTTTCCTTTCTGCTCCAGCGTCGCCGCTGCTTCTCTCCGGCTCTGCTGGTGGCGGCGGATCGCCTCATCCACACGGCGGCTCCGCTCTTCCTGGCGCCGCTTCTGTATCATCTGATCGAGCAGACGGCCGAGCACGCGGTAAAACTCCGTCTGACGCTCCTCCTCTTCCTGCCGCATCACAGTGTCCGCCAGCTGTTCTGCTTCCCGCTCGGGCAGAAGATCGACAACCACCTCCGGCACTTCGTCCGCTTTTCCCGGTATTGCCGGATCCGGCTTCTCCTTTGCCGTCTCTGCCGCTTCCGTCGGAAACGATTTGATCTCCGCCGTTGCCTGCACCAGCTTCGGCATCAGCTCGCGGATCGCTTTCAGGTGAAGCCCCTTTTTCTTCAGTTCCCGGATTCCCAGAAAAATCTGAATGTCCTGCGCAGTATAGCAGCGGTGTCCCAGCGAATTGCGGTGGATTTCCATGCCGAGCTCGTCCTCCCAGTACCGGAGCACATGCGCTTTCTCCCCGGTCAGCTTCTCCGCCTCCGTGACCAGATACGTTCTATTTTCCATACGGCAGCCACTCCCTTCTTCCCTTTATTATAAGAGCTGTCCCCACCCCTGCCGCAAGAAAATCTCATCGTAATATTCCGACAATTTCATACAATTATACACAAAGAACGTGCCGCAGGACTATCCACGACACGTTCTGACACCATTCAGAGCCCCATCTCGATTCCGCTACGCTACATCTCGATGTGGCTTCTCGCCATATGAAATTGAGGGGAAAAACGTGCTCATTCATGCAAGCATGAGTCGCACTTTTCCCCTCAATTTCGCATGGCTCTGAATAGTTACAAATATTTTCTTTTATCTCTCTGCATTCGCAAATTTTGTATAATCCGGCAGCCATACCAGATTGACGGTTCCGATCGGGCCGTTTCGCTGTTTGGCGATGATGATTTCCGCGATTCCCTTTATTCTCGGAATCCTTATTATAGTAATCATCTCGATAGATAAACATAACAACGTCGGCATCCTGCTCGATGGCTCCCGACTCACGCAGGTCGGAAAGCATCGGACGGTGGTCGGTACGCTGCTCAACAGCCCGGGAAAGCTGGGACAGTGCAACAACCGGCACATTCAGCTCTCTCGCGAGTGCTTTTAAGGAACGGCTGATATCCGAAATCTCCTGCTGGCGCGATTCCGAGGAGCTCTTTCCGCTTCCCGACATCAGCTGCAGGTAGTCAATGATGATGATATCAAGACCGTGCTCCAGCTTGTATTTGCGGCATTTCGACCGCATCTCTCCGATCGAGATACCAGGTGTATCGTCGATCATCAGTCGGGATTCACCGATCATGCCGGCGCTCTCGATCAGCTTGCTCCATTCGTCGTCTTTCAGGTTTCCGGTTCTCAGATGCTGGGAATCTACTTTCGACTCCATCGAGAGCAGACGGTTCATCAGCTGCTCCCGCGACATCTCGAGACTGAAAATCGCAACGGCTTTGTCTTTCTTAAACGCCATATACTGCGCAATATTGAGTACAAACGCCGTTTTACCCATAGACGGACGTGCCGCAATCAGGATAAAGTCAGAGTTCTGCAGACCCGATGTCTTGTAGTCCAGATCCGTGAATCCGGTCGGAATACCCGTGACATTTCCCTTCGTCTTCGATGCACGCTCGATGTTCTCCAGCGTATTGATGACAACCTGGCGGATCGGCATGAAGTCTCCGGAATTCCGCTGGCCCAATAACTGGAACATCTTCTTTTCCGTCTCCTCCATGATGACTTCCACCGGCTCTTTGTTCAGATAGCAGTCATTCTCAATCTCTTCTGTCAGCTTAATGAGACGGCGCAGCACCGCTTTCTCGCTGACGATGTTCGCATAATGGCGCACATTCGCCGAAGTCGGCACCGCATTTAAAAAGATCGCGGACAAACTCCATCGAACTGATCTCCGGCGGAACATCCTTTTCACGCAGGCGGTTCTGCAGGGTGACCAGATCTACCGGCTTTCCCTCATTGAACAGCTCCACCATGGCATCAAAAATGACGCCGTACTGGTGCTGGTAAAATCGTCGCTCGTCAGGATTTCCGATGCCGCCATGATGGCTTCGCGCCCCATCAGCATGGAACCGATGACCGACTGCTCTTTTTACGATAACTTTCAGCTTTGCAGTTACTTTGGTATGCAGGCGGATCGGCACTTCTGTCGTTCCAAGAACCTTGATCGGGCCCGGAAGCTGCATTTTCTTTTTGTCGATGTCGTATCCGAGCTGCTCTTTTGCTGCCTCAGCGATCTCTTTTGCCGATACGCTTCCGAATACTTTTCCGCCCTCGCCGACTTTGATTGCTACGGTAACCTGTTTGTCCTCAATCTCTTTCGCGAAAGCCTGTGCCTCAGCGAGCTGCTCTGCTGCCACTTTGTCCTCGTGTGCTTTCTGGAGTTTCAGCTCATTCAGGTTTTTGCGGTTGCCTCGATGCCGAGTTTTTTCGGCAGAAGCATGTTTCTTGCATATCCGTCACTTACGTTTACAGTCTGTCCTTTTTTTACCAAGTGCTTTTACGTCTTCCAGTAAGATAAATGATGATCTGTACATTGACTCATCGATCGCGCGGGCGCCGATATAGATCACGCCTTTATACTGGTCAGTACAAAGGACGCCTTGACACCGACAATGTTCAGCAGCTCGTTCGCCGCTTGTGCTCCGACCACCGTCGGGCTGTCCACATAGTCGCTCGGGCATTCGGAAATCGCGAACTGGCCGCGGAACAGCCCGCATTGCGGATCGTCTCTCCTCTTGCCTTGTAATCGTTCATATCCTCACGGAACAGCTTGCGCACACGCGTCACATCCGCACCGCAGCGGCGCAGGAACGCTGCCGCCTCGAACGTGCGGACACCTGTTTTTCTGCATAAAGTTGTCGGTATCGATCATGATGCCGGCATAGATGCTGTCCGCCTCCACGTTCCGGATGCGGATTCCCTCGGTAAAATACTGGAGAATCTCTGCTACCATCTCGCAGGCGGAAGACGCATAGGGCTCGATATAGGAAAGCACCGAGTTGCGGATCGTATCGCTTCCCTGCCGGTGATGATCCAGCACGACGATCATTTTCGCCATGTACAGCAGATCCTCACACTGTGTGATGCTCGGCTTGTTCGTATCGACCACAACGAGCAGCGTGTTGTCGTCCATGATCTCTTTCGCCTCATGGTTGTTGACAAACATGTCCGCCTCATAATCCTGGTTGTCGCGGAACGTATTCATCAGCGGAATGATCGAGCTGGTCGGGTTGTCGATGACGATGTACGCTTTTTTTATTCAGCGTTTTCGCCGCACGGTAGATACCGATGGCCGCACCGAACGAATCGGCATCCGGCAGGCGGTGTCCCATGACAACGACCTTCTTTTCGTGTTCATAAACTCTTTCAGCGCGTGCGCCTTGACGCGGGCTTTGACTCTCGTATTCTTTTCCACAGCCTGCGTTTTTCCGCCGAAATACTGAATCTTCGAACCGTCCTTTAAAACGACCTGATCGCCGCCCCGGCCAAAAGCCAGGTCGATCGCGATTTTCGCATACTCGGAGTTTTTCGCAAACGACCCAGCATCTGCTCCGATACCCATACTGATTGTGACCGCCATCTCGTTTCCGATGTTGATGGTCTTGACGTCCTCGAGGATATCGAACTTTTTTCTCTTTCAGTTCATTTAACGAACTCCGGCGCATGACCACGATGTATTTGTCGTTCTCATACCGCTTCACCAGTCCGTCGAGATCGTTGAAATATTTGTTGATCGTTCGCTCGACCAGTGCGGTCAGAAGGGAACGGCGGACCTCCTCGACGCTCTCCAGCGCCTCGTCGTAGTTGTCCAGATACAGAAGACCGGTGACCATCGTTTCGTCCTCGAATTTCCGCATATACTTGCGGAGCTCCGTCTCATCGAACAGATACAGTGCCTGAATAAAATAGCCTTTGATATCTGTGTTGATCATCTCCCGAATTCTGGATCAGCTCGTCGATGCAGACGCTTTTACATGGGCACGGAAATTCTTTTCGCCGTAAGCCACGTCGATGTCGGTCTCTCCTCATTTTTCGGCAGCCGCTCGACCGTCAGCTCCGGAAAAATGGTGGCGATACATTTATGATACTGTGTATCCTTCCCTGTGATTTTGTAAACTCTTTGTTGACCCAGAGAAGTTTTCCCCTGCGAATCCATAACGGCATAGGGCAGCGCCAGTTCCTGGATCAGATGCTTCTGAACTGGCCGTATTCAGTCGCAAAGGTAATCAGCTCGTTGATCACCTGCGGACGCTGTCTGTAATAGAGAACTGCGGCTGCGATCATACATAGACTGCAAAAACAAAGTGAACCACATTCCTGCCATCACATCCACAAAATACATGCCGATATTCATCACAAGCATCAGGATGGACAAAATCAGCGGCCATCGAAGAGATAGCTCCGCAATTGGCCGCTCAACTTCATTTTAAGCTTTTCATTTCCTAAACACCTTTCCAACGTTGCGTGTTGTATTTCGCTTTCTGTCCTTCCGATTATACCCACTTTGACCTGTAGGCAACAAGCTTCCAAACTGAATAAAAGTAATATGCTTCACGCATATGCTGAATTTCGTATGCAAGGCGTTTTTGCCCCACTCTTCTACTTCGCCAACTGTTCCGCCGTAACGGGTTACATAACCTTTGGCTTTCAACTACAGCTGCGTTTCCTCTTCTTCAAGTTTTGCATTCACAACCAGTGCTAATTCGTACCAGCGCATCGCCCTCAAAATACTGGAGAAGGCACCGCCGGATAAACTTCCTGAAAGGCGACGCCGACAATCAGAAGATCTGCCGCGCAATCGAGCGGATCGCTCCGTCGAGCACTTTCTCGTTCAGGCTCTCCTCGTGAGAACGACATCGGCGATCATGCCACATTTTTTTCACATCTTGGAACGTCATATCTTTCTCACCAGCCTGTATCGCAGCCCCACATTTCATGCAGTAATTGCGGTGTGTGTGCTTCCGTGCAGCTCATACACGACTCTCTGCTTCCGGCCGCCTGATGGAGCCTCGTCGATATTCTGTGTCACAAATCCGCTTTCCAGTTTTCCCGCCGCTTCGAGCTCTGCCAAGTTTCTTATGCGCCGCGTTCGGTTTCGCCGACCAGGCTTTTTGTCGCGGTAAAAGCGTAAACTTTCGGGTACCGCGAAATAACTGTGGCTTAAAATTGTCTCCGGCGGAACGTCATACTTGATGATAAAGGCCATCCACGCTCCGGAAATCCGGAATCCCGCTCTCCGTGGACACGCCCAACGCCGAAGAATACGATATTTTTCATGCGTATCAATCAATCTCTGCAGTTCTTCGATTTTCTTTCCTCTTCCATCTGTCATTCCTCCCTTCTGACTAATCATTACCGGTTCCGCCACGCACGCCAGAACGACAAACCGTCAGTCGTATCGCTCGCCGCACAGGTGGACAGCACAATAATATGGCTGTGTTCATCCATCTCCGGCTGCTCTACCGGGATCTCTGACCGCGCCGCCATGGTATTCAGATACTGTACAAATGCTTCACCCCGCCGGAATACAGCGTGTAGACATCACTGTCTGCCTCCGTATAAAAGGCAGAAAAAATCTGGTACACATCGTTTGATTCCGGCGTCAGCATCCAGAAATAGACGCTGTCCCTATATTTTTCCTGCTCCTTCATCTGTTTCAATTTTCCGAACATGGAGATTCTTCATATTATGACCGTAAACGATTGTGTTTCCATCACTGAAATCATCCTGATTCTGGTAATCGAGGAAAATGGAACCCGCAAAATTGCTCGTTCCCTCGTACGTCGTATGAAAGATACGCATCGTTGTCGGCCCCTGTACGACCGGGTAACTGATGTCGAGGCTTCGATATAAAGCCATCCCCTTCACATCCGGGTTAATCGCTTTTTAAGGATTCAAAATCGACGGCAAGCGGCGGTTCTGTCGGATACGACAGTGGTTCCGGCTCCGGTTTCGGAAGGCTCCGCCAGTTCGGATTCCGTCTGCAGCTCCTCTGTTTCGTCGGTGCCGGTGTCTCCGGTGTTTTTTAATTTCGTCGTATACTGTTGCAGATCCCGGTATTCATCCGTGCCGGAATCTTGTAATCCAGGTAAATGCCGATCAGCTTGTACCGGAAAAACGAAAACAACAAGTGCCGCTAAAAATACCAGAGTCCAAAGCGGATTGCCGCGTTTTCTGTTTCTTTTTCTGTTTTCCCATGCGTCTCCTTTATCACTTTTACTGTCTGCGCTGTTTTCTGGAAGCGCTCTGAATTTGTCTGGTATAAAGCGTGCCTTTCTTTTTGTCATGCCCCGGAAAAGGATTGCACCCCCCCCATCTTATGATAGACTAAAAGTCGACTGACAAGTCACTTGTGAATACAGTAACACACCACATACATGAGGAGGAATTCCATATGCGAACAATCAAAAAAAGTCGCCTCGCACATCTTCATTGATGGCTTCGGCGGCATGACGCAAAGGTCTTTTGCAACCCTGATTATCGGTACGATGATTCAGCAGATCGGCGCTTTCATCGCAGCTTTTCGCAGGCATCACCTGCGGCCATCTGGTTTCCGGCAAGACCAAGGTTGATATCATCGTGACACCGGTCATCACCATCGGAGCCGGTTCCGTTGTCGGACTGCTCGTCGGACCGCCGATCTCCCAGATGATGACAGGCCTTGGAAGCATCATCAACTGGGCAACGGAACAGCGGCCGTTCATCATGGGCATCGTTGTTTCGGTCGTCATGGGTATGGTTCTGACACTGCCGATCAGCTCCGCTGCACTCGGCATCATTCTGAATCTTTCCGGTCTTGCCGCCGGTGCCGCAACGATCGGCTGCTGCTGCAACATGGTCGGATTCGCGGTTGCAAGTTATCGGGAAAACAAATTCGGCGGCCTTTGTCGCACAGGGTCTTGGAACCTCGATGCTTCAGGTGCCGAACATCATGCGTCATCCGCTGATCTGGCTGCCCGTCATCTTCTCGAGTGCGATTTTAGGACCCGTCTCCACAATCCTCGCCAATATGCAGAATAATGCAACGGGAAGCGGCATGGGTTCCACAGGTCTTGTCGGACAGATCACAACGTATCAGACGATGATCGCTTACGATGATCGAAGCTCGTCATCATCAAAATTATTCTGCTCCACTTCGTGCTTCCGGCTGTGATCACCTTGTTCTTCTCAGAGGTATTCCGCAAGGCAAACCTGATCAAATCCGGCGATATGTTTCATAGAAGAAACCGATGCGGCGGATGCCGTCGGAAAAAATTGTTGTGGAAGACCTGCAGCGTCAGTGGAAACATGCCGACATGCGTGTCCTCCATTTTATATTCTTTTTTCCGTGCAGAAGCTGCGCCATGTCGATCTGACGCGGTGTTCCGCTGTTCCGCGGCCCCGGTGTTCTCCGCTTCCAGCCGCCGCGCAGGATTCTTCCCGGTGTCTCTTTCGCGCCCTCCAGATCACAGCAGGTCTGCACCAGCTTCTGATATGCCATCGGACTTTCCGCCTCGCCGGATTTCAGCTCTGCACCAAATTCCGCGCCGAAATACTTCCGCACAATGTCGAGCATCTCACACGTCTGGAACAGCTCGTTGCTGCCCGCATTCGTCACAATCACCACGCCGGTATCCGGGTAACCGAGTACGTTCTGCCCCAGCATGCCATTGAACGCAAAGCTGCCCGGCCGCTCCTCCATCCAGACCTGGTAACCATAGCCATATTTTTCCCATCTTTTCCGGCGGTGTCGCATGAACGGAGGTGGACGCTGCGACCCATTCCGCCGGGACGATCTGTTTTCCTTCGAATTTTCCGCCGTTCACGTACATCACCCCGAGCTTGGCCGCGTCCTCCGGGCACAGGAAGAGGCCCCAGCCGCCTTTCGTAATCCCTGCCGGGCAGCTCTCCCAGAAAACTTTCCGGATGCCGAGAGTCTCAAACAGACGCGGCCGCAGGTAATCTACCATTTTCATGCCGGTGCGCTCCTGTATGATTGCAGACAGCAGATACGTGTTCATACTGTTGTACTCAAACGCTTCGCCCGGCGTTCCCTTGACCGGCGCGCATTTAAGAAGCTGTCCACCCAGTCGTTGCCGGAAACAACGCCCATCTCATTGAACTGTACGCCGCTCTTCATCGTCAGAAGATGCTCCACGGTCAGATTCGGGCGCAGGATCTTCTGCAGCAGACCGTTTCGTTTTTCAAAAATATCATAGACGTTCTCGTCCAGGGAAAGTTTTCCTTCACTGATCAGAAAACCAGCCGCCATGCCAGTGATGCTCTTACACATAGAATACGTCGCATGCCAGATGCCGCTGCGGTATGGGGCGAAATTGCATTCGCAGATGACCTGTCCGTTCCGCAGGACCAGCAGATGATGCATGTCCGTATGGCGCGCAGCGGCGAGCTCACGAAGCATCTGCGTCAGCTTTTCCGAGGAGATTCCCTCACTCTCCGGCGTCACACGCGGAAAATATGTCTCCGGAGATGCAAAATCCCCGAACGCTTCCTTCTGCGGCGCAAAGTCCGTCTTTCCCATATGTCCTGTCGTCCCACTCATAAATCCCCAGATCATTTCCATTGCGGTTAACTGTTCTTTCGCTGCCATGTACGATGCCTCCTGTCTCATGCGGTTGGATTTCCCTGTTTTTCCAGTTTTCCTCATTATATCCAGATTCCTTGAAAATCGCAATGCTTCTTCTGATAAAAAAGACCGACATAGAAATCTGTATTTCGATTTCTGCCGGTTCTTTTCCGTGTGTGATTTTTTATTTTACTTTAGCTTACTCATTCCAGAGTTTCATACGCTCCTGATAATTCTGTGTGATAACTTTTTCTACATCTTCCAGTCCTGCGTCATTCATTTCGGAAATCATCTTGTCGTACTCTTCCATTGCCGCATCGTGGCTGTCTGCATTCACAATCTTCGGATATTCCTGATCGTAGATATCCTGGATTTTCTGCCATTTCAAGCCATCCGGAGTGCTTCCTGCCGGGGTAAGGCCTGCAAACTCTGCGGTATCCCATCTGTCGTTCTCACCAAAGTGATTCATAGCCACCTGCCGGGTCTCTTTTACTTTATACTGTGTTACATCGTATGGAGTTCCGTCTGTACCATTTCCGTTCTTTACAAACCAGGTCCATTTGCGGACGCCGGTATCCAGTATTGTTTTGTCAAAATCCGTCTGGAATCCTTCAATCAGATCATCGTTCGGAACGTGTTTTCCATCTTCCATATTCCAGTTGGTTCCCTCAATACCCCACATCAGAAGATACTGTCCTTCTTCGCTTGCAAGGTAGTTGATCATCTTCATGGCTGCTTCCGGATTTTTACAATTCTTGGTGATCGCGATTGCATCCCAGCCAAGTGTACTTCTTCCGGAGTAAGTAGTTTCATCTGCGCTGATTCCGTTTCCAAGGATTTTATAGGAATAGAATTTTGCATCTTCTCCTGCAGAAGAAGCAAGTGCTGTATTTGCTGCATCGGTATCCCAGTAGGAAGCAAAGGTACTGAATACGTTGCCTGCAGACAGTTTCTGCGTCCACTGATTTTTCTTGTTGACAACCCACTCTTTGTCCAGAAGGCCTTCGGTATACAGTTCATTGGCAAAGGACATCATCTCTTTGAAGTTTGGTGCTTTGGCAACATGTTCCAGATTGTCCCCATCCTGATAATATGTTTTCAGACCATACATTCCTTTTAATGTTCCATCGTAGTTTTTGGATTCTGCATCAAAGGTAATGGCAATACTCTCTTTTCCGTCAATGGTCGGATGAAGTTCTTTGAATTTCTTACAAATGTCAATATACTCTTCCTGTGTAAATCGCTCATCGCTGTCTGCGCGGCCTTTTCCAACGATTTCGCACAGATAATCATAGCGCATCAGAACACCCGCTACCTGATCCGGATCTTCTCCGTACCAGTTATTCAGATAGTAATTCTTTCCATCGGTATAACGACTCTTGTTTAAGGTTTCCCCGTACATCTCTTTTACATCCGGGCCGTACTCATTGATCAGATCATTCAACGGAAGCAGTGCGCCTGCCTCAATGTAACGGTTTACAATATCATTTCCACGATCCATCAGGACGATATCCGGGTAATTCTGACCGGTCAGCATCAGGTTCAATTTTTCCAGCGGATCTCCGGTTGGATTTTCTACCTGAATTTTGACACCTGTTTTTTCCTCAATTGCTTTTGCAACTGGATCATCAAAGGTATTGCTTCCGGAGTTTTTGTCAAAGATAGAAATCGTAACTCCGTCTGTTGATACCTCGCCCGATGCAGATGATGCACTGCCGGATGCAGTACTTGATGATGTACTGCCATTTGATCCGCATCCTGCAAGCATTCCCGCTGCCATCAGGACACTCATCGCCATTGCGATACTTTTTTTGAACTTCATTTTCTTTTCCTCCTTCTATCATCAGCTCTTTACAGATCCGAGCATGATTCCTTTAACAAAATATTTCTGAATAAACGGATAAACCATGATAATCGGAATGGTCGCAATCATCGTAGCAGCCATTCGAATGCTGTCCGGCGTAATGGTCTGTGACGCCATTTGCCGCCTGGTTCGCTGATGAAGTCTGATACTGATTCAGAATTTCAACCAAAATGGACTGCATTGTTTTTAAAGACTGTGCATTCGTAAACAAATATGCATCGAACCAAGAATTCCAATGTGTAATTGCAACAAACAGTGCAATGGTCATAATAATCGGCTTGGACAATGGAATTACCATTTTAAAAGAAAACTGTCAGATCATTTGCTCCGTCAATTTTCGCCGATTCAAAAATCTCTGCCGGCATTCCCTCTATATAATTCTTTACCAGAATCATATTATAAAGTACAGTGATCAGAATGCCATGCAAAAATGTGGCACGTCCCAGAATATCTTTATAACTTGCCAGACTCAGTTTTCTCGGCAGAAAGTAGAGCCCGCCGCGCAGTGCATCGGTTGCATCGTTAATGGATACCACAAAAATGTTCCAGAACGGATACACACAGATCACAGTAACTAACACCAGAAAAACCACTTTGAAAATATCAAGAAACCAGTCACTGGCACAACGTTTTCTTTTGATTTTAATTGCTTTTTCTCTCATTTTCCTTCCTCCTAAAACAGTGCCGTATTATCATCACTGAATTTCTTCGAAAGTGCATTTGCACTGATGACCAGAATGAAGGAGACCGCGGATTTAAAGAATCCTACTGCAGTACCGTAAGAATACATTCCGTTTTTTCAGACCATAGCGGTATGCATACGTATCAAGTACACAGAATAATTTAAAATAGCATCATTAGACATCAACAGCTGCTGCTCATATCCTGTATTCAGAACACCTCCGATTGCCAGAATCAGAAGAATCATAATGGTCGGCTTTAATGCCGGAAGTGATATGCAGAATCTTCTGCATTCTCGTCGCACCATCCACATCCGCTGCTTTCATACATATCCTGGCTGATGCCGGACCGCCATATAGATAATCGCATTGTATCCAAGTACCCTTCCACGCATTTGGTGATCGCGATGATCCACCAGAAATATGGTCCTTTCTTGAAAAACAGAATCGACTCATCGGTTAATCCGAAGAATTTTAACAGATTGTTGATGACGCCGTCTGAAGAAAGGAATGTAAGGAAAAATGTTTGCCGCAATAACCCAGGAAATAAAATAGGGAATATAAGATGCGGTCTGTACAAATTTCTTTTGCCTTCTGAGTTTCGAACTTCATTCAGGCAAAGCGCCAGAATGATTGGCAGCGGGGAATGAGAATAACAGTGTCAGTAAGCTGGTTGCCAGTGTGTTTCTCATGATTTTTTGTGAAATCTGTGGAAAAAAATACTTGAACCAGTCAAGACCGACAAACT
>VOFC01004946.1_pt1 | contig 28450 bp, 27 predicted proteins | sample 5384161 | NCBI WGS metagenome assembly VOFC01 (sample SAMN12384722, study PRJNA508395) | human gut metagenome | isolation source: healthy gut B | host: Homo sapiens | reverse complement strand
CTTCAGTTGGTTACGTATTGCTCCTTATATATCTGTCTTGTTGAAAACGGATGGAGATTTGGGGATATACGAATCCCGATGGTAAACGGATGGAAACTTGCTGAATATCACAGACTGGAATCCGATTGAGTACGAGCTTTGGAATGTCGTAAAGGTTTGACGGTTCCTATTATACTTTAATGTCACTGGAGGGGTTCGACAATAATAAAAACCCTTTGGAATCGGAAAATTGGGGGTGCTATTGCCGGTGCCGATTATGATCCTCAGTACAACGAATACGAACTTTCATCACATGAGTACGTTGTATATGATGGCCAAGTGTATTATCCTGAAATAGACGTGAACAGTGACAATCCGGTTATCGGGGAAAATCTTGCACTACACGATCCCAGAAACTACAATCTCAAAAAGCACATGATTCGGTTGGCTGTGTACGAGCTTCCAAACTGATTGCTCCCAATAACGTCAGTGTTGTTAGAATGAGAGATTATGAGGATTCCATGAAGTGGCTTAATGATGATGCTTCTAAGCTGAGAATCAACCCTCAGATTCCACGAAAAATAGCAGAAGACAACAAGCCGGTTACAGACTGGCAGATGGCGACATTCCAGACATCTTATGATCCATACAAAACCCCTGGCAGATATGAAAAGATTTTTATTACGACAACCGAATCGCCAAGATACTATTGGCATTCAGTTCTTGCCACACAATCACAATTGGCCCGTTTGTATTAAGCAAGTTATCTCCGGAGCATATAACGCAAAGAGTCAGGAACCATGAAACCTGCCATTCATATCAATAGATAGAAACGACCTGTGTTGCGGTTTATCATGGTTTTAATCTTACAACTGATTTTTGACATATCTCCCTATATGGTATATCGTAGCTGACTCTTACCTTTTATATATCCTGGTATGCGATAGAGTGGCTTGTAGGACTTCTCATCTATCGAAATTCAAAACCGCATACAAAAAAGTGTCGTTTGAACAAGAGGCATATTCCTGCGAACTGAACTGCAACTACATAGAAAACAGACCGTTGTTTTCCGGGATAAACGTATCTTAAAATAAACAACAGCAATTAAATTCTTTATCAAAATGGATTATCTAAAAAGAATCAGGCAGAAGATAGACGATTTCTGCATCAATAAAATGAAATGGATGGCGCAACATTTGATTGCCGGAATATTGATTTATGACATGCTCAAATACCTTATGCCGGTTGAAGCGGCAATCTTAACTACTTTGGTGATACTTGTTGCGAAAGAGATTGTTTGGGACAAGTGGTTGAAGAACGGAACTGAAGAGTTGGCATGACCTTGTTTGGGGGCTGTAGGGCTTCTGTTGGGAGCACTTTGATTATAACCCAAACTCGCTTTACAAGCATAATTTCAACGCTTGTACAATAAATAGAGTTTTAGTCTCGTTCTTATAAAGAACTCTAAAACTTCATAGGTCTACTTTTTTAGCCTACCCAACTCAATTCATATTTATTTCATTCATACAACTTTTGGGGTAGGCTTTTATTTTGATTTTTCTTACATAAGCCATATATAAAAAGCCGTTGGGAATAAATAGTATCTCTTCCCCTAACGGCTTTGTTTATTTAAAAAGTTCAGAATGACTTCCTAATCTGATTACCTCTATCACATCCTGCTTTGTATCTATCCATATTAAAAGAAAATCATTTCCGACATGACATTCCATGCAGCCTTTATAATTTCCTGTAAGTTCATGCGGCTTATACTTTTCCGGAACAGCTTCTCCTTTGACCAAGCTACTCAGAACTTCATACAAAGCCTCCATTAGCCGAATATTATTCCGATATTTCTTTAAATCTTTCTTTGCCTTGGTGCTATAATGAATTGTCTTCATTCTATATCATTCACAGATTTCATAAAAGAATCAAAACTACTCATATCTATCGTTCCAGCATATTTTCCAGTAACGTGCTTCCTCAATAGCCATCTTGGTTTCTTCATTTGGTTCTCTGTACATGGCTTCTCGCAAAAGACACTCTACATAATTATTCAAACTTCTATGCTCACGTTTAGCCGCACTCTTTAATAAATCCAACAACTCACTGTCAAATCTGAAGGCTGTTTGTTTCTTTACTGTTGCTTCCATAGATTATTATCATTTATATCACAAATATATAACAAATAAATAACATACAAACTATTTTTAAAATGATATTTTAATTATTTCACAAACCTGTCTCCAGATTTAATTTGCCACTGAAGACAGGTTCTTTATTCTCTTAAAATATCCGGTTCAAGCTCTCCAGCGTTGATTTCGGATCTGTATTCTTATAGTAATGACGGTAAATCATGTCAGGACTGTTTCCGGCAAACTGGGCTACTTTGCATAGGATGGAATCCCTCGTCTATCATTTTTCGAGATAAAGGTTCCACGAGCCGAATACCAGGTGATTTCATCCTTTATTTTTAGTTTCTCCCTTACCTTCTTCAGTGTCTTGTTCACGTTCATGCTGATTACTTTAACCCTCATGTGTGTTTCTTTTCTTCAGTATTGTGCTTGATTTTGAAAATAGGAAATACATAATCACCCAAAGCTTCATCCTTGTATTTATTGATGATTATACGAGCCTTGTCTGTAAGAAAAGGTAGCCTTCTTGTTCACTTTCTGCGCTCATAAATGATCTGATTTTCTTTTTATGCAATCTTTCGTCAAATGACACACATCCACGTTTGCCATTCCACCGGTATAATAACTGAAGAGAAACAAATCAATATAGAAGCATTCTTTAGGAGTAAAATCTCCCTACTCATGTTTTCTATACGGACAATGGATTTGGGAGAAATCGTTTTTGGTTCCGGCTGTTTCTCCTGCATGTATTCTTGTACCGAATCAAATACCCCCAGTTAACGCCATACATATTACGTTTATAGGCATATCTAAAAACGGCACGAAGCAGACCTAATTTATGAGGAAGACCACCTTGACTATTTGCATTTTTTAAGCTTTGCGTCTCAATGTATAATTTACAAAATCGCTCAGAAACTTTTTCTGTTATGTGGTGAAAATAAAAAGAAGAAAATTTCTTGGAGTATTTTCTTAATGTAAATTCCATAAACGCTCTTTTCATCCACAAATAATTTTCCGCATTATTGCTGCTTGTAACTACAACACCATTCTTGACACGTCTCTTTGTCTTGAATAATAAGATCATTGAGTCTATCACTTCAACTACCGATACTGTCGGAGAATCGTTACTCTTAACTTCTGCCTCAACATCGAAACAATGAGACCACATTTTAGGAGTCCAATTGATTTTTTCGGTTCCCATAGCTCTGCAACATCTAAACACTTTTTCTTTTCTTTTTAAGATTAATTCGTTTTCCTGAGCAGTCAGAGAGTCATTCCCCTTAAATAATTGGGATGCTGAATCCCAGCGTTTTGCCTCTCCAATAATGTTAAAACCTTCGAACACGAGGAAATCCGGTTTTAAAAAGACCAATTCAATCTCACTTCTTTACTTCTTCCTTTAATTGGCCTTGCTTTTTACTTTGATACTAAACATGTTAATTAGTTGTTTATGTCCACGTCTTAGTTCATGTTAATTCAACTAAGTTACCTACATAGCAGGGTACATGGGCTTGGTTTTTGGATAAATCTGGGTGGTAAACGTCTTAAAATTGTTTTACCACATTTTTTCACTTAATTAATAATCAGTATCTTACGAAAATTTCATTTTATGCCAAATGTTAAAAACAAAAAAAGGCTATCCTCACGGACAGCCAATCTTCATTGTTAACCTTAAATCTAATACCATGAAAAACACAGTGCAAATATAGAGAGTTTATGTTATGCAGCATAATATTTCCACAAAAAAGCTTTCTCTTAACCTGATTTAACCATTTCATGTTTTACAACATAATTTTTCATACACTTTTGACTTAGTCATTCCCTGCACAAGCAACAGACACATTATGATTGAAACAGCCTACAATACTGAATAAAAACGATCCAAACAAAAAAAGCGACTGCCCGCACCGGGCAGTCGCCTCTTTCCTACCGATCTGCTAATGATCGGAAAATTAATTCTTACTTATTGAAACGTTCTTTCAATTTAGCCAACATATCCTGAGTCATGGAATCCAGATCATATTCCGGTTTCCAGCCCCATTCCTCACGGGCACACGTGTCATCCAAAGAGTTAGGCCATGATTCTGCGATAGCCTGACGTAACGGATCCACATCATATTCCATCTGGAAGTCAGGAACATACTTTTTTGATGTTGTTGTAGATAATTTCAGGATCAAAGCTCATGGATGCAATGTTGAAAGAGTTGCGATGAACGAACTTCGTAGAATCCGCTTCCATAATTTCAATAGCTGCACGCAGACCGTCCGGCATATACATCATATCCATGAAAGTACCCTGCTTGATCGGGCAAACAAACTTCTCACCTTTGGCAGCCGAATAATAGATATCGACAGCGTAATCCGTCGTACCACCACCCGGAGGTGTCACATAGGAGATAAGTCCCGGAAAACGTACGGAACGGGTGTCGACGCCGAAACGGATGTTGTAGTAGTCACTCAACAACTCGCCTGAAACTTTCGTAACACCGTACATGGTACGTGGGTTACGGATAGTGTCCTGAGGAGTCTTGTCTTTCGGCGTGTTATTGCCAAACACACCGATTGAACTCGGGTGAATACAGCACAATGCATTTCACGTGCAACTTCCAATACGTTGAACAAACCACCCATACCGATCTTCCATGCAAGCTGCGGTTTTGCTTCTGCAACGGCTGACAGCAGTGCAGCCAAGTTATAAATCGTATCTACCTTATATTTGGACACAGTCTCAGCAATCTGCTGTTCGTTTGTAATGTCGACAATTGCAGAAGGTCCTGATTCCAGCAGTTCGCCTTTAGGCTCCTGTCCGGGGATGTAACCTGCTACAATGTTTCCACCGTAGATACCTCTCAACTTCATGGTTAACTCTGATCCAATCTGACCGGTAGAACCAATTACTAATACATTCTTCATTGCGTTTGATGTTCTTTTAAGTTTTTTCGATGGCAAAGGTATAGAGAATAAAAACATTCCGGTATGAATTTCTTGTATTTTTTAGCCTATATATTCAAAAAAAATATGACCTTTGCCGCATCGGCAGACAAATCAGAGACAAAGAAAAAAATGGTTTCAAGAATAATATTTTGCCACTTGTCTGCGATAATAGAGATATAATTGTCAACTTAATTAAAAATACTAACAAAAAACAAAAGTTATGTACGGTAAACTGAAAGATTTCCTTACTCAGGAATTGGCAAACATCAAAGCTGCCGGATTGTATAAGAACGAGCGTATCATCACCACTCCTCAAAGAGCCGACATCAAAGTAAACGCAGGAAGCGACGTTTTGAACTTCTGCGCAAACAACTATCTGGGCCTGTCTGACAACCAACGTCTGATCAAGGCTGCCAAAGAAGCTATGGACACACACGGATACGGCATGTCATCCGTACGTTTCATCTGTGGGACACAGGATCTGCACAAACAACTGGAAGCCGCTATCTCCGACTATTTCAAAACCGAAGATACGATCCTGTACGCTGCATGTTTCGATGCCAACGGCGGTCTGTTCGAACCGTTGTTCACTGAAGAAGATGCGATCATCTCCGATGCTTTAAACCATGCCTCCATTATTGACGGCGTACGTCTTTGCAAGGCAAAACGCTACCGTTATGCCAATGCAGACATGGCCGACCTGGAACGTTGCCTGCAAGAAGCCCAGGCACAACGTCATCGCATCATCGCAACAGACGGTGTGTTCTCTATGGACGGAAACGTGGCCCCGATGGACAAAATCTGTGACCTGGCAGAAAAATACGACGCATTGGTAATGGTCGACGAATCCCACTCTGCCGGTGTAGTAGGCCCGACAGGACACGGTGTGGCTGAACAATATAATGTATACGGAAGAGTCGATATCTTCACAGGTACGTTAGGTAAAGCATTCGGTGGCGCCATGGGCGGATTCACAACCGGAAAGAAAGAAATTATCGACATGTTGCGTCAGCGTTCCGTCCGTATCTGTTCTCTAACTCAGTTGCTCCTGCTATTGTCGGTGCTAGCTTGGAAATGTTCAAGATGCTGAAAGAAAGCAATGCATTGCATACGAAACTGATGAACAACGTCAGCTACTTCCGTGAAAAGATGTTGGCTGCCGGATTTGATATCAAACCGACTCAGAGTGCTATCTGTGCAGTGATGCTTTATGATGCGAAATTGTCGCAGGATTTTGCGGCCCGGATGCAGGAAGAAGGTATTTATGTTACGGGCTTCTATTATCCGGTTGTTCCGAAAGGCCAGGCCCGCATCCGCGTACAGTTGTCCGCAGGCCACGAAACGGAACATCTGGATAAAGCAATCGCTGCATTTATCAAAGTTGGAAAGAACTGAACGTAATAAAAATAAAACATACGATTTTTCATTATTCACGTGTTTTTCAAGGCTTGATTCTGCCGCTAACCCCTTAGGCAGCAATCAAGCCTTTTTTATCAAACAGGTTGTCTTTCGGGATAAAAAATTATCTTTGCCCTTTTTACAAGTAAAAATTTATGCAACTCAGTAACTACCATAGCCATTGTACATTCTGTGACGGTCGGAGCACGCCGGAAGACTTCATTAAATTCGCTGTTGCGCACGGGTTCCGCGCCTACGGTTTTTCATCCCATTCACCACTGCCGTTCGAAACATTCTGGAACATGTCTAAAGACGATATGCCCGAATATCTGACAGAAATAGAACGACTGAAAAAGAAATACAGTGACCGGTTGGAAATATACGTAGGACTGGAAATCGATTTCTTAGACGAGAGCTACAACGCGTCCATCCCCTACTTCCGCAATCTGCCGCTCGATTACCGTATCGGTTCCATCCACTTTCTTCCGATCGCACAGCCGCTTGCGGAAGAGAATATGGTTGTGTATCGACGGTCCTTTCCGGGAATACCGAAGTCTGTCGACGCCTACTACGACGGAGATATCCGCAAGCTGGTCGCCCACTATTTCAGTTCCACACGGCGAATGATCGAGGCAGGCGGAATCGACATCGTCGGGCACATGGACAAGATATACATGAACGGGCACAAATGCGAAGGCTTCGACCAGCAAGCGGACTGGTATCAAAAACCGTTCAACGACTGTCTGCACCTGATCGCCGAAAAGGGACTGATGGTCGAAGTCAACACGAAAAACCTCGTGAAGAAACAGGAGGTCTACCCGCATACCGACTATCTGCACCGCTTACGTGAGCTGGATATTCCGGTGATGGTAAACTCAGACTGCCACTATCCCGACCTGGTGAACGACGGACGTGCGGAAGCATTCGAACTGCTGAAAAAGGCCGGGTTCAAATCCACCCGCGAACTGATCGGCGGACAGTGGCAGGATGTGGCGATCTGACGCATTTGTAACGCTATTGTAATACGTATTTCATTTCATCGAAATACAGAAATACGTCCTTTGCAGAAATAAATTATATTTGTAATAAAAAGAGACAAAGATTATGGATATGCCGAAGATTCTTGTAGTGGACGATGAAGAGGATTTATGCGAAATCCTCAAGTTCAATCTTGAGATAGAAGGGTATGAAGTAGACACGGCTTTTAGCGCCGAAGAAGCGTTGAAGATGGATATAGCCTCCTACCAACTGCTGCTTTTAGATGTCATGATGGGTGAAATATCCGATTCAAGATGGCCAGCATCCTCAAGAAAGAAGAAAAGACGGCCGATATCCCCATCATCTTCCCTGACAGCCAAGGACACTGAAAACGATATGCTGACAGGCTTCAACTTGGGAGCCGACGACTACATATCCAAGCCTTTCTCCATCCGTCAGGTGGTGGCACGCGTGAAAGCCGTGCTGCGCCGCACATCAGACAAGGAAAAAGTGCCGGAAAACGAATGCCTCAAATACGAAACTCTCTCACTCGACACGAAGCGCATAAAAGCCTCCGTAGACGGACAGGAAGTCCCACTCACCAAAAAAAAGGAATTCGAGATACTGAAACTCCTTCTTGAAAACAAAGGAAACGTGTTCTCACGCGAGGAGATCCTTTCCCGGATATGGAAAGACGAAGTATATGTGCTCGACCGCACCATCGATGTAAACATCACCCGCCTGCGCAAAAAGATCGGGCCATACGGCAAAAAAACATCGTGACGCGGCTCGGCTTCGGATACTGCTTTGAAAATTAAAAATTGAGAATTAAAAATTAAAAAATAAACGAACGGGCACTTATTCTTACATTCCAAGATGATTTCTTACTTCTTAATTTTTAATTTTTTACTTCTTACTTCTTAATTTTAATTTACCCCATGGTCAAGATAGAATCAACGACAAACAGCAGAATACCTTTCAGCCAGCGACTTTTCTGGGTCGATATTCGCCATGTTCCTGGGGTTCACAGCTTGCTTCCTGTTGTTCCAGTATCAGCGGGAACGGGAGTTTGCCCAAGAGAAGTTGAACAACGTGTTGGGGAATTACAACTACCAGTTGTTCCGCCGCACGCAACAGACTGAGGATATCAACCAGGTGGTTCACCAGTTTATCGACGACATCCCCCAAAAAGGATCTTCGCGTGACCATTATCGATCCGGCAGGGAAAGTGTTGTTCGACAATAGCGGTGCCGAGGAATTCAACAACCATAACGACCGCAGCGAGGTACGCAAGGCACGCCTCTACAATGAAGGGTTCGCCATCCGTTCGTCCAACTCGACCGGCAAGCGCTATTTCTACACGGCGACGAATATCGGCGGGTATATCTACCGCTCCGCCCTCCCTGGGACCCTTACACACAGCGCGTACTGACGATCGACAAGGATTTCATCTATTTTATGGCGTTGATGACGCTGATATTTTTTCTTCGTCCTCTCCCCGCTTCACGTTCAGCATCGGGCGGACGATCTCGAAGCTGCGCGACTTCGCCCTGAACGTGGAGAAAGACCGCATACCGGAGAACGAATATGTCTTTCCCAACGACGAGCTTGGAGACATATCGAAGAATATCGTCGGGCTTTACCACCGCCAGCAGAAGGCCAAGGACGAGCTTTCGATGGAACGCGAGAAGCTGATCAAAGCATTTCCAGTACGCAAAAAGAAGGTTTCGCCATGTTCACACCGGAAGGCAGGGAGATATTGTCCAATATCCTGTTCGTACAGTTCGCGAACCTGATTTCCGACATGCAGATACGACAGTCGGAAGACGCGGTCGACATTCCGGAACTGGAACCGATCCATCTGTTCCTCTCCAAAACATCCCGAACACGAACCGCAAGCGGAAAGTGTTGCGCGAATCGGTCACGGTGGACAAGAACGGAAAGATTTTCCTGATCGAATGCATTCTGTTCCTCGACAACAGCTATGAGATATCTATCAACGACATCTCCCGCCAGGAAGAAGAGAGCCGGATGAAACGGCAGCTGACGCAGAACGTGGCGCACGAGCTGAAAACTCCTGTCAGCAGTATCCAGGGTTATCTCGAAACGATCATCAGCAATCCGCAGCTGCCAGACGACAAACGCCAGTTCTTCCTCGAACGCTGCTACTCGCAAAGCACGAGGCTGACGGGGATGCTGCGCGAAATTTCGGTATTGAACCGGTTGGACGAGGCTTCCGAAATGTTCGAGCTGTCGGAAGTGAACATCAAAAACTGGTCGGCGAGATCGAGAAGGAATGTTCGAAGGAGATGGAAGAAAAGAAGATCACGACAGAGGTAGCTCTTCCGGGCAACCCTACGATCTATGGCAATTATTCGCTGCTCTACTCGATCTTCCGCAACCTCTACGACAACGCGATCGCGTATGCGGGCGAAGGCATCCATCTCACGGTGAGTTGCTACAAGGAAGATCCGAAATTCTACTACTTCAGTTTCTCGGACAATGGCATCGGCGTCTCGGAAGAGCACGTGAACCGCATCTTCGAACGCTTCTACCGCGTCGATAAGGGGCGCAGCCGTAAGGTCGGCGGGACCGGCCTGGGACTCTCCATCGTCAAGAACGGCGTAAACTTCCACAAAGGACAGATCTCAGCCAAGAGCGGACTGGGCAAGGGAATGACGTTCTTCTTCACACTCAAGAAAAAAGATTTGATTCTGTGACTTTTCTCTTGAAAAGAAAAGTCACTACTCCTTCACGCTATCTGTATTTGTTCTATTCTGCCCAATAAGATACAAAAATTATACCACAACACGTAACTAATTAAATAACAGAATAATAATCAAGCAACAACCGGCACACTCTGTCCAAATTTTAGACAGGAGTGTCCTATATTTTGACAGTTTCGCGTCGCCTTCCTCCCGGCAATTCCAACATTTTTCAATATATGTTGAAAATTAAAGGATAAAATAATTGTTTCCTGTCCAATTTAAGGTATATTTGTCAGCGATGTGATGCCCGATAATAAAGATACGGAAAAAAATCATCCCGGCGGGGGTCCCGACAGCACAAAAACAAAGAAAAACACGTTGGCGGGACTCCCGACAGCATAAAAAACAAAGAAAAACACGTTGACGGGACTCCCGACAGCATGAAAACAAAGAAAAAACACGTTGACGGGACTCCCGACAGCATGAAAACAGAAGAATAATATTTAAACGATGTACCATGTCTGAAATTAAAGGTTTTGATTTATCCCGTCTTACCCAAGACGAAAATTTTGGCTTCCACAGTTTCGCGATCGTGGAGTTTGAGAAATGCAAAGACTCCAAAATCACAGAGTTCGTAAACAACTACAAAGTTAAATACAACGTATTTGACGGTTCCATGAAAGTCAGCGGCGGCGAAAACGTCCTCTCCTATGATGTCACCCGCCTCGACAAGGTCCGTGACGATGCCTACAGAGGATTAAAACGCCAGAACAATGTCGCGATGAATGATTTCGATCCGGTGATCGCCGAGATCGCCCGCCAAATCGATATCATCCTGCGCCGCAACGGCGATCCCTGCTCACTGCCTTACCTGGCTGAAAACAGTGCTGTGATAAACCTGATCCAGGATTTGGAAGAATTTGACAACCACTCGGAAGAAGAAGAACGCCCCGGCGAACTGTCCGATCCGACCAACTCGCCGTTGGACGGTGTTTCGCTGGAAGACGTCACGAACCGTCTCCAGATGGCCGGCCTCGAAAGATGGGTGATGCGATTGAAGGAAGCGAATGAGAAATTCATCTCCTTCTTCACCAACCGCAACAGCCAGCAGGCTACCATCGTCACCGGCGCGACCAAAGCGGCCCGCCTGGAAACCGATGCCGCCTACCGCGCTGTCGTCAAACGCCTCAACGCGCTGGCCGAAGTGAACGGCGAGACGGACTATCTGGAGATCATCAATAACATCAACCGTCTCATCGACCGCCGAAAGCCATCCTCGCCACCCGCAAAACCATCAACGCCAAAAGAGCCACCCAAAAGCCGGAAGGCGGCGGCAAGCCGGGGGAGGAAAGACCGGGAGAACTGTAAACAATTGTCAATTGTTTTTCACGCTTTCTACCGGATTTGCATTCGCCGCCTTCCAACTTTGGAAGAATACCGCCAGGAAGGAGATCAGGGAGGCAGAAAAGACCAGCAACGATGAAAATCAGCGGGCTAAGCGCGATCCGGTAGCTATAGTCCGCCAGCCATTGCTTCATGAAATACCAGCTCAACGGTGTCGCGATCACGAACGCAATCCCGACATATGTCAGGAACGTACCGACGAGGCGCACCAGGATTCCGCGGTTGTCCGAACCGGAACACCTTTGCGGATCGCTACCTCCTGCGAACGTTGCAGGATGAAATAGGTCGACATCGCAAGCAAACCCAACAGCGAGATCAGGATCGCAATGCAGGCGAAGATCACCACGATCTTGGCCAGACGAATCTGCGATTCGAAATGCGTACGGATGCCCTGGTCGATAAACTGTCCCTCGAAAGGAACACCCGACACCTCCTCGAAGACTTTGCGCACGGACTCGTATGCCTCGACGGGATCACCCTGCACCTCGACCACGTAGCTCCACGGCCACCAGCCTGATTCCATATTCCGGAAACGGAACATTACCGGCGAATTTTCCTGCGTAATGTCCCTCAACTGGAAATCACGGATCACCCCTAAGACGGGTGTCGCATCTTCGCCCCACCTGAAAGAAGGGGCATCTTCCGACAATTCCATCTGTTTAAAAGCCAGCTCGTTCAAATACCATCCCCCATCGGCGTTGGCCACCCGGTTGTCCGACTTGATCTCGAAACCGAAAATGCGGAAAGCGGCGCTGTCGACCTGTATCTGCTGGAAGCTGAGCGATTTGTCCTCGTAAGTTCCACTCATATTGTTCGTCCCGCTCGAAGGTGTTCCGTTGCTGTGGCCGACAGCCTTGACCATCGGAAGCTGGCGCAACATATCTTCCGCCCGTTCCATCTCGCTTTGGAACGGAAAAATGTTATCCGATTCGATTATGTTCGTCGTGTTGTAGCCCAACGGCGCGTGGATCAGATGGTCGATCTGGAGATACATCGTCAGCGAGGCGGCGATCATGGCGATCGTGATCACATTCTGGAACGTGATGAAGACCTTGCTGAACACCATCTTCGTCTGCCGGCGGAACGTCCCGCGTACCACGTCGATCGGTTTGGCCGATGAGATCATCAATGCCGGAAGCACCCCCGACAAAGCTCCCGTCAACACGATAAACAGGAGGATCGCCCCTATCCAAAGCGGTGTCGCCAACACATCGAACGTCAAGCGCACCTGCAACAAGTCATTGGCATACGGCAGTGCCGCCTTGGCAAACATCAGCCCGATGGCAAACGAAACGACTGTCAGGAAAGTAGCCTCCAACATCAACCGCAGGAACAGTTCCACACGCGAAGACCCCAAGAGGCGGCGTGTCGCCATCTCCTTCGCCCGCTGGCCGGCCTGTGCCACCGTCAGGTTTATATAGTTGATGATCGCGAAAATCAGGATCAGAATGCCGACGGACATCAAGACCAACGAAAAGCGCTTGTCGCCTTGGTTCAAGCTATGCGACGCCGTATTTCCGAAATAGATATCCGAAAGTGGAACAACGCGTGCTTCCTTCACGAAATCATACCGGTAAATCCAATACCGCTCTTTGAAAAAGCTCTGTATCTCATCCGTCCGCCCCTTCAAGTCCATCCCCGGCTTCAGCAACAGGAACGAGACGCACGAGCCGGCGTTACCGGATTCGTCTTCGACAGTGATTGGTTGAACTCCGTCACCCGCTCGATACGCACCAACAGGTCCGCATTCGGAATCACCGAACGGTTGATGTCTTCCATGACACCGGTAACCATGACACTCGTCGAGTCGCTAATGCGCAAGCTCTTCCCCGATCGGATCGTCATTGCCGAACACCTTACGGGCAAAGCTTTTTCCGAAACGACCGCGCTATAAGGATCTTCCAAAAGCCGGTCGCGGTCGCCATCGAGTATCTTGAATGAAAAGAGGCCGAAAAACGTCGAATCCGCATATACGAGATCGGCAGTCAACTTCTTGTCTCCATAAAAAATTTGTTTACTCTTCCCTTGATCCGTGATGACCGGACAGACTTTCTCGATCTCCGGATACCGCTCTTCCAGCCAATAGGAAACCGGGACACCCGATTCCAAAAAAACTCTTCATTGCCGATGGCAACGATCCGGTTGTAATTCGCCTGTTGTTTGTCGATATTCAATTCCCGTTCCACATACACCGCAATCAGGATCACGAACATCAGCGAAACAGACAGCCCGAAGACGTCGATCGCCGTATACCCCTTGTTCCGGCTCAGGAATTTCAGAAAAGATTTTATATTTAACAGATTATTCATAGTGTATTCCATTTATAATTCATAACCCCAAACTCATATCTCACTAAAGAACATATCCGACTTTCCCAAGCCGGATATGATCACAAAACAATTAGAATGTGTCTATGTTCTATTTTACAAAAATTAAATGAATTCGTTTACGGACGAGACGATGCTTCCGTCGAACAGATTGATGATCCGGTGGGCGAAGCTCGCATCGTGTTTGGAGTGTGTCACCATAACAATGGTGGTTCCTTCTTTGTTCAGTTCGGTCAAGAGCTGCATCACTTCGGCTCCGTTTTTGGAGTCCAGGTTACCGGTCGGCTCATCGGCGAGGATGATCTTCGGATTCGAAACGACAGCACGTGCGATGGCCACACGCTGCTGCTGTCCTCCGGAAAGCTGCTGTGGAAAGTGGTTGGCTCGGTGGCTGATGTTCATGCGCTTCAAGATGTCATTGACCATCTGCTTGCGCTCGCTTGCCTTTACTTTGAGATAGGTAAGCGGCAACTCCACGTTTTCAAAGACATTCAGTTCGTCGATCAGATTGAAACTCTGGAACACGAAACCGATATTTCCTTTACGCACCTGCGTACGTTCTTTTTCTTTCAAGTGTCCGACTTCCCTGTCCGCCAGGTAATAGTCGCCCGATGTCGGGTTGTCCAACAGGCCCAGGATATTCAGCAAGGTGGACTTGCCACAGCCGGAAGGGCCCATGATTGCCACAAACTCACCATCCTTCACTTCCATCGACACGCCGTTCAACGCGATCGTTTCCACCTCTTCCGTACGGAAAAACTTACTTAATCCTTCAATTTTAATCATGACTGTATCTGTTTTTTTATTATTGCTTCTTCTTGCCTATCTATAGGCAAACAGCGTGCCAAAGTACATAAACCATTTATTTACAACCCTATAATAATTTCAATATTTTCCGCGAGTGTCTAATTTTTGGACAGTGGTGTAAAGATATTAGACACTCGCCGGGAAAACGAGATCCCGGATTATTCCGATTTCAAGCTATCGACCGGATCTTCGTTCGCGACATCCCAGATGCGGTACACGATACATATCAAGACCACCAGGCAGACAAACAATGCCCCTGCCAAGAAGATCCACGCACTAAGAGGTATCTTTTCCACAAACTGCTGCTGCCAGTGTTCCGCGACAAAATAAGATATGCCGCATCCTAATAAAATCGCAGGGAGGGCGATACGAAGGACGTCTTTCAAGAATATCCGTAGAATATCCTTCATCGTAGCCCCGTTCACTTTGCGGATGGCCAATTCCTTGCGGCGTCGGTTCACTTCGTCGTTCGTATAGCCGATCAATCCGATCAGGGGAGATTATCAGCGTTATTAATCCCCCGATCATCACTTCGTCGCGGAACTTCCGGGAACTGCTGTACAGGTCGACCATCTGAACGGAATAAACCGTCAGTTTCGGCTCTTGGTCCGGCATCAGCTCTTTCAATCTCTCATTTACTTTTCCGACTGCATCAGGAGTCATCCGGTGGAATTTCACCAACAAATGTGCAGAAGGACGTTGACGGTAGAACAAGACGGAAGGACGTGCATCCATATCGATGAGCGAACCCATGATATAATTCTCATATACCCCGCAAATCGTATAATACTTCGAGCCATACCGATCATGTTCCGATATATAAATGGATTTACCGACTGCACCGTCCGGCCAGTCCACGAATTCTTTCATCTTCTCCACAAAAGCACGGTTCACCATCACTTCGTCCGAAACTGGGATATTCTCGGTGAACGAGCGGCCTTCTATCACCGGTATTTCCATTAAGTCAAGGAATCCGTTGCTCACCCCAATACTGGTCTGCAATATTAAAAAGTTCCTTTTCCGACTCCGGTAAAGCGATATTATTGCCCGACATCGACCAAAAAGGTAACGAATAGAAGTCGACACCGCTTCTACTTCCGGCAGGCGCATCACTTCATCCAGCACCTTATAACGAGTCGTGGAATCGATCGCCGAAATACTGCAATAGGCCAGCCGGTCATACGAATAACCCGGATCACTGTTCACCATATACGCATGTTGTCTGCCGACAATCAATAACAGGGTCACCAGCAAACCCGCTGCAATAAACTGGAGGAAAAGCAGACAGAGTTTCCAGACACGGCGACTTTCACGGAAATTACGGAACGCGGCAGCCACCGGAATACGGGCGAACAAACAGCCCGGAACCAAGCCGGTCACCGTAAAACACAATCACGCAAACCCCCAGTAGTACCAAAAAGCCCCTTTGATAATAACAACGTTTCGACCGAAACATCCAATAAATCATAAATGATATCCCGACAAAGAAAAAATCAGGAAAATACTCACCATGATCGAACAGACCATGTGTACCAGCGTTTCCGACAAAACCATGCTATGGATATTCGTTTCCGAAGCCCCGTACGACTTATGCACGGCTACTTTTTCGTCCGGTTGACGATCGAAGAAATGGTAATGAGAATATAGTTCATGATAGCCGTGAACAAAAAGGGCAAAGGCCGAATCCCCAACATCATAACCATGTTTTTACCTCTCCCGCTTTGCTATGCAAGTCGAGCAAGGGCCTAAGCGTATAAGTCAGTTCGTAGCCCGACTTTCTCAAAGCTTCCTGATCGTGGTGCCGGAGCGTCATATCATGAATAGCCGGAGTCAGGCTATCAGGCGTGACTCCCGAGGACAGGCGCACATAACCGGCATAACGGTCGTTACCCAACCAGTTGTTCAAACTCTCCGGATCCATGCCGGACATGGCAACCAACATATCGTAACGCAAGCTGGCATTCTCGGGGCAGATCCTCGAATACACCTCCGATCGTCACCTCCAAACCGGGATTCTCATCGGGGATGATCGTCAAGCCTTCCACTTTTCGATACCTCCCATCTTTTCCGCCAACGAACGGGATATCATAGCATACCACGGTTTGGCCAACACCACTTTCGGATTACCGGACAGGATCGGCACAGGGAAGATATCGAACACATTACTGTCGGCCATCATGATATAACGGGCGGAATAACGTTGTTTGTCAGGTGTCGTGAACAGGGTATTATCTCCACCGATATAGGTAAGCCGGGTAGCGTCTTCCACGCCCGGAATTCACTCCGCATAGCGGGAGCTACAGCACCGCTTACCTGATAATAGTCTTCCTCTTTCCCGTTCATGCTATAATTCTCATAGATCCGGTAAATCCGGTCCGCATCCGGATAGAAGGTATCGTAAGATTGTTCAAAATAGATCTTCGCAATCATGACCAACGCAACAGACAACCCCACACTCAGCGAGATGATCTTCATTACATTATGACGTCCTTTTTGAACAATGAGCGTATGGCAATATTCAAGTTTCTCATATCTATCGTGTTTATCTGCTTTTCCTACTATCGTTACTCTGATTTCAAACTATCAACCGGATTAGAATTCGAAACGGCCCATGCACGGTACAGGACACAAGCAATGATCAAAACATAGACCATCATCGCTCCGGCCAGGAAGATGAAAAATCCGATGGGCGCCTTTTCCGTAAATTTCTCCAACCATCCCGTACCGGAATAATAAGCGACAGTCATACCGATCACGATAGCGGGAATCGCAATATAGGAAATGTCTTTCGAAATCATCTTCAAGATACTCCATGCTGTCGCCCCGTTCACCTTACGGATCGCAATTTCGCGTCCACGACGGTTCGTTTCGTCACTGGTATATCCCAGCAGACCGATCAATGCAATAATCAAGGTCACGATTCCCCCGATCATAACCGAGTCGCGGAACGTGCGGGAATCCTTATACAGGTCTATCATATCCATATAATAAGCCGTCACCGTAACATTTCGGTCGGGCATTACATCTTCCAGCACCTTTTTGTGCCTTTTTATATTCTCCGGTGACATCTCATGGAATTTGATCAGGATCATCGGTGCATATCTATCATAGAACAGGGCGGTCGGACGTGTATCCGGATTACCGGTACTGCCAATACAAACATCTTCATACACACCACAGATGGTAAACGGTTCTCCATTCTGGCTATGTTCCGTAATTATAATGTTCTTGCCAATCGCACTCCCGGTCCAACCAGCCACCTGTTCCATTTTTCGACAAAAGAACGGCTGACCATCACTTTGTTCGAAGCCGAACCGTCAGAACGGAACACCTCTCCTTCAATAACCGGAATCTCCATCAAGGAAAAGAAATCATCTTTCACCCAGTACATATCGGCAATATTAAACAGTTCGCGGTCATCTCCGGGAAGTGAAACATTATTTCCCGACATCCCTGAAATCGGCAGGTCATAGCAGGCAGAAACTTTGTCAACTTCGGGTATCTTGCGCAATTCCTCGATTGCCGTATTACGGACGGATTCTTCCACCCCCTGTGTCGAGCAATAAGCCAACTTCTCATAGGCATATCCGGGATCGACATTTACCATATAGTCATACTGCTTATTGATAACCGACAATAATGCCACCAGATAGGCTGTTGCCAAAAACTGTATGAACAGCAGGCAAAGTTTCCAGTACCTGCGGGATTCTTTAAAATTACGGAATGCGGCAGCCACCGGAATACGCAGGAACATATAGGTCGGGATCAAACCGGTAATGAAAAAGATCACGATGCAAACTCCTATCAGTATCATAATAGTCTGTGTCGAGAACAATGCTCCCAACGTTGCCCCTAACAATTCTTCCGTTTTCGTACGGAACAGAACGATCAGAAAAGCGGCAAGCAACAAAAGAAATCAGCATATGCAAACACGTCTCCGACATGATCATACCGAACAGGTTCTTATCTGAAGCCCCATAACATTTATGAACAGCCACCTCTTTGGTTCGGTTGATCAACGTGGAAATCACGATAAGCACATAATTCATCGCAGCCGTAAAGATGAGCACAAAAGCCGAAAGCCCAACAGGGAATTCATGCTCTTCACCTCATCACTGTTACTGTGCATGTCCATCAACGGAACCAGGCTATAAGTCAAATCAATTCCCGCTTTTTTCACCTCTTCCAGATCGCAATGCCGTCCTTGCATCTCACGAATGGCAGTCGTCAGGCTTTCCGGATCAGTGCCGGGATAAAGTTTTACATACCCCGATAACGGTCATTCCCCAGCCAATTTTTCACGACTCCACTTGCTCATACCTTCCAAAGATGCAACAATCTCAAAACGCAAGTGGGAATTTTCAGGTACATCTTCAAACACACCTCCTATCGTATAGGTTTGTCCTGGACTGGATTCAAATTCAAATTCCTTGTTCACTGCCTGTTCTGCACCTCCCAACAGTTTGGCAATGCGATTCGAGATCATCACATATCCCGGACGGGACAAAGTCTCTTTCGGATCACCGATCAGGATAGGACGCGGCAACAGATCGAAAACATTCGTATCGCCCATCACGACATAACGGGCGGAATAACGGTTTCCATCCTGTGTCTTGAACAACTCCTTGTCACCCCCCGATATAGGTCAAACGAGTTGCTTTTTCAACCTCCGGTATCTCGACTTGCATAGCTGTAGCCACGCCTCCGCTCACCTGCCCGTAGGACTTATATTCACCATCCCGGATGATGTTTTCGTGCAACCGATAAATACGGTCGCTATCCGGATAAAAACTTATCAAACGAACGTTCAAAACACACTTTCGATATCAGGACAAGTCCCATCGCCAGTCCGACTCCCAGAGATAAAATCTTTATCCCATTACTTCTTCCTTTCTTAAAAGCGAACGTAATGCTATGTTCAAGTTTTCATATCGCGTATTTATTATATTCCGTCCATTAAAATTCAAAAAGCGTGCCAAAAGAGTCAACGAGCTAAAATACAAATAGATAAAAGCACAATCATTTTTTAAGTGTCCAATTATTTGACAATGGTGTACAATAATTAGACACTCCTGATGGTAAAACATCGAAACTAGTTCACGGAAATGCAATTGACGTCCCACAAGGATATTTCATATATTTTGTACTTTTTGCAAACATGAAACGGAATATACTCGCTCTTTATCTGATCAAACTATCCAAATGGTTCACATTGGTTATGCCTATCATCGTGCTTTTTACGAAAAACACAGATTAGGATTGCAGGATGTGTTTATCCTGAAGAGTGTCTATTCGATAGCAGCCGTAGCCTTGGAGATCCCTTCAGGCTATCTGCGCTGATGTTTGGGGACGCCGCAAATGTCTGATATTAGGATGTATCCTTTTTCTTCTTCGGATATCTATGCTATTCGTTCACCTCGACATTCACGGCTTTTTCTTTTCGCTGAAATCTTGTTGGGGACAGGACAGACATTGGTAAATGGTGCAGATTCCGCTCTGTTATACGATACTACCGCCCAATACAAGAAAAGAAAATTTATACTTACGATATGAAGGACGGATCACGATGATCGGCAACTTCGCTGAAGCGCTGGCAGGTATCTTTGGTGGTTTATTGGCGACTTATTCCCTTCGTCTTCCTTTTTATGCGCAGGCTGTGATTGCATTTACAGGTATTCCGGCAGCATTCATGCTTAAGGAGGTCAACCGTTCCAATAAAATACAGAATCCGGTAAACGAGATTGTCCGGATCATCAGATATTCACTGGTAACGAACAAGCAACTTTGCTACAATATCATGTATTCAGGTATAATCGGGGCAGCGACTCTCACGATGGCTTGGTTCGTACAACCGGTTTTAATGTATCTGAAAACTCCGTTTCCTGGTATGGCGTTATTTGGACGGTACTGAATCTGACGGTCGGCTTCGCCGCTCTCTGGTCCGACCGGGTGGACAACTACTTCGGTCCGCGTAAGATGGGAATCCTGATCCTCGTTTTTTTATAGTCGGCGGATATGTATCCCTGGCTTTCAACCTTACGTACGCCGGCCTTGCCATCTTGTTCGTCTTTTATATTTTCCGCGGTTTTGCCACCCCCATCCTCAAAGGATACATCAACCAAATGACTTTTTTTTCCGACATGAGGGCGACAGTGCTTTCCATCCGCAACTTCATAATCCGCCTGATGTTCGCCGCTATCGCCCCCTTTATCGGTTGGCTGAATGACATGTATTCGCTCCAGGTTGCCCTACTCGTCTCAGCAGGGGATCATATTGCTGCCGGGAGGGATATTTACTGGGGCTTCAGTTTAGAAAAGAAACAAGTTAAAAAAGGGACATTGCACAAATTGCTGATCTTATCTACATTCTTGATATAGGAATTATGCTCCCCACAGACGTCCGGCACAATATTGATCGAAAAGTATCCTGCAATGATTTCTCATCATCAAGGCTATTCACCAGTTCCGGTATCAAGATCTCGGCAAAAAACAAAAATGCCTTTTTCCGGTACAAGGACAAGATTGCTCTTGGGTTGTATAGACATTGATTTTCAAGCATATCGAGTGGGACAATGCGGTAACGCTTTTCACCTTCCTTATCCGAAATCAATAACAGATAATCAGTACTACGAGCCGGAGAAATAAATAGTATATCATCAATCGAACCGGCAAAAGCAAAAAGCATATTCGGTTGTGACATTCCCTTTTTCAGATTGGACAGGCCTACTTCGCCATTCTTAAAAAACCGTAACCAGCAAATCTTCCTTGTCTTCCGGGTTATAAGAGAAAATAACACTTCCCCCTTCTCCTCCCCACTTTCCGATCTTGGGACTTACGGAATAGGCTATTTTGCCATTTTTAAACAAGGAGACAAAGACATGGTTGGGCGTGTATCCCAGGTCATGCTTCTTTTGCAAAGGATTGCAACGCAGAGCTGATGTCCGGATTCCTAAATTAATTTGAGTGTTTGCATTTTTAATGCGCAAAGCCTTTTCCTGGACATTTTCTTCGTTTACGGACAAAACCGGAGCAACCGCTTCCACCTCTTGAACCGCTGTCATTTCAGGGACTACAGAACGTTTATCAAAAATATATTCATTCCGTTCTGCACTAAAATACGCAGGAAACTCCGGCATCTTAGGAACAGAATCCAGCTTTGCCGATGGCGCAACTTGACAAAATCCGCCACGTTGCCAACCGGTTTGATCAGATTGGAACTGGCAGAACGCGTATATACTTCACCTTTCACCTCTACCACTTCATTGATTGGCGCCACTCGAAACGCCAAAACCAGACGTCCGTCTTCATATTCATACAAACGGCAACGTATATACGCCTGATAACGATCCCGATCTTCTTTTTTACCTAATAGCCTGATCACATTTTGATTGACAGAACGAAGGTAAACATCGCTGTCATTATGAGCAAACCTTAACTCCTGGTCCAATCCGGTCAGATATCCCTTATCATTGACTCCGATATAAAAGTGTTCCCCTTCCGTATTCATGAACGATGCAATCACACGAGCCAGGACAAGGCTCTGCTCCTCTGTCGCGTTTTTTGTCGGCATGGATAAATGCAGATGTCTTAAATTCTTTTTTCTACTCCTTCATGGCCGAAAAATACGGGTATGTACACTCTAGGTTTTTTTCTCCCAGACTTTACAACCAAGCAAAACATTAATATTCTCGCAAATCAGTTCCTGCAGGTCATCATCCTTTTCTTTCAGATAGGACATGATATTAAAATAGCGTGCCAGCTCAGCTACCGTACGGTTTTATTTTGCATAAACGATTGCAAATCGGACTGGACGGAAGTCAGGGGACGGGAGTCGAACCAAGTCTGTAATACTTCGTATAACCTGTTTGTTATTACGCAAACGCAAGCTGTACCGGTCCATATCTAACGCTTCCATACGATCCGACAATCCCTTAAAAGTTTGCCGGCATTCAACTCCCTCTCTGTTTTTCAATAATTCGGAGTCCAGTGAATTAACCCAATAGATATAGTCGGAACAAAGCCCGTAATAATCAGCCAATTCTTTGTTTCCCACAAAACGGCACAAAAATATCAGGACATTATAAGCATTGAAGCATCCACATATATCTTCGCTGTCGCCTATCAACGAATCTACACAATAAATGAGTTCCTTCAACTGGCTCACCGTTATCCTATCCGACTCGTCATATAAATCGGGAGTTACTGTTTTACTTTCACTTTCAGGCATCTCATCAGTCTGAGCCGATTCATCAAGAGCACTCTCCGGAACTTCAAGATTTAGGCTTTGGAAAGCGACGAAGAAAAGGATTGTTTTTTTCTTTCAAACGTTGCAACTCTTCCTTGTCTTTATTGACTTTCAGCACTTCTTTCGTCATGAAGAAAAAAGAAACTGCGCAAATTTTCCAATACATTATTATAAAAACCTTTTTCGTCTGGAAATGGGATATGGGACAGCACTTTGATCGTATTTTTCAATTTGTCCGCCGATAAACCTCCATATTCCACCTTATAGAAGTTACCGGCCTTATACTTTATGGGGATTAGTCGTTGTTGCCGTCATGCCGGTAGAAAGCAACCACCAGACTTTGCCTTCTGCAATATCGATCACTTTCCCGATTACATTTTTCTTCCTGACGCAATCCGGATACATATATTCATTGAAATCCCGTATCAGGGAAAGCTTGACTTCACTTCCTTCCACGCTCTTTACTTTCGCACGGAATATCTCGTTGACAGCAAACATATCCATAAAACCAGGGATGATATAATAGCATGAATTTATGTAAGCGAATGGCAAACAGGCCTTCATTCCCCGGTATGGGGCATCTATAATTTCCATCTTCAGAGACATGTCTTCCTTGTCGATATGCAGGATCCGACCTTGACCCGTTGATCCGGACGCAGAAAATGGTCTGTCTCCACCTCTTCCTCTTCCATCTCGATCTCCGGTATCTCAATCTCTTTCTCATCTGATCCGGTATCCACAAAAGCCGGAGAAGACATTGGTTGCGACAAAGGATAATCTTCCGCTACCAGATTCCAATATGAACGGAAATCACGGATACTCTTACAAGCATCAAAATTCAAAGATAACCGGCTAAAAGAAGCAACAAACAAACGGTTTTTCAACACAGTAGCCCGGTCTTTACGCCCTTTCCACGAGTTACATTCCAATTCAACCAATGGGCTCAACGTAAATCCATCGTTATCAAGGGTGATCATATTTTTTTCATTTCGACATTGCCTCCACTTTTTACTATCTTCCTGAAAAGACATGCTTTATCTGGGCGGTCAGGTGCTTGATATTAAACCCAACATGCCCGCCGCCGAAGGCGTCCGCAGCAGGTCGAAACGACAGCGCCGTTCAGCGCGTTGATGACCGCATTGATGCCGGTGACAACGGCGGAGACCATCCGATCGATGAAGCCGATGATGCCATTGGACGGCGGCTCTCTCCATGGCGTTCGCGGTCATTCATTCCAGACGGTGCTGGACCGTGTTAAGCCGATGGCCTGCCAGGCAGCATCCCGTGAAGCTGCTGCGGAACACGGCGCTTAAAGTGCGAAGTTCCGTCAGCCCGCGCAGCACAACAACGGCGATCGAGGGCATCCGGCAGTAGCCTCGAACGGCCACGCCAACGAACGTCCGCAATGGCGTTGACACTCGCAAACGGCGCCGAAATGGCGATAGATCCACTTCGGCCACCGGGGCCAGTAGGTTGTCCACAGGTCCAGCAGGCAGCTGGCAACGCCTGCCACCAGCAAAAGAACGTCGTTCCGCACAGCTTCAGGTGGAGGACGACGAACTGCCGCAGAACGCCGATCAGGGTTCTGCATGTGATTGGCTTTGACAATGGTTTCCACAGTAGGGTGGCAATGGATCCTCCCAGATTCTGGAACGCAAGGACTCGCTACCGTCCATAAGGGGCGCCCTGTAAGTATCCCTGCAGGCGGTTTTGATGCCGCCCATCAGGTCTTAAGCCAGATCTCGCAAAAGCAGGTCAAGCGCAGGGATCAGCACACCATTGATGGCGTCGTGCTAATTCTGCATGCCCAGGTGGAACAATGGCCAGCATGCAAATGGCAGTGGAAAGCAACACCGCCCACACGCAAACCGCTTTCCGGAAAACGCATTGATCGCACCAGGGGCAAACGCCGCCTCAGATAGTAGGCAGCAGGGAAAAGCCCCTCGTTCCAGCGCGACTGCTCAGTTGAACTTCCGCTGTGACGGCGCGCTCAAACGCGTTCCAGTATTCATGTCCTGCACGCGGCGCTCCACGCGGCAACGCCAGCCAGCAGCGTCTGAAGCAGCTCTAAAAGCCCTTTCAGCTTTGTCGTGATCCAGAGGGCTGGCGCGCTCATGACTTCGAACTATAGCTTTGCTCCGCCGCTGCTCCCTCGTCTGCGGCATCCAGCCGCTCGATCTCATCGTAAACCCGTTGCCAGGCTGCGCTTGGCCTTGTCGGCCTGCTTTGAGGGTGGATCCTGGCGGCGCGTGCCAACGGCATTGATCTTTGGCGGTCTGCTTTCATGCTGAGACGCTTTTCCCGGTCAGAGAGAGCAGACGAAGAGAGCCGTGGATCAGGAGAGGTGAGAAGGTGCCCAGCAAACAGATAATCGCAGGTGAAAGCGCGGTGCCAGCCCTGCGGCAGCAGTGGCTGCGCACCTCTTTAATCTCTGCTAAGCGCGGTGCTTTACCTCCTGTTTGCTTTTGGCACGTGGCTCCCATCACGTTTACCACGGAGCGCAGTGCGGGAGGTCAGCATTCCGTTAAATACCAGTGCCCCCTCGACTACAATAACATCACCTGCAAGTTCGCCGGCAGCGTGCGCCAGCCTTGGAGGTCCGCGCAACGGCAGTCGCGTGCAAAGCGGGCTCAGCTTCCCCGCCAGGCGCTTTCGGCGGGCACGTCGCCCGCTCTTCGGTCGCTAGCTGCGGCTTAGCGCCGCGTGCTGGTCCTGCAGACCGGCAAGCGCGCTTTCCTGCTCGGTATACTTCGCCGTCAGCCGGAATGGACTCAAGCCGCAGCTTGTCCAGCGCACCCGGAAGCTCCGACTGCTTTGGCACGCGTCGCTGGCATCGCTGGCCCACAAAACCTCTGGGCAATTTTCAGGGTTTGCAGCCGTAGAGGGACGAATCTCGCTGCTTCGATCGATCGCGGGCGCGGCGATGCACACAAAGCTGCGCAGCGTTCACCCACGCTTTCCAGCTCTCCTTGCTATGCCGCGGATTCCGCTTTGCTCTGGGCATCGGAAAGTTTCTTTCCTGCCGTAGACGCTTCGTTGTTTGCGGTATTGATCTCGCCTCGTCCAGCGCAGCAACCTTCGTGCTGGGCGGTGCTCTTGGCCCGGCCTGCAGCTCTTCAATGCTACAGGCGCCTTTATGCTGTTGATTCCAGTATCCAGACGATCGCATCAGCCAAAAATTACACAGACCTTTGATTCGTCTTCCGCGCTGGCTCAGCTTGTGTCGCTGGGGCAGGGGTGACCAGATCGGGATTTGTTGCGCACAAATTCGCCTCGCTTTTGTCCAGCTTTTTGCCGCAGGCGCTTTATTGCGATGGACGACGTTCCTTGCGCAAACCGGCCGTCCCTCGATGCAGCTTTAAATGCGGGATGAACTTCACCAAATTGTGCGCAGGTGCTAAAGCGGCGGCAGCCGCAGCCCAGAACTGTCCACTCGCCGGTGCCATGCGATGGCGGGCGTCGGTGTCCCAGTCCGCCAAGGGCGGGCGGCTCGGCACGGCGGCTTCCACCGGCTTTCGAGCCGCAGTTGATAAACACCATGGCCGCGCTAAGCTGCACTCGTGGTTCCGGCAGGCGCTTCTCCAATCCGGGCACAGGATTCCAGCGCAGGCAAGGGTCTGTTCCTGCGGGCTCAGCTCCGGGCCCACGCAGGCGGAGATGGCATCCAGCACGGCGCGGGTAGTCGCTGCGGATGGCAAATTCCTTGCTCGCATACCGTCACGCTGGTGGGCAGCTTCCAGCCGCTCACTGTTGCCAGCCAGCCCGGCGGTGCTTGCCCTGGTAGGCGTCCGCGCGGTTTGGCAATGCGGCCGCGTCGGCCTTTGGCGGCGAAGGCTTCCACCGCCTGGTCAGCACCGGTGATGGCATCTAACACGGCTTCGGCCACCAGGCCGCTGTCCTCGCAGAAAGCCAGGCTGGCTACCCCGGCAAAGAATACATCCGATACCGGCGTGCCGAAGAGTGGACCAAAACCAGTGGCGCACCTGCCTCGTCCCACTCCACCAGAAAGCCCGGGGCCGGTCACGTGGCGCGGCCGTGATCTTGGCGGCAATCTTGGCGCGGGCTTCTCTCCATGCGGCTGCCAGCCAGGCCGATGTCCGGAGTGGGTTGAAGCGGATGGTGCCGATCAGGTGCCGTCCAGCACCTTGACGTCATAACTTTTGCCGCGGTCAATCGTTCAGCCGCCCACTGTTTATTCCTCCGTGAAGGTAAGCACGCCTGCCGCAGATGGTGCAGGTGCCCAGCGTTTTGTTGTTGACAGGTGTACGTTCATCGGCATGCCGACGTAATCGGAGCCGCCCAGGCTCTGGGGCACGATGGTGCAGCCGGGTGCTTTTTCTGCCGTGAAGGAGCCGGAAGCAGCCCCCAGGAAGCAGTGGACGCAGCACATCGAACATGCTCAGCCTGCGCTTATGCGTTGCGGCGCTCAATGTCCAGCAGCTTGGCGCTCTAGCTCTGGCCGCTGCGATGGTGCAGGGGCCGGGCAAGTAAGCCCGGCTTAGTCACAATAGCGGATCACCGCTTGTCCACTGCCTTCTGCACCCTCCTGCCCGGTGTCAGCCCCCTGTTTTTCCAGGGCAGAGGAGAGAGAAGAGAGGTCAAGGCGGGCATCATATTTCAGTCCCATCAGCTTGCCTCCACATACCAGTGGCGGCGCGGGGTGGCCGCGGTTGCTCGCGCAACGTCCAGCACGGTGGCGGTCACGGTGCCGCAGGTGATCTTGTCGCCGGGGGCAATGTCCAGCCCAGCGGGGGCGGCGCTTTCCGGGATGCGGCATTTGTACCCCGCGCCGCGTGCAGGCCGGTGGAATCCACGGCGGTCTTTGCTTGGCCGTACCAGCTCACGCCGGTCAGGGTGGCTTCTTCACGTCCCCGGTCGGCATCGCCGTGTCATAGTGCAGGTGGGTCAGGGTCACGGTCTGGTCACAGCCGTGCAAGGGCGCACCTCCCATCCCGGCCTGCAAAGCGTAGCGGATGGCTGCGCGGCAGGTAACATCCGCGGCCGCCTGCATGTCTCGCTGTACTGTGCGTCAGGGCGGCAGTATTCAGCGTTTCGCCGTAGCCGTCTGTGTTAAAGGCCGCCAGGCCGGGGCGGTTGCGTCATCGGCCTAGGGCACTGGTAGCGGGCGGCAACATCCGCCAGCGCGTAAGCCGCCAGCTACGGCGTCATCCACCGGCGCGCCGCACTTCAGGCTACTAAACATGATGCTGTCCAGGATAAGCGCAGGCTTCGCACGGCGGGCATCCACCGCCCCTGCGGTGATCAGGGTGCCAGTAGGCGCCCTGATAGTCGGTAAAAATCAGCATACATGGCGTTCCCCTTTACGGATGGCAGGGAGACGGCAACCGGCATCGGCGGCTGCGCAACCGTTACGGTGCCGGTCTGCGGCAAACCGGTCTCGCCTCGGACGCTGTAGGGATATTCACCGGCGCAGGTGGAACACTGTGGTGCCGTCAGTGCCGGTTGTGGCGGATGGAGCTGCTCACATTGACAGCTGTAAACGGGAGCAATACGCCGTAAATTGAACGAAGTAAAATTG
>VOFC01002163.1_pt1 | contig 28456 bp, 45 predicted proteins | sample 5384161 | NCBI WGS metagenome assembly VOFC01 (sample SAMN12384722, study PRJNA508395) | human gut metagenome | isolation source: healthy gut B | host: Homo sapiens | reverse complement strand
GCGCAGCATCCCGTTCGTTTTATGGAAAAGAACGCTTGACTGCACCTGTATAAAAACATGGCTGCCCGTGCCATAAATTTGAGACGAAGCTCGGCGAGGACACTGTGCAGCTGGCGCGCGGCTTTGACGGCGCGTGCGTGTTCGTCAACGACACGGTAAACGCCGCCGTTGTGGATGCGCTCTATCGGCTCGGCGTTCGGGTCATCGCACTGCGGTGCGCGGGCTTTAACAATGTGGATACCAAGGCCTGTTTCGGAAAGCTGCACGTCTTCCGCGTCCCGGCGTACTCGCCCCTATGCGGTGGCGGAGCACGCGATGGCGCTGCTGCTGACGGTCAACCGGCATACAAACAAGGCGTATATCCGTACGCGCGACTTCAATTTCAGCCTGTCCGGGCTGACGGGCTTCGACCTACACGGCAAGACCGTGGGCGTGATCGGCACGGGCAAGATCGGCAGAATTTTTGCCGGTATCTGCAAGGGCTTCGGGATGCGCGTGCTGGCATACGATAAATTCCCGAATCCGGACAGCGGACTGGACTACGTGGAGCTGTCCGAGCTTCTGCGGCAGGCGGACGTGATCTCGCTTCACTGCCCGCTCACCGACGAGACGCGGCATATGATCGGTGCAGCTGCCATCGTGCAGATGAAGCCCGGCGGCTGTGCTCGTGAACACCTCCCGCGGCGGGTTGGTGGACACAGAGGCACTGATTGAGGGCCTGAAAAGCCACAAGGTCGGCGCGGCGTGTCTGGATGTGTACGAGGGAGGAGGCTCGCGACTTGTTTTACGAGGACTCGGGCCGGAGATCGTCGCAGACGACACGCTGGTGCGGCTGATTTCCATGCCGAACGTCATCGCTGTATTTATTTCAGATACTTTCCGGACTCTGCTTCCAGTTCGCGCCAGACAGGATAGTCCGCGCCGTGGGCGTCAAAGAATGTCTTCAGGCCACGGTTCAGTGCGCTCATCTCGTCGACGGCGTTCATGGCGTGGTCGGACACGCAGATCTTGCCGAGGCTCGTGGCGCATATGAGCTTGAAGAAGCGCAGGCAGGTCTTGCGGTAGGCCGTGCCCGCAAAGGTCCGCGTCTGACTTCGGCAGAATTTCGTGTCCGGCGCTCCGGATGGCGCGGTAGCCCTCGATGTTGGCGTCGAGCATCCAGTTAAGGTAGGCGGTGTTCCCCTTGAGCTTTTTGAAGTCGCCGTCCGTCTTGTAGCACGCGAAGGCGGCGGGCATGACGAAGGCTGCGGGCAGAGCAGATAGTCCTCCATATTCGGTTCGTAGACCACCTTGTACTTTGTGCCGTCAAAAATTTGCCGGATGAGCGGCTCGTTGGCGCTTGCGCCCGGAATCTGGCCGATGGTGATCTTCTTGAGGTCTGCGGCTGACCGATATACGCGGCAAAAATTTGTCCTTGATGCGCAGGCCGTTCTTTTTTGAATTTCCTCCGCCCAGTTGCCGCGCGCGAAAGCAGCGTGACGTCCTTCCCGGCGCGGAAGAAGTTTCTCGCGAGGTTGCAGCCGAGCACGCCCGCGCCAAATACCAGAATCTTCATGTTCAAGTCTCCCGTTTTTGAAAAGTGAGTTTTGCGCCTGATATGGCCGAAATTGTTGCATTGGGATCTGCTCAGGCTCAGTTCATCTACTCTAACCAAAGCATCGCAAACATCGGCGCAAATGTCAAGCCGTCCGGCCCGGAAATCTTGGTTTTTGCCGTATCCGTAGGCGGAGAAATGACCGCCATCATCAAAATCGCGCGCGGCGTTGTAAAATTCCAAATGGCCAAATTGTGACCCAGTAAAACGGTCACAATTTGGGAAAAGGGAAGAAGAAGGCTGCGGATATGGAGCTTTCGCCGTCTCGGCGGAAACGGAATGGAGCTGGCTTCTTCTGTTACGCGATGGCGGCACGGTTTGCACTTCCGGTTTTGCATGGTTTCTCTTTCCTTTTTCTTCACCGGGCGCGGCGATTCTTTTCTTTCTCAAAGAAGAGAAAGAAAAGAATGGGGGCGCAGAAAACTGCGGGCGACCAATGGTCGCCCCTACGATGTCTATTTTGGTGCGGTGAAAAAATCGATAGAGCGGGCCAACGAGCATCGGCCCCTACAAGCCCCTCTCAGGCGCTGCGCGGGGGGAGCCAAGCCGCTGCGGCGGAGATTTCTCCCCCCAGTCATGCTTCGCATGACAGCCCCTCTCAGGTGATGACGAAGCCGCCGTTGACGGACAGGACCTGCCCTGTGACAAATGCCGCGTCCGAAAGATACGCCATCGCCTGCGCGACGTCCTCCGGCGTACCGAGCCGCTCGATCGGCGTCTGCTGGCGCAGATCCTCCAGCACGTCCTCCGCGACGGAGGCGCACATGTCCGTCCGGATGACGCCGGGCGCCACGGCGTTGACGCGGATGCCGCTCGGGCCAAGCTCCTGCGCGAGGGCCTTCGTCATGGCCAGAAGCGCGCCCTTCGCCGCCGAATAGGCGACCTCGCAGCTCGCGCCGACCTGACCCCACATGGAGGACACATTGATGATGCAGCCGCGCTGCTTCGCCAGCATCGACGGCAGCACCGCCCGGATGCAGTAAAACGCGCCGTCCACATGGACGGCAAAGATGCGGTGCCACTGCTCGGGCGTGATCTGGTTGATGAGGGCGTAATGCGCGATGCCGGCGTTATTGATGAGGACGTCGACGTCCGATGGCGGAGAGCGCGTCCGTCACCCGCGCTTCGTCCGCCACGTCGCAGCGGATGGGCAGAGCGCCCGTCTCTGCGGCCACGGCGCGCGCCGTCGCATCATTCTTTTCGTACAAAAACCAGACGCGGTCGCCGCGCCGGGCAAACAGCCGCACCGCCGCTGCGCCGATGCCACGGCTCCCGCCGGTGATGACAACATTCATATTGGGGCCTCCTTTTGATACAGCAAACGTCATTCAGCATGGCTGAATGACGTTTTGGGTTTCTCAGCGTCTGCGCGTCTTGGTCTTCCGGTCGGAATAGGCGCGGATGGAGGACATTTTGCTGTCCGATTCGGACATGAATTTCTTGAGCATATCGTCGAACGATTTCGTCTGCGCGGCCGGCTGGGCGGCGTCGCTGCGGTTGGACGCGCTACCGCTGCGGTTTTGCAGGCTTACCATAGCCGGAGGCCGGTGCAGAACCGTTCGTGCGCTGGCGCGGGGGATACTTCTTTGCGCGGCGGAGGCGCGATGGTGCGCTTGATGGACAGATTGGTCTTGCCATTTTCCATGCTGATGATCATGACCTTGACCGTGTCGCCCTCATGCAGATGGTCGTGGATGTCATTGACATAGGTGTGCGCCACCTCGGAGATGTGCACCATGCCGGTCGACCCGTCCGGCAGCATGATGAACGCACCGAATTTCGTCAGACTCTTGACTTTGCCCTCTACGATCGTTCCAACTGTAAAGCTGCTCCATATATTCCGCTTGATCCCCCATGTCTGAAATTTTGCGTTTCGCCTCTATTTTTACGAGAACAGGCCCGTAAACTATATAACATATTCGGCGAGAGATTTTGGCCCAAGGCAAGATTTGAAGGACGCAGACATGCCGCGTGCATTTCAAAAGTCCTTCAAACCGCAGCATTGGGGCAAAAAGATCCGCCGAAGAGCTTAATCGCTGACGTCGTAAAAGATGATCTCGCCCTCTGCGGCCATGTCCAGCTTGTCACGCGCCACGTTCTCCACGCCCTCCGGCGTGTCGAGCTTGTCGATGGCGTCCTGAAGGCGGCCGTTTTCCTGCTCGGCGGTGGTGATGCTGCTGGTCAGTGCGTCCGCCTCGGCCTTCTTGTCCGAGATGCGGGACTGGAGCTTCACGAGCGTGACGGTCGCGTACACCACGAGGATCAGAATGACCAGCTTTACCAGCAGCGACGATTTGATGAGCTTGATGCCTTCTGGCCCTCCTTTTCCCGTGCGGCCATTTTCTGGCGTATCAGTATCTTGTCGATTATTTTAACCCATTTTCGAGCCGTTGCAAAGACCTTTTTGAAAAAAATCAGAAAAATTTTCAGAATTCCGCGCACCGGGGCGCAGATCAGGTGCAGGAGCTTCCCTAAAAGCGCCCAGAGCGCGCTGAACAGGCGCAGCGCCAACGGGCTGAGCGTCAGAAACCGAGCATTGCCCCGAGACCCATGCCAAGCAGCGCGAACAGGCGCAGTATCCCGCGCCCGGCATAAAGCGCAAACGCCAGCAGCGCGAGCAGCGCCGTCAGGCAGTACAGCCCGTCCGCCGGAACGGTCAGGCGTGGATGGCGGCGGCGGAGCGCGCGCGGAGCACATCATACCAGCACCCGAGCGCCAGCCCCAGCGCCGCCGCCCACGCGAACTCCACGGCCTGCCGTGCGACCGGCAGCTCCATCAGCCGAACAGGCGCGCGAAGAAGCCGCCTGTTGGCGCGTCCTCTTCGTAGGCGATGGAATCGACCGTCCCGTCCACGCGAACCTCTCCCCCCGCCGGACGTCAGCTCTTGCAGGTGCAGACCCTGACCGTGGATGACGAGCGGCCCGCGCGTTGTGGCGAGGGCGATCATGCCGTCGTCAAAGCTCTCGATCTCCAGCACGCCCGTCACCGACAGGCGCGACCGGGCGTCGAGCGTGATTTTATGCGGCGCATCGAGCGCCTTTTGTTCCGGAATACTGGTCATAGCACTTCTTCCTTCCTCTCGTATTGGTAATATATACGAGAGGGTTGGCCGGACTATGCCGGATTATTTTTCGTTCTCCGGGAAAGCTATGAAGCAGCTGTCGTGCGTATTCGGCGAGAGATTTTGTTCCAAGGCAAAATTTGAAGGACGCAGACATCCTTTGTGGATTTCAAGTCCTTCAAACTGCGGCATTGGGGCAAAAGATCCGCCGAAGACTGCCGACAGATGATTCAGAGGTTCCCCAACATTTCTCTGTGCGGAAGCGTCGTCCTTGCCGGACGGCCTCTGCCACGGCGAGCACTTCGACGGTCAGCGTCCGCGCGCCAAACTCGATGGAGATTTTATCGCCGACCTTCACGTCGTAGCTGGCCTTGGCCGGGCGGCCATTGACCGAGATGCGCGCGTTGTCGCACGCCTCGTTTGCGACGGTCCGCCGCTTGATGAGCCGCGAGACCTTCAAATATTTATCCAAACGCATATTGTTTCTCCTTATGATAGAAAACCGGCGGACACCCTCTGCCCGCCGGAATCCGAAAATCATCCTAGTAGGCATCATCGCACAGTTTGACCAGCCGCTCCTTCGAAGCGCGCCGGCACAGCTGTGCGTTGATGTCCAAACAAATTACTTGGCGACCTTGTCCTTCAGAGCCTTGCCGGCCTTGAAGACAGGAACGGTCGTTGCGGGGATCTCGACCGGCTCCTTCGTTCTGGGGTTGCGGCCCATGTGCGCTTCGCGGTGCTTGGTCTCGAAGCCGCCGAAGCCGACGAGCTGGACCTTATCGCCGCGGCAGAGCGCCTCGGTGATGGTATCAAACGGTGGCGTTGATGGTCTTTTCCGCGTCCTTCTTGGAGATGGCACATTTTGCGGCAACTTCCGCGATCAGTTCAGTCTTATTCATAGTTGGTTCCTCTTTCCTGTTGTGATTCAGCGTGCGGACTTCTGCTCGTTCCACAGCTGGAGTAATTCGTGGCGGGTCAGCTCGTCGAGCCGTTCGCCCCGCGCACGCGCCGCCTGCTCCATCGCGCCGAAGCGGCGGATGAATTTTTCACATGCTGCATGCAGCGCCATCTCCGGATCAATCTCCAGACAGGCTGCGGCATTGACCGCCGCAAACAGCACGTCGCCAAGTTCTTCCTCCACGTTCTGCTGCGAAGCAACAGCGGCGCGGAGTTCGGATGTTTCTTCCTCTAGTTTATCCAGAGATCCCTGGGCAGATTCCCATGCAAACCCCGCTTTTGCCGCTTTTTCTGGAGCTTTTCCGCCCGCCAACAGGCCGGCAGCGAACGCGCCACGGCGTCGAGCGTTTCGCTCACGGTCTGCTGGCCCTTCTCCCGTTTTTTCAGTTCGTCCCAGCCGGGATTCTCCCCGCCGAAGAGGAACGGATGCCGGAAGACCAGCTTTTTACACACCGTGTCGCAGACGTCGTCCAGCGTAAATCGCCCGGTGTCCTGCTCGATATCCGTGTGGAAGAGGACTTGCAGCAGCACATCGCCCAGCTCTTCCCGCATCATGGCGGGATCGTCCCGGTCGAACGCTTCGCAGACCTCGTAGGCCTCCTCCAGAAAATTGCGCCGGATGGAAAGATGCGTCTGTGCGCCGTCCCACGGGCAGCCGCCCGGTGCGCGGAGCAGATGCACAAGACGCACCAGATCTTCAAAGCAATAGCGGTCTTTGCTAATAAAATCTATCATAATTCGGCCTCTTTCGCAAGGGTTATTCTCAATTTTTTTCTTTTAAATGCAGGATCTTCGCAATTTTTTCGCCCTTTGGACAGCAGGAGGCAGTCCTGATAGGTGATGCAGCGCAGCAAAACCACCAGCACCGCATAGCAGACCACGGCGATCACGAGCGCAAGCAGGCACGCGAGCTTCGGCGAGAGGATGCGCCCGGCCAGCCGGTAGGCCCCGAACGTCACCGCGCCCATCAGCAGCGCGGCCAGCGCCGGACGCAGCATATTGCGCAGGACGGCCGGATTGGTGGAAATATGGCGGCGGATGGCGACGATGTCGAGCGCGGTGATGACCGCGTAGCACGTCAGCGTGCCGATGGCCGCGCCGACGATGTTGAGCGAAGGAACGGCCACGAGGAAATAGTTCACGATGACCTTCACGACGCCGCCGATCAGCATGTTCACGACCGGCGTTGTCACGTCACCGTGGGCCTGCATGATCGCATTGAGCAGCAGCACCATCGAGTTGCAGATGACCGCAATGCCGAACACCTGCAGGATCGGCGTCGCGACGGCGACGCTCGTCTCGCTGTAACCGGGGCAGAGCAGGCGGATGATCGGCTCCGCCATGACGGCCAGGCCGATGGCGCAGGGCAGCGCGATAAGCGCCATGGTGCGGATGGCGGATTCCTCCGTCCCCTTGGCCTCGGCGTCGTCCTTGCGCGTGAGCGCGGCGGTGATGGCCGGGATACAGGAGATGGTGATCGTGGTGATGAAAGAGCACGGGAGGGCGAAGATCGTCTGCTGGAACGTGTAGATGCCGTTCAGCGTGTCGACCTGCGTCGCCGTATAGCCCAGCGCGCCGGAGAGACGGCGCATGTAGATGGAGGCATCGACGAGGTTGATGATCTGGAGTCCTGCTGCGCCGAGCGTGATGGGAATCGCGATGGCGAGCAGTTCTTTCATGGTGGCGCGCGTCGACTTCGCCGTGCCGCCCGCTTCCTGCAAAATTTTCGAAGACTGACGGAACTTGCCGTGCAGATAGACCATGGACACGAAGCTGCCGACCGTGACGCCGAGGATGCCGCCTGCGGCGGCATAGGTCGCGCTGCCGGTCTCACGCATGAGCAGCCAGGCGAGGCTCAGGCCGATGACGAGGCGGATGATGGCCTCGAAAGATCTGGCTGATGGACGTCGGGGCCATGTTGCTCTGGCCCTGGAAGAAGCCTCTGTACGCCGAGATCATGCAGATGATGAGCACGCACGGAGCCAGGGCCGCAATGGCCGCCCAGCTCGTCTCCGAGTTCGAGACGAGCACCGAAAGCGGCTTGCTGAAGAGAAACATGCCGAGGCTGCCCACGATGCCGATCGTCAGGAAGACGTAGAGCGCCGTCTTGTAGATCTTGCGGATCTGGGCATGGTTGCCGAGCGTCTGCGCCTCGGAGATCATGCGGCTCATCGCGACGGGCAGGCCCGTCGTCGAGATCATGAGCAGGACGTCATAGACACGGTAGGCGTTATAGAAATAGCTGCTGCCGGTCTCGCCGATGATATAGTTCAGCGGCGTTTTGAACAGGAAGCCGAGCAGCTTCACGATCAGCGTTGCGGCGGCCAGAATGGCCGCACCCTGCAGAAAGTTCTGTTTCTTCATGGATTCGTCTTTCATTGGGGCTGCTCCTCCGGATCGTCCGCGAAACCTTCGGAATTGCATAGTCATGCAGCTCTCTTTGCGACGGCGGCGAGGTCGATTGTGGGATATTTGCCGGCGGCATAGAGGATTTTGCCGCGCACCATGGTGAGCGCGACATCGTGGCCGGATGCCGCGTAGACAAGGTTCGAGAGGATGTTGTGGCACGGGATGTGGTGCGGCTGCGTGAAGTCGAGCATGATGATGTCAGCATCCATACCAAGCTTGAGCTGGCCGCATTCTTTCTCGCGGCCCTGCGCGCGCGCGCCGCAGACCGTCGCCATCATCAGCGCGGCCTCCGCCGGGACGGCGGTCGGGTCGCCGGTCTTGCCCTTGGCCATCAGCGCCGCGGCCTTGATCTCCTCAAAGAGGTCATGGTTGTTGTTGGATGCGACGGAGTCGGTGCCGAGGCAGACGTTCATACCCGCCTTCACCATGCCCATCACATCGGCACAGCCGGAGGCGAGCTTCAGATTGCTGACCGGGCAGTGCGCGGCGGAGACGTGCCGCTTGGCGAGCAGGCGCATATCCTCCTCCGTCAGCCAGACGCAGTGCTCCGCGACGGTGGGTACGTCGAAAAAGATGATGGCAGTCGAGCAGCTGCGCGGGCGTCAGCCCGTATTTTTCGACGCACTCGTCATGCTCGCGCTTCGTCTCGGAGAGGTGCACCTGCATGCCGAGCTTTTCGTTGATGGCAAAAACTCGGCCAGCGCGTCCCAGAGCTGATAGGTCGAGGTATACTCGGCGTGGACGGAGGCTTCAATTTTGATGCGGCCGTTGTCATAGCCCTGCCACTTGTCGCGCAGGGCGACCAGCTCCTGGCAGGCGGGGAATTTTTCAAAGTCGAACTCGTCTCCCAGGAACATCGACGTGCCGCGGGAGATATTCGCCTTGATCCCGCTCTCAGCCACGGCCTCGCAGATCGCGTCGCAGTGATCGTACATGTCGGACACCGACGTCACACCGAAGCGCAGACACTCCGCGATCGCCAACTGCGCCGCCGCCTTGACCGCGCGGTCGTCCAGATGGGCCTCGCGCGGGAAGATGTAGTCGTTCAGCCATTCCTGCAATTTCAAATCGTCGGCATAGCCGCGCAGGATGGTCATCGGCAGATGGGTGTGGCAGTTGATGAGGCCCGGCATGAGCACCATGCCGCTGCCGTCGATGATGGTCTGCGGCTGCTCCTCGGGCGCTTTTTTTCCCGAGATAGCTGATCTTTCCGTCCGTCACGCCGAGAAAAGCTGTCCGTCCAGACAGACATGCGGTCGTCCATGGTGACGATGGAAACATGGGAGAATAGTGTATCCATGAAGTTCTCCTTCCTGATTCAGACATTCTGCTCCTCCAGAAGGGCGAAGATCTCGTCCTTCTGGCGCAGAATCGTGTCGATGCGCTGGATATAATCCTGCGGATATTTGGGGTTATGATAGCGGGCAAGCTTTTCCTCCGGCAGATTGATTTTGTTCATGCCGCCACCCCCCCGAGGGAGAGGATGGAGTGCAGCTCTTCCATCATGTATATGTTATACCAGCCGGTAAAACCCGGCCGGCACCAGCCGACGTTTTCAAAGCTGCCGGACATATATTTCTGGCGGTAGAGATAGTAGGGCGCAAAGCTGTCCGCGCGAAGCGGCCGCTCCGCGTCCTCCAGCATCCGCCACATCCGCCTGAGCTGGGCAGCACGACACGCCGCTGGAACAGATTCGCGCCCTTTTTGAGCGCCAGCGTGTGAACCGTGATGTTGCTCGGGCCGAGGGCCATGACCTGACGTCAGGGACTCGGCGAAGCCGTCCGCCGTGTCGGCGGGCAAGGCCCGCGATGAGATCCATGTTGATATCGTCGAACCCGGCCTCGCGCGCCTGATGGAACACGTCCACGACGGACGCCGCGCTGTGCCGCCGCCCGACGGCCTTTAACACCGTGTCGGACATGGTCTGTGGGTTAATGGAAATGCGCGTCGCGCCGCCGTCTTTGATGACGCGGAGCTTTTCCGCGTCCAGCGTGTCGGGGCGGCCACCCTCGACGGTGAACTCGAGGCACCGTGAAAGGTCAAAGCTGCGTGTTCACCGCCTCCAGCAGGCGCGCCATCTGCTCCGCCGACAGCGTGGTCGGCGTGCCGCCGCCCATGTAGAACGTCCGGACGTGCCAGCCGGACTGCCGCAGGAGCTTTCCCGGTATACTCCACCTCACGCAGCAGCCAGTCCAGATACGGCGGCAGGAACGCGCCGAATCGCTCAATCGACTCGCTGACAAACGAGCAGTAGGAGCAGCGCGTGGGGCAGAAGGGGATGCCGATGTAGACCGAAAGATCCGTGGGGACCAAGCCTGACAGCCTCCAAGCGTGTGGCGCGAGGCATCGACACACAGGCGGCTGCGTTCCGGCGTGACGAAAAAATTCTGCGTTCCAGCTCCCGCTTTTTGCCGCACGTTCGCTTCCGCCTTCGAGCAGTGCATTTGTCGACAGCTTCGTCGGGCGCACGCCGGAGAGCGCGCCCCAGGGCGGCACGGTGTCGAGCACCTGAATTGCAGCAAGATAATAGCTCTGCTGCAAGAGCCGCCGCGTACGGCGCACGTCCGCCTGTTCGCGCAGGAGGCGCTTTGCCGCGCTGCCGGTCTTGCCGTTCCAGGTGATCTTCGCCGTCGCCGTCACATATTTTTTCCCGGTAAAGAGGCGATATGGTGCCGTTCTCGCCCTTGGCGAACGGCGCGGTGACAAATTCCGACGGTTCCGAGGCCGAACAGCTGCATCTGCAGCTGCTCCACGGGATACCGCTCCGTGTGGATGATTGAGATATCAGCTTCATGCCTTCAGCGCCTCGCGCATCCACGGGTTATACTGCCGCTCGGCATCGAGCGTGCTCTCCTCCATGTGCCCCGGCAGGACGCGGAGGTTGCCGGGCAGCTGGCCAGACGCTTTTTTCAGCGAGGCCATCATGGCCTGCTGGTCGCCGCCCTTGAAATCCGTCCGGCCGCAGGAACCGGCGAACAGCGTATCGCCGGAGAACATCGCCCGCCGCAGGCAGGCAGACGCCCCCGGCGTATGGCCCGGCGTCGGCGATGACGTGAATTGATATGGCCGAGCGTCAGCTCGTCGCCATCTTCAGGAAGGTGTCCGGTATGATCGAGGCCGCCCGTGCGTCATGTTCAGCCGTCCGTCGGTGTCCTGTCGATCTTGCTCACCCAGACCGGCGCGCCGGATACTCAGCTCATGCAGCTGCTGCAAAGTGCCGCCGATGTGGTCAAAGTGCGCGTGCGTCAGCAGGATCATCCGCAGCATCAGGCCGTTCTGCGCCAGACGGTCTGCAATCTTCGGCCGGACGCGCCGGGGTCGATGACAGCGGCCTCCATCGTCTGCTCCAACGTCCCAGAGAAGGTAAATGCAGTTCGTTTCCAGCGGGCCAGCGAGAGCACCATAGTCTCGGGGCGAATTTTCATAGCGTTTTCCTCACTTCAAGTCGTTGGTGTCGACGATGAGCGTCACAGGGCCGTGGTTTTCGGACGTGACCAGCATATCCGCGCCGAACTCGCCGTGCTGCGGCGGGAAGCCCAGCCGCTCGCACTCGGACAGAAACTGCTCGTAGAGCGGAATGGCAATGTCGGGCTTTCCGCCGCGCCGATGAAGCTCGGGCGGCTGCCATGGCTCACGTCGCCGTAGAGCGTAAACTGGCTGACGACCAGCACCTGCCGCCGACGTCGGAAAGCGACAGGTTCATCTTGTCGTTTTCGTCCCGAAGGACGCGAAGCCCCAGAATTTTCTCGGCAAGCTTTCTGCACTTTTTCGGGGTATCCTCCGGCGCGACGCCGAGCAGAATCAAAAATCCCTTTCCGATTCTGCCGCAGACCGAACCGTCAATCGAAACAGACGCGGAATTGACTCGCGTGACAACTGCTTTCATATCTTACTCCTCCAAATTATCCTTCCGCCGCCTCGCCCGGACCGCGCCGTTCACACCGGAAATGCCACGCAGGCGCGCCATCACGTTTTGAAGCTCCGTCAGATTGTGAACCTGGAACACCAGACTGACCAGCGCTCTTCCGCTTCCGACCGAGCGGGCAGATATTTCGTTCATGCGAAGCCGCAGGCTCGTCAGGATGGTTGTCACGTCCAGCATCAAGCCGTCGCGGTCGACCGAGTCGACCTCCAGCGCGGTTGTGAACGTCGCCTCCGGGCTCTCCGCCCAGGTAACCTTGACCCATCTGCCGGACTGCGGGGGTCCATCGCGTTTTTCGCGTTCGGGCAGTCCTTGCGGTGGACGGATACGCCGTAGCCCTTGGTAATAAAGCCGATGATATCGTCACCCGGGACCGGTGTGCAGCAGCGGCTGAACTTAATCATGCAAGAGCCGATATCCTCGACAATGACGCCCGAGGCATTGACGGCAGGCTGCTGCTGCTGTTTGCCGAGTTCAAAAGCTCCTTCGGCGTCATGCCGCCTGGTCGCCTTGGTCAGCTCGTCGCGCGGCCCACGGCCTTCGCCGCGGTGAGGCCGCCATAACCGATAGCGGCGTACATATCGTCGAGGCTGTCGAAGCTGATGCGCTTGAGCACCATGGGCCGGACGTCGTCCTTCGGCAAAATGAATGATCCGGATGCAATGCCGATGCGGCGCAGCTCGGATTTCTCGCCAGTCCCGGCTCGGGCCTTTGGACGCGGACGAGGTCAGGATTTCCACAATGTCGCCGGTCTGCGGTTCGCGGTCGATCGGCACGATCATGCCGTTAATTTTCGCGCCCACCATCTTGTTGCCGATGGCCGAATGGATCGCATAGGCAAAGTCGATGGTGGTCGCGCCCTGCGGCAGGACGATGACGTCTCCGCGCGGCGTGAATACGAAGGTCTCGTCCCGGAAAATGTCAATTTTGAACGCGTTCAGAAATTCGTCCGGATCGCGCGTATCGTCTTCGATCTCGAACAGGCGGGAGACCCATTTGAGCTTTTCATCAATGCTCTCGTCTGCTTTTTCGCCCGATTTGTATTTCCAGTGCGCGGCGATGCCGAATTCGGCGATCTGATGCATTTCATGCGTGCGGATCTGCACTTCGAAAGGAATGCCGCTGCTGCTCATTACGCTGGTATGCAGCGAACGGTACATATTCGGCTTTGGATTGGAGATATAATCCTTGAACCGTCCCGGAATCGAACGGAACATTTCATGAATGATGCCCAGCGCGGTATAGCATTCGAGTTCCGTATCCACAATAATGCGCAGCGCGTAAAAATCGTAGATTTGATCAAAGCTTTTGTTGTGATTGTACATTTTATTGTAGAGCGAGTAGATCGATTTGATGCGCCCGGTCAGTTCAAAGCAGATGCCGTTTTCGGTCAGCTTTTTCGCAATGCTGTCCTTGGCCTCGGCAAGCAGGTCTCTCGACTGGCCGTACCGCTCTTCTATGCGGTTTTTTACTTCTTCATAGCCGATGGGGTCGAGATAGGACAAGCTGAGATTTTCAAGCTCCTGTTTTATGAAGCTGATGCCGAGCCTGTGCGCCAGCGGCGCGTAGATATACATGGTCTCCAGCGCGATGGCGCGCCGTCTCTCCTCCGGCTTTGCGCCCAGTGTGCGCATGTTGTGCAGCCGGTCGCAGAGCTTGATGAAAATGACGCGGATGTCCTTCGACATGGCGAGCAGCATCTTGCGGATGTTCTCGATATTGGCTTCTTCCTTGTCCTCCACGTCGATCTGTACAAGCTTAGTCAGGCCGTCCACCAGCATGGCGACATCGTCTCCAAAGCGTGTGCGGATCGCATCCAGGTTCGTTTTGTCGGCGCAGTCCTCCACCGTGTCGTGCAGCAGCGCCGCGCAGACCGAATCGGTGTCGAGCCCCAGCCCGACGACGATTTCCGCCACGGCCAGCGGATGGAGCGTGCGCGCTTCGTCCTGCGCGCTCGGGCCGATTCATCCGGCCGGATGTCGACCAGATTGAGCTGCACCATGCGCTGGCCGCGGTATTCGTTGATCTGCGGCGTAAACGCGAGATCCACGCGGTCGCCCACGCTCACGGCGGCGAGGCGCGCCGTCGTCGAAAAAGAAGATCGCGCCCCAGCTGTGCCGCCCGCTCGTCAGGCGGAGGCGCAGGTGCTCCCCCGCCGACCTCTGTCAGCTCCTCCACGCGGAAGCCGCGCAGCTCCAGCACCGGGCGCGGACAGCCCACCGCACGGCTCCAGCTCGTCGAGCGCCGCGACGTTTTCCAGCGTCAGGAGGCGCGGCGGGATCTCGCAGTCGATCTCCAGCGCGGACTGGCACTCGCCGGAGGCGCGGAACGCATCGGACAAGCTCTGTGATCTGCGCGCGGAACGCATCAATATTTTCGCGCCGGATGGTAAAGCCGGCGGCCAGCTCATGCCCGCCGTAGCTCTCCAGCAGCGGCGCGGCGATTTCAGCGCCGCAAACAGATTGAACCCCCGTGCGACCGGGAAGAGGCCTTCCCCTTGTCGCCGTCGAGGCAGATGAGAAACGTGGGACAGCTATATTCCTCCGCCAGCCGCGAGGCCACAATGCCGACCACGCCCTGGTGCCAGCGTTCGCTGGCCAGCACGATGGCCTCCGGCCGGCCGCCGGTGGGGAGCATCGATGCGGCCTCGCGGTAGATCTCCGCTTCGATCTCCTGCCGCTTGCGATTCATGCGGCAAAGCTCCGCCGCCAGCTCGACGGCACGCTGCGCGTCGGTCGTCAGGAACAGCTCCGTCGCAACGTCGACCTGGCCCATGCGCCCAGCGGCATTGATCCGGGGGCAAGCGTATAGCCAATAGTTCCGGCGGTGATCCGCCCGTGGCCGACGCCGCACTCCGCCATCAGGGCCGCGAGGCCGACGCGCTTCGGATTTTCCAGACTTTTCAGGCCCTCGGCGACCATGGTGCGGTTCTCGCCCGTCAGGGGCATGACATCCGCCACCGTGCCGAGGCAGAGGAAATCGCAGTATTCCCGCAGCAGCGACGCCGTGTCGCCGCCGATGGCGCAGGCCAGCTTGAACGCCACGCCGACGCCCGCCAGCTCTGAGGCCGGCTGTGGCTGGTCGAGCCGGTGCGGGTCGACGACGGCGACGGCCACCGGCAAATCTGACTTGCATTCGTGGTGGTCGGTGATGACAAGCTCCATCCCGAGCGTGCGGCAGAGCGTGGCCTCGTCGTTGGCCGTAATTCCGCAGTCGACTGTCACGATCAGCTGCACATTCTGCTCCGCGCAGGCTATGCAGCGCCATCTCGTTCAGGCCGTAGCCCTCTTCGAGGCGGGCCGGGATATAGCTCACGACGTGCGCGCCCTGCCTGCGCAGGAAGTCCGTCAGCAGGCAGGTCGCCGTGATGCCGTCGACATCATAGTCGCCGAAGACGCAGATCTGCTCCCGCCGGTCGATCGCCCGGCGCACACGCTGCGCCGCCTTGTCCATATCGAGCAGCGCGAACGGGTCGGACAGCGGCTCGTTTGCCGCCAGAAAATCCCGTGCCGCGTCCAGCTCCGTATATCCTCTGCTGCACATGACCGCCGCCGTCAGCGGCGAAAATCCCGCCTCCGCCATCGCCCGCACGTCGGCGGGGCGATAGGAGGAAACATTCCAGGTTCCGTACTTCCTCGTGCGCAAATCCACGAGCAGCAGCAAGCAGGCATATACGATTGTGCTCTCACCACCGCAACGACAACTGCCGCTCTGGCGCGCCTGGGGCGCAGATCGGTCCACGAGCGGCCATATGCCCACGGCGGCGTGTGCGCCTGCCGGCTCGGCGCGGTCTTCGGCACACATATGGATCTGTTCCTTCGGACCATACCGGGTGGCCTGTACGATAGCGACGGGACGGTTATGGTCGTCAGTCCGGGGTTCCGGCGGCAGCCGCAGCTGCTCCCCGCAGATTTCAACCGCCTGGAGGTCGTGACCGTCGTTTTGCGGACGGAGAACTGAGCGCATCAAAAGAGAAAGAGAGAACGATATGAAAACCTGAAAGCGACTGGATGCTGCTGGCGGGGATCTTCTGGGGCAGCATGGGCCTCGTTTGTCCGGCAGCGAACGCCGCCGGGCTCTACGCCATCGATGATGCAGCGCGGGTGCTGGCGAGCGCGATCTTCGTCGGGCTGTATCTGCTGTTGTTCGACCGGCAGAAAGCTGCGGCTCCGCCCGCGCGATATCTGGTGCTTCGCGGGCAGTGATCTGCAGCCTGATGCTGTTTTCCTGGTGCTATTTTACGGGGATGCAGGCCGCGTGAGCCTCGCGGTCATGGCTGTGCTTCTCATACCGCGCCGGTGTTCGGGTCATGCTGATGAGCATCGTGTTCTTCCCGGGAAAAACTGACGGGGCGAAGCTGACGGCGCTGGTTTTGGTGCCTGGCGGGCTGCGTGCTGGTGTCGGGCGTGGGCTCGTCGGATTGGGCTCGGGCTGCGGGGCGTTGCTCGGCCTTCGGCGCGGGCTTCGGGTACGCGCTGTATTCGATCTTCGGCCGCTGTGCGATCGACCGCGGCTGGTGCCTCGTGGACGATCACGTTCTACACCTTCACCTTTCTCTGCTCGCCTGGCTGCGCGCCGCCGACCGGCTGGCGCCTGATCGTTGGGACACGTCGCGCGTCGTGCGCGGTGCCGCGCAGCCGATCGGGTGCGGGCGCTGGCCATGGCGCTGCTGACAGGCTTTCTGGCCTATATCCTCTGGCTAACAAGGGCCCGAGGCCGTCGAGCCGGGGCTTTCTATCCTCGCCTCGGTCGAGCCGGTCACGCTCGGCCGTCATCGGCACGATCGTCTTCCATGAGCCCGCTCAACCTGGCTTTCCCTCCGCAGGTTTTTATAATAGACTCCATCAAACGTTTGCAGATGGAGTGACAGACCTGTTTCGGAAAATGAGGGGACGGACACGGAAGTTTATGGCGGGGCGCTATGGCTCTGACCGGCTGAACCAGTGTTTGCTGGGCGCAGCGTTTGTGCTGATTCTCATCAGCGCCATCGGCGGCCGCGGGTGCAGTGGATGTCCGTGCTGAGTTTTTTGGCCTATATCCCGCTCATCTGGTCAATCTTCCGCATGTATTCGCGCAACATTGAAGCGCGCCGGCGTGGCTGCGAAGCGTTCCTGCATTTTCAGCCGTCTGACAGATAACCGGCACCGCTATTTCCACTGCCCCGGCGCTGCCGGCAGGTCGCGTGCGTCCGCGTCCGCGCGGCAAGGCAATCAGCATTCGCTGCCCGAAATGCAGCGCCGTTCATCAAAAGACCTGAGTGCGAAATTTATCTTGCTTTTCCAGAACCGCCTGTTATAATGCCCGCACGGAGCGGTATCGAAGTGGTTATAACGGCCCTGACTCGAAATCAGGTGTACCGGGTTCGCGACGACTTTATCTGCGCATGAAAAAAAGTCATCTCTGCTCTGCTGCTCCTCGCTAAAATCGTGACAGCTGCGCTGGGTCATGATTTTGTTTTTCGTGCCGGACCGGCCGCGATGTTCACAGCCATCCGGATGGATGGGCTTTGGTGCTGCGCGCGGGTGGGGGAAGATGGAGCGGAAATTCGGCAGCGGGCGTTTACACCGATGCGGCTTCCTGGTCGAGGAAGTCGTGGTGACGCGTCGAACAGGTGGACGCGGCGTGTCGTCGAAAAGGGGAGAGATGACCGCGAGGGTCGTCCAGCAGCCGCCGCCGCCGCGCTATTCGTAGGAGCAGCGCATGCGCGCAGGCTCCCAGGCCCCCGCAGAAAATATCAGGTGCCTCCGGAGCTTCCTGCTCGGAGGCGTGCGCATCGATGCACATCAGCTCCCAGACGCGGAAGGCGGTCTGCAAAAGCGCGATCGTCTCGCTGCCAGCCGCTGCGCCTGCGGGTGCAGCGCCGGGATCTGCGGCAGGAGGCCCTCGAGCCGGAGGGACTCCACAGCGGCGTCCTCCGCCGGAGATGAGCTGTGCCGGGTGATATTGAGGCCTTTGGCGATCTCTTCTGGTAATGGGATACGACCGCAGGCAGTTTTCTCACTTCCAGATAGCCCTGAAAATGTCGAGCGCGGAATGCCGAGAAGCTCTTTGGAAAATTCACTTGCTTTTCTTCTCCGCTTCCATCCTGTGCCGCAGTGTAATGTTTTTCTCTATCTGCTTTTTCAAAGCCACCTCCTCAATAAAAGAATGAGAGCATTGAGTGCGGCTGGTAAATGCCAACACCGGCAAAACGTCAGCTTTTCAGCAGTTACCTGGAATGAATATGGACTGATTGCCGAAATTTTCTTTGGCTGGGGGGTACAAAAGTAAACAGCTTGCTTTTGGCCCAGACCAGGCACGTATGAAATTGATTTGAAAGTTGATAACAATAAGCACTAAGTTTTTAAGTAAATGAGAGGGCGGCCGCCATATGAACCCAATCATCCGAAGAGACCGGCCCACCTGCAAAAAGCTGTTGATCGACCGGAAACGGATTGATAAAAGTCATCACCGGCATCGGCGCTGCGGCAAGACTTTCTTCTGTTTGACCTGTTTTATGATCATCTGATCGAAAAGCGGCGTCAGAGAGGACAGATCATCCCCGATCGCGCTGGACGATGACTTTATATTCACGAAATATCACGCGACCACGATGAGATGACTGTCAGATTTATTCGTTCTAAAATCGTCTCAAAAGAAATGTATTATATCCTCATCGACGAGGTGCAGTATGCCATTGCAAAGGATGATGCTGAAGGATCCGGAGTCCATCCGGCTGTACAACGTGCTCAATGGCCTCATGCGGCTTCGCAACGTGGATATCTATGTGACCAGCGGCAACTCGAAAATGCTGACAAAATGTTCTGACCGTTTTTCCGCGGCCGCGGCGATGAGGTCCGCGTTTATCCAGTCTCGTTCCGGGAGTATTATGCCGCCGTTGGCCGAGACAAGGCAGGCATATGAAGAGTATGCCCTGTAAAAGGCGGGATGCCGCTGGTCTTGTCCAGAAAAAACGGATGCGAACAAGATGGCTGCCAGCAGGCCTGTTTACGGAGGTCTACTTCGAGGATATCACCGAACGTTGTGACATTTACTTTGCTCATAGGTGACGGACGATCTGTGCTCGTCGGTCGGCTCCCTTACCAATGCCAGCAAGATCGCGAAAATACGTTGGGGACGGTAAAAGAAGAATATCTCCGTTTTGGCGACCATTTCAACTATCTGAACTATCTGATGGAATCCTTCCCTGTTCAGCAAACGCAAACCTTAATTGTCGGGAAAATGCTTTGGAATACCGTCGGTACGTCATTGCGCAACGCCAGCTGAACTGGCAGCATGGGAGGAAACGCACATCATGGAAAATATCATCTACAACGAGCTGCTGTGCCGGGATTATTCAGTAGATGTCGGCGTGGTGGAGATCTCGGAGACAGTGGAAAAAAAGAAACAATCGAAAACAGTGCAGTCGATTTTTGCATTTGTCAACAGGGGCTGAAAATACTATATCAGTCGGCCCTGGGCGTGAGCACCGACCGTCAAAATGGAGACAGAGCTTCGGCCTCACAGAAACACGAGAGATTTTTTCAAAGATCATCATCAACAAGTCTTCCATGAAGCCCTGGATAGACGACGACGGCATTGCATCTGGGCCTATGAATTTCTTCGGATATAAACTGCGCTGGACCTCGACGTTGCGATGCCAGCCTGAAGTCCCGAAGTCGTGGATGACGGCGACGTCGAACAGGTGGACGGGGATGAAACTGGGTGGTGCAAAACCCGTTGGAGCAGCCGACAACGGCGCAGTCGGAAAAAGGGAGAGATGACCGCAAGCGTCGTCCAGCAGCCGCTTTGCCGCTGCTGGCCAAGAAAGACCCGTAGGAGCAGCGCATGCGCGCCGGCTGCCAGGTCTCCTGCAGAAAAAATATCGGTAAGCGCCCTCCGGAGCATCCTGCTCGGAGGCGTGCGCATCGATGCACATCAGCTCCTGCGAGACGCGGAAGGCGGTCTGCAAAAAGCGCGATCGCGTCCTTCGCCAGCCGCTGCGCCTGCGGGTGCAGCGCCAGGGATCTGCGGCAGGAGCGTCTCGAGCCGGAGGGACTCCGCAGCGGCGTCCTCCGGGCCGGAGATGAGCTGTGCCGGGGTAATATTGAGGCCTTTGGCGATCTCTTCAATGGAATCCGACCGCAGGCAGTTTTCTCCCTTTCAGATAGCCCTGAAATGTCGAGCGCGGAATGCCGAGCTCTTTGGAAAAATTCCAGCTTGCTTTTTCTTCTCCGCTTCCATCCTGTGCCGCAGTGTGGCTGCAATGTTTTTCTCTATCTGCACAAAAGCCACCTCCCTCAATAAAAAGATAAGAACGTGGGTGCAGCTGGTAAATGCCAGCTTACCGGCAAACAGACCAGCTTTTTCGTCACATGCGTCGCGGGCAGGAAAAAAATTATGTATCTACCATTATAAAGCGGCGGGGAAATCGGAGTCAATCGGAAAAGGAAACAGGAGATCTCCGTGGACGGAGATCGCCCTGTTTAGTTCCGATTCAAAGTTATTTGGCAGCGATGCGCGCCTTTCAGCCTGCCTCGCGGATGGTGGTGAAGCGCCGCGGTACAGGCCGTCCTTGCCGTACGAGCTCGGCGTGCGTGCCGTGCTCGGCGATCCGGGCCGTCTGCCACGACGAGGATCTGGTCGGTTCTGGATGGTCGCGTGAGGCGCGAAGCGCGATGGTGATGATCGTCTTGCCGCGCGTCAGCTCGGGAGATGGCCTGCTGATGAGTTTTGTTCTCCGGGTCGATGCTCGCAGCTCCTGTCGAGAATGATGTGATGGGCGCGTTTTTGAGAATGGCGCGCGGGCGATGGATGCGGCCAAGCCTGCCGCCGGAGAGAGCGTGCCGCTGCCTCGCCGACGATTTGGTGTCATAGCTGTCCGGCAAATGCCATAATGAAGTCATGGCAGCGGGCCTTTCTTTGCCGCTTTGATCATCTCCCTCCTCCGTGGCATCCGGTTTGCTGAAGAGGATGTTCGCGCGGATGGTATCGTGGAACAGATACACGTTCTGGAACACCATGGATGTTGCAGAGCAGACTGCCGCAGGTGAACTCGCGCAGATCGTGCCCGCCGACGCGATCGCCGGGGGCGGGTCTCGAGCCGGGGCTATATGCCGGCTACCACGACCCTGGCGATCCGTCGGTCTCCGGCTTTTCCGCTTCCTCGCGCGGGCGACAACCGGATGCGCATGCAGATCGTCCGGCTGGAATTCGGCGAACAATAAAAACGGCAAACCGCCCGGGCTGCACCGTTTTTTCTTTATTCGTCCAGAAGATCGAGGATCGTCGAGCGCGTCCTCCAGCGCCTCGTGGCGCGCCCAGCCTCGTACTTGCGCGCTCATCATCCGCGGCCCGCGCGTCGAGGTCCGCGATTCTCTCCCGCAGCTCCTGCGCCTGCGCCAGCAGCAGCTTCGCGGAGAGCGTCTGCGGGTCTTTCTTCCTCCGGCATGGCCGGAAGGGGATCAGGTCTGTCATCGCATCTTCATCCTTTCTGTGCTTCGATCACGGCCTGGCCGTCAGAATGCCGTCCAGCGCGGCGGGAGGTGATGCCCCCGCATAGCCCGCACCCTCGCCGCAGGGATAGAGCCTCGCAGCTGCGACTGCCGGGTCTCGTCGCGGAGGATGCGCACGGGGCGAGGAGCTGGTGCGTCTCCGGCGGTCAGACGGCGTCGGGCGCGGCAAAGCCGTGCAGCTTCCGGTCTAGCCTGGCAGTGCCTGCTCCAGAACGGAGGTGATCCGCTCCGGGCAGGACGGTATGCAGCTCGCAGAGCGTCACGCCGGGCGGTACGTCGGCTGCACACCGCCGAGCGTCTGCGACGGCCGCTTCGCCAGAAAAATCGCCGACGATGCGCCGGGGGCGCAGTAATTGCCCCGCCCGCCGCCGCGTTCGCTCCAGCTGCCGCTGCCAGTACATGCCGCCAAGCGGCGATCGGGTCCGGGAAATCCGCCGGGTTCAGCGTCACGAGCAAAGCTGCGTTCGCGTTTTCGCCGTCACGCGTTGGGTCGGACATGCCGCTCGTCACCACGCCGCCTTCCTCCGGAGGCCGCCGCGACGACGTACGCGCCCGGGCACATGCAGAACGTAGCGAGGATCCGTCCGGCAGCCGCATCGCTCAGCTTGTAACTGCCGCGTGCCGAGCCCCGGCAAGGCCTGCGAACGGGCCGTATTGGCTCATTCACCAGCCGCTGCGGGATGCTCTCGCCGATGCGCACGCCCATGGAAACGAAGCTGGCTCCATCGGCACGCCCTGCGCGTGCAGCGCCTCAGCAGTCGCGGGCGCTGCCCGATGGCGAGCAGCACGCAGGAGGCGGGGATGATGGCCTTTCGCCGCCCTGCGCCGCGCGCACGCCGGTCACGCAGCCGTCCTCGGTCAATGAGCCCCGTGACCTTCACGCCAAGCAGACCTCGCCGCCGTAGTGGATGATCGTCTCGCGCGGGTCTGCGACCGTCACCAGCTCGTCCGATGCGATGTGCGGCAGCGTCGTAGAAAGGATATCGGCGCTCGCGCCCCGCCCGGCAAACTGCCAGACCGCCCGATGCGCTCGTTTTGACGCCGGTGTTCAGCTTCCCGTCGAACGTCCCGCGCCGCCCTCGCCGAACTGCACGTTGCACTCCGGGTCGAGCACGTCCCGGTCTTCCAAATTCCAGCACGGCCGCGTGGCTGAGCACCAGCGCGGCGAACATCCCCGCCGGGCCGAACCCGACGATCACGGGCCGCTGTGCCGGAATGGACCGCGGCTGCGGAACGTGATAGACCGGGTCCTGCGCGAGAGAAGCCCTGGCGCAGTGGGGCCATCTTGAGGATCTTGTCCTCCCGGCCCTTGACCGCCACATCGACGGTATAGATGATGCGCACGTCGTTTTTCTTGCGCGCGTCGACGGACCGCCGCTTCAGATCCAGCTGCTTTGATCTCATTCGGGGAGATGCGCAGCTGCCGCGCTGCGGCCTGGACGAAAGCCGGGCCATATCGCCGTCCGGCGGCAGAGAGTATCACGGATGCGGATCATCGGGTTTCCTCCTGTTTTCCAAGCATACCGGCCACATAGCCGGACGACCACGCCCACTGCAGGTTGAACCCGCCGCAGTCGCCGTCGATGTCCAGCACCTCGCCGCACGCGAACACGCCCGGCGCGAGCCGCTTTCCAGCGTGTCGGCACGGAACCGGATCGCCGCCCGCCGTCACCCGTGCGCTCTCAAATCAGGGGCGCTGGTGACCGGCAAGGCAAAAATTCTTGATCTTCTTCGCCAGCGCGGCCAGCGCTTCGTCCGGGACCCCGGCCAGCGGTTGCTGTCTGGCCCGCAGGCGCGGCAGAGCGTCTTTCCCAGCCGCGGATGGAGTATCCCGGCCAGCGCGTCCTCAGCGCCAGGCTTGCGTGGAGGGCGGCTCTCCTGCGCGGCGAGAGCGCGCCAGGACCTGCGGCCTCCGGGCAGGCCCAGCAGCAGGTCGGAGCAGCAGCCCGCCTTGCGCCTGTCCCGCCTGCCGCGGAGGGTGAACGCGGCCGGGCTCGGGAGACGCCCGTCTCCGTAAAACTGCGCCTCGCCCGTGTCCTCCCTGCACGTCCTGCTGCCCGCGCGCAGGGCGGTGGATAGGAGAAGTCGGCCCTGCACGCCCTGAGCCCGCGGGATGGGGTCTTTCCGTCTTGCCGGAAAAGAAGGGGGAAAGGGGCGCTTTGGACGCGTTTGGTGCGTCCTGCGTCTGAATCAGGCGGGGCCTTGGTTTTTTAAGCGTCGTTCCACTCGATGGTCACCTTACGAGTTTTACTACGCGCCGCCTGATACGGTGGCACCAGATTTGATGGCAGTTGCCTTAGAATTTGCAGCAAAATGTTCTACGGAAAAAAAAATTGGCAGTACGGATTCGCATTGGGTTTTAAGTTATCGCGGGAAAGATCCAAGAAAACCGAAGCGGTTTGGCAGGACTTTGCCTTCTTCGGCGGCCGGCCATGGCCGAAACGCGAGGCCTCTGCTGCTATGTGCCGGGTATCTGGACGAGAGCCGGTCACAGGGACGAGGGGCCCATCGCGGCCGTCCGCGCGGTATATTTTTGCGGGCGACACGCTCACGCACCGGGATTTTCTCGGCGCGCCTCATGGCTGCGGATCAAGCGGGAGACGGTGGGGGATATCTATGTCTCGGAGGGCAGCTGCGATTTTCTCGTCACGCGGGAGATCCTGCCGTACCTGCTGCAGAATTTTTCTCCTCGCTGGCCGCACGAAGCTGCATGTGGAGCAGCTCCCCATCGACCAGATCCGCGTCCCGGAGCAGAAGGTCAAGGCCGTCCGCGATACCGTCTCCTCGCTGCGGCTCGACGGCGTCGTCTCCTCCGGCTTTTCCATCAGCCGCGGCAAGGCCGCGGGACTATATCGCCGCCGGAAAATGCGAGCTGAACTACGCGCCCTGCATGAAGGGCGACAAGCAAGCGGCGGAGGGCGACGTGATCACCATCCGCGGTCTCGGCAAGATCCGGCTGGAGACGATCGGCGGCAGCACGAAAAAGGGCCGCATCGCGATCAAAAATTACAAGATTTCTATAAGGAGCGTTACTATGAAAAAGGGAGACATCGAGCGCATCAACGAGCTTTTTGCGCGCAAGGCAAGACCGTCGGCCTCACGCCGGAGAAAAAACGAGGAGCGGGCAAAGCTCCGCCGGGCCTACATCGATTCCGTCGTGGGCGATCTGCGCCAGCAGCACTGGACAACACCTATCGTCGACGCCAAAGGGCAACAAGCGCAAAGCTCCGTCAGTGACCGAACAGGAATGATCCCGCGCCCTGCGCGAAACAGGCACCGTCACGGTGAACAGGGGGCTTTCTGGTCTTGTGATGCCGATCAGCATCCCAGCCAGCACGCCCGCGCTCCCGAAGCAGGCGGCAAACGCCGCTTGGCAGCGCCTCCGGCACCCGGCGGCGGTGATGGCAGACCAAATTTTTATCAAGCAGCATAATTCCAGCCGGCTGCATTCATAAACAGGGGAACAAGCATGTGCAGATCTCCTTTCTTTGGATGGAGAGCGGGTTTGATATGAAACGGATCGTACTCTTGGTTCTGGCGGCGATGGTGGGGCCTGTGCGCCTGTTCGGCGCAGACCGCCCGGAAACGGTGGGCGGCGGCTGCGTGCGGAATCGGACGGCGCGTCCAGCGTCATCTGTGTCCGCCTGCCGCAGGACGCGGTCGAGGAGGCGTCTTGCCGGTGTCGGCACGCAGCATCGCCCATACCCAGCCGTGGGCGGCGTAGAGGATCGTGACGCAGGTCTTGGCCAGCCGCGTCCACAGAGCGTTGTGCGCAGCCTGTCCGGCTTTTGACGCGTCCGGGTGCTGCGCGTAAAGCGGAGAGCGGCAGCCGCAGCCGGGTCGGGTTCGGCAGTTCGCGTGGCATGGCCGCGTCCGACGAGGGCGGGCGGCTGCCGCTGCAAGGTCATCTCAGAGGGCGCGCACTGCTACGCGCTGACCTTCAGCGCGCGCCGAGGGCGCCCGGCACCTATGATACCACGCAGAGCTGTTCTCGCGGGCTGGAATTGCAGCCGGCGGATCGGACGGGCTGAGAAAGCCCGCCATTTTGAAAAATGTTCTTGACTTTTTTCTGCATCGGCCGCTATAATACACTCGTCGCTGAGATGCGCTTGATGGAACGGGAAGGTTAGCTCAGTTGGGGAGAGCACCTGCCTTACAAGCAGGGGGGGTCACAGGTTCGAGCCCTGTACTTTCCACCACATTTACGGCTGGCCCGGTGGTGCAGTCGGTTGAACGCCAGCCTGTCACGCTGGAGGTCGACGGTTCGTTCCGTTCCCCTTCGGTGATCTTTCGCCAATATGCCCAGATAGCTCAGTCGGTAGAGCAGCGGACTGAAAATCCGCGTGTCGTTGGTTCGATTCCGACCCAGGCACCATTATGCGGGTGTAGCTCATCCGGTAGAGCGCCACCTGCCAAGGTGGAGGTCGCGAGTTCGAGCCTCGTCACCCGCTCCAAAAAAATAGGAATGCCTATAGCCATTTTCATATGCCGTGTCAGTGGTGGCAAAGGTCTGCAAAACCGCCGGTCGTGAAGACGCTGCGGGCGCTGCGGTCGCTCGGCGGCGCGCAGGGAGCGTGGAGACGCTGGTCGACAATGAAACGGCGGTGCAGAATCTCCGACGGCTGGCCGAGGAAGCAAGGGCTGCAGCATCGAGGGTCGAGACGATCTCCGGACGCCGAATACCGCGTCACCATCACCGCGGCGGAGGGCGCGGAGCTGCCGAAGGGGAGGCGATTGCCTGCACTGCCCCGGCGCGCAGAAAAAGACCGTCGTCATCATCTCGGCCGACCACATGGGCGGGGAACGAGGAAACTCGGCAAACTCTGCTCAAAACGATTCTTGTTCAGCGCTCACGCAGCAGGAGACGCTGCCCGCGGCGATCTGTTTTACAACGCCGGCGCGGCGTCACCTGTGAAGGCTCGGCCTCGCTCGAAGGGGATCTGCAGGCGCTGCAGAGCCGGGGCGTCCGGGATCTGACCTGCGGCACCTGCCTCAGCACTACTACGGCCTGACCGAAAAGCTCGCGTCGGCGAGGTGACGACCAACATGTACGTCATCGCCAGCAGCTCCAGGCCGACTGCATCATCCGCCGTAAACTCATGAAATCGCCCCGGCCATCCGCAGGACAGCCGGGCAGTTTTGCTGCAGGTGATGGATCTCAGGGCAATACATGACAGACACCCCCAAACCAGAAGACTGAACTGGCCTCCGCGCAAAAACCCACCGTATTTCAATCAAATACGGGAGGTGGGTTTCTCTATCCAGGAAATTTACCCCCACACGTTATTTTCCGGGGTGCCGGAAGGGAATTGGCGGACGTTGCAGATGGTACAGTCCAGGATACGCCGGCGGCTTTCGATGGGGCCCAGGAGATGTGCGGGGTGAGGATGCAGTTTTTGCGCCTGCGGAGGGATTGTCGCTGCGGATGGGCTCGGTGGAGACGACGTCGAGCGCGGCGGCGGCGACCTTGCCGCTGTTCAGCGCGTCGGCCCGGAATCCTGCTCGACTACGGGCTGCCCGCGGGCGTTGTTGACGAGGATCACGCCGTCTTTCATCTTGTCGATGTTCGCTTTGCAGATGATCTTCTCGTTCTCCGGCGTCAGATTGCGGTGCAGGGCGATCACGTCCGAGGCGGCGAGGAAGCAGCGTGTCCAGCTCGACGTGATTCGCCGACGGCGCGGCCGGCGTCGGTGGGGAGGAACGTCATGGGCAGCACGCGCATGCCGAGCGCCTTTGCGATGCGGCCGGTCGACTGGCCGATGCGGGCCAGAAGCCGATGATGCCGATCGTCTTATGCTCAGCTCAATAGGCGGGTAATGCAGAAAGCACCAGTCGGGGCAGCTGGCCCAGCGGCCGGCATGGACGGCGTCGCGTAGAGACGGCCGATGGTGGCAGGCCTCGAGCAGCAGGGCGATGGCATGCCAACTGACGAGGCGGTGCCGTAGGCCAGGACGTTGCAGACAGAGGGATACCGCGCTCCCTGGCGCAGGCGATATCCACGACGTTGTAGCCGTGGCCAGCGCCGACCATTTTGATGTTAAGGGCGAGGCCTCGAAGACCGCCCGCGGCAGCGTCTTGTTAGGTCAGCACGATCTCGGCATCCGCGATGCGCGCGATCGTCTGCGCGGGATCTGTCAGGCTCGTCCGGTCATAGACCGTCACCTCCGCCAGCTCCCGCAGCCCATCGCTCAGTTTATCGCCGGATATACGATCCAGAATCACAAGTTTCATGTTCGTTTATCCCTTCCGTCAAGGAATCCGCGCAGGCTGCCCTGCACACAGCTTGCTGATTCTATCACAGACCGGCGGATTTTTCTGCATGAATTTGATTTTTATATGGTACGCATGGGAAGCCTGGCGCACACAAGGATCAGGGTATAACGAAAGAAAAAACCACCTCCGGCAGCTGCCGGAGGTGGTTTTTGTCAGGCTACGGACTTCGATGCTGCCGCCGGTGGCAAGGGTCTTGCCTTCGAGGAGCAGGAGCTTTTCGGCGAAGAGGCGGGCGAAGCCGCTCAGGATGGCGGCGGAGGTGATCATCTCCGGGGTGTCACGGACGGCAAGCTCCATGGTGACCTCGCGGTCAAACATGGCGGCGGCCGTCAGGCGGACCCTGGTCGATGAAATACTGCGCGCACAGCTGGTGCCGCCGCACAGAGGCGTCATAGGTGCGCCGGACCTCGTCCTCCGGAAGATCGCCGGGCAGCAGCGTCTGCAGCTCGGACAGGCGGAGCGCCTGCTTGAGCGTGCAGATCATGATCAGATAGGCGATATGCACGCGGTAATAGCGCTTTTTGCGCGGCTCCGGCAGAAAGCCGGGTGCGGACGTAGTTGTTGATGGCGGCCGCCGTGATGGGCTCGGGCTGCTTGAGCTCCGGGCGGCAGATAGTCAAGGTACTGCCGCAGAAGCAGCACGACCTGCTCCATGTACAGCCCGAGATCCGGGGATCTGCTCCCACGCGGCAGACGGTAGGCGGCGAATACTTTTCCCAGCGCCGCAGCTTTGCCCACGACAAGGT
>VOFC01004572.1_pt1 | contig 28460 bp, 42 predicted proteins | sample 5384161 | NCBI WGS metagenome assembly VOFC01 (sample SAMN12384722, study PRJNA508395) | human gut metagenome | isolation source: healthy gut B | host: Homo sapiens | reverse complement strand
TGAATTGAGATTTCATATATTCAAAGGTAACTGTTATATTTTATTATCAAATATCTCTCAAGCCCTTGAAAACACTAAGTTTGTCGCAGGTGAGCTTTCCCTTATTGTTTCCCTTGTATTATATTGTCCCATGAGTATTTACGAACTCTGATAAGGGAAAAAACAAGGGAAAGAAAATCTTATAAAATAGTATAACACAAAATAAAAGTGACATGGGGAACTGATTGAAATGCTTCTGATTTTTGCAACAAATGATTGATTGAACGATAAGGAGATTTGATACGATGAGAACGATATTTGCAGAATACAATCCACAACGCAACAGCATTGATGTTTATACTTCTGCTGGCTATATGCTCCGCATTGACTGCTGGGAAGCGGAGAAGAATTTAACAACTACTCCCGGATCTGACTGTGCATTAAACGCACTTGCCATTGATGAACCACTTGAGTATGCAAGATTGTATCTTGATGGAACGATGCAAATGTGGATAGATGCGGAAGATTCCTTTTAGGTATACGCAAGAAACGGCGGCTCTGATTTTTCAAAACCGCCGTTAGGATAATAACTTAAAATAGGCGCGCAAAATCACCTGCCCCAGCCAGCGTTTTTTTCTTTCCCCGTAGTCGGGGCAGGTTCATGCGCTATGCAATTATTCTTCTTTAGCTTCTATCAAGCCGATATTTTTTGCTCTGCGTTCCACATAGCAGCATATTTTCCGCCTTTCGCAAGCAATTCCTCGTGGGTTCCAGATTCAGCAATCCTGCCATCACCCATTACAAGAATTTGATCAGCGTTTTTGACAATGGAAAGGGTATGAGCAATCATTACCACTGTCTTTTTCTCTTTTAATAGATTAGCGATGGCCTGCTTTACGGCAAGCTCATTTTCAATGTCAAGAGATGCTGTTGCTTCATCCAAGAGCAGGATGGGGCTATTTTTCAGTATAGCGCGGGCTATTGAAATTCGCTGACGCTCACCGCCAGAGAGAAGATTTCCGTTCTCACCAGTCGGCGTATCGTATCCCTTTTCCATCTTACGGATAAAGCTGTCACAGTTAGCCTCCCGGCAAGCCTCCTCGATTTCCGTGTCCGTAGCATTAGGGCGGGCGTGTCGGATATTATCCCGGATGGTATCGTCAAAAAGAAATACGTCCTGGTCTACCATAGAAACTTGTTCCAGTACACGCTCTGCGGCAACATGGTTAATGGGTTTACCTCCAATAGAAATCGTCCCGCCCGTTGCTTCATAATATTTTGCAATCAGGTTCAAAATAGTAGATTTGCCAGAGCCAGAGTCTCCGACAATGGCCGTGAGCTTTTGATCTGGCACCGTAAAGGTGGCGTGTTTTAGTACAGGTTCACCGGGAACATACTCAAAATCTACACTGTCAAATGTGATTTCATGGGTAGCTGTGTGAAGCGGCTCCATGCTACCAGTTTCCTCTGGCTCATTCATTACACCCGAGATTTTGTTTTTTGAGATCATCAGGTTCTTATAACTGGTGAGGTCTACAAAAATCGAGTTAGCCAGCTTTGCACAGAACAGGGGCAGCATACAAATCAAAAGGTATTCCACCGTGTTCAGTGTCCCTGCGACCCAGGGGGTGTAAAACGGATTTTGCGGACATTCAAAATAAAAAAGAATGTGGAGGTAACAGACAATGGCAAAAACATTATTTGAGGAACTGGGCGGCAAATACGAAAGGCAAGGCGATTATTTAATACCGTGCTTAACTGTACCCGCCGAAGAAGAACAGCCGATAGGCATCTGGGGACAGCGGCATTTGGATTATCTGAAGCATCACTGTAAAGTTACATACACCAATCTTCTTACAAGCGGCAGGCTAAACGCCTACCTTGCCGACATCAACAGACAGGCACAGGAACGCTTCGAAAGGCTCATAGAGGGTATGAAACAGGCACAGGGCATAACGGAACAGCTAAAGGCAGAAAACGCCTTAGAATGGACAGGATACCTCAATAACATAAGGGCTTGTGCGAGGGAGATTGTGGAAAAGGAAATTATTTTTGCATAAACAGATGATTAGTGGCAGGGGGAAATCCTGCCGCTTTTTCTGCTTTAGTTTGTCAGCTTGACAAATAAAGGGTTAAGGAATATAATTAGATTCAGTATTATACAAGGAGTTAATAAATATGCGGCAAGGTATTCTTAAATAAACTGTCAATTTGATAGTGGGAACAAAAAGTAGCAGTCCCGTTCCACTTTTAATATGGGGCTTAGTTTTTTGTACCCAGTTTAAGAATACTTTTATCATGTAATTTTATATGCCCGAAAACATATAAGTGTTTTGGGGCTATTGGAGTTATTTACCCAGTGATAGGAGTATTTATCACTGGGTATTTTTATGCCCTTTTTTTGGGTGTTGATAGGAGGAAAATCACATGAAAATAATTAACTTAGGCATTCTGGCTCACGTTGACGCAGGAAAGACAACATTAACGGAAAGTTTATTATATACCAGTGGTGCAATTGCAGAACTAGGGAGCGTAGATGAAGGCACAACAAGGACAGATACAATGAATTTGGAGCGTCAAAGGGGAATCACTATCCAGACAGCAGTGACATCTTTTCAGTGGGAGGATGTAAAAGTCAACATTATAGATACGCCAGGCCATATGGATTTTTTGGCGGAAGTATACCGTTCTTTATCCGTTTTAGACGGAGCAGTATTATTAGTTTCTGCAAAGGATGGCATACAGGCACAGACCCGTATACTGTTTCATGCACTACAGACAATGAATATTCCGACAATCTTTTTCATCAATAAAATTGACCAAGAGGGGATTGATTTGCCAATGGTATATCGGGAAATGAAAGCAAAGCTTTCTTCGGAAATTATAGTGAAGCAAAAGGTTGGGCAGCATCCCCATATAAATGTAACGGACAATGACGATATGGAACAGTGGGATGCGGTAATTATGGGAAACGATGAACTATTAGAGAAATATATGTCAGGGAAACCGTTTAAAATGTCAGAACTGGAACAGGAAGAAAACAGGAGATTCCAAAACGGAACGTTATTTCCCGTTTATCACGGAAGCGCTAAAAACAATCTGGGGATTCGGCAGCTTATAGAAGTGATTGCCAGTAAATTTTATTCATCAACGCCTGAAGGTCAATCTGAACTATGCGGGCAGGTTTTTAAGATTGAATATTCAGAGAAAAGGCGGCGTTTTGTTTATGTGCGTATATATAGCGGAACATTGCATTTGAGGGATGTTATTAGAATATCTGAAAAAGAGAAAATAAAAATCACAGAGATGTGTGTTCCGACAAACGGTGAATTATATTCATCTGATACAGCCTGCTCTGGTGATATTGTAATTTTACCAAATGATGTTTTGCAGCTAAACAGTATTTTGGGGAACGAAATGCTGTTGCCGCAGAGAAAATTTATTGAAAATCCTCTCCCTATGCTCCAAACAACGATTGCAGTAAAGAAATCTGAACAGCGGGAAATATTGCTTGGGGCACTTACAGAAATTTCAGATGGCGACCCTTTTAAAATATTATGTGGATACTACAACGCATGAGATTATACTTTCTTTTTTTTGGGGAATATGCAGATGGAAGTCATTTGTGCCATCCTTGAGGAAAAATATCATGTGGAGGCAGAAATAAAAAAAGAGCCTACTGTTATATATATGGAAAGACCGCTTAGAAAAGCAGAATATACCATCCACATAGAAGTCCCGCCAAATCCTTTCTGGGCTTCTGTCGGGTTGTCCATAGAGCCGCTCCCTATTGGAAGCGGAGTGCAGTATGAAAGCAGAGTTTCACTTGGATATTTAAATCAATCGTTCCAAAATGCGGTTATGGAGGGGGTTCTTTATGGCTGCGAGCAGGGGCTGTATGGATGGAAAGTGACAGACTGTAAAATCTGTTTTGAATATGGATTGTATTATAGTCCTGTAAGTACCCCCGCAGACTTTCGGCTGCTTTCCCCTATCGTATTGGAGCAGGCTTTAAAAAAAGCAGGGACAGAACTATTAGAGCCATATCTCCACTTTGAAATTTATGCACCGCAGGAATATCTCTCACGGGCGTATCATGATGCTCCAAGGTATTGTGCAGATATTGTAAGTACTCAGATAAAGAATGACGAGGTCATTCTGAAAGGAGAAATCCCTGCCAGATGTATTCAAGAATATAGGAACGATTTAACTTATTTCACAAATGGGCAGGGAGTCTGCTTGACAGAGTTAAAAGGATACCAGCCAGCTATTGGTAAATTTATTTGCCAACCCCGCCGCCCGAATAGCCGTATAGATAAGGTTCGGCATATGTTCCACAAGTTAGCTTAACAGCTTGCAAAAGTCGTATAAAATGAGATTTGAAAGGATTAGAGACTAATTATGATGAAATGCGAATGGATATTGTGTCCTGTTTGTGGGAGCAAAACCCGTAATAAAATTAGGAAGGACACTGTTTTGGAGAATTATCCCCTTTATTGTCCAAAATGCAGACAAGAAAGCTTGATTAAAGTTGACAACTTGAAGATAACTGTCATCAAAGAGCCAGACGCTTAAGACGCAGAGCCGATGAAATTGTGGAACAATTCACGAATCATCGGCTCTTTTTGTTTCGTATTTGAAAGAACAAACTCACCAAATAAAAAAAACGATATTCGGGTGGGTTATTTTGTTATACCCTAAATTACCCTCTGAATTTGTTTTTAAATTTGGAGGGATTTTTTTATGTTCTTTTTTCGGGCGGTTATTCATCTGCTCATACGAAGTAAAATTTATCAATACATAGCATATCAGAGAACGGCAGGAAACCAGTTAAAAAAATTTCTGCCAGTGCAACGGTACTTCTCACCATGAAAGTAGAAGTACAATCTCTACATAACAGAATTAATATTTCCAATAACCGTAAAGGTCACAGAGCCTTTGCGGTTTTTCTTTTGTCGATTTTTGTTGGAAAGTGCCGCAGGAGTGTCTTTGATGTGCGTTGCCGTTCTCCGCCTCTCCATCTGGATTTTTAATTTCAAAAATTCAGATGGGAGGTATTAGCGGTGAAATACGCACCGAGAAAAGTATATATCAAAGAAAGTGGCGGCTATGTGGAATTATCTTACACGGACTTCTGCCGCCGCAGGCAAGCCGACCAGACCTATATGGACAAGCTGTTTATCGCGACATTCCTCTATCATGTCCTTTGCGGTGAGCGTTTTCTCTTTCTCGCTCTGCAATAATTCTTTTGTTTTCCTCAAGTCGTTCTTTAAGGCTTGAATGTTCCCTGCTCTGTTCTCGCTGTTTAACCTCTCGTTCAAGGTCAGCGATTCGTCGAGCTGCATTTTCAGTTCCCGGATAGTCATGTCTTTCTGGTCGAGTTCTTCCTGCATCTGCTCCGTCAGCATTAGCAGTTCTTCCAGTTGATCGTCGCTCTTTGAGTTTCTTAATTCGTTCATCAATCAACCTTCCTTTCTCTAATTGCTGTTCAAGTTCAGTAATTCGCTGTTCTGTTTCTGCAATAGCCGGTTCTCGCTGTTTAATTTCTGTGCCAATTCCTGCCATTGCTGATTTTCGTCTGTGAGTTTCTGTATCTGGTCTGTCTTTTTTTCTTCCAGAAGCATCAACAGTTCTTCTGTATTCGGTAAGATTTGTAGCAGCTCTGATAATTCGCTCTCTAATTGCTGCAATCGTTCTTCCTGCTCCTGAAAACACATCAGCTTCTCGTCCTTTTCCTGTATCTCCTGAAGCATCTCTGCCATGATATTCTGCTGTTCCTCTATCTGTGTAATCATTGCTTCCATCATGGGAATTACTTCTTTGCTTTCTTCTAATGTCATTCAACCACTCCCTCCACATCGACAATGCACCGGATACCTTACCAAAGGTTTCAATTACCTTTTGCAATAGTGCATTTTGTTTTTTAATCATCTGGTTTTCCTCAACCTTCCATGAACCTTTCCTTATCTGTCCGGTGAGATATTTTTCCTCAATCTTTCTTGCATCTGCACCCTCATGGATAGTAGGAACTTTTAATTTACCCTGTCTTTCATAAGAGCGGTGGTCAATATGATTGTCTATGGATAAATGTCGGTTACACGTCTTAGCCCATTCGCTTCGCCATAACTCACAATTCTTTGGATTACTCCAGCCGGTAGCATCGGTCAGAACACGTTTCCATTGTTTTCTGTTTCTTGCCCCGACTTTCTGTACTCCGTTTTCATCAAGTACCGGAATACGGATTCCATGCCGGTCAGGATTTTTCTTATCCTGCCACCAGTCCGGGTGGGATTCATCAACCACGATATTTCCGTCAGTATCTCTGACAAAATCCCAGTCCTTGACTTCTTTGCTGCCCCATGAATGATCCAGATTGAATGGTCGCATGGTTACAAGTAAATGCACATGTGGGTTTCCATCGCCCTTATCGTGTATGCTCCAGTCGACACACATTCCCTTATCCACGAAAGTCTTTTGAATATATTCGGTTGTATAATCAATCTGTTCCTGTCTGCTCCATTCTTTCGGCAGGGAAAATTCAAATGAGCGTCCAAGCTGTGCATCTGCATTTTTTTCTATCTTCAATACCTCATTCCATAGACGCTGTTTCTGAAATGTGATTTTAAACTTTTCCAGTGCGGCTTCCTTATCGTCCGCTCTTTTATAACGGATAGACTGTTGAACCCTTTTTATATTTTCTTCCGGTACATGCAGCCATTCAAAAGGTGCATTTTCGCACATCATCAGACTGGTGTAGACGACTTCCTTTTTGGAAGTATAGTAACTGGTTCTGCCTGTTTCCTCATTCTTCATCACATCTCCATTAAGATATGCCGATGCGGATATGACAGATTTTCCTTTACTGCGCCCGACAATCTTTACTGTAAAGTGAAATATCGCCATGATACGATTCCCCCTTTCTGCCGTATCCGGCATTGATTTCCGACAGCATCTTCTTCTGGTTTTGCAGGAGTGAAGCTGTCGGAACGCCCTCTGCACAAGAGTGCCACCCTGCGGCATGAGCAGGTCTGGCTGAAAGCCCCGCCGACGGAACGAGCCCGGCAAGCGTAAGCGCAGACCGGTTGCCACTTGTGGCAAACTTATAAGGACGACCTCTGGTTGTCCATAAGTGCGCCCTTCATTCAAAGGCAATGAAGGGAATGGAAAACCCACTCCCTCCGCCATTACACTTCCTCCATGTCTGTAACTGGCTCTTTCTGCATCGCTTTTGAGAAAAACTTTCCGTTTGTTTCCTGCCTTTTTAAGAAGCCTATCAACTTTGGTAAATCTTCCTCCTCAATCGGACAGCCAAGAACTGATTCCACCGCACCGCCAATCTGACAGAGCCTGTGGGTTCGTTTTTTACTTTCTTCCGCTTTCTTTCTCTTTTCCAGTTCCTTCCGCTGTGCTATGAGCTTTTTTGTAGCTTCAATGCTTTCCTGTTCCTTTTTCTCTAATGCACGTATTCTTTCTTCATAAGTCTTTGTTGATTTCGCCATATCGTCTTCATCCTTTCTTTTTCCGATAAACAACAGTTCCCGGTTGCATATCAGGAGAAGCACATGGTATAATCCTCTTGCGTGTAGGTATATCATGGCTTCGGTCTGATAGAACCTTTGGCGGTTTCTTAGGAAGCCGCCTTTTTAAGTTGCCACATTTCTTGTGACAGCTTTTACATTTCCTTTATCCCTCAGATCTCGCCCCTCGTTGGCTTCCATGAACTTTTCCAGAATGTCAGTTTTAATAAGGACTTTTCTTCCGACCTTTAATACCGGAAGCTTCTTCCATTCAACCAGCTTTCTCAAAGTGTTTCTGCCAATTCCTGTATAGTCGGCTGCTTCCTCGATGGATAATGCAATCTTTCTTTCCGTCATCTTGCCACCTCCCGTTAAATTGCATTATGCAATTTTTGTTGTGCTGTTAGTATAGCGGTTTTATATTGCGTTGTCAAGCGTTATGAAATTTTAAAAATAATCATTAAATTGCATATTGCAATTATGTGAGGTACATGCTATAATTCATACATACCGAAAAAGGAGGCAATCAGCATGAAAGATAAAGAACTACGCAAGCTGATAGGTAGCAGGGCAAAACAGCGTCGTCTGGAATTAAATCTGACACAGCCTTATGTTGCAGAGAAGATGGGAGTTACCGCTTCCACAATCCTGCGTTATGAGAATGGTTCGATTGACAATACCAAAAAGATGGTGCTGGAAGGTCTTTCGGAAGCACTTCATGTATCTATTGAATGGCTCAAGGGGGAAACCGATGAATACGAAACCGATATTACGGATAAGAAAGAATTACAGATTCGTGATGCAATGGGCGATATTCTCAAACAGTTACCTCTCGACCTTAGTAAAAAGGAAGATGCTTTTTCCAAAGATTTACTGCTGTTGATGTTAAAGCAATATAACCTGTTTCTGGAATCATTCCAGTTTGCCTGCAAGAATTACAAGGGCAGCACGAATGAAGCGGATATTGCAAAGGCAATGGGATTTGAATCGAATGATGAATATAACGAGATTATGTTTCTCCGGGAGATCACCCATACCGTTAATGCTTTTAATGATATGGCAGATATTGTAAGGCTCTATTCCAAGAAACCGGAAATGGCAGAACAAAGGCTTGAAAATCTTTTATCAGAAGTTTTGTATGAGGATTCCGATTCGGTATAGAACGACAACCGGAGTTATGATACAATGAGCACGAGCAAGTTAGGCTGTTTACAGATTTGACGAGCGGCGAATTGGCTTATGGACTTGTCCATAAGATGCCTACACGCAAGAAGCATTTCATCAGTTCCGATTGTCTGATATCGAAAGGAGACACACGATTATGGCAAAAGGATCTGTAAGAAAAAAAGGAAAGAAATGGTACTACCGCTTCTATGTAGAAGATGCAAGCGGCAATCTGGTTCAGAAAGAATACGCTGGAACAGAAAGCAAAAGTGAAACGGAAAAACTGCTCCGTCAGGCAATGGACGATTACGAAAGCAAGAAATTCATTGCAAAGTCGGAAAATATTACAGTTGGAGAATTACTTGATATATGGGCAGAGGAAGAATTAAAGACCGGTACTCTCAGTAATGGGACAGTCCAGAATTACCTTGGTGCTATTACCAACATCAAGAAGCATCCAATTTCAGAGAGAAAGTTGAAAAATGTAACATCTGAGCATTTACAAGCCTTCTTCGATCTGCTTTCCTTTGGTGGCACTTATCCAGATGGTTCAGAAAGAAAAGGTTACAGCAAAGATTACATTCGTTCTTTCTCGGCAGTATTACAGCAGTCATTCCGATTTGCAGTATCCCCAAAGCAATATATCACTTTCAATCCGATGCAGTATATTAAGCTGAAATACCAGACAGATGAGGTTGACCTGTTTTCTGATGATGACATGGATGGCGATATACAGCCAATTCCACGAGAGGATTATGAAAGACTGATTGAATTTCTACAGGATTACAATCCACCGGCAATACTTCCAATCCAGATAGCTTATTATGCAGGACTTCGTATCGGTGAAGCCTGTGGTCTGGCATGGCAGGATGTATAATCTTGAAGAACAGTGTCTTACAATCAGACGCAGTATCCGATATGATGGTTCAAGGCACAAGAATATCATCGGACCAACCAAACGAAAAAAGAAGGTAAGGATTGTTGATTTTGGAGATACACTGGCAGAGATTCTTCGCAATGCCCGAAAGGAACAGCTTAAAAACCGAATGCAGTACGGAGAACTTTACCACAAAAACTACTACAGAGAAGTAAAAGACAAAAACAGAGTTTACTATGAGTTCTATCATCTGGACGGAACAGAGAATGTTCCAGAAGATTATAAGGAAATATCCTTTGTCTGCTTAAGACCGGATGGAAGTTTGGAACTGCCAAGCACGTTAGGAATTGTTTGCAGGAAGATTGCTCAGAAACTGGATGGATTTGAAGGATTTCATTTTCACCAGTTGCGACACACCTACACAAGCAACCTTCTGGCAAATGGAGCAGCTCCGAAAGATGTACAGGAACTGTTAGGACACTCAGATGTCAGTACCACAATGAATGTCTACGCCCATTCCACAAGAAAAGCCAAGCGGGAATCCGCAAAGTTACTTGATAAAGTGGCAGGCAACGACTAAATAAAACTTTCCCTTATTTCCCTTACGATTATCTCATAAGGGCAAAAATAAGGGAAAATACATATCATTTCACTAATGAATGGGCTGAAAATCCTGTAAAATAGGGAAAGTTAGAAAGATATTTCGGCAAACTGGAAGTTGTCAATAGCGTTTAACAGAATTAAGATTCTTTTTATTCCTTTATTCTACCTTATTAAGATGCCACAAATCAAGAATACTTCTCAATTTGTGGCACTAATTCATTAAACAAAATGTGCTATAATCGAATGTCTTTCTTCAACTATATTAAACCTAAATGTTTTTCGACACAAGTTAATGTACTCTCAACTGTACTATCCACAGTTCTCTCTATCCAAAAGAAAGAACTGCTTTTAATCTCCTCTATGCGATTTACATTGAGTTCATATAAGGTAATATAGTTTGTTTGGCTTTTTCTATATCAGTCGCTGAATTTAAGTACTGAAAAAATCCCTGATGATCTGGTCGATTACCATATTCATCAACAAGATTAGATGGGTCTTTTATGAGAAAAACAACTCTCGCTGGTTCAGAAAAAGCGAGTGCCTGAGCAACTGTAAGATGACAATCGCACAAAACTTTCTTATTTTCTGATAAACGAATCAAATCAAGAAGAACAAACTCTAACTGTTCACGAGTATTATTCAACAGCCAATTCTTATATTCTTCAACTGTTCTTCCAAAAAATTCATCTGCACTGTTAAAATACGTATTCATCGCAGGCTGAAATAATGGGTTCGACATTTTTTTTTGTGCTCGTCGAATCTCTCATCAACATCAAATAGTTCAAATCCATACTTTTCCGCCAACGCACGTGAAACGGTTGTCTTTCCTCCACAAGGTGTTCCCGTTATAAAATAAACATTTTTTAAGTACTCTTTGATTACATTATCTTGAAATATCATTGCACAATCTCCTTTATTAAATAGTTTTTCGGGTTCTGCCTATACATAAAACTATTTAACATAGTTCTATGAACTCAGATATTTCTTAATTTTAAGAACATCATCATATTCATTTCACCTCCACAACTTTCGATTGAACAAAATCGCTGCGCGATGGCCTGCCAAGGCTGTGGCGCAGTTTTATTCTTATTAAAAAGCAGTGGAATTACTTTTCATAATCCGTTATTGTTAAGTTACCACACGAAACAACTGAACTAAGAAGGCTCCACTGCCTATGATAAGAATAACATTTTCCAGTCTCTTCCGCAATCGGAATTATGACGCTAATGCACCTCCGAATAGGTAGATGGAATTATTAACACTAACCACGGAGTAAAAATCGTTCCCCAAACAATAGACAAAAGTCTATTCAGAATGTACTTTTATCCAAGAAGTGCCAGTGCCTGAATCTGTTTCAGTGCAACTTCTCTCATCTGGTCATTTTCAGTTCCAGCAACGCATCCATTATTCTGGCATCCAATGCCTCTGCCTTTTTCCCTTCCAGCAGATATGATCCACTGCGATTCAGGGCTTCTGTCAATGACATTTTCTCCTTTTCCCTGAACGAAAAAATCGCCCAGACTAGAATTTTTAATCTAATCTGAGCGATACTTCGTCAGGCCTGTTTTCTTCAAGCAAGAAAACCATTTTTACATTCATTGACAACCTAAATCTTATCCTACACTTTAGTTATCTCCATTGGGTGCTTGGATAGATTTAGTTCTCGGTGCCCGTTTTGTCTTTTCGGTGCTCCAATTACTCATTTTTATATTTTTTCGGTGCTCGCAAGCACCATAAAATAAAAAATGCAACAATGAATTTTTACGATCATTGTTGCAAAAAATCAATGTTCCCGGCGGGAATCGAACCCCCAATTAGCGCTTAAGAGCTCGAATCCACCTTGGAAGCATATATAATTCTAAGTTAATCCAAGTCAATGAAAGCCTTGATTTTTCTAACTATTCTGTAATTCTATGTCAAAATAAGAAAACTTAAAATCGTCTGAGAAAAATGGTTTTCGCTGTCAAACCGCTGACATTGTCACCCTGAGGGTTCAGCCATTCCGTTCCAGCGGATTCATATATATGGCTACCATTCCAACTACAGCAGTAATGATAACACTGTTTTCTTATTAGATTACATATATTATAGCGTGTATGAGGTCGAATGTCGATGGTTTTTTGACCATAATTTACTTATATTTACTCCGGAATTCCTCGATTGAAAAAGGTGGAAGCTACTGCTCCTCCAACATCATCAATATTTTCCGTAAGTTCTCCTCCACCGGCATACATTCTTCCAAGACCGCATAAAATTTTATCAGAACATGTATAAAAATGACCTGTAAGTGACATTGATTCAGAACCGTCTTGAGTACACTGTCAAAGTTGATGACAACACATCTGAGAACCTGCAGTCCGCTGAATCCCGTATCCGTGATACTGATATGGCAGATGAGATGACAAGATTCTCGAAAGAGAGCATCTTGCAGCAGGCAGCTACTTCCATGCTTGCTCAGGCAGAGGATGAATAAATTCTTCTTTTTCTTCTTTTTCCCTTTGCAACCTCCCCATTTTCCTGTATGATAGAGATAGATTAACAGTAAGGAGGCATACAGTTATGTTGCAGATTAAAAATCCGGTTTTGCCGGGATTTAATGCAGATCCATCCATTATCCGTGTGGATGATACATATTACATTGCGAACTCTACGTTTGAGTGGTTTCCGGGAGTTCGTCTGCACGAGTCAAAAGATTTAGTACATTGGAATCTTCTTCCATCCGCATTGTCCACGACGACATTGCTTGATATGAAAGGAAATCCGTCATCGGGAGGTATCTGGGCGCCGGATCTTTCCTATGCAGATGGAAAATTCTGGCTGATTTATACGGATGTAAAAGTAACCGAAGGACCGTTCAAAGATATGATCAATTATCTGACGACGGCAGAAGATATCCGCGGACCATGGTCGGATCCGATCCGTGTCAATGGAGTGGGATTTGACGCATCGTTGTTCCATGATGATGACGGACGCAAATACCTTGTTCAGCAGACATGGGATCATCGCGAATACCACCATGCTTTTGACGGTATTACAGTGACAGAATTTGACACAGATACAATGAAATTAAAACCGGAGACAGCACGTACGATCTACGCCGGAACGGACGTTAAACTGGTTGAGGGACCACATTTGTATAAGATCAACGGATATTATTATCTGTTTGCTGCACAGGGTGGAACCGTTTGGACACATCAGGAAGTAGTAGCTCGTTCAAAGACGTTAGATGCGTTGAGTTTTGAGACAGAGCCTGGCGATCCGTTTATTACAAACTTTGATACGCCGGAACTTGAGATCCAGAAGCAGGGACATGGTGCTCTCGTAGAGACTCCCGGCGGTGAGTGGTATTATGCAAGTTTGTGTGGAAGACCGTGGCACCACGAAATGAAAGTTCGATCGACCCACGCGGCTGGTGTCCGCTTGGTACCGTGAGACGGCAATTCAGAAAGTATACTGGGATGAAGAAGGCTGGCCTCGTATCGAGGGCGGACATGGCGGAAAAGTGCTTGTGGATGCGCCGAAAGATGCACTCTTGACAGAAGCACCGGCAGATCATTCGATGCATGATGAATTTGACACACCAAAACTTCATGATGAGTGGAATACCCTCCGCGTACCATTTACCGAGGAAATGGGTACGACAGGGGATGGCAGGCTGACATTGGTCGGAAAAGGATCCCTCAGCAATAAGCATGAGCTTTCGTTGGTGGCAAAACGCTGGCAGGCATTTAACTTTGATGCCGAAGTGAAAGTGAAATTTGATCCGTTCAACTATCAGCAGATGGCTGGATTGACAAATTTTTACAATGATAAGCACTGGTCATTCGCTTTCGTTACGTGGAATGAGAAAAATGGCCGCGTGATCGAAGTGGCAGAGTGCAATCTCTGTAAATTCAACACTATAAAGGTCTTCTATGATAAAATATTAAAATCATAGGAGGCCTTTTTTTATTATGGCAAACAGAAAAAAAAGTTTACAAACCAAAACCAATGACCGAAGGAAAAAAAAGAATCTTATCCAGGGTCTGCTTCAGGAGTACGATATCCAATCTGCTGAGGATATTCAGGATGCTTTAAAAGATCTGCTTTCCGGAACAATTCAAGATATGCTTGAAACGGAAATGGATGATCATCTAGGCTATGACCGTTATGAAAGATCCGGTGAGCCTAACTACCGTAATGGTATGAAATCCAAAACTGTCCGCAGTAAATATGGTGAATTTCAGGTAGATGTCCCTCAGGATCGCCAGAGTTCTTTTGAGCCACAAATACTTCCAAAGCGTCAAAAAGATATTTCTTCGATTGATGACAAGATTATCTCAATGTATGCAAAGGGAATGACTACTCGACAGATTTCAGAAACCATAGAGGATATTTACGGCTTTGAAGTAAGTGAAGGAATGGTATCGGATATCACAGATAAACTCCTTCCACGAATCGAGGAATGGCAGAATCGTCCTTTGTCCCCTGTGTATCCTATCGTTTTTATTGATGCGGTACACTTTTCTGTACGTGATGATGATGGTGTGATAGGAAACTTGCAGCATATGTCGTGCTTGGTATGAATGAAGATGGCATGAAAGAAGTCCTAAGCATTGTTGTGGGCGAAAATGAAAGCAGTAAATACTGGCTGTCTGTCCTGAACAGCTTAAAGAATCGTGGAGTTCAGGACATTCTCATTCTCTGCTCTGATGGTTTGACCGGTATCAAGGATGCAATCTCTACGGCATTTCCAAAAACGGAGCAGCAACGTTGTATTGTACATATGGTGAGAAACACGCTTAAATACGTTGCAAACAAGGATATGAAAGCATTTGCAAAAGATTTAAAGACAATCTATACCGCTGCAGATGAAGAAACCGCAAGAAAGCAGTTAGAGTCTGTAACAGAAAAATGGTCTGCCCAGTATCCAAGTGCGATGAATCGCTGGCACGAAAACTGGGATGCGATATCCCCAATCTTCAAGTTTTCCAAGGAGGTTCGTACCGCATTTTACACTACAAATGCCATAGAATCGCTGAATTCCTGCTATCGTAGATTGAATAAGCAACGCAGTGTATTTCCAAGCTCTCAGGCACTTATGAAAGCCCTATATCTGGGAACTTTCGAGATCGCAAAAAAGTGGACAATGCCAATCAGGAACTGGGGAAAAGTTCGTGGCGAGCTGGAAATCATGTACCCTGACCGGATGCTGATATAGCAACAAAAGCTGGAATATCAAGAGTAAATATACGCCCAGATTTTCTGGGCGCTCTTGACATACCAGCTTATTTTTGCTATTAAATAAACAACGGCTTAACAGCAGAAACCGCTGTCAAGCCGCATCAATTATCATAGAAGATCTAAATTTACAGAAAAAATTTCACACCGGAATCAGTATAATGTCTATAAGACAAGGGCTAAGAAAAAAAGAGGAATAACTCCTATATACAAAACAAAAGACGGCAAATCATCAACAACTTGTTGACGACTTGCCATCTTATTTTTAGATCTTTTTGGTTAATAAAGCTTACGCCATTGCAGGCTCTTTCTTCTTAATAATCGCTTCAACTTCATCAACACTCACACCAACAGCATCTGCTATCTGATTTGGTGTATAACCTATTTTATACATATTCATCACAATTTTAGCAATTGCTTTATCTTCAATACCCTGACTCAGATTACACATAATGCTCACATCCTCTCTAAATTCTTGACTGATTGGAATATTATATTCATGTTCTATAATATCCAATTTTTCCTGTTCTTTCAGTTCACTTGAAAGTAATGCTCCAATCAACCGGTGCATTTCATATTTTTCATCATGCTCCGGGATCTCATTTGTGATTCCTATTAACACAATGTTTAACAGGTCGAGATTACCTTTCCAGGTACATGGTTTTAACATCTCATCTTTTGTCAAATGGATATGGCTTAGGCTGTTATCATCCATGTTCATACATATCCATATGCTGAATACCTGCTTAATGTCATCGTAGTTAGTATTTACAAAATCTCTTTCCTTTTGTGACGAAATCAGCCTGCTCACATAAAAGATTGCCCGATTTAAAATTTTATATTCCGTCGGCTCATCCTTCTGAGCCTCTATATTCACAATAATCTGCGAAAGCCCATTTTTCATACGGACATAAAAAATGATATCAAATCTGACTAATCCTTCATTAATTTCAGCATTTTCCGTATTAAGACCTACTATACGCTGTCCTGTAGCATCTGTTTTTTCCATATTTGCTAATCCCGGCTCAACCGGAACAACGCTAATACTCGGTTCGCCTTCGATGTATTTCACAACATCTTCCGGCTTCATTCCTTTAAATTCATCGACTGTTTTCACCAGAATATGTGCTAATATACTCTTCTGTGCCAGTAACCTTTTAACACGAGTATCATATTGTGCCTTATCTCCTGCTGCATTCACAGCATTTGCTATTTCTGTATTCAAGTCAGCATCCCTCCTTTTGTATTGTGCATAACACTTCTAAGATTCCGCAAAAGGCTCTCTGCCTCAATATCATTATAAGCGAGGAACTTTACGGAATCAACTGAATTTTCTATGAACTTTTTCATATGCCAAGTAGCGGGAAATCAATTAAGATTTCCCGCTATTTTTAATCCATATAAATCAGATCATGCAACACTACTTCCTCTGCTCTGCTCCGGATGTTATTCATCTTCCGCACCCATCCGAGCTGATCTACTGACTTCAGATGCTCCGTCACACCTTCACGCTCAGCCATTCTTACCGTAAACATATCCATCATGTCATTGCATTCCATATCTACTTCTTCCAGATGTTTCCACAATTTTTCCGTAAGAACCAGATGTGTATACATGGCATGATGATTTTCAAACAAATACCTCTGTCGCATTCTGCCATATTTGCCAATCTAATAATTGTTTCCATCTTCCAATTCCAAATCTGGAATCAATACATCGCCTTCCCAATGATATGTTAACTCATTTACATAAGCATTTGCTGTATCAATTAGGGAATATCCCATTTTTATTGCCTCTAATGTACTTGTGTAGGCATCCTCTGGTGATAACATAAAAGTTCCTAGTCCAAGCATTGGACATTCCAAATTGTTATTCAACTTCATATTTTCCATCTTTTTAGTCCTCCTGAAATTTTTCTTTATCAAGCATTTTTATTACTTTTGCCGGATTTCCAACTGCTACTGCATAATCCGGTACATCCTTTGTCACTACAGATCCAGCTCCCACAATTGCGTGTCTTCCGATACATACTCCCGGAAGTATCGTAGCTCCAGCTCCTACCCAGGCATATTCTCTTATCAGAACAGGCTTACAAGTCAGAGTACACAAATCATATGGATCATGATTATTGGAAATAAGCTGTACATTTGCAGCAATCATAGCATTGTCTTCAATCGTTATTCCACCTCTTGCCATTGCAAGAAGATTAGAATTGATAAATACATTCCTGCCAATCTTTACGCTTCCAACACATGCTCCATTAAGCGGTGGTGATATCATACTCCCATCTCCTAGGTTATTTCCAAACAATTCCTTTAATAAATGATTATATTCATCAGTAAAAGGCATTATATGATTAATCTGAAATAATATTTTTGTCTGACGTTGCCCTTCTGTACTTTCTTTTATTGACGCAGTTCTTACATCAACACGTATTTCCTTGCATTCCATTTTTCTAACCTCTATTTCTGTATCCATCTTTCAAGTACATCTTTCTCTTGATCTACGCCGCTTCCATGTATCGCAATGCCTTTCTCAATCACTGCACCTTTTGCACTTTTTTTAATATCACTCTCCGTATTTGACAATCCGCTTCCTTCATGCGTACAGAATGGATGAATTTTCTTTCCTGTAAAATCATAACTTTCCAGAAAAGTATATACAGCCATTGGCATGGTTCCCCAGTAATTCGGGTATCCAAGATAAATCTCGTCATATTGATCTATGTCCTGTGGCAGATTTAGTATCTCTGGTCGTTTTCCTGTCTGTTTATCCTCTTTTGCCTGTGCAATGCAGGTATTATAATCAGCGGCATAGGGAATCTTTTGCTCGATTTTGAAAAGGTCTGCTCCTGTCATATCAGCTATCATTTTTGCAGCTTTCTCAGTATTGCCAATCTGAATATATTTCATGGAACCTCCAAAATAATTTTCATCTGCTCTTGAATAAAATGCTACCAGCTTTGCCATTTGTACTATTCCTCCTTTGTCCATACCAGTTTTCCTGTTTTCACTGCTTCTTCATACCGTGATATCTTATAAGAAAGCCTGTCCATAGTTTCCTCTATCTGCTCTTTTTGCTTCTGAAGAATATCCATCTGCTCATTCAACAACTCAAGTCTCGCAGGTATTGTAGAATCTCCCGCCTAAATAGCCTTTGATATTCAATCAGACTTTCTATGGGAAGTCCTGCATTTCTCATACATACTGCAAGCTCAACCCATCTAAGATCTTCTTCCTGGTAATCCCGAATTCCTCCGGATGTTCTTGTAACTTTAGGAATCACATTAACCCTCTCATAATAACGGAGAGTATCCTGTGAAATACCATATTTTTCTGACACTTCTTTTATTGTCATATTCTTCCTCCACAATTTAAAGAAGATTTTTCACACTCTGTATCCATTCATTAATTTGTTCCTGAGGTGTCTCCAGATTACTTCCACCTGTAGAATCAAACTGTATCTGCATATCGCAAACCACATTTGCGCCTTTGCAGGCTGCTTTCATATCCTTTATTACATGCCCTGGCCAGCCACCATTTGTCATAAAAGGTACTACTGTCTTTCCGGTAAAATCCTGTTGGTGCAGAAATGTTTTTACAGCCGGAGCCATTGTGTACCACCATGTAGGTGTCCCAACTGCGATGACATCATAATCTGCAATATTGATATCCAGCGGTTTAATTTCAGGTTCGTATCCGCGCTGCACTTCATTCTGTCCCTGATTTACCACATCATCATAACTGCCAGAATATGGAACTACGGTATCTATTTTTAGAATATCGCTATCAGTCTCACTCTGCAGCATTTTTGCAATTCTTTCCGTGTTTCCATTTGACCATGAATAATATATAATCAGTAATTTCTTCATCTTTTTACCTCCTGTTTCGATTAGCATACTACTTGAAGTTAACTCCAAGTCAAGAGCTTTTGATTTTTTCTTCATAAACGCTGGTATGACGCAGACTGTGGAAGACCCAAGACTCGCTACTGGCGGTTGGTTAGACCTTACCAGACAGGCATTCCACCTGCTAGACTACTCGCCCTTATCTGGGCGCACAATCCCGAGTTGTATTTTTGGTCAGTTTTGCAAACTGGAATTTCTATTTGTGTTGCCATGTCATTACATAATCTTTTTCTCCGGTAGCCTCATCTAAGCCACTATGCTGAATCTCAAATCCTTCTCTCTTATAAAAAGATATTGCCCGGGCGTTCTTTTGGTATACGTTCAAGTGCAACTTATTCCTTTTATCCTTTGCATAATTCAGCAGAATTTTACCTATACCCTGCGATTGCATTTTACCAGAAACAAAAATGCCCTCAACATATTCATCATTTAACCCTATAAAACCCTGTATTTCTGTATCATACTCATACACATACACCTCTGCTAGTAACAACGCTTCTTTTACTGATTTGAAATTGCTTTTCCAGTATTCGGCGGGGATAAAATTATGTGCCTTTATATTTGTATTCAACCATATATCTGCAACTTTATTTATATCATCCCTTTGAAATTCTCTAAAGAAAGAATCCGATTGGCAGAATCCATGTTTATGACTGAAAACAAGAAATATATCGATATTGCTTTTGAATGTGGATTTAACAGTGTTTCTTCCTTTAACCGCTCCTTCAAAAAAGTAAAAGGTATTTCACCGCGAGAATTTAAAAATGCAATGATAAAATCCTTATAATTTCTTTTAATCACAAATATACCCTCTTTCATTAGACTATTATTTTGCTAATGAAAGAGGGTACTTCATTTTTAATAATCAATATAGGACTCTAATTTTTTCAAATCTTTATAGTCATTACTTCGCCAAAGGTCCCGGAATAGTAGATACTCCTCTGTGATTTCCATAAAAATCCACATTAAAGATAATATCCGATTCGTCTCTTTCCTCAAAACGCTGTTCCGGCTCAAAAGCTTTACCCAAAATGTCACTTGTTATAATACCATTAGAATAATCTCCGAGTATTTCGTAGATATTTGTTTCCAGCTCATAGAATCCATCTTTTTCCACAAGCTCTACTGTAACTTCCGTATCGGCATCTACAAACTTATCTGTTTCTTTTTTCCATGCTTTAGCACCCATAAGGTATGCATTACCATTTGCCCAGATTGGCAGATGATCAAAATGCGGCACCGCCAGCTTATCCATATCCGGTTTCTCTACATCCATATCAAATCTAGCAATCCATTCATCATATGTCGGGTATTCATCCCACACATGATTGCCTACAACCTGATAATACGGAGATTCCTTTGATTCATTATTATCAACCGGAGAATACTGTACAAATATATTGTTATAGAATCTATTATCACCATGAAGAATGGTCATCATCCCAGCAACTTCCGTCCTATGTCTGATGTGATATGGTGTGTAACGACGCTGACTTCTTCCATCCACTTCCCAATCTGTTCCGGCTCCAACCACTGTGGTGGAACCAAGAATAAGATTATGTACAACCGCCACACCTTCTGTTGCAAGACGGAGACCATATCTAGACAACAAAATATTATTATCAATCAAAGTCGGTCCATGACCTACTTCGATAAAGATATCCTGGCTTTCCATACCGCCTTCTAACTTAATAGAACCTTCCGGAACATCATTATCATGTAACAGATTTTGTGTAATTCGAGCTCCCTGCGCTTCCCAGTCAAGCCAAATACCCATGGTGTTATGATGAATATGATTTCTTCTGATCAACACATCAATTGCCGCATGAAGTTTAATTCCTGAGATTTCCGCACCCCCAGCTCCATCATATTGTTAATATGATGAATATGATTATCTTCGATAGTTGAGAAAACACAGCCCATTCTTCCTACCATTTCTGACAATCGGCGTCTTAATTACCTGCTGATTTGCAAGAAGTTTTTCTTCGCATTCATCCTATGAAATATATTTTACCACTGCCAGCGCATCTTTATAAGCCTTTTGCCGGGAGTTCCGATGAATCCGATGAATCTTTGTATTTTCGTATAATAATCATATAACTTATAAATAATAAAACAGCTGCGCTGGTCCAGGCACAAATTTCCGCATAAAAAATTCCGTCTTCACCGATCAGTTTTGGTAACAATAATGCAACACTGACACGCATCACAAATTCTGCAATGCCACTGGCGAGGGGAATCAGGGTATTACCCAGACCCTGAATCGCCGAACGATATACATACAGCAGATACAGTACCCATAGAAAAATTGCCATAATAAACAAATATTTATATGCAATGTCTAACACCTGTCGGATCTGTTCCGGTTCGCCGGATACAAACAGTGACAATATATTGCGTCCGAATAACACCATCACACCTGAGATCACAACAGAAGTAAGCAATGCCATATAAGTTCCGCTATGCACACCTTTCCGGATTCTCTGATATTTCTTTGCACCAAGATTCTGGCCTACATAGGTTGTAATTGCATATCCGTATGAAACGGCAGCCATCTCTAAAACTCCATATAATTTGTTTGATGCTGTAAATCCAGCCACAAACAGGAATCCAAATCCATTGACTACATACTGTACTGTAAGCCCCCCTACAGAGATGATCACATTCTGGATTGCAAGAGGAGTCGCCACTTTCAAAAGCCGCAGACTCATTGCCGGCTGTCTATAGAAGTTGTTTTTCCAGTCGGATATCCGGAATTTTCCGTAACACCATCAGACAATACAGGGCTGAAAATCCCTGTGCGATGACTGTCGCCACTGCTGCTCCGGCTACACCCCAGCCAAAAACTGCCACAAATAACAGGTCCAGTCCCACATTGATCAACGCTGCTATGGTCATTGCTATCAGTGGAGATCTGCTGTTACCCAGTGCTCGAAGAATCGCTGCAAATATATTATAAGCCGCTATGATCGGAATTCCGGCAAAGATCAGCCGAAGATATAGCATTGTCAGGTCAATGACATTATCCGGTGTCTGTAAAAACAAAAGAACATGATAAACTGCCCCTTCACTTACCGCAAGTACAATCACAGAAAGCAGTGCTGTCATGATATAGCTTTTCGCCACCGCGCATTTCAGATTTTCTTTTTCCCTTGCTCCATAAAACTGAGCTACCAGAATAGAAAAACCCTGTGTGATACCTGTCATGATCCCCAACACCAGCCATACCAGCCAGTCTCCGGCGCCTACTGCCGCCAGTGCTTCAACCCCTACCACCTGTCCGACGATCATGGTATCTGCCATCGTATAAAACTGCTGTAAGATATTTCCAAGCATCAGTGGTATGGCAAAAGTAATGATCAGTTTTCCAGGTGATCCAGTGGTCATTTTTTTTTCATTTGTTCCCATAAGAATCTCCTTTTTCTTTTCATCCTTGTCCGATTATTTTACATAGGACTCTGCCAAAACGCAATCCATCACAGAACTCTTTGGTATATCGCCCCGGGTTTTTACGGATACCACAGGAAGTGTTCCTCCCTGGACACGTACCGTGCTGGTCACGATCCTGGTTGGATCGGTCACCTCTTTCTTTCCATAATCTGCTCCTCTTTTACAGGTATTTCCCGTAACTTTTTCCACTATCCCATCCTTTATTATGACCTGAAGCTGACATCCCATGGGGCAGCCAATACAGGTCAGTTTTCTCTCTTCCATGGTCTATTCCTCCTCTATACTGATGGTGATTATATCCTTTTTCCCGGCTTTTTTCAGCACTTCTTTCTCAAAGGGAAAGTTGGCAAACTTGAAGTTATAGTGCAATCTTTTTCCATTTTCTAATCTTGGTTCTAAAGGTTCCGAACGGAGCAACTGTATTAACATGTATGAATTTGTATACTTCCCAGACAGCTGTTTTAGTTGCTTCGTCAGCCCATTTTCTCATATGTGGTTTAAATAATTCTTCCTCACTCAGAGAATCAATCATTACATAAATAGAGTTGATATTCTCATTCAATCTGTTTTTCACTTCTTGCAGTGACAGCTGAGCATATGTATCTGTGAACCATTGATATAATTCGCCAAGCTGATTCCACTTAAAATTATCCGAAGGAGTTTTGACAGGAATACCCTTTCTTTCATCTGATTCCCATTTAATAACAAGAGTTGTCCAGCCAACCTGATAAGCAAGATTTTCTGCCGGAGTTCGATCGATCTCATCAATTCTCTTATCTTTTAAATGCTCCGGAATATCATTAAATTCTGAAATATATTTTGCAAAGCTTTTATTTATCTCGTTTTTAAGCTCGTCTTTATTCTCATATGTTCTCAATAGTCTATCTCCTCAGCTTCCGATTTTCCAGTTTCAAAAACAGGATTTTTCAAATTAGTCTTTGCAAATAACCTTTGAACCTTCACCATCAATTACAATTCCCTGATGGTTGTTAATAGGGCATAGATTCAAATCCGAAAACTCAGTCATTATTTTCTCGGTAACTTTCTTAAATGGTGCTGTAAGATAATGCGGAAGAACATAGAAATCAAGCAAATCAAGCCCTGCATCATCTTCTTGTGAGTAGTCCTCCGGCTTTTCATCCATTTGCTCGATATATTGGATGCTTGGAGCGCATATAATTGCGCCTGCCGACTCGCCGATCATCAATTTTCCATTTGCCAATTCCTTTTTCAGCAACCCATCAGTTCTTGTTTTACGGAGTTGGTCCATAAGATTTATATAATTATTCCTCTAACTTTCCCCATTTTATAGGCTTTCCCGCCTGTCCATTAGTGAAATGATATGTAGTTTCCCTTATTTTTGCCCTTATGAGATAATCACAAGGGAAATAAGGGAAATTTTTTAGTCATTGCCCACCACTTTATCAAGAAGCCGAACTGATTTTCGTTTCGCATCTCTTGTGGAGTGAGCATAGACGTTCATTGTGGTACTGACATCTGAGTGTCCCAACAATTCCTGCACATCTTTTGGGGCTGCTCCATTTGCTAAAAGGTTGCTTGTATAGGTGTGACGTAACTGGTGGAAATGAAAGCCTTCAAATCCCTCTAATGTTTTTGCCACCTTTCTGCAAACAGTCCCCAAAGTAGTTGGAAGTTCCAAACAACCATCCGGTCTTAAACAGACGAAAGAAATTTCTTTATAATCTGTCGGGACTTCCTCTGTTCTGTCTAAACAATAATATTCGTAGTACACTCTGTTTTTCTCTTTGACCTCTTTGTAGTAGTTCGTGTGATATAAGTTCTCCGTACTGCATTCGATTTTTTAACTGCTCTTTCCGGGCATTACGGAAAATCTCTACCAGTGTATCTCCAAAATCAACAACCCTTACTTTTTTTTTCCGCTTGGTTGGTCCGATGATATATTTGCGCTTTGAGCCATCATATCGGATGCTGCGTCTTATGGTAAGGCATTGTTCTTCCAGATTTACGTCCTGCCATGCCAAACCGCAGGCTTCTCCAATACGAAGCCCGGCATAATAGGCTATCTGGATTGGAAGTATTGCGGCTGGGTTCTTTTTTTGCAGATAAGCAAGCAATCTTTCATAATCTTCTCGTGAAATTGGTTGGACATTTCCGTCCATATCCTCATCGGAAAACAAATCCACTTCATCCGTCTGATACCGCAGTTTAATATACTGCATGGGATTGAACGTAATATACTGCTTTGGAAATACTGCAAAACGGAAGGACTGCTGCATGACTGCGGAAAAAGAATGGATATAATCTTTGCTGTAACCCTTTCTCTCTTTTCCGTCGGGATGAACTCCCCCGAAGGAAAGCAAATCGAAGAAGGATTGCAAATGTTCAGAGGTTACATTTTTCAGTTTCCGTTCTGCCAATGGGTGTTTCTTGATATTTCGGATTGTTACGAGGTAATTCTCCACCGTACCATTGCTGAGCGTACCTGTTTTTAATTCCTCCTCTGCCCACACATCCAAAAGCTGTCCGACTGTGAGATTTTCCGCTTTGGCAACAAATTTCTTTTTCTCATAATCATCCATTGCCTGACGGAGCAGCTTTTCAGTTTCACTTTTGCTTTCTGTTCCAACGCATTCTTTCTGAACAAGATTGCCGCTTGCGTCCTCTACATAGAAGCGGTAGTACCATTTCTTTCCTTTTTTTCTTACAGATCCTTTTGCCATAATCGTATGTCTCCTTTCGATATTAGACAATCGGAACTGATGAAATGCTTCGTGCGTGTAAGTATATCATAACTCCGGTTGTCTTACTATACCGATTCGGAATCTTCGTATAAGACTTCTGATAAAAGATTTGCAAGCCTTTGTTCTGCTGTTTTTGGTTTCTTGGAATAGAGCCTTACAACGTCTGCCATCTCATTAAAAGCATTGATGGTGTGAGTGATTTCCCTTAAGAACATAATCTCATTATATTCATCATTCGATTCAAACCCTATTGTTTTGGCAATATCCGTCTGACCAGCATTCCCCTTGAAGTTTTTGCAGGCGAACTGGAAGGAATCCAAAAACAGACCATATTGTTTTAACATCAGCAGTAATAAATCTTTTGAAAAAGCATCTTCTTCTTTGGTAAGGGCAAGCGGTAACTGTTCCAGAATATCTCCCATCGCATCACGAATCTGTAACTCTCTCTTATCCGTAATGTCGGTTTCATATTCGTCTGTTTCCCCTTTGAGCCATTCCACAGATACATGGAGTGCTTCCGAAAGACCTTCCAGCACCATTTTTTTCGTATTGTCAATCGAACCATTCTCATAACGCAGGATTGTAGAAGCGGTACACCCATCTTTTCTGCGACATAAGGCTGTGTCAGATTCAATTCCAGACGGCGCTGTTTTACTCTGCTGCCTATCAGCTTGCGTAGTTCTTTATCTTTCATGCTGACTGCCTCCTTTTTCGGTATGTATGAATTATAGCATTGTTTTTCTGCAATTGCAATATGCAACTTAAAAATTATTTTTAATATTTCGTAACGCTTGACAAAAAGATATGAAAAGGATATACTTACATCACAAGAATTGCATAATGCAATTTATAAGGAGGTGATTATATGACGCAAAGAAAAATTGCATTATCCATCGAAGAAGCTGCTGACTATACGGGAATCGGCAGAAACACCTTAAGACAGCTTGTAGAATGGAAGAAACTTCCAGTATTAAAGGTTGGTCGCAAAGTCCTGATTAAAACCGATATTCTGGAAATGTTTATGGAAGCGAATGAAGGTCGTGATTTGAGGGATAGAGGAAATGTAAAAGCCGTAACAAGAACTGCGGCAAATTAAAAAGGCGGCTTCCAAAGAAACCGCCAGTTCTATCAGACCGAAGCCATGATATACCTACACGCAAGAAGATTATACCATGTGCTTCTTCTGATACGCAACCGAGAACTTATGTTTGTAAAAGAAAGGGGAATGTAATCATGGCAAAATCAACAAAAAGTTATGAAGAACGAATGCTTGAAATGGAAAAGAAGGAACAGGAAAGCCTTGAAAAAGCAAAACGATATGCAGCACAGAAGAAAGAACTTCTGAAACGAAAGAAAGCCGAAGAAAGTAAAAAACGAACCCATAGGCTCTGTCAGGTTGGCGGTGCGGTGGAATCCGTTCTCGGTGCGCCTATTGAGGAAGAGGACATCCCAAAGCTGATTGGTTTTCTGAAAAAGCAGGAAGCCAATGGGAAATTTTTTTCAAAGGCAATGCAGAAAGAAACAAATACCGATATGGAGGAAGTGTAATGGCGGGGGGGGATGAGTTTTTCATTCCCTTCATTGCTTTTTCATGAAGGGCGCACTTATGGACAACCAGAGGTCGTCCCAATAAGTTTGCCACAAGTGGCAACCGGTCTTCGCTCACGCTTGCCGGGCTCGTTCCGTCGGCGGGGCTTTCAGCCAGACCTGCTCATGCCGCAGGAGGCACTCTTCGCCAGAGGGGCGCATTCCATGCAGGCTGCTATGCGCAGGGCACTCTTACGCAGAGGGCGTTCCGGCAATACTGCTTTTTCTAAAACTGAAAGCAATGTTGCCGGAAATCTATGCCGGATACGTCAGAAAGGGGGAATCCAGACATGGCGATTTTTCATTACACAATCAAAATAGTCGGACGAAGTAAAGGGAAATCTGTTATCTCCGCTTCCGCATATCTCAATGGGGATGTGATGAAAAACGAGGAAACCGGGAGAATCAGTTATTACACTTCTAAAAAAGAAGTGGTCTACACCAGTCTGATGATGTGCGAAAACGCACCTCCTGAATGGCATATAGTACCAGAAGAAAATATAAAACGCTTTCAAAAATCTGTCCGATACAAAAGTCAGAAGATAAAGAAGCTACTTTAGAAAAATTTAAAATCACATTTCAGAAACAACGGTTATGGAATGAGGTATTGAAGATTGAAAAAAATGCAGATGCCCAACTTGGCAGGTCATTTGAATTTGCCCTCCCCAAAGAATGGAGCAGACAGGAACAGATTCAATATACAGCCGACTATATCAAAAAAACATTTGTGGATAAATAATCAGGTCGATCACCGTTCTTACGAAAAGCAGGGAAAACTCCAGATTCCTACCATCCATGAAGGTGCTGACGCAAGAAAGATTGAACAAAAGTTTCTTGCCGGGCAGGAAATAAAAGGTTCGTGGAAAGTAGCGGAAAATCAAATCATAAAACAACAAAACACGTTATTGCAAAAGATACTGGACACCTTTGGGAAAGTATCAGGTGCATTATCATTATGGAAGGAGCGATTAAATGACATTAGAAGAAAGCCGGGAAATTATACCCTTAATGGAGTCCATGATTGGGCAAATCGAAGAACAGCAGACCTTAATGGCAGAAATGCTTCTGGAAATGCAGAACCGGGACACCCAACTCTCTCTTATGCAGGAACAGAATCAGAAATTGCAAAAATTAAACAGCGAGTTATCCGAGCTGCTCAACATTTTGCCAAATACCGAGGAACTACTTTCAAGATGGAAGAACAGAAAACGAAGATAGAACTTTTGGAAAACGAAAATCAGCAATGGCAGATATTGGCACAGAAGCTGAACAGCGAAAACAGTTTATTACTGAAACAGAACACCGAATTGCTGAACTGGAACAGCAGGTAGAGAAAGGACGTGATATAGATGAACGAATCCAGAGAATTAAAGAACGCCGAACAGTTGGAAGAACTTCTGCTCTTGACCGAGGAGATACAAGAAGAGTTGGAA
>VOFC01006164.1_pt1 | contig 28461 bp, 49 predicted proteins | sample 5384161 | NCBI WGS metagenome assembly VOFC01 (sample SAMN12384722, study PRJNA508395) | human gut metagenome | isolation source: healthy gut B | host: Homo sapiens | reverse complement strand
ACATGTATCCGTCATTTGCAGATGCATAGTCGGTTACGATAATGCCGTGGAAGCCCCACTCATTGCCAAGAACGTTAGTGATCAGCTCTTTGCTTGCGCCGCACCAGATACCGCCGATTCCGTTGAATGCAGCCATCATTCCGTGGCAGTCCGCATCTTTGACAGCCATTTCAAATGGAGTCAGATACAGCTCACGAAGAGCCTGCTCCGTAGTAAATGTGGAAATACCGTAACGTCTCTGCTCCTGGTCATTCAGTACCAGATGTTTCAGATAGCAGTACATTCCCTTGCTCTGTGCACCTGCTACCTCATTTGCACACATAGAACCTGCAAAGGTAGGTATCCTCAGAATAATACTCAAAGTTACGTCCGCCAAGAGGAGTTCTGTGGGTTCCAGCACCAGGTGCATACCAGCCCTGTACGTTTACAGAAAGTCCGTCCTCACCAATGCATTTACCAAACTCAAGTGCCAGTTCTTTGTTCCATGTAGCTGCCAGAAGCTCCTGGTTCGGATATCCCATGCAGTCTACATCACTCATGATCAGCTCGCCGGAAATACCTGCAGGGCCGTCCTGATCACTGGACATTGGCTTGCTGATGCTGTCAATCGCCATAGTCTGCCATCCGCCAAGACGAACCATTTCAACCATCTCATCTACAGTCAGACAGTCAAGAATTGCATCCCATCCCTCATTATCATAATCCTTTCCACGCATGGTGATCAGGTTGATGTTATCGCCGGAATTTGTAGTTGGCATCTCTGCGTTCGGGTCATCCTGGTAAATATTGTTCTGACTTAACTGTACAAATTCCTCTGTTGCTTCTGCATTGTATCTGCCTTTTTCGTTTGGCTCTCCATAGATGGTCAGCCATGTTCCTGTCCAGTCATTTCTTGTCAGATATACATAAGAATCATCGTAAGTCTGGATTTCCATAGTCAAACTGGTTTGTAATTTCGTTGCCTGTTGCAGCATCTTTCGCGTAAGTTGTGTTGTCAAATTCCTTCTGCTCGTAGGTTCCAACCAGAGAATCATCTCCATCTGCATCCATACCGTCAGCTGTTGTGTAACCCTTTGCAGCAAGAATATTATTCAGTGCCTGATGGCAGTCATCGCCGATTGCAAAGTAATAAGTACCATCGTCTACAATGTAAGTTTTTGCATTTGTGTAATCATATGCACGAAGAGTTTCCTTCGGAATATCAATGCTTACTGTCTCGCTTTCGCCAGGTGCAAGCTCTCCTGTTTTTTTCAAATCCGCAAAGCTCAACTGCTGATTTTTCTACCAGATTTTCTCTGTCATAGTCTGTGTATGGAGACTGGAAATAAACCTCTACAACATCTTTTCCAGCAACGTCACCGCTGTTGGTAACCGTTACCTGTGCTGTGAAATTATCTCCGTTTTTTCTGTCAGGGAGAAATCACTGTAGTCAAACTGGTATAGGAAATTCCGTATCCAAACGGGTATTGAACCTGCTTTAGTGTAATTGTATTCACTGTCTGCTGTGGACGCATTTCCCTGTCCAGAACCGTGTCCTCATAGCGTGTTTCATAGTAGCGATAACCGATGTAAATGCTCTCACCGTAAACAGTGTAAGCGTTTTCGGTCCGTTCTCCTCGTTGTTTGTGTTGGTCCACTCGCCATACTCAAAGATCTGAGTTGCTGGTGCACTCATGGAATCATAAGCATATGTATCCACAAGACGGCCGGACGGATTTACCTCTCCTGTCAGTGCTTTCGCAATGGAAGTGATACCTTCCTGTCCTGGATATCCCTACCCACATGCAGGCCTTGATGTTCAGGAAAAATCTGGAATCAGACCAGCCCATTTCAATGGCGTTTGCTGTGTTCAGCATAACGATTACATCATCGAAATTGTCGTTTGCATATTTTTACAAGTGACATTTCTGCATCAGAAAAGAGAGAGCTGATCTCTGTGCCTCTGCTCCATTTCTGGAGATGACTACGATTGCTGCATCGCTGTATTCTTTTTACAGAATCTGCTACAGAATCCAGGTATGTGGATGGATCCTCTTCTTTTCCAACACGGGCTTCAGACTTCTCATAAACAGAGTAAAGATCCGGGTTTACCTGGAAGCCTTCTGCCTCAAGTGCATCCTTTAAGCTGGTTGTTTTGGAGGTGTCGATTGCTCCGGAACCAAGTCCGCTGTATACAAATTTCGCGGAACCACTTCCGAAAAGACTGATCTTTTTTACCTCTTTCAAGAGGAAGTACATTGTCCTGATTTCTCATAAGAACAATTCCCTCTGCTACCAGCTGTTTGCTGAATTCAGTCTCGTGATCTACCAGCTCTTCGTGGCTGCTGTAGTCACTTTTGAAGTACTCATTGTCACTGCTTCCATCACCTGTAGTGGTAACCTTTGTTGTTGTGTGTCCAAGTGATCGGGTGATGATGGTGGTATATTTCATTGCGAAATAATTGCCTACCAGAACCACGATCAGAAGGATTGCAAGAACGGTTCCCCAGATTCCTGCAAATGTTTTGTTGCTCATTCGCTTTTTGGCTTTCTTCTCCATAATTGTCCTCTCCTAAAATTATTTCTATTGGCAAAATACAGAAATCCCAGCGTGCTGGCACCAGCTATTTCCTGCCCTTCCCAATTGCTTATGAGGCAATTATAACAAAAAGAAAAAAGCCCTCGCAAGGGCTTTGGAATGAACCGTCATTTTCATGACATGATTGGTAATAAAATGGTGAGAACAAAGTTTCCGTCCTGCACACGAACGCTGACAGTTCCTGGTATTTCTCCACAATGGACTTGATGCTGCGGATACCGATCCCGTGATTTTCTTTGTCTGCTTTGCTGGTAAGGGGCAGGCCGTCCTTCATTTTCAGCTCTCCTTCAAAAGGTGTTTTTCCACCTGGATCACTGCAAAAAGATCTTTTTCCACACTCGTACACCGATGCTTTTGAACTCATCTTTGCCTCGTTTTTCCACGCTTTCCACTGCGTTATCCAGAGCATTTCCCATAATGGTAAAAAGGTCTACCACATCCATAAATTCCAGCAGTTTTCCGTCTGCCACGCAGGTCCAGTCGATGTGATGGACCTTGCAGTAAAGGCCTTTTTCCATGAGGATGGTGTCCAGTGCTTCATTCCCTGTATGTACGTCACTGTCGTAAACCTGGATCATATCCTGCACATCTTCGATGAAGGATTTCCGCCTTTCAGAATGGCTTTCTGTCTGGATCAGGGCTTCAATCTGGTGCTTCATATCGTGGCATTTCCGGGTAATCATGGCAATATTTTCACGGGACATTTCGTACTGCAGCTGCCGCTGGTTCCACAGGTTTTTGTTCTCGGAAAGTGCTCTCTGGGCGCGAAGCTCTCTTTGCAGAATGGTTTCCAGCGCCAGCACCAGCACGCATGCTCCAAGGGCATAAATCTGATTTAAACGAAACAGCTTTATGTATTCCTTATTCGCTGTTCCAACTCCGATCACATCAATAGTTGTACTTTTTTACCAGAACACTTAAAACCAGCACGATTGTAAGAACTGTGACTGCCATAATTGCTGCGTTGGCGCGGCTTACGTGATAGTGCCCTTCATCCGGCAGCTTTCGTGCGATCAGAATAGTACCGATAAGATAAACACATACGTATAATCCCCAGTAGCGGATTCCTGAAAATTCAGGAATAACTCCCTGATAAAAAATGACAATAAATAGAGATGATGCCGTATGTTGAAGCAATGCACCGCAGGAAGCTGCCAAATTGCATCTTTCCATGTAATGTCACAGCAAAAAATAGCAAATCACTATAGTCAGTGCAAAAATAAAAATAAACCATATCCAGTTATCAATATTCGTTATATCAACAAAATAAGGATAAATTAATAAACTGGCCAAAAACAGCATAATCGCACTGGCTCCTACCCGCAGCCAGAAGCCTTTTCTCTTTTTAGAAAAATAAAGAAACATAATGCTGCTGCCAGCATTTCCATGCAATAAGAAAATCCGTCCATTCCCTGTAACCATGTTTCCATCTTTCTCTCCCATAAATCCTGCATAAATTTAAACGTTTAATATTTTCATAGGCGCTGGAGCGTACAAATTGCGGGAATGATTTCTCAAACACGCTCTAATCTCACCTTGGAAAAGTTTCAGTAAAGATCCACTAAGCAACCCAGACTCAAATACTTTGCATATTCCCAATATAATCCGCTACCGCCTCTGCAAAGGCTTTCTTCCTCGCCCGGCTCACCTGCAGCTGGTCATTGCCCACAAGAACCATTCCGTCATGGACGCTTCGCACATGGCGAAGATTTTACCAGATAGCACTTGTTGCATTTGTAAAAAACCGTTCTCCTCCAGCACAGCCTCCACATCCTTCAGAACACCTCTTGTGGAAAAATCCCCGTCCTCTGTGTGGAAGATCAAGAGATGCTGTACCACCTCCACATACTGGATATGGGACAGCAGCAGACGGTGGGTTGCCGTACCGGTCTTTATACTGATGCTTTTGTCTTTTTTCTTCTCTGCAAGCCTTTTTACCTTGTCCATTTTCACGGTAAAGGCTTCGTATTTCACTGGCTTGAGAACATAGTCAAGGGCCTGCACCTCGTAGCCTCTGATGGCATATTTCGCCATATTTGTGATAAAGATCAGAATCACTTCTTCGTCTGTTTCCCGGATTTTTTCCGCCGCTTTCATTCCATCCATCTGAGGCATTTCCACATCCAGGAAAATCACATCATAGCAGGGACGGTACTGGTCCAGAAGCTCACTTCCGTCTGTATATTCCGCCACTTCGATCTGCACATCCTTCTCTTCCCCCATACTTTTTCAAAAACTTAAAAGCCGTTCCCTGTCTTTCGGATTGTCCTCTGCAACTGCCACTCTAAGCATAGTAAATCCCCCATAAATCATCTCTTGTAACCACTTTATCTTTTAGCATTTTACTGCCAAAGCACCAGAATCAAGACAAAAATTTAGTCTTTTTATCCTGGCACCTTACGCTGCCTTCAGCTTATTGTTCATACATTTTTTTTTCCAGCAAAAAGGGTGCCTCATGGCAAAGGCACCCTTTTCGCTGCAGCACCTCAGTTACCGAAATGCTGTATATTATTTTTTTAAGTGTAAGCTTATCTTTTCGCTGAAAATTAATCAATTATTTCAACACATTTTACCAATCACACGGTAAAAATTATTTCTCGATGGTCACCCAGATGTTCTGCTCAATTGCTTTGTCAAGGATTGCCGGTGTATCACCTTTCATGAAGCCTGTCTTGTCTTCTTCTACAGTGTACTCTTTTCCATCATAGGTTGTCTTTGTCATCTGATCATCACCGTAGAAGTTGCACTCAAGGTAGAAACTCTGTATGATCTTTGTTTGTAGATACGGTGCAAACAAGGTCAGCCTGGATGTCTTCGATTGTGTACTCTACTACTGTGTACTCGTCATAGTCTTTATTTGGCTCGAACTGTGCCTCTGCCGGAAGGTCTGCTGCTGTTGCTGCTGCACCATCAGTTGCCTCTGCGTCTGCTGTATCTGCATCATCAGCACCGTTGTCGAAGTATACCCACAGATCCTGCTCGATTGCTTTGTCAAGGATTGCCGGTGTATCACCTTTCATAAAGCCTGTCTTGTCTTCTTCTACAGTGTACTCTTTTTCCATCATAGGTTGTCTTTGTCATCTGGTCATCGCCGTAGAAGTTGCACTCAAGATAGAACTCGCTGTTGTCTTCTTTTGCAGATACTGTGCAAACAAGATCAGCCTGGATGTCTTCGATTGTGTACTCTACTACTGTCCATTTGTCATAATCTTTGTTAGCTTCGAACATTGGCTCTGCCGGAAGCTGATCCTCTGTTACACCTTTGATTTCTTTCTTGTCGTCAGCTTTTTTGCATCATCGGAAGCTGCTGCATCACCGATTGGAACCCAGATGTTCTGCTCAAGAGCTTTGTCAAGGATTGCCGGTGTGTCACCTTTCATGAAGCCTGTCTTATCTTCTTCTACTGTGTACTCTTTTCCATCATAGGTTGTTTTTGTCATCTGATCATCACCGTAGAAGTTGCACTCAAGGTAGAACTCTGTGTGATCTTTGTTTGTGGATACAGTGCAAACAAGGTCAGCCTGGATATCTTCGATTGTGTACTCTACTACTGTGTACTCATCATAATCTGCGTTTGGCTCGAACTGTGCCTCTGCCGGAAGGTCTGCTACTGTTGCGGTAGCTGCCTCTGCAAATACAGAAACGCTTGTTGCCATAGAGGATGCCATTGCTGCTGCAAGTACAAGTGCTAAAACTTTTTTCTTCATGATTTTCTCTCCTTTTCTATTGTAACTGCTTGCCGTGCAGTTAACTTCTTACAGTCTTTTGCAAACATAACATGCCAGATATATTTGCAATTGCTACAGTGTATTTCCACTGTATTTTTTTCATTCCCAGGAACAGGTCATCTCACGCCTGTTCCCGGAAGATTCTCAGATAAATTACTCAGCCTCTTTTGCAACTGGCAGGAAGGAAGCTACGATATTAAGAATCATACCAACCACTGCAATGCTGCAGAAGATAATGAAGCTCATAATTGTGTCAATTCCATCCAGTCCGGAAACTACGTATCCGATCTGGTTTACCATTACAGAAGCGCTCCATACAGCTGCGCTTGCCATTAATACTGCATTTACAACCGGGATAAATCCGGTGATCACTTTATTGAAACCAACCAGTACAAAGGAAAGTACCGCAAGGACGATTGCTCCTGCCAGGAAATAATATACTGGCTGGAAAGTGTACATTACTTTTCCATAATAGATTGCTTCTACGATGGCGATAATGCCTGCTACAAGCGTCAGATACAGTCCGATTGATTTTTGTCTTATTCATCATCCGCACCTCCGATTACGCTTCTTTTTTGGATTTAACAGTTTTCAGGATTGTCATGATCAGGAACAGGAGTGTCAGTACTGCAAATGCAGTCTCAGCACCTGTCAGTGCATTCTGATACCAGGTTCTTACAGTCTGGATCTCAGTTGTGGAACTGATTCCGTTCATAGCATTGCTCTGTACCAGCTGATACAGGAAGTATTTGATGTTCTTCTTCATCATCTGCTGGAAGTTTACATCTTTCTCGATTGCCTTCTGATTCTGCCATAGCACCGATAGTAGAAGTATCATATGCGGAAGAGGTCAGTGTTCCGCCGCCGCCAGCTGCGGTTACGTCTCTCCAGTTCATGTAGTCCGCACCATTAATCATATCGGTTACGAACCATCCCTGATAGCCCCACTCATTTCTTGTAATGTTTTCAAGAAGATTCTTGTACGCACCAACGAAAGAAGTACCGGCACGGTTGAATGCTGTCATAACGCCCTGTGCATTGTTACTGCTCATGCACATCATAAATCCACGAAGCTCGTTCTCACGGGCTGCCTGCTCGGTCATAAAGGTGGACAGACCAGAACGGTTTGCTTCCTGATGGTTGAATGCGAAATGTTTCGGTTCAGCCATGGTTCCCTTTGCTCTTAAGGCCAACGCAGAGAGCATTTCCCATGTAAGCAGTGAGAACGGAATCCTCTGAGTAATACTCATGGTTACGTCCGCAGTAAACAGTTCTGTGAAGGTTCAGACCTGGTGCAAATAAGGAGCTCTCATTTGCCCACAGACCATCTTCTCCAAGAAGCTCGCCTTCTCTTTCAACAAGGTCTTTGTTAAAGGTTGCTGCAACGATCGGCTCTGTTGGCATGGTTGCCATACGGTAAGTAGCCTTGTCATCTGTTTCTTCTGTATAGTAGTCTTCCTCAGAAAGGTCTTTTGACCATCTTACGAAATAACCGCCAACCTGGTCACCGGTGTATCCCAAAGGACCGTCGTTTGCGTATGTTCTTGCAAGCTGGATGGAATCGATATTCTCGAAGTCATCACCTGCTTTTTCAATGAACTGAATTGCCTCGTCCAGAGTAATCTGGTTCATAAGCTGATCCCACATCGGATCATCGAAGTCCAATGCTCCGGCATAGTTGCCATTCTCATCAAACTGCATCATGTCGATGAGCTTCATGCCATTGTCTGCGCCCCATGTAATGCCGCTTCCATCACCCTCATTCTCAGTGAGTTCGTACAGCTGATCGGTAAGACCTACCATCATAGCCTCAGCAGGTGTCAGTGACTCAATTGGCTCCCATCCCTTGGACCAGTCAGATCTTGTGGTATATTCAACAGTATCCTCAATCAGGTTGTTGATATCCATATCCTGAAGCTGGTTCTCAACTCCTGCGGAATAGGTCTCAATATCTGTATCAGCAAGATTCCATTTGATTGCATTGTCTGCATTGATCTCGTCTGTCTCAGCAATTTTTACAAGTCCGTCTTCATTGCCATTCTTGTTTGCCAGAACATTGTTCAGTGCCTCATGTGCGCCGTTACCGATTGCGAAGTAGTAATCTCCTGCCTCTAGTGACCATGCACCCTGAGTTCCATCCGCTTTCACAGCATCCTCATCATAGCTTGCCATGTAAAGAGGATCAAACTCGATGGTTACCTCTTCGGAAGCACCTGGATCAAGAACTTCTGTTTTTCCGTAACCGATGAGCTGGATTGCAGATTTCTCAAGACCGCCCTCTGTGTATGGGGACTGTACATAAAAAGCTGAACTACGGATTTACCGGCAACGTCACCTGTGTTGGTTACATTTACTTTTGCTGTAGCAGTTCCGCCAACCTGTACATCTACAGATTCAAGCTTCTGCTCAAAGGTTGTATAGGAAAGTCCATATCCAAATGGATAAGAAACTTCGTTTGCATAATCCCATGCAGCGCCGTCAGAAGAACCTTCTGTTGTATCTGCATTTCCCTGTCCGAGAATCTCGTCCTCATATCTTGTCTCATAATATTTGTATCCGGTGTAGATTCCCTCGGATTCTACCAGATACCAGTCTGCTTTGTTTTCCTCAGTAAGAACTGCATCGGAGCCAGCCTGGGAATTGTTTGTGTAAAGATATACACCGTAGTTTACCATAGCCGGAGCAGATGTGGAGTTTACTGCATATGTATCCGCGATGTGACCGGATGGGTTCACCTCACCGGAAAGGACATCTGCTACACCGAGGAAACCATTTGCACCTGGCTCACCAGCCCATACGATTGCGCCGATTCCCTCGTCATTCTTCAGGTCATCGATCTCAACCGGGTTGTTTGTGTTCAGAAGAACTACAACCTTTGTGCTGTGCTCTTTGGCAAAGCTCGATCATGGCTTTCTCATTATCGGAAAGTGCCAACGGACGCTCGTAGCTGTCTGCTTCGTCTGCGCTTGTCATGTTCGGGTTGTAATCGGAAGCCTCAGAACTGTCACGGGAAATTACAACCAGTGCAACGGTGTCATCTGCTGATTTCAGAACATCATCTGTGTAAATGCTCTCCGGTGCCTCGCCTACCTTGTAAGCTGCCGGATTCTCATACATTGTTCCAAAAATGGCTGTAAGGAATGTCCCCTTTTTCTGCCATATGTACCATTTACATCCTCGCTGCTGTACAGATCCAGCATATCCTGATTCAGGGAGAAGCCCTTCTCAGTCAGTGCAGTCTGGATATCATACTGCTTCTGACCTGCTTCCACATCAATGGAAACAGAGGATCCGATCATACCACCCAGAGTTGGATTGATGGAGTTCAATCCCCAAAGGGTGACCTTGTCAGAAAAAGTATTCAGTGGAAGGGTTGTATCTTCATTTTTTTGAATAATACAGTTCCTTCTGATGCGATTTCTGCTGCAAGAGCATCTTTCGCTTCGATTACCTCATCAAGGCTTGAAAACTCAGATTTGAAATAAGTGGAATCTGTTTTCTCTCCGTTACTTGTGTCTACGATCTTGTAGCTGGAAACTCCAAGACGTGTGTTGATGAATGCTGCATTGGCATCCACAATAGCCGATGCGCCCACTGTGACTGCAAGAAGACTGGCTGATACTGATGTGAGTCCTCTCCATAAGCCTGCGGACTTTTTCTTGTTGCTCATAAGCTCCCTCCTTTTATATTTTGCGCTGCCACAGCGCGTAAGCTATCTTTTATGGTAGTACTATAACAGATTTTTCCGCTCACGGTTCATTTTATGCGCAGACTGTCAATTTTCATACGCAAATTGCAACCGCTTTTTGTCTATTTTCACAAAAACAAGCTTCATTTTTTTGGTAGTATAGCACAAATACCGTTGGTAATGTTGTCCAATTGTGACTGGTTCCTATTCAAAAATGACACGTTAGCGGAACTGTTTCCGTCATCGTATCTGCATCTTTTCTGAAATCACGTTTTTAAGATACTTCCATTATAATCTGCAACTGTTAAATAGCAATACTACTGGCATGAACCGTCATTTTCACAACATGATCGGTGCAGTTAGAAATTATCCTTATTTATTTTCACCAAGGAACTCTGTCAGGTACTCTTCGATTACCGGGGTCCACCATTCTACATAGCCTTTGCGGAATGGATGAACCTCATCGTGCATGTACTCGTTGTACAGGTCTGTTCCGTAGTTGCGGTCATATCCTCATTATGGAACATATCTACAACTCAATTCCCCATTTTTCCTGGATCTGAAGAAGCAAATCTACCATTTCCTCATAGTTTTCCTTCTCGGCATAGGTTCCTGTATAGAACACAACCGGGCAGCCGAAGGTTTCCTTTACATAAGAAATAATGGTTTCGATTGCTCCTGCAATTGTGGTGTCGTCAAAGTCAGCAGGGTCTGTGCTGTCAGTGACTTCTCCCATTGGTTTTCCTGTGGTTGCATCGTTGGTGGACAGCTGAACTACAAACAGATCCGGAGTCTCATCTTTGCTGATCAGCTTCATTCTTCCAACATAGGAGTCTTCCTTCTCGTTTACCAGTGTGGTAGCGCTGATGGCGTATTTTTCGCAAACAGTTCCCGGATGGTTGTCCTGGATGGCATCTACCATGGAATAATGTCCCCCGGCTTGTGCACCGTATGTTACAGAGGAACCAAGCCAGATAATATTAAGCCCTGCAAGAGGATCGGATGGGTCTGCTTCCGGAACTGTTTTCACTGTGTTATCGTATCCGGTTGGCACCTCACTTCCGGCAGGTGCCAGAAGAACATCTCCCTACATATGGGAAAACCATTCCCTTCAGGGTCGGAGCCTTGCATCCAAATGCACAAGTAACCTTGATGGTGTCTCCAGCTTTTAATTCCAGGCTCTGTTTAATCAGAAATCTTCCGGAATCCGTGAGAGTTCCTTCGTCGTACTCTCCGTCTTCTGTGTAGGATGCAGGGGAATCTGCCGGAACCTGCAAATCTACAGGCACGGAAAAAGTTTCCCCGTCATTGATAGTAAAGGTAAACGGCTGGGAGCTGAATGCTGCCAGAACCTTAGATACGGTAAGGTACATATCATAAGTTCCTTCTGCACCTTCCGGGACAGTGTATACGATTTCTGTTCCCTGGGCTGCTGCACGGATCATGCCAACTTCTTCGTCATAAAGTCGGCTCTTTTTCGTTATCCGGGCCTACGCCTTCGCCCTCAGTGAAGACTGCTTCTGATGCAGGAAGAAGAACCTGGCCTTCTGCAAGTGTGTGTCTCCAGCTTCTGTACTCGTCTCTACACTTGCCTCAGTTTCAGTACCTTCTTCTGATTCGGTACTTTCTTCTGTCTCAACGCTCTCTTCTGATTCGGCTGTGTTTTCTTCTGCATATACAGTCATCCCTGTTGTTCCCACAGCGGAACCCATCATACACATCACCATAGCCATAATAAATGCCTTTCTTTTCATTTCCTCTTCTCCTTTTCGCTGCGATACCCGCAGGTTTTCTACCAGTCAAAATACCACAGAAAAAGGGCTATCAGAACAAGGTGGCAAATTCATATGAAATTCTGGCAAAATTATAGCCAACCGCTTTTCCAATGATTTTTAACTCGTTTTTGTACACTTTTCCAACACTTTTTGATGTGTATCTGTACACTTTTCCAATTTTATTAACACTCAATAAAAAAATCCCCCAGAGTCATCCAGAGGATTTTAACTGTTGAATTTTAAAAATATTGCCCTGTGGGAAACAGCATGCTTACAACAAACAGGTTTCCCTCCTCGGAAATTCGGAGGTTTCCGTTGTATTTTTCCACAATGTACTGCATGCTTTTTGGTTCCATAGCCATGAAATGCGGCGTCTTTTTTGGAGGACGCTACGGGCAAGCCTTCAGGGGAAAGTTCGGGGAAATGAGAGCAGTAGTTTTCAATTCTTACGCTGACGAAGCTGCCTTTTTGAAATACTTTCAGGAATATGTACCGCTTCTCTACAGCTTCTTTTTCGCTCGTGTTCGATGGCATTGTCCAGGCCGTTTCAAACAAGGAGGCCACATCAAGAGTCTTCATAAAATTTAAGGCTTCCCCGTCAACCATGCAGGTAAAGGAAATTTTCTCCCGCTGGCACAGAAGCTTTTTTCTCTGTCAGTACCACATCCAGTGCTGCATTTTCTGTCTGGAATGTACTTTCATAGGCTTCCACTTTGGTCAGTACCTTCTCCAGTTCTTCTGTTTCCGAATTTTCCAGGCGCTGGATTTTGTGAATGTAATGTTTCAAATCGTGGGCGTTTATGTTTACAAATTCCACGTTGCTTCTGGTCATCTCAAACTGCTTTTTCTCCAATTCCAGAAGCTGGCGGAGCTTTTCATTGTCTGCATTTCTTGTGCGAAGCTCCACAAATCCAAGGGCGACGCCAAGCCCCAGAATATCGCAAAGAATCAGCGGCGGATATACTACCCAGACATCCGTATTCCATACATCCAGAATAAATAGTGCAGGAAAAATACAAAAATGCCAACCGCGATCAGCCAGATCCATGCCGTATTGCTCAGCATATTTTCCAGCCTTTCCTTTGCAAATCTCTTTATGATCAGGAAATAGAAAACACTATAGATCAGCAGCATTAAAATTACCGAAAGTGAAAACTGTACTGTTACAGGTGCTCCGTAAAATATTGAATAAAAAATAACATTATACACGTTGGAGGACAGATTCTGGATAAATAAAGCCAGCATGCAGCTATACAATATTTCCTGGGAATCTGCAGCCAGGCAGAATTGCCAGAATCCAAGACTGAGAAAGAACACGGTAAAGGAAAATACCCCGGAAACATAGTTGCTGATCATATTCGGCAGCACAACAGAGAGCAGCAGAAAAATCATTCCGCCGGTCAATGCCCGCAGTAGAAAATTCTTTTTCTTCAGCAAATATCTTGTGCAAAGAACTTCCGCGAAAAAAAGATCTGGAAAATATATCCATGCGCCTGGGTAATCCTAAACAAATCCATTTTTTCCATACTATTGTCCCATCTGCAAGGTCAGCCTGTCCAGGAATTCCTTTTTATATTTCTGGGAAAGAACGAAAGTCTGACCTGCTGCTTTGATTTCGTTTCCTTTCCATTCATCCACCATGGAAAGGTTCACCAGAATGGAACTGTTTACCAGTGCAAAATGACTTGCCAGAAAATATTCCTGAATCTCTTTCATCGTTCCCCGCATTTTGTAAACATCTCCGTGAACATGAAATTCCAGATAATGCTTGTTGCTTTCTATATATGTGATCTGCCCCGGAGAAACCTTCTTCGCTCCGTTTGGGATCTTAATATAGTAGGCTTCACTCCGGTCAATATGAGACAGAGCTTTTTCAAATTTGATGCAGAACAGCTTATAAGCCAATGGTTTCACAAGAAAATCGAAGGCATTCACTTCATAGCCCTTCAGCGCATACTGCGCCATGCTTGTGATAAAAATAAGACAAGTGCTATCTCCTCTTTTTGCGCAGCGCGGCAGCTGTTTCCAGACCATCCATATGGGGCATTGCAATATCCATAAAAATCAGGTCGCAGTCCCCCTTATAATCATCCAGAAAATTCATGCCGTTCTGAAATACCGTAATTTTGTACTGCGCTTCCTGTTCTTTTCCGTATTGTTCTATATATTGTAAAAAGCTGTTTCTGATACTCCTGGTCGTCTTCTACTACAGCAATTGATATCATAGGGCAAGGTTCCTCCAGCTAGAGCGTGTTTGAAAAAGGCTTTTCTATATCTCTTTGTAATGCACAACAAGATATTCCAGCAAAGAAGCAGCCAGAATATCTTGTTCTTATTCATCTCTTGCAGCTATTCCTCCTTTTTGAGTGTCAGAATATCTGCATCTCTTTTTAATTATACAGGCATCACTGCCTATTATCCAGAACATATTGCAAAAACGATAAATTATTTATCCAAGAATCTCCACCTCAGCCACTGCTTCGCCAAGGTCAGACTGTGCTTTTACAACTACTTTGCCAGCGCCGGACTGTGGACGAATGATAGCAAGGGGGCTTCGCCGTAGTAGGTATCGGTTTCGGCGCTCTGGTAGCTTTCCGGGTAGTACGGGCATGCACTGCCGAAGGCAAGAAGGTCGCCGCCTTCTACTTCAAGCTTGATCCGTCCTCTTGTCAGAGGTTTGGTCTCGCCGTTTTCATCGGTGTAGCGCATTCTTACATAGCAAAGGTCGGTGTCTGCATTCACACGGGTAAGCTCCGGTTCTGCACGAAGGACAGTTTCTTTTTCCAGCTGTTGCTAAGGTTTTCTCTGCAATTACATTATCATTTGCATCAAATGCAACCGCCTTGATTTCTCCATTGTGGTAGGTGGTATCAAAGAATACCTTGCAGTCGTTTTTCGGCTTCTTAGTTCCTACGCACTCTCCGTTTATATAAAGCTTTACATGATCTGCGCGTGTATAAACCTCAACCTTCGCAGCCTTTCCTTCACAGCCATCCCAGGACCAGCTTTCCATGGCATTGGGCATTTTCCATGCGGATGGGGAGTGCGCATCTTTGGTGTGGTCAACCGGAACTACTGCAATTGCCAGGTCTTCCAGTTCGAAAGCCACTCTTGTATAAGTCATCTCGCCAAGAGGCTTTCCAGTAAGGTCGATTCTTCCGGAACCAGCGCTTACCCAGCCGCAGCCGCCATCAAAACGCGGTGTATAATCCTTGTACTCCCAGGCTCCGATTCCAACCTCTCCAAGATAATCCTGCGCTGCCCAGACAAAATCACCGATAATACGTTTGTCCCTTTTTGCTTCCTGCATAAATTGATAAGCATCTGCACAGAAGGTCTCGCTTCCCAGAATCATTCTCTTCGGATATTTCTTCAGGTCATGACGGTAACGCTTGATTCCATAGTTGTATCCGGCCACATCCATGTTTGCGTAAGCATCTCGTGTTTTTTACATCACAAGGATAAAGAGTTGCCCCTGTTTTCATAAATCCGGCGCCAAAAATTCCGGCAACTGTGTTATAGAATTCACTTCCCACAGCCTTTTTCTTCTTGGCATTTTCCGCAGCTTCGTCTGCCTTTTTGTCACTGTAAACTCCAAAGCCCATAGAGCTTAAGAAGTTAAAGAAAATGTTGATTCCACAGCTTACCGGACGGGTGGAATCCAGCTCATGCAGTCTGTCTGTAAAGGTTTTAGTAAGGGCAATTCCTTTTTCTGAGCGGTTTCGGATACCTCATTTCCGGTAGAATACATGATTACGGATGGGTGGTTATAGTCCTTATCCACCATATCCTTCAGGTCTTTTTCTGTAGTTATCCATGATCTCATCTGCATAATCATATTTGGTTTTGTGGATGTACCAGCCGTCAATGTACTCGTCCATTACCAGCATTCCCATTTCATCGCAGGCACGAAGAAGCGCCTTGGAGCACGGGTTGTGAGCAGAACGGATTGCATTGTAGCCGGCATCCAGAAGAAGACGTACTTTACGGTGCTCTGCAAATTCGTAAGCGCAGGCACCAAGAAGTCCGTTGTCGTGATGGATACAGCCGCCTTTAAGAAGAACACGTTTTCCATTAATCTGGAATCCATTCTCCGGGGTGCAGCTTACCATACGGATACCGAAAGTTTCCTCCTGCACATCCTCTCCAAAGGTCACACGGCACACATACAGATTTGGTTCCTCTGGGCTCCACAGTTTCGCTTCCGGAAGTGCGATTTCACAGGAAAACTTGCCGTCCGCCTGAAGGATTTCCATTGCAGCAATGTTCTCCCCAGTGTTGCCTGCTGACTGATTTTCTCCTTCGCCCTGTGCAAAATTTCCTGCACTGGAAACTTCTCTGTTTCCACTTTTCTCCAAAATCTCAACTTTCACTTCGCCTGCAGTATTTGGCCATGCTTCCACGCGGATCTTCGGCTCTTTATAATCCAGAGTGGTGATCTTCACGCTGTCAAAACGCAGATGCTTTTTCGGCACTGTGTACAGCCACACCGGACGGTAAATTCCGGTACCGGAATACCAGCGGCTGTTTGGCTGATCGTGGTTGATCACTTCCACACAGATTACATTCTCTTCGCCGAATTTTACATGCTTGGTTGCATCCACATAAAATCCAATATAACCATAGGAATGATAAGCCACTTTTTCACCGTTGAGATACACAGTAGCTTTACGGTAAACGCCTTCAAATTCCAGGATCACTTCTCTTCCTTTGCCTCTTCCGGAAGTGTGAAGGTTTTCTCGTAAGTGTAATCCTGCGCCTCATACCATCCTATATTCACACCGCCGGCACTTGTCTCGCTTCTCTCATCCAGCTGCATGGCATCATGCGGAAGAGTCACTGCAAATGCGTGCTCTCTGTCACCTGTTTTGTAACAGAGCCAGTTATTATTGAAATTCTGTTTCATGTTTACCTCCTGAAATCTCCCATTTTTTTTTTAAAAAAAGCCTAATTATTGCTGTTTAGTGTGCCTAAAAATCATTCCTGCAATCTACACTCCCATACACAACCAGCAATTTCACATACTTTCTGACTATATACTATCAAACAAATAGCAGGCTGCACTATTTTAAGCGCAACCTGCCAAAAATACACGCAAACTGTATAAATACATTTTCAGATTCTTATAACTCCCCAATATAATCTTTATTAAAGCTTTTCCATAAATTTATCCAGTCTCGCCGGCATCCAACCCTTTTTCCAGCATCTGCATAAATCCCAGGAATCCAGGCGGGTAGCATACATAGCCACATCCTTATCCCGGTACAGCTGATAGTTCCAGTAGAAAAAAGCCGGCTGTATCTTTCCATGCATTCAGCTGAAGAACAGCAGCCTTTCTGTACCATTTTTTCGGTAATCTTCGTACTCATCACGGATTACTTCATGTCCCTTTTTCTTATCCGCAAGCTCATTGCACACACCATTCACCTACGAAAACAGGGGTATACTTCTGCGTTTTTTCAGCAGATGATGCTGGTATGCGATAAATGCACGGTATGCCCAGAATTTGTGGATATGAGTCACATCCTCCATTGCCTGGATGTAAATATGCGTGTCGATCATCACATTTTTCATATGGTGCTTTACGAAAAAGTCCTTCCACATTCCCAGGCGGAAGCCATCGTGAAAGACGATTACTTTCTCTTCCGGCAAAATTTTGCGGAGCCGTCTGTAAGCCTGCACATAGAACTTTTTCAAAATCTGCTGGAAACGTGGCGGGAACCTTTGGCCTCCTCTTTGTCTGCAGCTTTCTTTCTGCTGGGGGCAGTCATATAGACGCTGAAGCTGATGGGCTCGTTAAGCACTTCAATTCCAAACAGCTCTTCCCGGTCGCGGTAACGCACTGCCAGCCGCTCCAGTACAGTCAGTACAAATTCCACCTCATCCGGCTGCTGGCTCCATTTGCACACGCCCTCGATTCCGCCATTGTCATAGCTGTTCTGTCCGCCGGGTGCAGTGTGAAGGTCGATGAGAACCTTCAGTCCGTATTTTCCAGCCCAGTCAAAGGCTTTATCCAGATATTCGATACATCCGGAATAGGGTTCTCTGTCTCCGAAAATAAAATACGGTACCGGAATGCGGACGGTGTTTAAGCCGTGAGATGCAATGTTTCGGAAATCCTCTTCTGTTACGTAAGTGTCTCTGTGTTCTTTCATCATCGGCCAGAGCTTTTCCTTGGGTACATTGCGGTTCAGCCAGGTTTCATCTTCTGCTCCCGTTCCCTTGAAGATGAAAGGCTGCATCCATTTCTCAAGTACCAGCCAGTTGCCAAGGTTGGTTCCAATAATTTTGTCCATATTAAAATACCTCCCATATGTAAATTTCTGATACATCCAAGCCAAATGTTTTTCTCATATGCCAAACGCAGTAATGGCTACATTGACTGACGTAAGTGCGGCGTATGAAAAAATCAATCAAGTCAATATATTATTCAGAATATCTTCTGCAAATAATTATACAACGCCAAATGCCAGTTTCCCATAGAATGATACCTCATAGGAAATACGTCAAACGTCGTATTCACACCGCTGCGCAGCCTTGGCTCAATATCCAGAAGTGCCTGATAATCCTGTACCTGTCCAGGCAATGCAAAATCGAAATTACCGCTTGCCACATACAGATAATGAATTGGTAAATCTGCAAAATCCCCGCCTGAATGGTATCCTCAAACGCCTGTGCATCCGTCCTGCTTCCGCTAAATGCCCCAAACCAGGAGAAATAATCCAGGCTCTGGCAAAGCACGGAATGATACATGGTCACAGCTCCACGAGATAATCCTGCAAAGGCCCTGTGATCCCTGCTCTCCGAAAATCCGACATCATCCGCTGATTTCGCATAAGTTGAATAAGAAGATTCAATCTCCGGCATCAGATCATTCCGCAGTTCTTTTGCAAAAAATAGGTCAGCTGATCCAGATCCTCTGCACAGTCATCCTCCACATAAAAAGTCGGCGTCACCACGATCAGCGGCTGAATATCCCCGCTGGCGATCAGATTGTCCAGCATAGTCTTGTTATATGGATTGGTTTTCAGCCAGTATTTTTCATCATCCCCTGTACCGTGCATGAGATATAAAATATTATACTCCCTCTCCTCTGAATATCCATATGGCAAATATACGTAAGCGGTTTTTCGTTACAGTTCTCTCATCAGTTGCATAGGCTTTCGTTTCATAAACAACTTCCTCTACCGTTCCCGCCTGCTCCGGTTCAGCCCCATCATATTTTTCTGGCACTGCCCACAGCTCGTCCCTGGCCTGTCCATCGGCATTATGTGCTGCCTCATATCTCATTTTCCAGAATCCCAGTGCCCCTGCCGCAATCAGAACTGCTGCCAATAATGGAAAAACTGCCGCTTTTCCAACTGGTGTCTTTTTCCAGACCATATACCCAGTTCCCAGAATTCCCCCAACTGCCGCCACAATGCATTCCACCAGAAACATCCAGTTGAAGTAATAAGTGCTGGTAGAAAAATTTGTATTAAAAATACAGGACAAACGCCGCCGCTCCAATCACCAGATACAAAAACGGCATCCTGCTTTTCCACGCAGCAACAGCCAGCAAAATGAACGCTACCGCAATTACCCCGAATGTAATAAATGCTGTTTTATCCCCCAGCATTGCAAAACGGACAATGTCAATACAGGCGAATAAAATCAAAATCCCCGATGTAATCCGGCAAATCCAGTCCACCGCATCTTTCTCAAATTTTCTTTGTTTTTCATCACATATCTTCATTACTGTCCCACCTTATGTCTCAGATTATTTTACCACACTTATCAACAATATCAAACCCTTGCCCCTTTACGCCCCATCTGGCAAATTTAATCTATTTTCAGGCAAAAAAGAAACAGCCCTCTGAATTTAAACACTCAGAAAGCTGTCCCCATCTTAGAAGGAATTATCAAGTGCTTCCTGGACAGCCTGTCCGATTTCTTTATTTTTTCCATCCTGTGTTAATTTGAAAACCTTCTGCATTTTCTCATCAAGCGGAGATGCAGGAGCTGGCTGTGCTGCTTCTTCTGCGGCTTTGTTTCCGAATTTATCAATATACTGCAGGCAGTATTCATCACGCTCCAGAAGTGCGTTTGTTGCATAGATCATACCAATCATGTTTTTGTTGGTCGGATCTACGATGGCACTGTCCATACCAGCATTCATAGCAAGAACCATAAATGCCTGGTTAATATTTTTTCTCACCGGAAGTCCGAAGGAAATATTAGAAAGTCCGCTTGTAATGTGGATCTCCGGATATTCATATTTAATTCTTCTACAGCAGTCTGCAAATACAGTTAATGCGGTCTGGTCTGTTCCCAGGGTTACAACCAGTGGGTCAATATGTAAACGGCTTGGTGCAATGCCGTACTGTTTCGCTTTTTCCATAATTCCAAAGAAAATTTTCATACGACGCTCTACGGAATCCGGAATTCCATCGTTATCGCAGAGAAGGGCTACGCACTCCCAGTCTGTGTCTGCGATCACTGGAAAAAATCGTGTCAATCTTGTCTCCTTCAAGGGAAACAGAGTTAATAAGTCCCGGTCTTTTACAAAATGGAATGGCTGCGACACAGGATTTTGCACTTGGACTGTCCACACAGATCGGTGTGTCTGTCACTTCCTGTACAAGATCAATCATCCATTTCAAAGTTTCTACCTCTACGTCCTCTTCTACTGACGCACATACATCCAGAAATGTGGCTCCCGCTTCTGCCTGCATTCTGGCTCTTTCTCTGATCAGGTCCGCATCCTTCTCAGCGATAGCTTTGGCAACTGACGGAATGGATCCGTTCAGCTTCTCACCAATAATAATCATGGCATTTCCCTCCAATATGAAATTGTTTTTGCTGCTCATCAGCTGTTTTTTGACAGCTTTTATTGTTCTCTCCCGCTTGAATGCCTCCGCTAAGACATTCTTTTCAACAAATTCATTTTATATCAGAAAAAAAAAGGGAATGCCGCTTCTCTTTTTTCTCATTCCATTATACTATCTTACTGTGAATATTTTCACATATTATGATGAGTTCATAAAAAAACAAAACGCTTCGTCATGTAAATATGAGTTGCATTTTGCTTTTTGATCTTATTTTATTTCAGTAAATAACAGCTGGTATAGGCAATTTTTCCTGAACCATAATAATAATCCAGATGATTTGCCTGACACACCTGCATGACCAGCATTCCATATGCTTCCATTGAGGAAAAAGCTTCCCCTGGAAAACGGCAGGGCGCATCCGGATAGGTACAAACCTTACACTTCGTACAGCATCCCGCTCCAATAGGCAGCATGTCCGGGTAAAACTTCCGCAGGTCTTTTTCCAATGCATAAAAAGGATGCCTTGTGCATGTCCTCGATTCGCATCATTCCCTCCCCATCCATGGAATCTTCCAGTTGTCCAACAGTCTGCACCAGAATCCCCAGCTTGTACTTTCTTACTCTTTTTTTCGCATTCTTCCAAAGTACCGCAGCCTGGAGGACAACTCCAGCATTTATTGTATTTATGACAGGAATCAGAAGCGCACATCTGACGAACTTCTGGTTTCAGTTCGATGGTATCACAGGCCAGCGGCACTGTATGGGTAAAAACCATGGGACTGACATAATTCCTTTAGCTCTTTAAAATTCATTTTTCACTCCCCAAATCCAAGCTCGTCTACGAAGCAGTCCTGAAACTCCGGACAAGCAGCCAGCTCCAGAAATTCAATTTTCTGTACGGCCTTTTCTGCTTCATGGCGCTCCTTTTTTATTTAACAGTGCAATCTTTGCCCCTTCTCCGGCAGCATTTCCCACACAACTTACTTTCTCAGCAAAGTTTTCTGGAATCAGGCCGATTCGCGCGGCGTTCCTGGCGTTCATGTAATTCCCGAATCCGCCAGCCAGATACACAGTCTGAACCTGAGTTTCTTCTACATTTTGTTTCTTCATTAAAAGTCGGATTCCCGCAGCAATGGCAGCTTTCGCCAACTGTACCTCACCAATATCTTTCTGTGTAAGATAAATTTCCCTTTGTGATTCCCCTGACGGCACAAGTACAAAGGTATCCGCTTTCACCTGCCCACTGTGCAAAATTCCGTTTTCGTCCAAAGCCCAGTGCGCAGAAGTTCTGCTATCAAGTCAATCAGGCCAGAACCGCATAATCCTGTTGGCTTCTCATTTTCAATAGTAGTATACTGCCACTTTCCATTTTCATATTTCACATGGTCAATGGCACCTGGAAGTCCTCGCATTCCGCACTGGATTTTTGCGCCTTCAAATGCAGGCCCGGATGCTGCGGAGCAGGCAGCCAGACCATGTTTATTTCAAGAATCATTTCTGTATTGGTTCCAACATCCAGAAGCAGTGTGGTTTCTTCTTTCAGATCCTGGCGAAGCGCCAACAGACACCCGCTGGTGTCTGCACCTATGTAGCCTGCAATGTTTGGAAGCAAAATAAGCTGGCCCTTTTTATGAATATGAATTCCATAATCAGATGCCCGTAACGTAAGCGGCTGACTGATTGCCGGAGTGTACGGAGCATGAACTAATGATGCAGGCGAAATTCCAAGAAACAGATGATGCATGCAGGTATTTCCAACAAGGCTGATCTGATAGATATCTCCGGCTTTTTGTGATTTTTCAATAAGGGTTTCTAATATTTCATTGATTGTCTTTCGCACACATTCACTCAGCGCTTCTGTGCCATGTTCCAACACATAATCGGCTCTTTTGAATTACGTCTCCGCCATACTGCATTTGAGGATTCATCCGGCTTTCTGTTGCCAGAGTCTGTCCGTTTCTTCCATCAAGAAGATAGCCAACAATTGTAGTGGTTCCAAGATCGATAGCCGCTGTGAAAATGTTACAGCATGCTTCTGAATATCCTGCGTCATTTCCAGACTGGTTTTGACAGAGATCCGCTTCCGTGTTGCTACTCTGCCGAAAATCCAGAATTTCATTCTCTGTATAGATTACTTCCCACACTGGCGCAAGCATCCTTTTCTCATATAAGATGCCAGAGAGCTGAACATCTGCAGCCCCCACCTTAATATATGGAACAGCACTGTTTTTGCACCCGATTTCTTCATGATCGTTATGAATTTCCCCGTCCCCATATACCGCAGCCAGCAGTCGTTCCCATTCTGACCTTTTTTTTCCCCAATCTCCGGTTTTTCCAGGCGGATCCTTTTCACCCGTAAATCTGGCTGGAAATTTACGTTTCTTGAAAATCCCTCACTGAGAATTTTTCCTCTTTTCTTCTTTCCCGGAATCTCCACCTGGCAGTCCCCTACCACCTTGGTCTGACAGGCCAGCACAGGATTTCCATTTACCTTCACCAGGCATTTTCCACAGCTTCCTGCCCGCCGCAAGGCGCATCCGGCTCCAGCCCTGCCCGGATTTCCGCCTCCAAAACCGTTACCCCCAGCGGAACTTCCATACTGATTTTTTTCCCTTACAAAATATACTCTTGCCACTGTCTTACTTGTCCAATCTTTCTATTATGCATTCATGCTCTTTCGTCTTTTTGTCATAGCTTACCCCAACAAGCAATATCTGTCCTGCATTTCTTCGATACTTCTCCCCAGTCAGAAGTAGAAACCGTATTCACATACTCTGCACAGATTTCATTATTGGGAATCTTTACTGTTTTATTTTCGTTGTCGTGTGCTGGACTGAATTGGTATATTTCAGCAAACCTGTCTTATCTACATAAATATCCGATGCCAGCACTTCCTGAAATTTATAATTCCCAGGATTCAGATAAGTTCCCAAATTTACACCTCATTTCTCCCAGCTACAAGCCTTACTTTTCAAATATACTTATTTTTTTCATTATAGGAGAAATACTTTCCACCGTCAATTTGCAAAATGAAAAAGGATCTCTAAATCATTTTCTCCAAAATCTTATCTGACTTATTCAACGTCAAAAACATAATTCCGGTGCCCGCTGCCCAATGGGTAATATCAAAATCATGCCATAAAAATAATCCGTCCCGGTTAAGTGCCCAGAACGGATTATCATTTAACATTATTTTATTTCTCTACAAACTTCTCCACGAACTCCTCATACGGGCAGGGTCTTCCCCCAGAAGAATCCCTGGCTGAAATCCGGCTGGAGGTTCCGAATCTTCGACCACTCTTCTTTATTCTCCACACCCTCAATGCAGAGTTTCAGGTTCAGATTGTGGATCATGCTGCAAAACTGATTCAGAAGATAATATTCTCCCTCATCTGCCACTGCACTGGCTGTAAAGGAACGGTCAATTTTGATGATTGCCGGACCCAGCTCACTAAGGTAATGGAAGTTGGAATATCCGGTTCCAAAATCATCCAGTGCCAGCTTGATCTTCATTCGCTGCAGCTCTGTAAGGAAATGTCTCTCATTTATATTTTGCTCCAAAAAGATCACTTTCTGTCAGCTCAATAATAAGCGCATCCGCCGGAAGCTTGGCTTTCTCCATAGCTGCGATCACATCCAAAATTACATCTGACTTGGCAGCCTGTACCTGTGAAATATTAATGCTGACCAGAAACTTCGGAAGCACTTCCCGGATCTGGCTGCATTTTCCCATTGCATCTCCCATCATCAAGCGTCCGGAAGGAATAATCAGTCCCGTCTCTTCCAAAATCGGAATAAATTCAGCAGGCGATACCATTCCGAACTTCTCTGAGATAAAACGCATCAGCGCTTCCGCGCCATAAAGCTTTCCGGTTTCTGACCGAAATACCGGCTGATAAAATGCGGTAAATCCCTTAAAGTCATTTATCACTGCATTTCTCAGTTCCTGTTTCAGCTCGCTTCTTCGCAGGAACTGCCGATATTCTTTTTTCTTCAAATACATAACAGCGGTTTCTTCCAAGCTTCTTGGCCTCATTCAGGGAAAAATCCGTCAGCTTCATAGCTGCGGAATACCCCATCTCTTCTATGGCATGCAGCGGCAGGATTCCTCCTGAAATTGTAAACATCACAGTATATTCGTTATCTCTGATGAACTGATCCACAGATTCTCTCACTTTATCGTAAAGCTTCTTTACCTCCTTTACGCTCCTGGAAGAAAGATCCAGAATCATAAATTCATCGGAAAATAATCTGTATACCGTCTGATTTTTTCTGACATGCAGCCGGAAATGCAGACTGCTGTCTCACGCAGTACCTGATCTCCGTATTCCCATCCCAGATTCTCATTAATTTCTTTAAAATGGTCCAAGCCAAGGCGGATCAGATATCCGTTTTCAAAAGGCGGCTTCAGCTTTTTCAGATATTCTCTCAGTCCGGTTTCTCCCAATAATCCGCTGACATTATCCGCTTTCTGCCGTGCTCCGATCTCGTTGATGCAGCCTACCATGTACAGCGGCTTCATGTTTTCATCCCGCACAACATAGCCCCCTGCAGTTAATCCAGATGGGTTCTCTTTTTTGGGATCCAGCCAGCGGTATTCCATATTGTGAATACTGCGGTCTGTACTCAGCAGATCTTTAAATTCTGCTTTCAAAAGAGGATAATCCGGTCCATATACAAACTCTCTGTGACACTCCATCACATCATGAAAAGCATTTTTCGGAATGCAGAACCGTTCCATTGCCTGAGGTGCAATATAGTAAAAATCCGTTCTGAAATCTATCAGATAAAGCTAATTGTCTGTACTCGGGCTGAGCAGGACGATTACTTTGCAAAGCTCCTCCGGTGTAATATCCTGGTACTCTTTTCCTGGAAAATATCCTCTGCATTTTCCTGCGCCAGCATTTTTCCAGGCCGGCTGCTGCGGTGTCCATGCATGCACGGTTCAGCTTTTGCCTGCGCTTACGGCGGTAAAGCATGATATCGCTTCGTTTCGCAATATCCTTAAAAAGCACGGTCTTCATCAGGCAGATAATAAGCATATCCGGTGGATACACTTAATGGATAGGAGACCTTTTGGCTGCTTCTTCAAGCAATATGTCCAGGCGTTTTATACGATCAGCGATCAGGTCTTTCTCATCATTGTGATACACATATGCGAATTCATCCCCGCCAATTCGGAAACAGTTCTGTGCCTCTTTAAAAACCTGGCGGATGCAGTTGTAGCACAGCTTAAGGGCTTCGTCACCTTTCTCATGTCCGAAATTATCGTTGATCACCTTCAGATTATCCAGGTCAAACAGCACAACGCCTGTTTTCTGCAGCTGCGATGCCTGTTCATCCAGCTGCCTGATGGTGTGCTCGTAAGCATTTCGGTTCATGGCTTCTGTAAGCATATCTGTGTTGGCAACCTTCAGCAGATACAAAACCTTCTGCTTCTCAACATACTGGTCATAAAAAAAAGCGGGACACCTGTATCCAGATCAGGGGCAATAATAAATCCCATTGTTCCAAGAGGAAGGAATATGGATGTAGTCTTAAAATGTCTTGCATAGTATAAAATAAGCTCCGCAACGCCAAATCCCAGCACAATATATAAAGGGATAGGTGAACTCCCTTGCAGACTCATTTTCTTCTACCCTTGCCTCATAATGAATAAGCACAAATGTATAAATAACGTTGCATATCATGAGAACATGGGTTACCGGGAGCAGCTGGAACATGTCCACGATTCCGGCACACTGAAGGATCTGAGATACCGTCATATCCACCAGATAAAGCACCGGAAAATACAATGCGCCCTTACGGTATTTGCTGCTGCAGATATCGTAAACAAAGGAAGTTAAAGGGAATCGGGAAAAGATAAAAGGTAAACAGATCCACATAGTATAAGGTTCTTCCATCCGGAATCAGAAACTGAAGAAATCCGCACTGCTGCAAGGACCACAAGGCAATCAATACAGAAAAAGATTCCCAGGTTCAGGAAGATCTCATTTTTTCCCTTCTACTTTGGTTTTTCTTTTTGCTTTTTATTGCAAGAAAATAGAGCAGCAGACTTACCAGTCCTGTGAATAAAATACCGCAGCTGATAATAAATATGCCCAGGCTGTCGCTGAGGATCCTTAAGATGCAGTCTCCTCTGGTTCCCAGGTAAAGGCTGATGTTGTTTCCATAATATCCGGAATATGCAGGGAGTATACGGATTTCCAGTTCTTTCCCGGCACTGTTCTTGGGAATGTCTGCAATATGCCAGCAGGAACCTGGAGATTTCATGAATTTCGGACGTTTTCCTCATGTCCATACTGATAAATTTCTTCTCCGTCCAGCAGAATCTGCACGGACGTATGGGTGGTCTTGAACAAAAAGCGACCTCGGAATGTCAAATTCCTCTGGCAGAACCAGATTCTTGGTCTTGATTTCTCCTGCCGTATCAGCCTCCGTTTCAAGCCTTACTGTATTATTAAAGGACACCCGCTCCCCACCCATGCTGCGGTTAAAAATCCAGCCAGTAAACCCAACCGCAAACAATCCAAAGACAATCAGAGCAATCCATAGTTTCTTTTCGATTCTCATAGCTCTCCTTCGTGTAAATCACACATGTAAACACATTCTGGAACTAGCATAGCAAAGTTAGCAATTTTTTCAAGTATCGCCAAGTTTTTCAGGAAGTTTTCGGGATACCGGAAAAAAAAAAAATCTGGCATAGAGCATTTCTGCTTTTCTGCCAGATATTTGTTTTATTTTGCTAATTTTGTGTCCAGATATTCTTTTAAAGGTTCCAAGATTCTCGTCGCTGTACAGCTGGTCGGCGGCGTGTTTGTAATTAATGAAAAAGCTTGTATTCTACCTTGTCTGCACCGATCTGTTCTGTGAGAAGTTCGTTCAGGCGCTCGGACTGCAGTAGGGGACGCTTAGGTCTGCATCGCCGTGCCAGATCAGCACGCTTGGGCTGTTTTCCGGGGTAAGGTTCTTTTGGATATAGTACAGGGGGCTGTAGGTATCTTTTTTCCTCCTGGGTAAGGGTGTTCACATCCTTACGCATCCAATAAGATTCCACATCATTATAGCCAGTATCCTTGATGGCATCGGTAAGCCACAGACCGGATGCCCACTGAACTACTTTCGGGATTTTCAGTTCCTTATAATCTGCTGCCTGGGTTCCGAATTCCATGCAACCGTAGTAGTTCAGGATTACCTGTACTTCACTGGAAACCGGATTATTCTCATCTTCTCCGATGAACGGCACACTATTGAATTCTTCGTCATTGGAAGCACCACAGATCACGGACAGATAGCCGCCTGCAGATTCTCCCCAAATAGCAAAACGCTCCGGATCGTATCCATATTTCTCAGCGTTGGCACGGAGGAAACGGATTGCGGATTTCACATCCTCCACCCCTGCCGGGAATGCAGCTTCCTGAGCCAGCCGATAATTGATGGAAGCACATGCATATCCATGATCACGGAAATAGCGGTACATCAGCTGTGCCTGTCTGGACTGGCTGTCATTAAAGACAAAACCGCCGCCATGAACCATTACGATCAGGGGCATTGGTTCATCACTGTCCGGCACATATAGGTCCAGATAATCGTTTTCCGATACCTCTGAATACTGCAATTTCTCGTAGGAGTTTCCTCCATCCCATTCTGTGGATTCATCCAGCTTCACAGAAGGTGAATACACATTATGAAAAACCACGCGAACTGCTTCATGGTTATATCCCAATATTCCTGCCACCACAGCAAGACAAATTCCGCCTATCATAAGACCTTTTTTCTTCATTTCATCTGCCTCTTTTCTTATTAGAAAACAGGTTTACAAGTCTCAACCGTAAACCTGTCATTTCATTTATTCACATGGAATTTCGGCTACATAAGACCG
>VOFC01005325.1_pt1 | contig 28479 bp, 44 predicted proteins | sample 5384161 | NCBI WGS metagenome assembly VOFC01 (sample SAMN12384722, study PRJNA508395) | human gut metagenome | isolation source: healthy gut B | host: Homo sapiens | reverse complement strand
TCTGTACAAAGCAAAAATTCCATTCCCGGATGCAGTCTTCCCTTATAGCAATCTCTCTGACGTCCTTCGTCACACCAACACACTGCAGAAGAATATGTCGTCTCGGATCTTTTCTTGCCTGTTCTTTCGTCAAATGTCCTGCCCGAAGTTCAAGTTCTACCAGCGTATGATCTGTTGTCACAAATTTTCTATTTCTGTCAAACCAGTATGTTCTGGAATCTCCAACATTTAATACAAAAATTCGTGATCTTCCACAAATAATAATGTTAACGTACTTCCCATTGATTTGACTTCTTCCATTTTTCTTGCTCATCAACAAAAGGTTCTGATTGATCTTTCGGATCAAATCGATCAGATTTTGTTCGATCATATTAATTCCCATTTCATATAATCCTTCAAATAAAGTTTCATCAAACCACTGTTTCAATACTTCTACAATATAACGGCTTGCGATCTCTCTTTCTTCAAACCACCCATTCCATCACACACAACAGCCAGAAGATAAAGCTTCCCTTTCTTTTCCTGCTGCCTTAATAAATAAGCATCCTGATTCGACGGTCTTCCGTTTCCAATATCCGTCATTCCAATCGTATCTATCATATGTTCCTCCAAAAATTCTTCATAATAGAAAAGCCTGTAAAGATTATTCTTTACAAGCTTTCTCTGCTGTTCTTGTTTGTTTCATTATTCTTCGATGTCTTCGCCATCCTCGAATTCATCTTCTTCGCCTTCAATCTCCTGTTTGAGAATCTCAATATCTCCTCTAAGTTTCTCAATGAGATTGAACAGATCAATATTTCTGCCTGTGGGTAGTCCATATGTTCTTCAAAAATATTTCTCTCCCACCTGACGATACAAATCATTCAAATCTCTTTTCGCCACTCGCAGATCATTATGTCTCTTCAGAATCTGCCACTTCCCTTCGCCTTCTGTGCAGCTGCTTTTCCTGTTGTTGAAATAGTTTCTTCCAGACGTCCGAAAAAAATCTTTTGCCATATACGCTCACTCCCAACGTTTTTTTCATTGTACCTTATTCAGCTGCTTTCGTCCAGCCTAAAAGTGCCTTTCAAGACTTAATGTTTCTTCTTACGATATAATAGTAAAATCCCTGAAAATGCTGCAGCTGCCATAGCAAATATCCATCGAAGATCACTTTCGTCTCTGTTTTTTATTGGTCCAGAAGAAGTAGCTGTTTTTGAAAATCATTTCCTTGTTTTCGTATAAGTTATATTTTCAGGTATTTTCTGTTTTCTTTACTTTGATCTCACGAACTGCCGTCACTTCTTTTTGCGTTATCGGCCTTTTGCTTTTTGCCGTATTTTTTTTATCGTTCGATCTTTCATTATTTTGTTATTTAACTTTACCTGATAGATTACTTTTATTTTCTGGTCATTTGTAAGATTTTCTTTTGTTTCAATTCACTGAAACTGTTATCTGATTACAACAATCCTGCATTTCGAAGTGATATCTCCTTCATCTGAAAAAAACATGAACACTTTCCTTATGATCTTTGCATATTTATGATCGATCTTATCTTCGATCACAATATTCTTTGCAACTGCATCTTTCACAATCTGTGATACGAAAATCTGATATTCACAAATACCGCCAGCTTTATATACTGTCTTATCGCTTCTCTTTGATCATCAAAAAGCTGTGGATATTCTCCTCCATCGTTACAAACAATATCATCTCTTACTTTATCTGCATCCTCACTGTACGCAAATGCTGTATTTTTTAATATCTCCATCGATCATTGAAAGAAATGCTGTATCATAAATTACAAGAAGCTCATCCCTTATCACTTAAATCTCTTCCTGTGGTGATCTTAAACTTTCTACTGGTATCATCTCTGCTGATCTCACACTGATTTGTGATATCTTCCCCATTATATTTTACACGGATCATACCAATATCCATTCCTTTCTTCTCAAATGAATCTTCTATGATAACTTTATGTGCTGTCATCCCTTCATTTTTCTGTGTCACACGAATCTTATATGATCCAGTCTGACCTTCTTTATATATCTTATGATCTGATGTTTTCTCGATTTTTTAACATTGAGGTTTTACAACAACTGTATTTTCATCCTGCGCTGGCTCTGTGTTATCACTTTGTACGATCGCTGTATTTTTTATAGCACCATCAATTCTTTTTTCAAATAATACTTTATATATGATATCAATAGAATCACTTTCTCCAAGATCTTTTCCTGTTTCTACAACAAAATTTCCATCTCTTGCTTCTATTTTACATTCCTCTGTAATATCTTGTTTGTTTATATATGACTTGAATATCAGAAATCTTCATTCCTTCTTTTTCAAATTCATCTGTAACTATTATATTTTTTTTGCTTTTACGCCTTCCTTCCCTGTGTAATATGAAGTTTATAACTTCCTGTTTCTCCCACACTGTAAATCTTTTTTTTATCGGACTGTTTAAGAATCTGAAGTTTAGGTGCCTTGATCTTGATCATCTCTTCTGCCACACCACCTCCTGAAGGAATATCTGCATCTTCACGGATCAGTTCTTTGTTACTGTTTCTTGTTGCTGGAACTTTCATTACATTTTTTATGTCTTTTCCCTCTAGTCCATCCTGCTCGATCACTGCCTGATAGCTGATCTCAATCTTGTCCGTCATCCACAGATCATTGTAATTTGTATCTTTTTTCCACATTCAGAAGCGAATACCGGTATTACTCCGTTCTTTAATGCGATCGGAGTCTGTATCGTATAACTTCTTTCGTTATCATCAAATTCAGCCTGACATTTTGATGTTATATTTTACCATCTGCCATCACTGATAATGTTCCAGGTATAATACGGATCCCTTCTGCTTTGATTTCATCCTCGATTCTTATATCTCTCATAAATGTTCCAGGATTTGGATTCGTTATCACTGCCTTATATGCCACATGATCACCTTTTTATAAATCTGTGCCGGAGCTGATTTTATAACATCATTTTTAGGAGAATTGATATATATCTGTGCCTGATCTTTTTGTCTCCGGAATTCCCGCTGCCCATGCAGATGCTTCATTATCGATCAACTGGCCATTTGCTGCCACTGATGTTTTCATTGTGTATACAATCTGGATTTCATTTTCATACGGAAGAACATAATCACCTTTTGACTTTAAGATCCAGCTGTTTCCTTTCTTTCTGCATTGTGTAGCACTCTTCTGAATTCCTGATACTTTTATATCCTTTAGCGAAACTCTGGAATTATCTGCAAATGATCTATCCTGAATCGTAAAGTATGCTGTTCCTGCTTTTGGATTTTTATTTTCACAGTAACCTTATAGGTAACCTCATCTTTTGCCTGATATTCATACTGCTTTGTCTCTTTTTGTAAAGCAAAAGGCCCGGATTACTCTCATCTTTTTTTGGGCAGTTCTATGTCAACCCTGACTTCATTCGTCATTGTGTTTTTACCATCAATGATCGTCTTTGCCTTTATTATTTTGTGTAAGAACTGTTTTATTTTCATTATAATGTCCATGCTTTTCCCAAAGATTCCTTAACTCCATAAAAAGCTGCTCTTTCGTTGCATCTTTCATAATGTTCATCTTGATCTTGATCTTTAATACATATATACCGCGCTTATAAAATTCAGGATCATTCGGATCTTTTAATCTGGCTTTTACAAGATTTCCGTTTTGTGAGATATCAAATTCTACTGACATCTTTTATTGTCTCCATATACTTTGATATCAAGAATCTTCTGACATTCTTCTACATTGTCCTCGAATGCAAATCCGCTGAAATAATGGGCTTTCGGAATATCTCCGGCAATTGCCTGGCTTACTTCATAAGTCCATGTCTTTACAAGATCTGGACAATTGTAATGCTCTGTTGATTTCCCATTCGACGTTATGATCTCTTTTTTTTGGAGCTGGTGGATCAAATTTTACCATGTTCTGTCCATATCCAACATATTGTTCCTGATTTGTTGGTCCATCATCCATAATTCTTCCAAACGTATATTCAAACGTATCTGAAGCAAATGTAAATCCCGCACATGTAAAGTCTTCACTGTCATAATTTTCAGAAAAATCAGCATAATAAATACTCTTTATTTCCATCTTTGTTATAACTTAATTTTGTGTTTTTAGAAACATATTCTCCATGGATGTCATCTGCTTTTACCCCGATAATATACTGGTGTGTATCAATATCCTGTAATGTCATATTACTTTTGATCGTTACAGGAATATTCGTTCCAGCTTTAAAAAACTGACTTTTTCATTGTCATCTCTTCAATTCCGATATAAGAGCAGCCACTAAGATCACCTCCTACTGCCACATATCCTTCCATGTTCTTATATTTTTTCGATTCCCGTGATCGTCATAACCAGATCAAATGTTCTATCTACCATGGCTTCCATCCCTTGTCACACTGATAAATCTCCATATTCGTTTTCTTGATCTGTATATTTCCAGCTGTGTTTTCTGAAGTATCAAACCATAGATATTGTTTTAAAAATCCAGGCATAGAAATGTCCGGGGAGTTTCTTGGTATCTTTTCCTTGGTAATGATCGTCTTCGTCGATCCGTTGGATGCATCTTAAATCCATAGGATGCATCCACACTTAATGCTTTCTGATCATCAAATGATGAAAAAATATGTTTGTCATCTCCCCAACTGCTTGTAATTGGCTTTGCTTTGCTACAATTAAGCTGAGCCAGTACGGATTTTTCCTTTAATTTTTTGCTGTCAGTGCTGCTGATAATGAAAATACTACAACACCCAATGCCATAAGAGTTCTTCTTGCTTTCTTCATGAATACTGCCCTCCTTATTATTGCCTTTTCTTTCCCTCATTCTCCAGCAGACAGAATTGTCTCATAGCATCTCAGCTCCCCTCATTCTTATGACAGGCTGCACTCACCTCCATGACCATGCAGAAGTCTCATTATCATATCCTTGTTCGCTCCCTGTGCTCAGAACCTCCTATTGTTCATGGCATAAAATTCATTGCCTCAGATCATGGCGGAATGTCCTCCCGAAAAAATGGTCTTATTCAGTTGTCAAAACTTCCCTTGGATTCATCATTTTCGATCGTCTTGTCGTGAATGGATTTGTCTGATTTGATTGATCAATCATCATTTTGATTTGTTTTTAGAATTTTCTGATATTGTATTCTCTTCCATTTATTCCCTATCTTGGTTCATCATAACATTTTCACATAAAAAAAAAGCAACCCATATTTTTCCATGGGTTTTTTTTACTTTTTTTATTCTATTATACAAGAATGTATTCCTTAGATTCCAAGAATCTTCTTCACTTCGTCTTCCATTGCTGCTGTCTCACATACCGTATCATGAAGAACTGGTGCAGTTCTGATCTCTTCGATCGCTTTTGGAATTTCTGTCTTTGATACTTTGTTAAGTTCATCAACTAATTCAAAATCATCTTCTGCATCATATGCTGGATCAATCGCATCCATAACACTTCTTGTAAATTTGTATGGACTTGCTGTTGAAGCGATCACTGTTGGAGTTTTGTCATCTCCTGTCGCTGCTTTATATTTGTCATATGCAACTGCTGCGACTGCTGTATGTGTATCCATCACATATCCTTCTTTGTCATAGACTTCTTTAATCTTCACTGCTGTTTCTTCTTCACTTCCGAAAGCTCCAAAGAACTCAGATAATTCTGCTTTCATGGCATCTGTGATCACATATTCACCGTCTTTTGTCAATGCTGCCATAAATTTGGCACACTGTTTTGCATCATTTCCTGCGATTCTATAGATCATACGCTCTAAGTTACTTGAGATCAGAATATCCATAGATGGAGATGTTGTAACATAGAATTCTCTGTTGCGATCGTATTTTCCTGTCTCAAAGAAATCAAATAATACTTTATTCTTATTAGATGCACAGACAAATTTGCCGATTGGAATACCCATCTGTTTTGCATAATAAGAAGCTAAAATATTACCAAAGTTTCCTGTTGGAACGACTACATTCATAGGTTCTCCGGCCTTTAATGCACCCTGTTTTAATAAATCAGCATAAGCTTTTACATAATATACAACCTGTGGCACTAAACGTCCGATGTTGATAGAGTTTGCAGATGAGAACTGGAATCCGTTGTCATTCATCACTTTCGCTAACTCTTTGTTAGAGAACATCTTCTTAACACCTGTCTGAGCATCATCAAAGTTTCCTTTGATTCCGATCACGTATGTATTGTCACCCTTCTGTGTTACCATCTGTTTTTCCTGAATTGGGCTGACTCCAGACTTTGGATAGAATACGATGATCTTTGTTCCCGGTACATCTGCAAATCCTGCTAAAGCCGCTTTTCCTGTGTCTCCGGATGTTGCTGTTAAGATCACGATCTCATTCTTTACATTATTCTTTCTTGCTGATGTTACAAGTAAATGTGGCAAAATAGATAATGCCATATCTTTAAATGCAATGGTTGCTCCATGGAATAATTCCAGATAATATGCTCCATCTACTTTCTTTGTCACTGCGATCTCTTCTGTATCGAATTTACTGTCATATGCATTATTAATGCATGTCTTTAATTCTTCTTCTGTAAAATCTGTAAGGAATTCTTTCATGACTGCATAAGCAATTTCCTGATAGGACATCTTTGTCAGATCTTCCAACGATACATTTAATTTTGGAATGCTGTCTGGTACAAATAATCCTCCATCGCTTGTTAATCCTTTTAAAATAGCTTCAGAGGCGGTTGCTGTTTCTTCACTATTTCTTGTACTGTGGTATACTAAATTCATATTTCCCTACCTTTTCTTCTATTAAATATACGTGTTTCTGTTGGTTTTTGATTATATCATATGTTGTTCCTATCTACAACTGATTTTCATGAACTATATCTTATACAATTACAAATGTCAGCATGAGACGGACACCACTGATCAATGCTTTTTCATCAAAATCAAACTTTCCATGATGGTTTGCAGGGTGGTCGCCACCACCGATAAATGCAAAACATCCATCCATTTCTTCCAGATAATTTGCAAAATCTTCTCCTAACATCATTGCTTCAACATGGGTAAACTCTGACGGATCAAAGACTTCCCCTGCTTTCTCCATGACATCTTCTACAACACCCGGATCATTGATCAGTGCCCCATGGCTTGATTGTTGAAAATCAACCGAAACATCTACTCCATACATCTGTTCATGGGCTTTCGCGATCTCTTTGACTCTGTGCTCGATCATCTCCTGAGCTTGTCTGGAAAATGTTCTTGCAGTCCCTTCGATCTTTGCTTCCCCTGCGATCACATTTCTCGCTGTCCCGGCTTCGACCTTTCCGATCGTTAAAACTGCTGGATCTAATGGATTTAAATTCCTGCTGATGATGCTCTGAAAATTCATTACCATCGATGATACTGCCACCGCGGTATCAATTCCTTCATGTGGCTTTCCTGCATGACCAGACTTTCCATATAAATGAACTGCCAGCCAGTTTGTCGCCGCCATTCTTGGTCCTGCCTCCAGAGAAATCTTGCCAGACGGTATACCGTTAAAAATATGGATTCCATAAATGCGTTTCACACTGTCCAAAAACTCCTGTCTTCAACATGAATCTGGCTCCTTCTGCGGTTTCTTCCGCAGGCTGAAATACAAGATATACTCTGCGGTCAAGTTCTGATTCATGTTTCTTCAATATCTTTGCTGTTGCAAGTAAGATTGCTGTGTGTCCATCATGTCCACATGCATGCATACATCCGTGATTCAAAGATGCAAAAATCAAGTCCTGTCTCTTCCTGTACTTCTTCAATGCGTCCATGTCTGCCCTTAATGCGATCGTTTCTTTCTTGCCATTGCCAACAACTGCAATGATTCCTGATGGATCAAAAAAATCTTATAAGAAATCTCCCATTCTTCCAGATGTTCTCTGATATATTCCATCGTCATCGTTTCATGAAATGCTATCTCAGGACAACGGTGCAGTGCTCTTCGAAATTCGACCACTTCTTCCTGTATCGCATATGCTTCTTCATTTATATCCATATTGATTCCTTTCTTTGTTTCCTTACCTTCCTGTGATCTTCATGATCAAAGCTACGATCACACCGATAATGATCACGGGTCCTAACACAACCATCATTGCACTAAATACATGAAATAGTAAATAAATGATAAAAAATAAATATGATCACTGACAGTAGACATCCAAGTTTGAACTTTGTAGAATTCATCGTAAAAATATGTGTGTTACCACCAAACATATCTTCTGGTGTTCCTTCATCCTGTTCCTCTTCGTAATACTCTGTCTGTACATAGTCATCATCCTCACCTTTGGCATCAATGATCGATCTGGCGATCAGTCTCGGACTTCCTAATTCATTCAATACATCCTGTTCGTTCTTTTCCATTTCGGATCTGCTCATTGATATAATCCTCATAGTAATTCATGTTCTCCTGAATCACTGCCTGTGATACCATTCCCTCTAGGAAGATCTTAACTCCTCCATAAATTGTCTTTTGTCATATATCATTCTCCATCTTTATTGTAGAAAATCTCTGATTCCTTTAATACATGGCAGACACCATCTTCAATCTGGATTGTTGTCACACCACAGTTTTCCTGTCTTGGTGCATGCCAGTATTCCTTAATCTCTCTCTGATAAATATATGTAAGTAAGCTGTGGATCCATGCTCCGTGAGAAAATACTGCTATATGTTGATATTTTTTCTCATTTGGCAAGATCATATCATTGAAAAAATCAGATGATCTTGCGATCACCTCTTCGTGTGTCTCACATCCTTCAATTTTTTTTAAATTCTTCTGGCGCATCAAAGAATTTGAGAAATGGATCCTGTCTTTCTCTCAATTCCTTTAACGTTGCACCCTCAAACGATCCAAAACACGCTTCTTGAACCCGTTTATCTTCATATAGCGGAATATTCCTGCCTCCAAGAATGATCTCTGCTGTTTCCTTCGCACGTTTCAACGGACTGGTATATGCGATATCAAATGGAATATGTCTAAGACCTTCTCGCGTAATAAATGCCAATTCTCTTCCATATTCATTCAATTCGATGTCTGAACTTCCCTGAATCTTAAATTCCTTTGTTCCAATCTGTTTCTCCATGTCTGATCAAATATAATTTCAAACCAAGCACCTCCAATTTACCAATAGCATACCTTATTTTTTAAATCGAGTCCAGTCTTTCTTCTTCTTTGTGCAATTTTTGTAAAAATGTGAAAAAACTATGGAATTTTTAACGAACTTTGCTATACTAAAGATATACATATAAACTAAAATTTTAGGAGAGAAAATTATGAACATTCATGTTGGAGACGAAATCGAATTAACAGAAGAAGTAGTTCCAGAAAACACTGCTGAGAAATGGGGAAGCGGAAGCCTTCCTGTTTATGCCACACCTGCCATGATCTCTTTGATCGAGCAGTCTGCAGTTAATCTACTAGCTGGAAAACTTGAGGAAGGACAGACTACTGTTGGAACAAATTTAAACATTGCGCATGTTTCCGCAACACCAGTTGGTGGAACGATCAAATGTCATTGTTCCTTAACAGAGATCGACCGCAAACGTCTGGTATTCCATGTAGAAGTAACTGATAACAAAGGGCGTGTTGGAATCGGTACTCACGAAAGATTCATCGTTGCCAGTGAACCTTTTATGGAAAAAGCAGCTAAAAAAATTAGAAGATTAATTTTTTTAACTCTGTGTACGCAAAAATGGTGCCGGAATTCTTATTCCGACACCTTTTTTTCTTATCTTCTTATCTGTTTGTTCCCTTTAAGATTGGGGAAATCTTCTTGTAGATAAAGAATGTGATCACAACACTGCACATTCCTTTGATAAATGTAAATGGCATATTAAACCAGATCAATGCATCCCATAATGTCTTTACATTCTTGTTGATCGCCTGATATGCTCCAAGAATTGCCTGCATTGGCATGAAGTTTGTGTATACTGGATATACAACAAAGTAGTTTGAAAATACACTGACTACTGACATCAGGACTGCTCCTGCTAATGCTCCGATCATTGCACTCTTCTGTGTTTTTCTTTCTCTTATAAATAAGTCCTGCTGGTAATACAAAGCATACACCTAAGATAAAGTTAGATAGTTCTCCGACTCCACCTGTCTGTGTATGAAGAAGGTTGATCGCATTCTTGATAAAACATACTGCAATTCCAGATACCGGTCCCATCGCATATGCTGCCAGTAATGCTGGAAGTTCGGAAAAGTCAAACTTGATAAATGGTGGTATCAACATTGAATTGGAAATTCCAAAACATCAGCACAGTTGCTAATGCTCCTAACATACCTGTCACTGCGATCGTTCTGATATTGAACTTCGTTCTTTTCATTGTCATTGTGTCTCCTGCCATGATAATTCTCCCTTTCTGATTTAAAATCTTAGCTTTATAGGTTCTCCCTATAAATTAAAAAATCCTGTCCATTTATCTACATAAACGACAGGGGCTTCTGACTTGATCACATATCTTCTATCTTCGTAATATCTTAAGATATGCCATCCAACTACTTCTTTCATCCAGACTATACTGTTGGTTCAGGATTCTAACCTGATCGGCCTTACGCTCGTGGACTTATCTCTCTTAGAGTATCACCACCAGTCGAGAATTGATATCTTCGTATCTCACTCTGCCCTGAAGTTGGAGAATCAATCTTCTCTACTTCAATATTCAATTACCAGAAAATGAAAGTGTTTCCTGTTTATAAATTTTATTATAATAACTCCTGTCTGTTTTGTAAAGTATCATTTCATATTTCCTTATCTTTACACAAAGAATATTATTTGTTAAAATATACACAAGCAAAATTGCTTTTATTGTATGAATTGTTAAGGAGAAAAAACAACTATGGGAATGCACAAAATCGCTAAAATGCCTTCTCCAGAGGAACTAAAAGAAGAGATGCCTCTGAGTGAAGAAGCAAAACAAATCAAAGCTGCAAGAGACAAAGAAATCCGTGATGTATTCACAGGCGCATCTGATAAATTCTTAGTTATCATCGGGCCATGTTCTGCAGATAATGAAACTGCTGTTATGGATTATCTCGGACGTTTGGCAAGAGTTCAGAAAGATCTTGCTGATAAGTTACTGATCATCCCTCGTATTTATACAAATAAGCCCCGTACCACAGGTGACGGTTACAAAGGAATGCTTCATCAGCCAGACCCTGAGAAAGCACCAGATATGGCTAGTGGACTTCGTTCTGTCCGCAAACTTCATATGGAAGCATTAGAAGAATTCCATATGCCTGCTGCAGACGAAATGCTTTTATCCAGGAAACTGGCCATATATGGAAGATCTTTTATCTTATGTTGCCGTTGGAGCTCGTTCTGTAGAGAACCAGCAGCATCGTTTAACAGTTAGTGGATTTGATATTCCTGCCGGAATGAAGAACCCAACTGGTGGTGACTTAACTGTTATGATGAACTCTATCACAGCTGGACAGCACCAGCATGATTTCATTGCAAATGGATATGAAGTCAAGACAGATGGTAACCCTCTGACACATGCCATCTTACGTGGATCTGTCAACCGTCATGGAAACAATATTCCAAATTATCATTATGAAGATCTGACTCGTGTTGCTTATATGTACGAAAAATTCCAGTTAAAGAACCCTGCTGTTATCGTAGATGCAAACCACTCTAACTCTGGGAAACAATGGGATCAGCAGCCTCGTATCGTACAGGAAGTTCTTCACAGCAGAAGTTTCTTACCTGAGATCAAATCTCTTGTTAAAGGGTATCATGATCGAAAGTTATATCGAAGATGGCAACCAGTCCATCGGTAACGGTGTATATGGACAGTCTATCACAGATCCTTGTCTTGGATGGGACAAATCTGCTGCTCTGCTTTACCGCATGGCAGATTATATATAGAAACGTATAAGATCCTAGATATATCACTTCCAAAGCTTCAGAATTCCTGACATGATCGACGGATTGATGAAACTTTCCAGGATGCATCCCAGTATTATAAATGTTATTTCAAACCAAATACTGAAACGAAATAAGAAGGAATGTCTCTGTTCATAGAGCATTTCTTCTTTTTTTTTCATAAAAGTTTCGCTTTGATCAGCAGCAGCAAGGTGATCACATAACAGATAAAATGTGGAAATAAACTCATAAATACAAGAACCAGTCCTTTGATGCCCATTTGCACGATCTGCAAAGATAACATGGATCCAAAGAAAAATGCCATACAAAATGCAAAACTGTATAAAAAAAAATCCAAGGTTGCAAAAAGATATGCCCCCAGATAAATAAATGCATATTGTTTTCCCTTTTAAACAAAATATAAAAAAAACAGACTGATACTTGCTTTATATAAATCCGTATTATTTAAAACCAGTGATCTTACGGTACCTCCATATGCAAGATAATCCTGGTATACAAAATTTGTAAATACACTCCCAAAGATTAACCTAATAATGATCCATAATCCTGAAAAGAATTTCTCTTTTTCCACAATTTTTTCCTCCTGTCATATCTTATGCAGTGTCTGTCTTTTATATTCTGTTTTCCTGATCTTGTCTTTTTATTTCTCCATGTTCAGATATCCAAGAACTCCTGAAATTGTTTTTTGCATCAATGATCTTTCCAGAAAAAGATCATATCTTTGATCTCATCGATTGTATATTCTTCTACATCGATAAATTCATCCTCATCCAAATGCTGTTTAGACAGCTTTAGATCAGTTGCAACATAAATCGGAATCTTTTCATCACAGAAACCGATGGCTGTGATCACGGTCATTAGGTGGGTCATTTTTCCAGCAATAAAACCTGTTTCTTCTTCAATCTCTCTTGTGACACACTCCAGAGGTGTTTCCCCGGGTTCAATTCCACCTGCCGGGATTTCCAGTGTTTCCTGATCAAGGGCATTACGGTATTGTCTTACAAGTAAGATCGTTCCTTTATCTGTAACAGGAACAACAGCTGCTGCCCCTTTATGTTTGACCAGATCCCATGTGACAACTTTGTCGCTTGGAAGTTTTACAATATCCTCATAAAAATCCAACAACTTTTCCCTGATGTATCAGATGTTGTTCTAGTTTCTCGTATCCTTTCATAAAAAATCTCCTTTATTTATACTTTTGACACTCACGTTATAAATTGGAAAAAGCGATAGATTTCTCTATCGCTTCTTGTTATTTCGCATAGTCAACAACTCGTGACTCTCTGATCACATTAACCTTGATCTGTCCTGGATAATCCAAATTCTCTTCGATCTGATTTGAAATATCTCTCGCCAGTAAGATCATATCATCGTCACTGATTTGTTCAGGAACTACCATAACTCGAATTTCTCGACCTGCCTGAATTGCAAAAGTTTTATCAACACCCTGGAAGGAGTCTGCAATCTCTTCCAGCTGTTTTAATCTTGTTGTATAACTTTCCAGTGTCTCGCTTCTTGCACCTGGACGTGCTGCTGAGATTGCATCAGCTGCCTGTACCAGACATGCGATCAATGATTCTGGCTCTTCATCCCCATGATGAGATGCCACTGCATTGATGACAATTGATTCTCCTTATACTTCTTACACAGATTCACACCAAGTTCTACGTGAGAACCTTCTACTTCGTGGTCGATGGATTTACCAATGTCATGAAGCAGACCTGCTCTCTTGGCCATTCTCACATCGACACCGATCTCTGCTGCTAAAAGTCCGGATAACTGAGCAACTTCCATGGAATGCTTTTAACGCATTCTGTCCATAGCTTGTACGGAACTTCATTCTTCCAAGAAGTCTGACAAGTTCTGGATGGATTCCATGAACCCCAAGTTCTAATGTTGCTGCTTCCCCTTCTTCGCGCATCATAGTTTCGACTTCTTTTGTAGCTTTCTCAACCATCTCCTCGATGCGTGCCGGATGGATTCTTCCATCCACGATCAATTTCTAAAAAGCGATTCTTGCGATCTCACGTCGAACCGGATTAAAGCTTGACAGTACAACAGCTTCCGGTGTATCATCGATAATCAATTCAACCCCAGTAGCGTTCTCAATGGAACGGATATTACGTCCTTCACGACCGATGATCCTTCCTTTCATCTCATCGTTTGGAAGCTGTACCAGCGAAATCGTTGTCTCTGCCACATGATCAACTGCACACTTCTGAATTGCAGTTACCACATATTCTTTGGCTTTCTTTCTGGCATCTTCTTTCGCTCTTGTCTCCATCTCTTTGACATACATTGCTGTCTCGTGTTTCACATCTTCTTTTACTGCTGATAATAATTGCTCTTTTTGCCTGATCAGAGGTCAATCCGGAAATTCTTTCCAGTTCCTGTAGATGTTTTGCCTGCAGTTCCTGCAACTGAGCTTTCTCTGTTTCAATGTTCTTCTCTTTCGATGCTAATGACTGTTCTTTGCGCTCTAGCATGGTAGCTTTCTTCTCTACAGTCTCTTCTTTAGAGAGAACTCTCTGCTCATACTTCTGCAGTTCTGCCCTGCGTTCTTTTGTCTCTTTTTTCGAAGTCATGTCTCGCTTTTATAGTTTCTTCTTTTTTACTTCCAAAGAAGCTTCACGTTTCTTCGCATCTGCTGCTTTGATTGCTTCATCTATAATCTCTCTTGCTTTATCTTCTGCATTCCCGATCGTAATTTCCATTGCCTTCTTGCTTCTTGTATTCGCTACATAGGCAGATACCGGAACTGCGATAACCAGAGTTGCGATAATGGCTATAATAATACCAACCACAGGTTTCCTCCTTATTCAATTTTTTGTGTATTCACACTCATTTAATTTTATATGTTTTTAACATAAAAGTCAAGGAAGGGATACCTCTTCTGTTCGAATTATCATTGCTGTTTTTCCTTGGATCGTAAGTCCCCCTCCAAAATCAACGGAATCTCCTGTGATCAGATCAATCCCGCATCCTGCCTGAGCATCAAAATGTGCTGTAAATTCGCCATCACCACAGTTCATTGCAAAATGATGCGGTCTTCATTTGTTCTTCTCTGGAATACAAGAACATCTGGTGCGATCGCTAATTGTAAATAATCACCGTATTTTAAAGCTGGTGATCCAGCTCTTACTTTTGCCAATTGTGCGATATAGTTTGTTAATTCATTTTCTACTAAATCTTTTTTATGGATTCTTGGACGCAGGCTGTCATCACTTCCCTGTTCTTTCTTTCCTTCCATTCCCCATTCACTTCCATAGTAAACACCCGAACTCCTGGCATCGCAAATTCCATTGCATAGATCAATGGTAAATGCTCTTTATCCTCTAACTGACTTGCGATTCTCTCCACATCATGGTTATCTACAAAATTATATAATGGAAGTCCTTTGTACAACGTCCATTCTTCTGGTCCAAACTGACGGTTTAGGGAATATCCGATCTCATGCATATTGTGTGTGTTGAAAACTTGAATACAAACCTTTATAACATTCATAATTTGTCACAGAATCCAACAGCTCTGGATTCACAAGCTGTGTGTAATCACCATGAAGCATTTCTCCGATCATCAAAAATTCTGGTTTCTTGCTGTGAACAAAGTCAACCAACACTTTCATGAAATTGCGGTTTAACATATAAGCAACATCCAGTCTTAATCCATCAATCCCTAATTTATCGATCCATATTCCGACAGATTCTAATAAATAATTTCTAACCTGTTCGTTGTCAAGATTTAATTTGACCAGTTCAAAATGTCCTTCCCATCCTTCGTACCAGAATCCATCATCATAGCAGCTATTCCCATCAAAATTAATATAGAACCAATCTTTATATGGAGAATCCCATTTCTTTTCTCACATCTTCAAATGCAAAGAACTCTCTTCCGACATGATTAAATACCCCGTCTAAGATCACCTGGATTCCTTCTTCATGCATGGCATCACACATCTTTTTAAAGTCTTCATTGGTTCCAAGTCTCTCATCGATCTTCTGATAATCTTTTGTATCATATCCATGATCACTGGATGAAAATACAGGTGAAAAATATACTGCATTCATTCCTAATTTTTTAATATGTGGAATCCAGTCTATCATCTCGAGAATTCCATGAGATGGCTGCCCATCTGTTAATGCTCTTAGTGGAAACACTTGATAAATCATTAATTCGTTCATTTTCATAGTCTCTTTTTCCTTTCTGTCACTCTGTGCTTTTTAACGATTCAACCATATCGATCTTCTTCAATTGGAAATACACGAAGGCATTTACAAGAATCGAAAAAGCGATTGTTAGTAAAATACTGTAAATATAGCTTTGCACATAAATCTGCCTTCCAAACATGATCAAGTCAACTTCTGTTGTGAAGATTACGTATTTGTGTAAAATAATTCCTAAAATAATTCCTGCGATCGTTCCAAGGATCGTTAAAATATTCTCTCGATACACATACGCTCCGACTTCACCGTCATAGAATCCAAGAACTTTGATCGTTGCAAGTTCCATTCTACGCTCGGAAATGTTAATGTTATTTAAGTTATATAATACCACAAATGCAAGAAGTCCTGCAGATACGATCAGAACAACCACCACAATATTTAAGTTATTGACCATATCTGACATTGTCTTCTCATCGTCGGCACAAAAATGCAGTGTTGAGGCTTCATCTCTTGCAAGAATCTGTTTTCCATTTTCCTGCATCTTTTTCTTAGATATATTCTTTTCAATACAATATATACCTGTCGTTTGTGCTTTTTTTTGATACAGTTTCTCATAAAGTTTTGGTGTCATGTAGACTTTATGCTGCATGTAATTTTCTGTGATCTGACTTATTTTTGCTGTGATCTGTTTATCTCCAGACCGTTGGATCTTGATCGAATCTCCTTTTTCACACCAAGCAGGGACGCTGCCTTTTCTGTTAAGATGATCCCATCATCATCTAACTGATACTTTGTTTTACTCTTTCGATCCTGAAGGCTGATATAGCCATTCAGATCTTTTTTGACATTGGCTGGATCATCGTTGCATCCTGTTTTTTCCCATTAGCACGGATCGTCACTGCAGATTCGCTTACTTCTATCAAATCTGTCATATGTTCTTGTTTCTTTGCATACTGGATCAGATCTTCTTTCTTTGTCTCGCTGATCCCGTCTTTGTGTGTGATCGAAAATCATAAGTAATGATCTCCCCATACTGCTTTTCTGAGATTGCTGAAATCGAATCTTTGATTCCAAATCCTAAGAGTAATAATGCCATACATCCGCCGATTCCAAAGATCGTCATAAAGAATCTCTTCTTGTAGCGGAAGAGGTTTCGCATCGTTGCTTTCCAGATAAAACTTAATCGTTTCCAGATAAATGGAATCCGTTCTAACAAAATCCTTTTTTTCCTTCTTTTGGAGCAACTGGACGCATCAGCTGTGCAGGTTTTTCTCTTAATTCTTTGTAACATGCAGATAATACTGCTAAAACAACAACTCCAACCGCCAGTCCACCTGCCATCACAGAATATTCGATCTCTAATGGCGTATAGACATCTCCCCAGTCCTGTATACATCATCTTATAGGCATTGATAATGATCCACGGAAGAAGTTTTCACCGATCACTGCCCCCCTAGAATACTTCCACTAAGCGTTGCTGCGAGGGCATAGGTCACATATTTCATTGCAATATGAACTCCTCTGTATCCCAATGCTTTCATCATACCGATCTGTGTTCTCTGCTCTTCGACCATACGTGTCATCGCTGTTAAACTTACCAGTGCTGCAACTAAGAAAAAGATGACCGGTACCACTCGTCCTAACGCTGCAATTCTGTCTGCTTCCTGTCCGTATTCCACATAAGACTGCATCTTCTCACGGTTTTAAGACATACCATTTCCCTTTCTTGATATCCTTAACATCCTGTCTGGCATCTGCAATCTTCTGCTCGGCTTCCTTGAATTTCTTTTCTGCTTTCTTTCTTGATCTCTTTAATTTTTTCTCCCCGGATGAAAGTTTTGATTCTGCTTTTGCAATCTTTTTTTTCTCCGGAGGTGATCTGTTTTCTTGCTGATACTAATTTTTGCTTCATTTGTTTTGATCGTTTGCTTTGCTTTCTTTAGCTGGCTGCTTTTTGATCCAAAGGTTGTTTCAGCCTTTGCAATCTTTGTCTTTGCCCTGCTGATCTGTTTTTTCCCTACATTGATCTTGCTTCTTGCTGTCTTGATCTGTTCTTTTCCTGCGTTAATCTGTGCTAAGGAAGCTTTCGCTTCTTCCTGTGAGATCATTCCAGCCTGCATGGCACCCTGAATCTGCTGTTCTTTTGTCTGTAAGTTCTTCTCCTGTGTCTTTAGCTTTGCCTCCTGTGTTTTTTAATTCTTTGCTTTTTGACCGAATTGTTTGTTTCTGTGTCTTTAACTGCTTTCTGGCATTCTGAATCTGTCTGATCCCTGACTGATACTGAGCTTTTGCATTCTTGATCTGCTGCTCTCCATCAGAGATCTCTTTCTTGCTTTTCGCTAATTTTGCTTTGGAATCTTTGATCTTTTGTCTGGACTTCTTTAGCTTTTTCTCGGCCTGATCTAGTTTCTTATATGCTTTTTTGTTCTTTTTGAATTTCTTTTCTTTCTTGTCGATCTTCTCTTCGGCTTCTTTCTGAACAGATCTTAACCGTTTCTCATTTTCTATTTTGGAAATATCTTTGATCTCTTCTTCCAGCTGTTTTTACTTTGTTTTTTGTAAGCATCACTGTAAGCTTTCTCTTGCTTCGCTCCCTTCGCAGTCAGATAAACTTCTGTATAGATATCTGAGGAAAATTCTGATGGTTGCTACCACAATAAAGCCTGACAACGTTCCGTTCCAATGCCAGTGCTTCCTCTGGATCTTGAAAGATATTCTGATGAACTTCCGATTCCTGTGATCTTATAGGTTGTATCTTTCAGAGTATCCTTAAGATCATCTTCATTTCCAGAAGATAAATTTAAAACATCCCCAATTTTTTCAGATCATTTTGCTGGGCATACCATTCATCTACCAGACATTCTCCCTGATGCTTGTGGAAGTTTTCCATCTATAATCGTTATCTGATTTAATTTATCAGTCTTCCCCATAACTTTGATCGCATGTTCTTCGTCACTTCCCTGCTTCCTTTGCGATCACATCTACAGAATGTCCTCCTTCGACCGACTGCACATTTTTAACTTCCGAAGGGCTGTCAGATTCTCTTCTGAAATCCCAAGTGTTCCCATGACTTTGACATCCATCAGCCGACTTCCATCAAACTGGTGGTCTGCTGTGATATGCATATCTTTTTGTGTCACACGGATTCCTGAATAGAATGCAACACCCAGTACAACGATAAAAAAGATTGATAAAAATCTCGGAAGGGTTCCTGTGATCGTTCTGTATATATCTTTATGTAATGCCGTTTTTTCTTCATACGCATTTCCTACCATTCAATCGTCTCCACCGGCTGAGGGTGTTCGTTTATCGTAATATTGCTGATCTTTCCGTTCTTCATCTCGATCACACGGTCTGCCATCGGTGCGATCGCAAGGTTATGTGTGATCACAACCACTGTTTTTCCTTTCTTGTGACAGGTATCCTGCAATAATTTTAAAATAGATTTTCCTGTCTGATAATCCAGGGCACCAGTTGGCTCATCACAGAGCAAGATCTTTGGATTCTTTGCCAATGCACGTGCAATAGAAACTCTCTGCTGTTCCCCACCAGATAACTGCGCAGGGAAATTATTTAGACGGTGTCCAAGTCCCACATCTTTTAATACTTCTTCTGCTTTTCAGAGGATTCTTACTGATCTGAAGTGCCAATTCTACATTCTCTGTTGCAGTAAGATTTGGCACCAGATTGTAAAACTGAATACCTACGTTTGCGTTTTATTTATGCAACTTCGTAAGTCGTAGCATCTCTCAAATTAAGTGCAGCATTGAAATCTCTGTCTTCGATATAACCACAGTCACATCGGAAGATTCTGTCTGAAAGTTTTAAGTCTTTCCTGATAGCTCCGCAACAATGACAAGTTTTAGATGATGGATACCATCTGTCTACTACACGAAGTTCAATTCCGTTTTCCTTGCATTTCGCTTGAAGTTTTGTTCTAAATTCATAAAACTTCTGCGAAGCAACGGCCTTTGAAAGATGTTTGTTCTTCATCATTCCTGATACGTTTAAATCTTCAATCGTTATATAAGATGGTTTGGTTTTCACCATCTCTGCGATTGTTTTGTTGATATAGTCAGTACGGATATCGTCTATTTTATGATGAAGTTTCTGTACCTTGAGTTTTTGTTTCTGTATATTCGCTCTTTGAGTGGACTCTCCTTCCTTTAAATTTTCATACTTTCGAGAAAGACTTCTCTGTTCCCGAATAAGCTGTTTTTCAAGTTTCTTTAATTTTGCAGATTTGTTAATGTTCTTATAAGTTTTACCATTAGAAACAATGGCAAAATCCTTTAATCCAAGGTCAATGCCAATTCCTGCCTTTGAATGATTGGTTATTTTGTTATTTAAATTTCTATAAGAACTGAAACATAGTATCTGTCAGCTTTCACTGAAACCTTGCCGCTTTTAATCACATATCCGTCTTTAGTCGTAGGAATATATCCTTTTTCTTTGATACGAACCCAACCAAGTGACGGAATATTAATTCTGTGTCTTTCGCAACGACAATCCTTTGGATTATTCTTTACAAAATACATCTTTACATCAGATTTGCCTTTCTTTTTAAAATTCGGAAAAGCACTTTGATGTTTGAAAAATCTGGATAAATGCGACTACAACCATTTTTTACAATTGAGTGCTTTACAGATTTTGAACTGACTTCCTTAATCCATAACTTGTCTGGATTTTGTGGAAGATACTCATTGTTCAGCCAAACACTAAAACTTTTACCACTCATAAACTTTTCGCCTTTATCGTGAAGTTCTTTGTTATGAGCAAGATAGAAATTATAAATGAATCTACAAGTTCCTATCGTCTTATGAATCTTGACTTTCTGTTCCTCTGACGGATTTATTTCCGTCTTGAAGCTCTTTAGCAATTTCCACATCCCTTTCTATTTGGTTTTTATACTTACGAAGTCCATACAACCTACAAGAGAACACATGGAGTATTGAAACAATATCCTGCACGAGTTCTTCTTGTGGTGATAGTTCTTCATTGTTCACTACCACGATAGTCGTATTGAACTTCGTGCAGAATTTTTCAAACCAGTCGTAACCAAATCTGATAAATCTATCTTTGTGAGTTACGATTATAGTTTTGATTTTTTGTTCCATCACTTCATCTAATAATTCGTTCCACTTTTTACGATTGTAATTAAGACCGCTTCCATAATCTTCAATACACTGGTCTACAATAATACCTTTGGCATTACAAAACTGTCGTAAAAATGTAACCTGGTTTTGTAAATCATCTTTTTGATTTCTTGTAGACACCCTGGCATAAATAACTACCTGACGTTGGTCATCTTCGGTATTTATGCCTTTAAATTGAAGATACTGGTCATAAGTGTAATAACGTCTATCAGTTGGAGTCCGGTTTGCCTTTAGAGTTCCTTCTCTATCCCAACGCTGTAATGTTTTTACAGATACACCTAACAGATTCAGCAAAATCTTTTGGCTTGTAATTTGTGATATTTGATGTGGATGATCTTCACTGATCATTTCATCATCATTGCTGCATCCAGCACAGAAAAACAAAAGATCATACATAAGATCATGATCTTCCATATCTTTTTCATACCTTTTATCCCTCTCATTTATAATGCTGCAGTTGTTCTATGGCTCTACAACATGAAGCTCTCCTGTCACAGAATCCATCACATATCCAGATATCTTCACATCTTTTTTGGAATCAATGGATGTTTTCTCAACATTTCCACAGAATCTTTTACAGAACTTTCCACACAGTCAAATCCTTCCAGCCATGTATCAAAATCAATGCCACAATGACGGATCAGCTCAATCTTCTCCTCATCGACTCCTCGATCCATCATATGTTTTATCATCATATCACTATTAATATGCTGTACTCCACAGTCAGTGTGTCCAATGACCATGACTTCTTCAATCCCAAGTTCAAAGATTCCGACTAAAACACTTCGTACCACACTTCCGAAGGCATGACTTACTACCCCACCAGCATTCTTGATGATCTTCACATCTCCATTCCTGATCCCAAGGGCTGCCGGCAAAAGTTCTGTCAGTCTTGTATCCATACAAGTGATGATTGCGATTTTCTTGTCTGGATATTTGCTTGTCTTATATTGTTCATACTTCTTTTCTTCTACAAATTCTTTGTTATACTTTTAAGATTTCATCTATCATAACTTCTACTCCCTACCTCAATGTAATATCTGCCGTTTTTCCCTTGCAGGCTTTTAAATAATCTTCGGTCGTAAGTTCAATCTGATTCCATTTTTACCGCCGCTTACAATGATCTTCTCCTGTGCATTGGCGCTTTCATCGAGCACTGTTGGATAGTCTTTCTTCATCCCGATCGCTGTGCATCCACCACGGATATATCCCGTGATCTTGTTGATATCCTTGACATGGATCATCTCCACAGACTTCTCACCTGCTGCCTTCGCTGCTTTCTTAAGATCTAATTCCTGATCGATTGAATGACAAATACAAAAATACCCTCCACCTTTTCCTTCAGTCACGAGGGTTTTAAATACTCTTTCATATGGTTCATTTAACATATCTGCGATGGTAATTCCATCAATAAATTCTTTACATTCATAACGATGTACTTCAAATGGGATCTTTGCTCTCAAGCATCCGCATTGCATTTGTTTTTGGTTCTTTCTTTGCCATCTTATAATGTCCTCCTTACTGATCGTTTTATCTGGCAAAATTTACTTTTGACACTCTCATCATATTTCACCTTGCAAATACTCCATAGATCAAAAAAACATAACATGCAAAATCTCCGATTCTTTTCTTTGATATCCAAGTTCTTCTCTCCATTTTGCTTCTTTGCCATGCTCTTTTTGTATATGCTGCCAATTCATCTAAAGAATGGATCACGCTATCGTGCATCACTGTCCTGTCATCATTGCTTCTGTCTGTCTTCGGTGTGATCTTCCAATGTGCGCGGGGCTTCCATAATCGATCATACAATGAAGTGCATGATCCCATAACTTGTCATAGATCTCATCTTCTTCAAGATTCTCTTCTAACAGTTCTTCATAAACCTTCATTGCCTGCTCAAATTCAAGATCATCTGGCATTTTTAAATAATTCTCATATATAAAATCTTTCTGCATAGTGGTCTCCTTTTATCTCTTTGGCATACATTTTTACACTACTTGCACATTATATCATATTTTCTCATATAGTGAGAGTAAAAGATCTTCCGAGGATATTTTTATGCCAGAAATACAAACTAACAATCTTGTCGATCATGGACAGTTAAAAATACAGGTAACTTCAGGACAAAGAGCCGTCCCGATCCCTAACGCTACGATTGAGATTTCTTATACTGGTGATCCTGATTCTGTTCTTGAGACTGTATCTACTGATGAAAATGGGCAGACACCTGTCGTTGACCTCCCTGCTCCCTCCCGTGGAATACAGCATGTCTCCAGTGAAAATCAGCCTTATTCTGAATATAATCTAAAAATACATTCTGATGAATATAAACCTGTCACGATCTCAGGTGCACAGATTCTTTCTGGTGTGGAAGGCCTGCAGCCTGTTTCCATGATTCCTGAAGAAACCCACACTCCAACAGAAGAACACCCGATCGTGATCGGTCCGCATACCTTATGGGGTAATTACCCTCCCAAGATTGCGGAATCTGAGATCAAGCCAGTCAACGAAAGTGGTGAGATCGTTTTAAGCAGGGTTGTGATTCCTGAATATATTATTGTTCATGATGGTCCTGTCGGTGATAAAACTGCGCAGAATTATTATGTTCGCTATAAAGATTACATCAAAAATGTTGCTGCCTGTGAGATTTATTCCACTTGGCCAAGGGCAACGCTTGAAGCAAATATTCTTGCGATCATGTCATTTACTTTGAATCGTGTGTATACAGAATGGTATAGAAATAAAGGGCATGATTTTACGATCACATCTTCTACAGCTTATGATCATAAATTCATTCCTGGAAAGACAACTTATAATTCTATTAATACGATCGTTGATGAAATTTTTTGCAGATTATCTGTCTCGTCCGAATGTGAGACAGCCGATCCTTACGCAGTATTGTGATGGGAAGAAGGTGTCTTGTCCCGAATGGATGGCCTTACTGTAAGTGCGTATAAAGTTTTTATAAGAAAAATAGCCAGGAAATCCCCCTGACTATTTTCGCTTTTCAACAAACTCTTTCATCATCTTTGTTAACTGGCTTTGCCTGGCTGACGCCTTCTTCTTCACAAGCTCTCGCAAATTCTTCTACTACTTCTCTTTTTAATTTATAAGATTTTGACATCCAACCAGCTTTTTTTCATATTTTTTGTTGCTATTGTTTGTGGTGTTGGTTTTCCTACTGGCACGCTATCACTCCTTTTCTTTTTAAAAGATATATCATATTTATTACATTACTTACAATATTGGTAATCAATGCTATACCTGTAAACAAATCTAATCCATTTTTGACTGCCAAATAACACAAGCACATAAATGTTATCCAGGTTGATATTGTTATTACTTTAACCATAGACATTTTTTTCACAGATGATTTAAAATAGGCAGTGGGTAGTGGGATTTACCCACCACCTTGCGATTACTTAAAGAATGCTTCGTATATCATGCATATCGTAGTTACCACACTTTGAATGATGCTGAATACGAGAACCGCTTCTTTAAGTTTTTTTTTTTTTTTTTTTGCTCATCTGCTTCTCACCTCCTTATGTATATATAATAACATATGGTGCACCATATGTCAATGTTTTTCCTAAATTTTCATTATTTTTTTATAAAAAAAAAGACCAGGGATTTCTCCCCGGTTTCATTATTTTTTTCTGTTTGCGTACAATGCTTTGCATGTCTTCTTGCCACAGTAAGATCCTGCTGTGCTCCATCCTAATCGTTTCCAATATCTCTTAAGCTGTGCAGTTGTCATTTTTCCCCAAATACCATCTACTTCGATATTTGTTCCTGGTGTTAATTCGTTCAATTTTTTCTGCATCCATTTGATCGCACCTTTATCGGACGTCTTCTTTACTGTTGTATATTTCTCTGGATCATACGCTGGTCTTGCAAATCCGCGGATTACACTCTTGCTTCTTGTTCTTCTCATTACTGCACCGCCGTTATCATCGCTACTCTTAGATGTATTTCCTTCAATTGTCGTATATGTTCCATCCTTGTTTGCTTTTTTCCACAATTCCAATATGACTCGCTCTTCCTTTTCCAAAATCCATCAAGCAAAGATCGCCTGCCTGTCCAGTTGAGTGCCAGCGATCATGTTTTTGTAATAATTCTCTACATCCGGACAATATGCTGTTTTTTTGCCCCGAAGAACAGATCGGATGCATTACACATCCTAAAGATATCCCATACAAATGCGCAGCACCAAGGATAAGAACTCCCTTTTACACTGTGCCCATAGTAATCTGTGTTAAATTTTACATTATTGCTGTTTGCTGGTTTTTCTTTTGTTCCAATGTAGCTTTTTGCTTTTTAAGAATTGTGCTTGCTTTTTTGCCATTTATTCTTCCTCCTCATCATTTTCCAGAATATCCGTCTGGTGCTCTACCTGTGATCTAATATTTTTCACTAATGGTTTTAAAAATCCTGGAATTGGAACACCGATATCTTGGATGTTCTCCAAAATTGATATCACCTCATTACATGTAATCCAGATCGCCACAATGCTTGCAATCAAAAACTGAACCTTTATGTCAATTCCTATTTGTGCAGTTGAATACTTAATCATTTCATCGACGATCGCACCAACTACGACAAGCAACCACATTGCAATTTTTTTAAATATTCCACGAATAGATCTATAAGAATTTATATCCTGGTTTCTAAATTTGCTTTATGATCAATCCAGTTCCATAATCAACCAGATTGCTTGATACCATTAGTCCGCATGGAATTGCTAATATTCCTAACAAAGACGATAAGAATGCCAATATTCCCGTTATGATTGCTTTAACATAATTTGCCTGTTCCATATTTTTCTTCATGACCTCACTTTCCTTTCCTTAAAGAAAATTTAATTTTTGCATAAAAATAAGACCATTCCTGGTCTTTCTCTAATTCTTATCATGTTGTTCCTCTGTCTTTCAACTGTTTATGTGTATAAGTCGCTAACTGTTTGTGTGTATAATTTTTGTTTAAGTAATTATGCGTAACAATCGTTACAGAAATCTTTACTTTTCCATTTACAACAACAGGATTTGGAGACAATTCAACTTTTTCAATTTTTATCATTAAATTACCTCCATCTTCTCCTGTTTTTTATAATTTCATCTGCAATTTTTAATTCTATTTCTAAGGTGTACATCCTGCTTTTTTTTGCACTGGTTGTATTTTTTACATCAACATAATAACCATTTTTCTCTTCGTCTTTTTTTCGATTGTACAAACGCCTGCTGCCTCTTGCTTGCCATTATGCAACAACGAAAATTTTGCATCCTTTATCACAAAATAATCATATTGACCTATTGAATGAACAAAATACTTTACATGTCTGTCCTCTCCTAATATGAAAGTTATCATCTTTGTACCTCCTTACATTTTGGGTACATCCTATTGAAGCATATTTTCCTTTCAACTTTTTCAAACAAGTATCCGGAAAGTGGCAACTGATGCACGCAAATGTTTTCACCTTTTACAGTATATAATAATCTTGTTATAAAGCTTTGGTTCCCTGCTTCGTCCTCTGCTATTACTTCGATCACATATTCTCCATCTATATCAAGTGGGACTGGTACATTCCACCAGTCCCTTTGCTATGATCATAATTCACTTCTATGCCATCGACCTTTCCGAATACTCTTTTGACCATACTCATCTCCTAGTTTGTAACTTCTACACTGATCACGAATGTTTTTCCACAATCTACTGGATTTGGTGTAATCGTTACGCTCTTAATCGTAGGTGCCACTGTATTTAACGTAACGGTACGTGTTACTGTAGTTGTCTTACCAGCACCATCTTTTGCGACAACTATAATTGTGTTTGTACCTTCTGCAAGAGTAAGAGCCTTGTTGAAACTTCCATCGCTTCCAACTGTGACTGCTTCTGCTGCTCCAGAATTAAAGCTTAACTGTAACTGTTACAGGACTTGATGTTGCATCGTTGGTTGTACCTTTTTACTGTGCATGCAGACTGATTTGTAACAAGTTTGTCCGTTGGGCTGGACAACGTTAATACAGGTGGAACTGTATCTACCTTAAATGACATTGAGCTTGTAGCTGCTGCATTTCCATCATAATCACTTGCATCAAGTTTGATTGTGTGACTACCATCAGATAATGCTGTTGTCGGTGTATATGTACACTGATATCCTTCGGTGATTGCCGTTTTGGCAATTGAATCTCCTGTTATTTTTGTTCCACTATCAATCGTAATTCCAATTGTTGCCGGATTAACTCCTGAATCTGCATCTGTTACCTTCCAGGTAATCGTTGGTTTATTATTCGTTAAGTATGTTCCAACTGTCGGTGCTGTTATCGCAATAATAGGTGCAACTTTTTCTTTACTTGTAAACGTAAAGATTTTCCAAGAGTTGCATCTGCTGCATCTTTTGTTGTTATGTTTCCTGCAACGTCGGTTGCTTTTACTGTTACTCCGTAATAATGTCCGGATTGATTGTACGAGCTCTTAGACGGAGCTGTTACCGTAGCTTCATACTTTCCACTTGTACTGTTAAGTGTTAACGTATACGTTTGACCGTTAATAGTCGCTTGTACTGTTTTTATAGCCATATCTTTTTCTCCTTTTTCTCTGTTTTTACTCAATAGCACAACTAAATTCTGACTTAAATAACAGAATAGAATTTACAATTACTAGCATAGATTCAAAATGCATTCACCGGAAACAGTTATAAACATAATGGAGAAGTATATATAAATGGATATTTCCATTGCAATTCTCCTAGTGTTGGGATTACAACTTGTTTTTTGTTCCAGAAGGTTTTAGACCTAAAATAAAATGCGGATCGGCTTGCTATACCGATGATGATGTTAATTTTAATAATATTGGTGCTGTTAAAATTGACACAAATGGTGATATAACAATATATTTTCCTACAGTGTACTCAACATGTGTATATACCTCCATAGTATATGATATTTTTAATTAATTTAATTTACGATAAATCATAAAATTAATCCTAACAACACCGTTTGTATCACTGGATAATCCTATGTTTATATTTAAATTTGTATTATCCCATTGTAAAGCAGCACCTGTTACCAGACCTTGATACGCATTCCAATCACCGTTGCAAGCTGCTATATATAACTTTTTCGTTATTTATGTCTGATATTTGCATGCCTAATGCTTTTGATCAATTTCAGACTGACATCTTTGCCAGTAAATCATTTTGTTGTTTGTTCCAGAAAATACTTTGATAAAATGCTCTTTTAAGTCAGAATTTAGTTGTGCTATTGATAT
>VOFC01006076.1_pt1 | contig 28486 bp, 29 predicted proteins | sample 5384161 | NCBI WGS metagenome assembly VOFC01 (sample SAMN12384722, study PRJNA508395) | human gut metagenome | isolation source: healthy gut B | host: Homo sapiens | reverse complement strand
TTTCGATAAGAAACTCCTTACATCTTTAGATAAAAGTCTTTGGTTAGATTGATATATTCGTCAGTCATACCGATGTCTTGCAATCTCGATGGTCAGCCGATCGGAGAAGGCGGGAGAGGCGGGGTGGCTCTGATGTCAGTTCGGCCAACAGTCGTTTCTGGTTGTGCATCGGGTACGGGGATGACGGAGACTTCCTTCGAAAGAAATAGATTTTGTGTTTGAATACAATCCGTAAGACGATCTTTGGTCGTAAAAGGCAGGATAAAGGGCAATACGTCCTTGTGGGGCAAGCAGTTTGCGACTGTACTGCAACAAATCATCTAATGTCAGCGTATCGGTGTGGCGGGCCGTGTTCCGTTGTAGGTTCGGGCATTTCAATGAATCGACGAAATAAGGAGGGTTGGATACAATCAGGTCATATAGATGCGTGCTGGCTTGTGCAAAATCGACCAAGTCGGAATGAAAGACATTTATCCGTCCTGCAAAAAGGGAAGATTCTGCATTTTCTTGTGCTTGAAGACAGGCATCGGCTTCTATGTCGATAGCGTCGATAGCCGCCTTGCTGCGTTGAGCCAGCATCAGGGCGATCAGTCCGGTCCCTGTCCCGATGTCCAGTATGCGGTTGCACGATTCCGTTCCGGCCCATGCACCGAGCAGAACACCGTCGGTTCCTACTTTCATTGCACATTTATCATGACGTATGGTAAATTGTTTGAATTGGAAAAAAAGGATTTGACATAGTAATTGACAATTGTTTTGTGCAAAAGTAATCGGAATTGAGTTAAAAATAGTAACTTTGGCACGTTTATTGTATGAAATAGAATTGCGGGCGATAAAGGAATATTCCGCAACTATGATAAAGAATATATGAAGAAAGATAAAGTAACGATGTTTGCCGAGGAGTCGTATAACGACTTGGATGATAATATTGGTATCGTAATGCCTATCCTCACAGATTGCGATGTTGATGAAGATTTTACTGAAGGAATGGAGAAAGTGGGAGAGGAATTGCCCATTCTTCCGCTTCGGAATATGGTACTGTTTCCGGGCGTAGCTATGCCGGTGATGATAGGCCGCCCTAAATCTATGCGCCCTGATCAAGGAGGCCGCCCACAAGAAAAAAGTCTGATCGGAGTGGTTTGCCGAAGGATATGAATACGGAAGATCCGAAGATAGAAGATTTGTATGCGACGGGAGTTGTGGCCGATATTGTCCGCGTGCTCGAAATGCCCGACAGGAACGACAACCGTGATCCTGCAAGGTAGAAGCGTTTCCAATTGGAAGAGCTTTCTGCTTATGATCCTTACCTGATCGGAAAGATCAAATTGCTCGAAGACGTCATGCCGGACAAGTCCGACCGTGAGTTCCGAGGCGCTTGTTTCGACTATCAAGGGATTTGACGATCAAGATGCTCGGAGCTGCCTCTGAACCGCCTCGCGACTTGATATTTTCAATAAAGAATAATAAAAATATTCTCTACCTAATCAATTTCTGTTGCAATGTTCCCAACGGATCGTCTGAAAAAACAAGATTTGTTGTTGATTGGTAACTTGAAAGACCGTGCGTACCGTCTTTTGTTCATCCTGAACCGGGAGTATCAGTTGGTGGAACTGAAAACGTCCATCCATGAAGACGCACGAGGATAAACCAGCAACAGAAGGAATACTTTTTCAGCAGCAGATCAAGACAATTCAGGAAGAGCTAGGAGGGAATATTAATGAGTTGGAAATAAGGGAATTGCGAGAGAAAGCTGCCAAGAAAAATGGTCGTCGGCTGTAGCTGAAACGTTTGAGAAGGAGGTGCGCAAGTTGGAGCGCCTGCATCCGCAATCTCCGGATTTCTATCCAGACGCAATATGTGCAGATTGTCAATCTGCCATGGAACGAATACAGCAAGGGATAATTTCAATCTTGCCCATGCACAGAAAGTCTTGGATCGCGATCACTACGGGTTGGAGAGAAGGTGAAAGAGCGCATCATTGAACATTTGGCGGTGTTGAAACTGAAAAGGTGATATGAAGTCACCATCATCTGTCTGTATGGACCTCCGGGAGTTGGTAAGACTTCGTTGGGAAAATCGGTTGCAGATTTGCACCGTAAGTATGTCCGAGTTTCGTTGGGCGGTTTGCATGATGAGGCGGAGATACGTGGCCATCGTCGTACCTACATTGGTGCGATGTCCGGACGTATCATTCAGAACCTTCAGAAGGCTGGAACCTTGTCGAAAACGGCGGCTTCGGAGCCACCTCCGCGCTCCCGATCGCCAGCCTCCTCGAAGAGTACTACCTCACGGACACGATCCGTCGCCCGGCCCTGCTGGAATACATCAAGAACATGCAAATCTACTACCCCGCCTATGACAAGTAACCGGCACAATACGGCATCTTCGACGGCGTCGATTTCGGCACGGTGCTGCTCTATGTGCTGATCGTCATCGCAGGGTGGCTCTCGATCACCTCGGCCTCCTACGACGACACGGCGGCCGACATTCTCCTTCTCGCACTTCTACATGGAGCAGCTCGTCTGGATCGGTGCGGCGTGGGTCGTGGCCATCGTCGTGCTGCTGCTCGACGTACGAGCTACTACCACATGTTCGCCTATCCCGCCTACTTCCTGGGCTGGTGATGCTGCTGGCGGCACTGGCCTTCGGACATGAGGTCAACGGCGCGAAGGCGTGGTTCGAGTTCGGGTCGCTGCGCGTGCGGCCCGTCGAGTTCGCTAAGATCGCAACGGCTCTCGCCCTGGCCCGCGTGATGAGCAACTACTCCTTCTCGATCAACCGCCCCGGGGATCTCTTCAAGGTCGGAACCGTCATCTGCATCCCGCTGCTGATCATCATCCTCCAGAACGATACCGGGTCCGGCATCGTCCTGGCTCGTTCCTCTTCGTGCTCTACCGCGAGGGGTCTCAACAAGTGGCTCTGCATTCCGGTGCTCTTCATCGCCGCGCTGTTCATCGTCTCGTTCCTCCTCTCGCCGATGACACTGCTCGTGACGCTGATTCTGGTCTGCACGCTCTCCGAGGCGATGATGAACGGCCAGTGGCGCTCGCGCCTCATCTACCTGGCCGTCCTCTCGCTGGCGAGCATCCTGCTCTGCATCGGCGCGCAGCTCATCGCCCCCGGATCGCTGGACCTCTACCACAGCCTGCTGATCGTTACGGTGGTGTCCGCTGCTCTTCGTTGCGGTCTATGCCTTCCGGACGCACCTTGCCAACATCTTCATTACGCTGGGCCTCTTCGTCGGCTCGCTCGTCTTCCTGCCGACGACCGACTACATCTTCAACTCGATCCTCAAGGAGCACCAGCAGAACCGTATTTGAGTTTCCTGGGAGTTATCAACGACCCGCATGGGCATCGACTACAACGTCAATCAGTCGAAGATCGCCATCGGTTCGGGCGGCTTCTGGGGCAAAGGGCTTCCTGCAGGGTACGCAGATCAAGTACGGTTTCGTCCCCGAACGCCACACCGACTTCATCTTCTGCACGGTGGGCGAGGAGTGGGGCTTCGTGGGTGCCACGGTGGTCCTCACGCTGCTCTGCCTGCTCATCCTGCGCCTGATGCGCATGGGTGAACGGCAGGAGGAGCCCTTCGGGCGCATCTACTGTTACAGCGTCGCCTCCATCCTGCTCTTCCATGTGCTGGTCAATGTCGGCATGGCCATCGGCCTGATGCCCGTCATGGGTATCCCGCTGCCGTTCATGAGCTACGGCGGTTCGTCGCTCATCGCCTTCACGATACTTCTTTTCATTGCCGTGCGGCTCGACGCCTCGACGCGGCAGTTCACCCTCAATAAGTTCTGAAAATGATCCGCTACAACCCGAAGGGACTCACCTCACAGGAGGTCGCACAGAGCCGGAGCACGCACGGCGACAACGTCATCACCCCGCCCAAGGATGCTTCGGCGTGGCTGCTGCTGCTCGAAAAGTTCCGTGATCCGATCATCCGCATTCTGCTGCTGGCCGCGGTGCTCTCGCTGGCCATCGGGTTCGTACACCGCGATTTCACCGAGTCAATCGGCATCATCTGCGCCATCATCCTCGCCACGTGCGTCGGTTTCTGGTTCGAATGGGACGCCCAGCGGCGGTTCCGGCGGCTGAACCGCGTCAATGACGACGTGGCGGTGAAGGTGATGCGCGAAGGGTCGATCCGCGAAATTCCCCGACGTGACGTCGTCGTCGGCGACGTCGTCTACATCGAGGGCGGCGAGACGATTCCCGGCCGACGGCGAACTCGTCGAAGCCGTCTCGCTGAAGATCAACGAATCGACACTCACCGGCGAACCCGAGGTGGACAAGACGGTCGACGAGGCCCATTTCGACCCGGAGGCTACCTATCCGTCGAATGTCGTGCTGCGCGGCACGACCGTCGCCGACGGCTACGGCATTCTGGTTGTAACGGCCGTGGGCGACCACACGGAGGCGGGACGCGTCACCGAGCAGTCGACCGTCCAGACCGACGAGCCGACGCCGCTCGACCGGCAGCTCACGCGCCTCTCGCAGCTCATCGGCCGCGTCGGCATCGCCCCTCTCGGCACTGATCTTCTGCGTGATGCTCGGAAAGGCCATCTTCGTGGGCGACCTGCTTGAAAAGGACTGGCTGACCATCTCGCAAAAGGTGCTCCATATATTTATGGTATCGGTGGCCATCATCGTGATGGCCGTGCCCGAGGGTCTTCCGATGTCGCATCACCCTCTCGCTGGCCATGTCCATGCGCCGGATGCTGAAGACCAACAACCTCGTGCGCAAAGATGCACGCCTGCGAAACCATGGGGGCCGTGACGGTCATCTGCACCGACAAGACCGGCACGCTTACGCAGAACAGGATGCACGTCCAGGAGCTCGTGCGCTACGACGCGCTGCCCGAGCGGGAGTTTGCCGAGGTCGTGGCGCTCAACTCCACGGCCTTCCTCGACGCGGAGGGGCACATCATCGGCAACCCCTACGGAAGGGGCGCTGCTCGAGTGGCTGCGCGGCCGCGGCGAGGATTACGAGCCGCTGCGTGCCGGGGGCGCGGATCATCGACCGACTGACCTTCTCGACCGAGCGCAAATACATGGCGACAATCATCCCGCAGCGGCATCTCCGGACGGCAGATCCTCTGCGTGAAGGGCGCTCCCGAGATCGTGCGGGCGATGTGCGCCTCAGACGGAAACGACGAGGCGGTTGCCGCCCGTCTGCTGGACTTCCAGAGCCGCGCCATGCGCACGCTGGCCGTGGCGTGGGCCGAGACCGCGACTTCGACTGCCTGGAGGCGGTGGCGGCCGGGGGCCTGCACTTTGCGGCCGTGGCGGCGATTCAGGATCCCGTGCGCGAGGATGTCCCGGCGGCTGTCGGACAGTGTCTGCGGGCGGGTATCGGCGTCAAGATCGTTACGGGCGACACGCCCGCAACGGCGCGGGAGATTGCCCGTCAGATCGGACTCTGGGACGATGCCCGCGATACGGAGCGCAACCACATTACGGGTGCCGACTTCGCTGCGGCGAGCGACGGGGAGCTGCTCGAACGGGTGCAGGAGCTGAAGATCATGTCGCGGGCGCGCCCGCTGGACAAGCAGCGCCTCGTGCGCCTGCTCCAGCAGCGCGGCGAGGTGGTGGCCGTGACGGGCGACGGCACGAACGACGCCCCGGCGCTCAATTTCGCCAACGTGGGTCTTTCGATGGGCTCGGGAACCTCCGTGGCGAAGGACGCCTCGGACATCACGCTGCTGGACGACTCGTTCGCCTCGATCGCCACGGCCGTCATGTGGGGGCGTTCGCTCTACCGCAACATCCAGCGTTTCGTGCTCTTCCAGCTGACGATCAACTTCGTGGCGATCCTCATCTGCTTCGTCGGCGCGGTCTTCGGCACCGACATGCCGCTGACGGTCGTGCAAATCCTCTGGGTCAATATCATCATGGATACCTTTGCGGCGATGGCCATGGCCTCGCTGCCGCCGAGCGCCGAGGTGATGGAGGACCGGCCGCGCCGGTGCGACGAGTTCATCATCTCACCGGCCATGGCCCGCACGATTTTCGCCTGCGGCATCGTCATGGTGGCCGTGCTGCTCGGGCTGCTCTTTGGCTGGACCTTCTCCGCGGAGGGCATGACCGTACACCAGCTGACGCTCTTCTTCTCGACGTTCGTATTCCTCCAGTTCTGGAACATGTTCAACGCCAAAGGGTTCGAAACCCACCATTCGGTCTTCACCTGCCTGAAGGGGATGCCGCGAGTTCTTCCTTATCCTGCTGGCCATCGCCGTGGGTCAGGTGCTCGTCGTCGAGTTCGGCGGCGAGGTCTTCCGCACCGTGCCCCTCCCTGGAAGGAGTGGCCGAAATCATCGGATGCCTCCCTGCTGGCCATCGGCGGCGAGATCATCCGGCGTAAATCTGCGGAAAAAATAGCCCAAAATATCCCGGATGCGATCGGATTCTTCTCGCGTACGATTCTCCTCCTGATGCTCGCCAGCCTGGCCGGTCGAGGCCGCAGCCCAACAAACCGACAGCGTCGACTGGAGCGCCGGCGGCGAATTCCGAAAACGAATCGACCGCCACACCTCCACGAAAACCTATCGGATGCTCTACGTCGGAGTGCCCCTGATCGTCGGAGGCGTCGTCATGCAGTCCTACGACTCCGATTTCCGCCGGCTCCGCAACGGATACGCCCAGTCGTTCCACCAGGAGTATGACGACTGGCTCCAGTATGCTCCCGCCGGGGCGATGCTCGTCATGAAGGCCTGCGGCGTCGAAAGCCGCAGCTCGTGGGGACGCATGCTGGTCTCCCACGCTTTCTCCGCCGGGCTGATGGCCATCGCGGTCAATTCGCTCAAGTACTCCTGCCGCGTGATGACGCCCCGACGGGTCGTCGCGCAACTCCTTCCCTTCGGGACATACCGCCACGGCCTTCATGGCCGCCACGATGCTCCACAAGGAGTACGGACACCGCAGCCCTGGTACAGCATCGGCGGATATGCCGTCGCCACCGCTACCGGAGTCACCCGGCAGCTCAACAACCGCCACTGGATGAGCGACGTCATGGTAGGCGCGGGTATCGGCACCTCGCCACCGAATTCGGCTATTTCCTCGCCGATCTGATATTCAAGGAGAAGGGGCTTAAGGTCCGCGAAACCTTCTCGGTCTACGACCGCTACCGACACCCCTCGTTCCTCGGGTTCGGAATCGGAATAACCGCCGTCCCGGGAACCTACAAACCCTATGCGGGAATGCAGATGAAGTTCTTCTCCGGGCCGACCTCCTCCGTCCAGGGCGCCTGGTTCGCATCCCCTACTGGGGAATCGGAGGACGGCTCGCCTGCTCGAACCTCCGCATGGAGGTCAACGGCCGGATTCCAGGACGACAACCTCGAAAGCGCATCCGTCTACATCGGTCCCTATGTTCCTATCCGATCTCGCTGCGCTGGCAGGTCGGCAGCAAACTCCCTCGCCGGATACGAATTCTACAAGAGTTGCGAAACCCATCTGAGGACCCTTCCCGGAAGAAACGGTCTGGCCGTAGGTACCGGCATCTCTCGATGATGAACTACCTCGCCATGCAGAATCTCGGCGTGCGATTCTCCGCCGACTACGACCTGGCCCCGGGCTCCCCTCCTCGGACGAATCGCTCCACAAACTGACCTTCGGCATCGAGGTCTGTGCCGCATTCTGAGCCCGAACCGGCCGCAACAAGCCGGGGTGGTGATGAAGAAGAGGAGAACCAACGGTCGGACATCACACAGAGAAACGGGCTGTCAGCCATTGGCCGACAGCCCGTTTTTCCATACGGATGTCTGTCCCGATCAGAGGAACCGCTGCTCGGGAACCGCACTCCGCGATGTCGTCGAAACCGATGAAGCCGTCACATAATCCGGAATCTCGACCAGGTATAGATCGAAACGGCAGCATCCGAAACCGCCCGCCAACGAATCTCCGCATCCGTCCAGGTCTCGATAATATAGGTATCCTTCCAGGGTGTATCGTCGGAGTAACGTCCGGAGATGATCCGGTTCGAATCCGATCGTTCTCGATCACGTACGTCCCCGTGAGTCTCTCGTAACCGGCCTTGGTCGATTCGCCGATCTGCTGGTAGAGCGTAAAGGTTCCGTCATCGGCAAACTGCAGGTAGACATATCCGTCAATCGCCGTTCCGCCGTTCCACGAAGTGAGTTTCCAGCCATAGGTGGCCGTCGGGATCTCCCGCCATCTCCACCATTACCTCCGTCGCCACCACTGCCGCCCTCCTCCTTCTTCGAGCAGGAGACCGAGAGCAATACTCCCAAAAACATCAGCGCAAAAGTCGCAGTTTCGATTTCATAGGCACTCGTTTTTCCGCAAAAAGCGCGGTTTTTACAAAGATAGGAATTGATCGGGATTTCCAAAATATCCCCCAAAATCGGCACGGAGGGCCAGACTTCCCGCCCTATGGCACAATAAATGCTCCGCACCGAACATATCGTTTTCCCCCGAAACCGTCCTGCCATGAATCTTCACAAGACGTTGCTTCTTCTGCTGTTCGCCATAGCGGCCCGGCATCCTCATCTGGCTCTACCGCGATTCGCCGCGCACGCCCCGAACATCCGAAAGGTCTCCTGGGCGAAATTATCGCCGACCTCAACGCCTGCGGCCGCCGCAACACATCAAGGCCGCCCAGCACGACCATTTCGCACGGATCGCCGCCGCAGAAAAACGACCCGGCCGAACGGCTGTTCCGCGTTGAAATACATGCGCATGCTGGCCACCGTGCGGTTCGTGTTGTCCGTGGCCGTCTCCACCAGGAAGGCGATGCCGTGAGGGCCGTATCCTTCGTAGATCACCTCCTTGTAATCGGCGGCGTCCTTCTCGGTGGCACGCTTGATGGCACGCTCGATGTTCTCCTTGGGCATGTTCTCGGCCTTGGCGTTCTGGATCAGAATGCGCAGGCGGGTGTTGCCCGAAGGGTCGGGGCCCCCGGCCTTGACGGCGATCTCGATTTCCTTACCGATCTTGGTAAACACGCGGGCCATGTGTCCCCAGCGCTTCAGTTTACGCGCCTTGCGATACTCAAATGCTCTTCCCATATGAATTTTTCGTTATTATTTTATTCGTGGTGCAAAGGTATAAAATTAAGCATTAAAAAATAAGAATTATAGATAAAATTTATATATACGCGGGGCGTATGCGGATTTCACGATAATTGTGTAATTTTGCAGCGTACAAAATTTGGGAACCATGGAAATCAAGAGCCGATTCGACCATTTCAACATCAACGTCACCGACCTCGCGAAGAGCCTGGAGTTTTACGGCAAGGCCCTGGGGCTGAAAGAGACCGGCCGCAAGGAGGCTGCCGACGGGAGTTTCGTACTGGCCTATCTGGGCGACGGGCAGACGGGATTCCGACTCGAACTGACCTGGCTGCGCGACCACGCCGGGGCCTACGAACTGGGGGAGAACGAGAGCCACCTCTGCATGCGCGTGGCGGGCGACTACGACGCCGTGCGCGAGCACCACCGCGCGCTGGGCTGCGTCTGCTACGAAAACCACGAGATGGGGCTCTACTTCATCAACGACCCCGACGACTACTGGATCGAAATACTGCCCGCAAAATAACCGACATGCAGAACGACAACGAATTGCAGCGCGAGGCCGACGAGGCTGTCCGCGTGCTGAAAGAGGGCGGTATCATCCTCTACCCGACCGATACGGTCTGGGGCCTGGGGTGCGACGCGACCAACGCCGAGGCCGTCGACCGCATCTATCGTCTCAAGCGCAGCGAAAACAAAAAGTCGATGCTCGTGCTGTGCGCCTCGGCCGACATGGTCGTGCGCTACGTCAACCGGGCACCCGGCATCGCGTTCGAGGTCATGGAGCTGGCGACCAGCCCGCTGACGGCGATCCTTCCGGGAGCGGCCGGCGTTGCCGGGAACCTGATCCCCGAGGAAGGGACACTGGGCGTGCGCATCCCCGACCATGCCTTCTGCCAGCGGATGCTCCGCGGGCTGGGCAGGCCGATCGTTTCGACCTCGGCCAACATTTCGGGCGAAGCGACGCCCGCAGGGCTCGCCGGGGTGTCGCGCGAGGTGGTCGACGGTGTCGATTTCGTCGTCAACCCCCGTTTCGAAGGCAAGCCCACGAAAAAAGCTTCGGCGATCATCGCCTTCGGCGAGGGCGGCGAAGTGAAAATCATCCGCGAATAACGACAAATGGCAAAGGTACTCGAAACAGAGATCCAGAAACGGTTTTCGGACGTAGACCCGTTCCAGCACGTCAACAACGTCTCGCAGCAGATGTATTTCGACGTGGGGAAGATGGAATACTACGAGCAGGTGCTCGGCGACGAAGTGCTGCTGGGCGACCTGCGCATCATCACCGTTTCGACGTCGACCTCCTACATGGGGCAGATCCGCCTCCACGACCGGGTGCGCGTCACCACGACCTGCGAGAAGATCGGCAACAAAAGCCTCACGCTCTTCCAGCAGCTGCTCGTCGGCGGCCGGGTGCGCAGCGAGAGCCGCTCGGTGATGGTCGCCTTCGACTTCGCCAGGCAGTTGAGCATGCCCGTGCCCGAGGCATGGCGCACGAGGCTGCTCGCGGACTAAGTGCGCAGCCGCCCGTCGTCGGGCGGGAGTCCGTGGCGGACATAGTATTTATACCCGATCACCACCAGGACGACCCCCGCGAAGATGAAGGCCAGCGCCACGATATTGGCGGCGTCGAACACCGCCTGCCCGCGGACGAGGGGCCAGGATGCCGGCGATGACGGGCTGGATATAGCGGTACAGGGCCGTATGCACCGAAGTCAGTTTCTCGGTGCCCCGGTAAAGCAGGTACATCGGCAACACCGTCCCCAGGATCAGGATGTAGGCCAGTTCGGCCTGTGCCTGCAACGGCAGGCGCAGGAATTGCGTATGGTCGATGTATTTCCAGAAGAACGGCGCCGTCACGGCCAGCCCGACGATGTAATACCACCCCATCACGACCAGCGTTCCCAGCCGTTCGAGCTGGGGTTTGATAATGACCGTATTGATGGCGATCGCCACCACCGCGACGAGCACCAGCGCATTGCCGTAGGCGCGGCTGCCGTGCGTGAGCACGAAGCCGTGGTCGAAGAGCAGCACCGCAGCCCCCGCCAACGCACAGACGACACCCACGACCCGCGCCTTGATATATTTGTGCGGGTGCATGATGTGATCCATGATCAGCGTCACGGCCGGGCCGAGCGTCGAAATGATCGAGGCGTCGATGGGCGAGGTGTAGGAGGATCCCCAGAGCAGCATGTACATCCAACCGTAGACAATCAGCATGGTGACGACCAGTATGTTGCCCGCGTCGCGCCACCGGATGCGGAAAGACTGCTTCGAAAAAAGGGCGAACGGGATGAAGAAAATCGCCGCCGAAAGCACCTGCAACATGAATATCTGCTGGAAATCGAGATAATTGCGCGTGAGCGAGACATAGAATGAAAAGTTCGCCCCGAAAAAGATGTTGGCAAATACCAGGTCGAGATTATAGCGCGTTTTACTCACAAAGATCCATCCGGGCAATTATTACACCAAATTTTACCTATATTTGCCGCGTCGTCAATCCCCGCAAACGTATGGACGGGGCGTTCAAAAACTGGACCAAAAGAAAACTCGCCTGGGCATGCGGCCCTTTGGGTCGCGAATATCATCTGGGGCCTCAACGCACCGATCGGCAAAAGCGTACTCTGGTCGGAAACGCACCCGCAAGGAGTCAGCCCGTTCGCACTGAGCGTATACCGTATGCTGGGCGCCTGCCTGTTGTTCTGGACGGTATCGCTCTTCCTGCCCAGGGAGAAAGTCGCCCCGCGCGACATCGTGCTGCTGCTGTTCGCCTCGGTGTTCGGCATCCAGCTCAACCAGATGCTTTTCCTCTGGGGCCTTTCGCTCACCTCGCCCATCGACACCTCGATCATCGCCACCGTCGTCCCCGTACTCACCATGGTGCTGGCGACGCTGTTCCTGCGCGAGCCGATCACCTGGCTCAAGGCGGGCGGCGTACTGCTCGGCTGCGGCGGGGCGCTGCTGCTGATCCTCGTCAGCAGGCACGGCACGGGCGGCACGTCGAGTGGCGGGCGACGTACTTGTGCGTCATCAGCGCATGTCGGCCTCGCACAGGGTCATCAGTTTTTCCACGTCGTCCCCGGCTTCGAACAGCAGCCTGCGCACGGCCGAGTCGGTGACCATATCCTCCGAAAGGATGATCGGCCGCAGGTGCAGGAAGACCAGTTTCTGCACGAACTTCATGTGCTCGTTCAGCGGGAGTTTCAGTTGGCGGAAGATACCGGGTACCATCTTCGAACCCACGACCTCGTGCCCGTGGAACGTCCAGCCGGCCTTCGGATCGTAGGCCTTCGTCAGCGGCTTGGCGATGTCGTGCAGCACGGCGGCCCAGCGCAGCCACAGATCGTCGCTGTGCCGGGCGACGTTGTCCAGCACCTTGAGCGTATGGACGAAATTGTCCTTATGCGCATGGGCGCCGCGCTTCTCCACCCCCTTGAGGTTGTGCATCTCGGGAAAAATCCGCTCCAGCAGCCCGGTGAGCTCCAGCAGTTCGAAGCCCATCGAGGGTACGGGCGAAAGGACGATCTTGTTAAGTTCCGCAGCGATGCGTTCGCGCGACACGATCCGGATGCGGTGCGCATTGCGGCGGATGGCGTCGAAGGTCTCCTCCTCGATCGTGAAGCCCAACTGCGCGGCGAAGCGCACGGCGCGCATCATGCGCAGCGGGTCGTCCGAGAAGGTGATGTCGGGATCGCACGGCGTGCGTATCGTGCACTCCTCCAGGTCGGACATGCCGTCGAACGGATCGACCAGCTCGCCGAACGAATCGGCCTTGAGCGACCACGCCATCGCATTGATCGTAAAGTCCCGCCGCCGCTGGTCATCCTCCAGCGTCCCGGCCTCGACCTGCGGCTTGCGCGAATCGTGCGTGTAGGACTCCTTGCGGGCGCCCACGAATTCGACCTCGATTCCCCCGGCACGGAGCATCGCCGTGCCGAAAGTCTTGAAAACGGACACTTTGGTATGCAACTCGCGCCCCAGAGCTTCGGCCAGGGCGATCCCGCTCCCCACGACGACCACGTCGATGTCGGTCGAAGGGCGGCGAAGGTAGTGGTCGCGCACGTAACCGCCGACGACAAAGGCCCGCACACCCTGCTCGCCGGCGATACGCGAAATTTTCCGGAATATGGGGTTCGACAGCGGCACGCGGCTATTTCACGTATTTCTCGATGACCTCTTTCCAGGCGAGATACCCCTCGCCCATCAGGTGCAGCCCGTCGTTCGTATAGCGTTTGTCGAGCATCCCCTTTTGGTCGACCAAGGCCGAATAGACGTCGATGTAGAGCACATTCTTGCGCCCTTCGCAAAGCGTTTCGAGCAGCTTGTTGGTCTCGATGATCTCGGCGCCCTTCTTCCAGTGGTTCTTCGGCTTGGCCTTCGTATCCACGCCGTTTACGGGAAGGATGCTCTGCACGTAGATCTTCGTCCACGGCGACTCCTCGGCGAAGCGGTCGAGCAGTTTCCCGATGTTGGCGGCCACCTCCTCGGGCGACACGCCGGCCGCCAGGTCGTTGGTGCCGATCATCAGGAACAGTTTCTTGGGATGGCCGTTGACGATCGGATCGAGACGGTCGAGCAGCCACCCCGAACGGTCGGCGCTGATGCCGCGGTTCTTGACATGGCGGTTGTTGAACAACTCGGCCCACTCGCCGCCGTCGGTGATGCTGTTCCCGAGAAAAACGATGTCGTTACCCCGGATCGGCAACTGTTCGAAAAGGCTGCGTTTCTGATAGTTGTATTCGTTTTGGGCGAACGATGCGACCGCGACGAACAGAGCCGCGGCAAAGAGAATGGCTTTTTTCATATCCGGCTTCTATTTTTTTAATATTTAAGTTCACGTTTATAAAGCTGCACGGTGTTTTCCAGCCCGTAGTAGAGCGCATCGCAGATCAGCGCATGGCCGATCGACACCTCGTCCGTCCACGGGATGCGCCCGACGAAGAAGCGCAGGTTTTCCAGGCTGAGGTCATGCCCGGCGTTCAGCCCCAGCCCCTGGCGGCGCGCCTCTTCGGCAGCAGCCAGGTAGGGTGCCAGCGCAGCATCGGCACCCGCAGGGTACTCGCGGGCATAGGCTTCGGTATAGAGCTCCACGCGGTCGGCGCCGCAAGCCTTCGCACCGGCGACCATCGCAGGGTCGGGATCGACGAAGACCGAAACCCGGATACCCTTTTCGTGGAACCGCGCCGCGACCCCGGTCAGGAAATCCCGGTTGGTGAGCGTATCCCACCCAGCATTCGACGTAATGGCGTCATGCGCGTCGGGCACCAGGGTCACCTGGGCCGGGACGACCTCCAGCACGAGGTCGACGAAACTCGGGATGGGGTTGCCCTCGATGTTGAATTCGGTGGTTAGCACACGCTTCAGGTCGCGGACGTCGTCGTAACGGATATGCCGGGCGTCGGGACGCGGATGGACCGTGATGCCCTCGGCGCCGAAACGCTCGATATCGAGGGCCGCACGGACCACGTCGGGCAGATTGCCGCCCCGCGAATTGCGCACCACGGCAATCTTATTGATGTTTACACTTAACTTTGTCATAAAATTCGCTATATTTGCACGTAATGACGGCACAAGCCGCTGTCTCCGGCCCCAAGCGGAGCACGAACCATGCCGTCCCGATGTTGAACCCGACCGCGCCGGCCGATCCGCACGGGGGCACGAACGGCTCCCGGATGTCGTCTTGACGTGGTAAAGTTACTTATTTTTTCGAAACTCCGCCGATGAAAATCATACTTTTTTCCGCAGGCAGCTCTCCCACACCGCAGCCGAGATATGCCAATTGTTCGACGCACTCCGTCTTTTCGGATTCGACTACGCCGTCAACGAAGAGTTCGCCCCCCTCATCGGCGAACTCACGGGCATGCAGATCCCGCCCGAAAAAGTCTACGGGCAATGCATCGGGCAGCAGCCCGCCGACAGCCTAATGGTCTGTTACGGCGGCGACGGCACACTGCTCGAAGGCGTACACCGTCTCTGCGGCGCCCCGATCCCCGTCATGGGCATCAACGCCGGGCACCTCGGGTTCCTGACCAGCGCCCCGAGCGCCGGGCTGAACCTGATCTTCGAAGAAGTAGCGGCAGGACGCCTCACCACCGAGCCCCGCTCGATGATCGAAGCCACGGGCGACTATGCCGAGCAGCCCGACACGGAGCTGGGGCTCAACGAATTCACCGTGCAGCGCCACGGCGCAGGGATGATCTCGGTGGAAACCTACGTCGACCGGCAGATGGTGGCCACCTACCACGGCGACGGCGTGATCGTCTCGACGCCCACGGGCTCGACGGCCTACTCGCTCAGCGCCGGCGGCCCCGTCGTAGCCCCGACATGCGCCTGCCTGGTGATTTCCCCCCTGGCTCCGCACAACCTCACGATGCGCCCCGTAGTCATCCCCGACTCGGCCACGATCACGCTCCGTGTCGACGCGCGGCGCTCCGACGCATTCGTCACCCTCGACAGCCGCGTGTACGCCATCGGACAGGAGGCGGCATTCACGATAAAACGCGCCGAACAGAAGATTTTTTTGGCCGTACCGCACAATATATCATTTTACGACACGTTACGGAATAAAATGATGTGGGGCATCGACATCCGCAGTTGAAGCCCCTGTCTCAAATCGGTGTAAAGTTGTTCAGTAAAGTAGGTAGATTTTCATTTTAATTCCCTATATTTGTGCCCTAATATGAGCGAGCAGAATCGCATACCCCAACACGTCGCCATCATCATGGACGGCAACGGCCGCTGGGCCGAGCTGCGCGGCAAGGAGCGTTACGAAGGCCATGTCGCCGGTGTCGAGCCCGTACGGGCATCGTTGCGCGCAGCCGCACGCTGGGGAGTGAAGTACCTGACGCTCTATGCGTTCTCAACCGAAAACTGGGGGCGTCCCGCGCAGGAGGTCGACGCGCTGATGGAGCTTTTCTGCAAGAGCGTGGTCAACGAAACCCCGGAACTGATCCGCCAGGGGGTGGAGATCCGGATGATCGGCGACCGCACGCGATTTTCGGAAAAGGTGCAGCGCTACCTCTGCGAAGCCGAGCAACGGACGGCCGGGGGCAAGACGCTGACGCTGATCCTTGCGCTCAACTATTCGTCGCGCAGCGAGATCACGCGCGCCGTGCAGCGCATCGCCGCAAGGGTCGCAGCCGGAGAGCTCGCCCCGGGGGAGATCTCCGAGGGGACGGTCAGCGCTTCGCTCGACACGGCGCCCTACCCGAACCCCGACCTGGTCGTCCGCACGAGCGGCGAATGCAGGTTGAGCAATTTCCTGCTCTGGCAGGCATCCTATGCCGAACTTTATTTTCCGGAGGTGCTGTGGCCCGATTTCACCGAAGAGGAGTTCGACCGGGCAATGGAGGAATACGCCCGCCGCGACCGCCGTTTCGGGCTGGTAAAATAGATGAAGTTAAGATTAGATTTAAATAGATGAATTATTTCGGTAAGATATTCACGGCAGCCGCTGCCCTCGTGCTGTGCTGCTCGAATATATTCGCCCAGGAACAGAATCCTGCAGACACCGCGGCCTCGTCGAAGCCCGCATTCCCGGAAAACGCCCCCATGATGCGGCAGGATGGCGCCCAGAAGCTCTACTACATCCGCGACATCAATATCCACGGTGTGCAGTACCTCAACCCCGACATTCTCAAGTCTTCGGCCGGGCTGATCCCCGGCGATTCGATTTACCTGCCGAGCAACTTCATCGCAAACGCCATCTCGCGTCTGTGGAGCCAGCGGTTTTTCTCCGACGTGAAGATCGGAGCCGAGATCGAGGGCGACAGCCTCGACCTTGAGGTCTTTCTCAAGGAGCGTCCCCGCGTCAACAACTGGGAGTTCGAGGGCATTTCGAAGGGCAAGAAGAAGGACCTGCTGGAAAAGCTCAAACTCAAGCGGGGCAGCGAATTATCGGATTATATCATCGACAAGAACAAAAAAGCTCATCAAGGCCTACTGGTCGGAAAAAGCCTTCCGCAATACGGAGGTGGACGTGCGCATCACCAACGACACGCTGCGCCCGCAGATGGTGAACGTCACGTTCCTCATCGACCGCAAGAACAAGGTCAAGATCGGCAAGATCAATTTCACGGGCAACGAACAGTTCAAGGACAAACGTCTGCGCCGTACCTTCAAGAAGACCCACCAGAAGAGCATCAACATTTTCCGCGGGGCGAAGCTCAACGAAAACGATTACGAAGAGGACAAAGACCTCCTGATCGACTTCTACAACTCGCGCGGTTACCGTAACGCCACGATCGTCCGCGATTCGATCTACCCGATCAACGACAAGCGGCTGGGCATCGACCTCGAAGTCTCGGAAGGCAACAAATATTACATCCGCAACGTATCGTGGGTGGGCAACTCGGTCTACGAAACCAACGACCTGCAGCAGATGTTCGGCGTGAGCAAGGGCGACACCTACGACAAAAAGTCGATGCACAAACGACTGGGCATCGGCAAGGAAACCGACCCCGAGGCGATGTCCGTCTCGTCGCTCTACCAGAACAACGGCTACCTGATGTCGCAGATCGAACCCGCCGAGACGATCATCGGCCCGGACTCGATCGACATCGAGGTCAAGGTCTTCGAGGGCAAGCAGTTCCCGATCAACGAGGTGGGCATCACGGGCAACCAGCGCGTCGACGACGAGGTGATCCGCCGCGAGCTGCGCACCCTCCCGGGCGAGCTCTACGACCGTTCGCTGCTCATGCAGACGATCCGTACGCTCGGATCGATGGGACACTTCAACCCCGAAGCCATCATGCCCGACATCAAACCCGTTTCGAACGAGCTGGTCAACGTCAACTGGCCCCTTGAAGAGCAGGCCTCCGACCAGTTCAACATCGCCGGCGGCTGGGGCTCCGGCACGTTCGTGGGCTCGGTCGGCATCACGCTCAACAACCTCTCGGTCAAGAACTTCTTCAAGAAGGGCGCATGGCGCCCCTACCCGATGGGCCAGAACCAGCGTCTGTCGTTGTCGGCGCAGACCAACGGTACCTATTACAAGGCGTTGCCCTGAGTTTCACCGACCCCTGGATGGGCGGCAAGAAACCCAACTCGTTCACCATCTCGGCACACTTCTCCGAGCAGAACAACGCCTATTACGTATGGCAGACCAGTACGCAGTATTTCCGCACCTACGGCGTGGCGGCCGGTCTGGGCAAGCGTCTGAACTGGCCCGATCCCTACTTCACGCTCTACGGCGAGGCCAGCTACGAACGTTTCTCGCTCAAGAACTGGAACACGTTCGGCATGACCAACGGTGCAGCCAACCTGCTTTCGCTCAAACTCGTATTCGCCCGCAACTCGGTCGACCAGCCGATCTATCCGCGCCGCGGTTCGGAGTTCAGCGCTTCGGTGCAGTTCACGCCTCCCCTACTCGCTCTGGGACGGCAAGGATTACAAGAAACTCGAACAACTGGCCAACAGCACGAACAGCACGACCGCCGACAAGGCCAACCAGGAGCGCTACCGCTGGGTCGAGTTCCACAAGTGGCAGTTCAAGGCGCAGTGGTTCCAGGCGCTGTCGAACAACTCGAACCTCGTGCTGATGCTCAAGGCCGAGATGGGTTACCTCGGCAGCTACAACAAGAACAAGGTTTCGCCCTTCGACCGCTACGAGGTCGGCGGCGACGGCATGTCGGGATACAACATCTACGGTATCGACATCATCTCGATGCGCGGTTACGAAGACGGCGCACTCGACCCCACGAGCGACTATTCGGTCGGCTACAACAAATACACGGCCGAGTTGCGCTACCCGGTCATCCTGAAACCCTCGTCGCAGATCTATGTGCTGGGATTCCTCGAAGGCGGTAACGCCTTCGACTCCTGGAAGGAGTTCTCGCCCTTCAAGATCAAACGGGCGGCCGGATTCGGCGTGCGGCTCTACCTTCCCGTCGTCGGCATGCTCGGTATCGACTGGGGTTACGGATTCGACGCTCCGCCAGGTTCGACCAAGAAGAGCGGCAGCCAGTTCCACTTCGTTCTGGGGCAGCAGTTCTAACCCGGCCAGCATGGGCAACTCCCCAGCCGGCTTTCCGGGCAAAGGAAGCGCAAATAAAGCGCAGTGTGGCAATAAATTTGAAAGAAAAGAGTTATATTTATAGCAGCAATCCGGGAAACCGGCTGAATATTAACTTAAAACACAAAGGATTATGAAACGGCTGATTTTAATAGCGGTATTCGTTCTCACGACCGGCACATTGGCGGCGCAGAACTACATAATCGTAAACAGCGAAAAGGTCTTCAAGTCCATCGACGCTTACAATACGGCGCTCTCCACGCTGGACAAACTGGCAGAACAGTATCAGGATCTGGTTGACGCGAAGTTCGCAGAGGTGGAGACGCTCTACAACAATTACATGAACCAGAAAGCCTCGCTCACGGCCGCGACGCGCCAGGCCCGGGAAAACGACATCCTGGCCAAAGAAAAAGCGGCACAGGAGTATCAGGAAAGCCTCTTCGGCAATGACGGCACACTGATGAAAAAAGCGAATCGAAATGATCGAGCCGATCCAGAAACAGGTCTTTTCCGCGATCGAAGCCTATGCCAAACAGGTGGGTGCCGACGTGGTGCTCGATTCGGCCAACAACCCGACGCTGCTCTACTCGAACCCCAGTGTGGATCGTACGCAGCAGGTTATCGACGTCCTCAAAAAATAGAATCATCAAAACATTAACTGATAATTTATGAAAAAAACAATCAAACTAACCCTTGCGGTTGTATTCGTGATGGGCGCCACATCGCTCTTCGCACAGAAATTCGGGCGCATCAACACCCAGGAAGTTATCTCGGTGATGCCGGAAATGAAGGAGATGCAGACCAACATCGAAGCTTACAGTAAGGATCTTCAGGAGAGCATGGAGAACATTGTCGTCGAATATAACAACAAGTATCAGGAGTTCAACAAGAATTTCTCGACCATGTCGGACGCCGTGCGCCAGCTCAAAGAGAAGGAACTGAATGATCTCATCCAGCGCCGCAACGATTTCGAACAGGTCGCACAGCAGGATCTCCAGAAGCGTTACAACGAGTTGCTGGCCCCGATCATCGACAAGGCCAAGGCTGCTATCGACAAGGTCGCGACCGCAGGCAGCTACCTGGCAGTCTTCGATACCTCGACAGGGTCGCTGGCCTATTTCGACGAGGCCATGCTGACCGACCTCGCCCCGGCCGTGAAGAAGGAACTGGGGATCACGGACGCCCCGGCAGCTACGCCCGCCGCTCCCGCAGCACCTGCGGCAAAATAAGGTAAGACGAATAAACTCAAAATAAAAACTTAAAAAGTGCCGGCACCCCGGCACTTTTTTCATGCCCATATCCGGCAAAACAACCGGAAAAATACGGAAAGGAGTCTATATTGTTCATTTCGTTCGATAATATCGAACATAATGAACTTAAATTACCGTTTTTATTGCTATATTTCGCCCGATTATAAAGGATAAATGAACAGAAACCACACAGAAACTATGATCAACTCATTCACGCTGTCGCAGCTCATCGAAATGTCCGGGGACAACCGCCAGGGCCTGATGAGGGAGTGCTTCACGGCCAGCAGCGACAACCGTATGGAAATTTTCCGGTTCCCGTGCCGCATCGACGCCTTCGTCATCGGCGTCGGCACGGAAGGCGAAACCAGCGTATCGCTCAACCTGCACGAATACCGGCTGAAGAAAAATTCGATCTTCATCTTCAGCCCGAAGAATATCCTCCAGGTCAAATCGGTCGAACGGCTGAACGCCAACGTCATCGCCATATCGCCCGACTTCATCAAGCCGCATCAACATCGACACAAAAAACCTGCTCCAGCTTTTCCTGCAATTCGCAGCCAACCCCTGCCTGACGCTCACGCACGACGAATGCCAGGCCCTGCGCAGTTTCATCGCCCGAGCGAAACGAACAGGAAACCCAAGGCTCCGGAGAGCGAATTCTCGACCGAAATCATCGGGGGACTGATCGCCGCGAACCATCTACAAGGTCGGCGACGATCCTCCACTACCTCGCGGAACATCCCGAAGTCAAAACCCGGCCCACAACCGTGCCAAAGAGCATTTCAGGCAATTCACCCGCCTGCTCAACGAAAACTACAAACGCGAACGGAGCGTGGGATTCTACGCCCGCCAACTCTGCATCACGCCCAAATACCTCACGACGCTCATCAAGCGGATCAGCGGGCTGTCGGTCTCGGAGTGGATCGACAACTACGTGATCATCGAGGCCAAGACACTGCTCAAATATTCGAACATGAGCGTGCAGGAGATTGCCTATGCGCTGAACTTCCCGAACCAATCGTTCTTCGGCAGCTACTTCAAACGCAAGCGGAGCACCGGAAGCGAAATCCGGTATGCATAGGACTGTTTTTTACGGGCGGACGATTGGTTTAATCGTCCGCTTTTGTACGTAATTCCGCAGCGAAATCGTGAAAAAATCCTCAAATATACCCTTCGGGGAGTGCTTGCAATCGTTCTGCTGCTGTTGCTCGGCATCGCCTCGCTCTACGTGCCCGCCGTGCAGAAGGCCCTCGTGCGCAAAGCCGAGCGCGTCGTCTCGAAAGCTGTCGGAATGGAGTTTCCATCGAACGGTTCCGGCTGCGATTCCCCTGCGGATCGACATCGCGCAGATCCGACTGGTCGACCGGATCGACACGCTCGTCGACTGCGGACGGATCGCCCTGGAGGTCGACCCTGGCCGCTGGTCCGCAAGCAGGCGGTTGTCCGGGCGTTCGAAATCGAACGTCTGGCAGCCCGCTACCGGGATACGGCGACGGGATTCGAACTGCGGATGGCGGCCGGGTTGCTGGCCGTCGAGCGGCTGCGAGCCGACCTGCAGCACGAAAAGGCCGCCGTCCGACGCATCGCCCTGGACAGCGCCGTCCTCCTTCTCCATCCCGGGAAGCCGACAGTCGAAGAGAAACCCGACTCCACCGCCCCCGCTGCGCTGGGTCATCGACCTCGACACCCTCTCGATTCGCCGCACGGCCTTCGAAATGGGGGCGGCGGGGTCGATCCGGAGTTGTCGGTGCAGTTGGCCGAAGGGGGTGTGGAGCAGTGTCGAGTGCGGCTCGACAGCCAGCAGGTTGCCGTGACCCGCGTATGGATCGACCGGGGCGACTACGCCTACCTCGTCGCTCCGCCCGCAACCGGGAAAGCCGGAGCAGCCGCGACGCCCGAGATTTCCGAGAAAACGGGAGCGACGGAAGCGGCAAGCATAGAAAAAGAGCGCCATACCGGAAGCCGACGAACGCCCGGCCCCGCCCGGGAGCGGAAGCAACACCCCAATCGACAGCAGCATCCGAACCGTGGAGCATCCGGATCGGGGAACTGGCATTCGCCGACAACCGGGTCACCTACGGGGTTGCGGGGCATCATCCGGCGGAGGGTTCGATCCCGGGCGGATCGTCCTCGACGGGGTCGATCTGACGGTCGACTCGCTCTACAACCGCGGCGGAGAGGTCGCCCTGCAGATCCGCCAGTTGGCCTTCACCGAACGCTGCGGACTCACGGTCGAACGGACGCAGGGACGTTTTCGAAATGGGGACGGAGGGATTTCGCTCTCGGGGCTCGAACTCGCCACGCCATACTCCCTTCTGACGGCCGACCTGACAGCCGGTGCGGGCATCCTGCAGATGGAACCGGCCACGCCGCTGACCGCCGATCTGACGGCCGAAGTGGCGACCCGCGATCTGAAACTCATCGCCCCTGCGGCGATCCCCGCCCCCGCGTTGGACAGCCGGCTGCTGCGGCTGCAACTCGCCACGACGGGACGGATCGAGGAGCTCGAAAAGATCGGGGTGAAGCTTCTCCTCTCCCGAATGGCTCACCTTCTCGCTGGACGGAAGGCCCGCCATCCGCTCGATCCCGAAGCGGCTGGCGGCTTCGGCCCGCTTCCGGGGCACTCCGCAATCCGGCATTTCTGCTGGAGATGCTGCCCGACACGGCCTTGCGTCGCAGGGCGGCACTCCCGGATCACGCATTTGCCTGGGAGGGTTCGGCCACGGCCGAGCGCGAGGTCTATTCGCTGGCTTCCGGTGCTGACGGCCGGGCCGGGGCGGCGCGAAGCCGGCGAAACCGGGACGGAGCCGGAACGGGCCGTATCGCGTTGCAGGGCCGGTTCGATACACCGCGGAAGGCCTACGAGGCGACAATTCGCTGCGACAGTTTCCCGGTGGGGAGTTTTCTGCCGTCCGATTCGCTCGGCAGGCTCGATCTAACGCTCGGCGCACAAAGGCGAAGGGTTCGATCCGCTGGCGGCCCGAACCCGGGGAGACCGGTTGGAGGTTGCCCGGGCGGGTATCGCGGGCACGACTTCGGCGGGCTCGGCGTGGAGAGCCAGGCTTGCGGAGGGACGGCTGACCGGACGGATCGAGGACCGCGATTCGGCCCCCTGCGGCTTTTAACTCGGGAATCGAAGGAGGTGTTGAGCGAAAAGCGGCAGCAGGCCCGGATTGCCGGGCAGGTCGGGTGGTTCGACCTTGCGGCATTGGGCGTCGTTGCCGAGCCGATCGGCGGGCTGTTTCTCCTCGATGCCGAAGCCTCGGCCAACGGCCCCGGATGCTACGACGCCCGGATCGCCCCTGGACAGCATCACCATCCGGACCGGCACGCAGATCGATCGCATTCGCCCCACCAGTGCGGTCTTCCGCACCGACTCGACGGAGACCGGCCGAGATGCAATCGGGGGATTTGCGCCTGGAGTTTCGGACCCCGGAGGCACTCGATTTTCGCTGAAAGCGGCCCTGCCCCGGAGCATCGAAGTGCTGATGCGCAGATACGGGCCCAACGGCTCGACATGGATTCGCTGAGACCCGCCCTGCCCGACTTCCGGCTGCAGGCTCTCGGCGGAAGGAACAACATCCTGAACAACTTCCTGCGCACGAAGCAGGTGGCATTCCGCCGGCTGGAGATGCGCGGCGCGAAGGGCGACTCGCTGCCCGTGGCGCTCGGGCTGCAGGTCGAAGGGTTGACATCGGGGAGGCATCCGCCTCGACAGTGTGTGGAGGTGTCGATGCGCCAGAACGGGCCCCGGCTGCAATGCACGCCCTCCGGTGGCCAACGCCCCCGGGAATCTCGACCACCTGGCCGCCGCCGGCCTCTGCGGCAACATCGTACAGAATACCGCCCGGGCCAACCTCTTCCAGCGCGACCGCAGCGGACGCGAAGGTTGCGCTCGCAGATCGACGCCGCATGGAACGACTCCGTCGTTCGCGTAACGCTCGGGCCCGATCCGCAATTCGGATTCGAGCCCTGGGCCGTCAATCCCGGCAACTACCTCGTCTACCGCTTCGACCGCGGGAGGATCGAGGCCGACCTCGATCTGACCCGTGGCGAGCAGCGGTTTTGCCATCCATTCGCTTCCCGGGGATGGTTCGGCGGACGGAATTCGCTTCGAAACGGCCGGGCTGGGGATCGGGACCATCCTGGAACTGCTCCCCTCGGCGCCGCCCGTCGACGGTGTCCTCGGCACCGATCTCACCCTGAGGTTGGGTGCCGATACGCTCGGGATGCGGGGAGGGGTCTCCGTCGCCAGGCTCTCCTACGATCGGCAGCGATTCGGGGATGTAGCGCTCGCGGCCCGTTATGCGCAAGGCGCCGAGCAGCAGGCCGAAGCCCGGCTCTCGCTCGATTCCATCGAGGTGCTGGCGGCCTCAGCCCGCTATCGGAAAGCGGATGAAAATCCCCTCACGGCTTCGCTCGACATCCCGGGGCTTCCCCTGCAGCGCCTCAATCTCTTCCTCCCCGAAGAGGCTGCTGCGGCTCTCTCGGAGGCTCTCCACGGAGATTCGCGCTACGGGATCGCCCCAAAAACCAATTCTCGACGGAAGGTTGCAGTTCGCCGGCACGCAGGCTCCCGCGTCCCGATGATCGGCACCGCATTCACGCTCGCCGACGACACCCTCCGTTTCGACCGCAGCCGCCTGCTCTTCGACCGCTACGCCATCCTCGCCCCGAACCGCAAGCCGCTGACGATCAACGGAGAGGTCAATCTCACGGATTTCGCACGCATGAGCGCCGACCTCACCCTGCGGGCCGCGGATTTTCAGTTTGTGAACGTCCCCCGCAAGGGCGGACCACGGTCTACGGCCAGGCCTATCTCGACCTGAACACCTCGGTCAAGGGTCCCTTCGACGAACTCGCGGTCCGCGGCAACGTCGCCCTGCTCGGCGGAACAGACATCAACTACGTCATGCAAAAAGTTCCCCGATGGAGGTCAGGAGCAGTCGCAAAATGTCGTCTCGTTCGTCTCCTTCCGCGATCTCGACGCGCAGGAGCCCCTCGAAGAGCCCGCCCGTGAAGATCGGAGGGGCTGGACATCGCCCTGAACGTCGACATCAACAACGACGTCAAAGGCCGCCGTCGACCTCTCCCACCGACGGAAGCAACCGCATCGACCTGCGCGGCGGCGGGAACCTCTCTACACGATGAACCCCCTGGGCGACATGCGCCTCGCGGGCGAAATACGTCCTCTCGGGCGGAACCGTCGGTACAACCCGCCCGTCATTGCGCAGAAGGTCTTCAAGATCAAGCCCGGCGGCTATGTCGAATGGGTCGGAGATCCGGCCGACCCCTCGTTCAACATCACTGCCGTGGAGAGCGTCCGCGCCAACGTCTCCTCCTCGTCCGACGGGCAGGAGACGCGGGCCGTCAGGCTTCGACATCTCGATCAAATCCGCAACACGCTTACCGATCTGGCCATCAGAGCACTTCGACCTCGCGGCGCCCGAAGACCTCACGATGCAGAACCGGCTCAACTCCCTCACCGCCGAGCAGCGGGCCAATCAGGCCATGAACCTCCTGATATACAACACCTACACGGGTCCCGGCACGACGGCCAGGGTCAGCACCGAAAATCCGCTCAACACCTTCATCCAGAACGAACTGAACCAGTGGGCGCAGAACAGTCTCAAGGGGTGGATCTCTCCTTCGGAATCGACTCCTACGGGCAGGACGACCCCCAACGGGCAGCGAACCGACTACTCTACCGCCTCTCAAAAACCTCTTCAGCAACCGCATCCGCGCCGTCATCGGCGGCAAGTTCAGCACCGACACCGACCCGACCCAGAACCTCAAGGAGAACCTCATCGACGACATCTCGATCGAATACATGCTCGACAAACGCGACAACATGTACATCCGACTCTTCCGGCACACCGGATACGAAAGCATCCTCGAAGGCGAAATTACCGAAACCGGCGTCGGATTCGTCATTCGCAAACGCCTCTCGCGTCTCGGCGACCTCTTCCGGTCGTCGAAACCCGATGCCAAAAACAGAAACGACATGAAGACGACGCGAAATAGGATCCGGCGTGTACTCATCGCCGTGGGGCTGCTGCTGCTCGGGGCCTGCTCCAGACCCGCCGCATCGCGGAGGGTGAGGTGCTCTACACCGGGGTGAAGCACATCCGCATCCACCCCGATTCGGGCGTCGTACTCTCCGCCGAGGCCGAAAGCGCCGCCCGCGAACCCCTCTCCGTGGCCCCAACAACCCGCTCTACAGCCCCTATCTGCGCACCCCCGCTCCCGATCGGTCTGTGGGCCTGGAACTACTGCTACACCCCCGCGAAAAGGGTTTCAAATACTGGTTCTACCGACGCCTGGCCAAAGAGCCCGTCCTCATCTCGAAGGTCCAGCCCGGTGTCGAACCCGGATCGCAGAACAGGCCCTCGAAAACCACGGCTATTTCGGTTCCAGCGTCTCGGACTCCCTGCGCTACCGCAAGCACGGGCGCAAGGCGAAGGTCGACTACTCGCTCCGCATCGCTCCGCCCTGGTTTTTCGGCAGCATCGACTATCCGCAGACGCATCCCGGAATGAACCGGCTCATCGACAGCCTCCGACAGACCTCCCTGATCCGCATCGGAGCCCAGTACAACCTCGACACGCTGACCGCCGAGCAGCAGCGGATCGCCGGGATTCTCCGCAACCGCGGATACTACTACTTCCGCCCCGAATACCTCGAATACCTCGCCGATACGACCCAGCGCCGCCAGCAGGTCGACCTGCGGCTCCAGGCTCAAGCCCAATCTCCCCGGCCACGGCCCTCAAGCCCTACCGCGTGGGGGATGTCACCGTGCGCCTCCGGAACCTCCGCCCGGGTCCGTCGATACGCTCCGCCTCCGCAACGCCACAGTATTCGCCCAGCAGCCCCTGAAGATCCGGCCGCGGCTCCTGGCCCGGACCCTGACGCTGCGTCCCAGGGGCTCTTCACCGTCGAGGCCCAGAACCGGACCCAGACCGAACTCAACAAACTCGGCATCTTCCGATCGGTCAGTCTCTCCGTCACGCCGCTCGATTCGCTGCGCGGCGGGGAGACTCGCTCGACGTCGCCATCGACGCCCAGTTCGACTACCCGCTGGAGGTCGCACTCGAAACCGACGTCACCTCCAAGTCCAACAGAGCTTCATCGGACCCGGCATCACCCTCAAGGTCAGCAACAACAACCTCTTCCGCGGCGGCGAGGTCCTCTCCGTGAAGCTGGAACGGCTCCTACGAATGGCAGACGGGCAACAAGAATTCCGGGGGACGCTCCTCGCGGCTCAACTCCTACGAACTGGGGCTCAATGCGAACCTGAACCTTCCCCGGCTGCTGCTGCCCGAGGCGTGGGTCCGCCGACTGCGCTATCCCGGAAGCACCGCCTTCCAGTTGGGTGTCGACCTGATGAACCGGCCCCGCTTCTTCCATCTGATCGCCTTCAGCGGCTCGGCAGGATACAACTTCCAGACATCCCCCTACAGCCACCACGCCCTCACGGTCTTCAAACTCACCTACAACCGGCTGCTCCATACCACCACCAGTTTCGATCAGACCATGGAGGAGAACCCTCCATCGCCATGAGTTTCCGAAACCAGTTCGTACCCTCGATCAGTTATACCTACACCTTCGACAAAACCTACGGCGCGACCGGCAACCGCCGCTTTCTACTGGCAAAACAGCCTCACATCCGCCGGAAACCTCCTCTCGGGCATCCTTCGGGCTTTCGGAGAACGCCAACCCCAGCCTCTTCGGCAACCAGTTCTCGCAGTTCGTCAAGGAGGTCAGCGAAGTTCTACCACCGCATCGGCCGACGCAACAACTGGCTCGCAACCGGTTCCTCGTCGGCGCGGGTATGCCTACGGAACTCCGAGGTGATGCCCTACAGCGAACAGTTCTACATCGGTGGCGCCAACAGCATCCGCGCCTTCACCATCCGGTCCACTAGGCCCGGGCAGCTACCGCCCGCCCGCGGACGACCGCAACGGCTACCTCGACCAGACGGGCGACTTCAAACTGGAAGCCAACGTCGAATACCGCTTCTGGCATCATGGGGCGGCTCAACGGAGCCGTCTTCCTCGACGCCGGAAACATCTGGCTGCTGAAGAAACGACCCCAAACGTCCCGGGCCGAACTCAAATGGAAAGGCTTCCCTGAACGACATCGCGCTGGGAACCAGATTCGGGCTGCGGTATGACATCAGTTATCTGGTCATCC
>VOFC01006215.1_pt1 | contig 28487 bp, 44 predicted proteins | sample 5384161 | NCBI WGS metagenome assembly VOFC01 (sample SAMN12384722, study PRJNA508395) | human gut metagenome | isolation source: healthy gut B | host: Homo sapiens | reverse complement strand
CGGTTCTGGGCATTTGTAATATGCAAAAATAATTTATGGGATACTAGCTCAGTCGGTAGAGCACTTGACTTTTAATCAAGTTGTCGGGGTTCGAATCCCCGTGTCTCATTGCAGAGAGATCAATATACGGTTTGTATATTGATCTCTTTTAATTTTACGCGAGCAACGAGCCAAAGTCCGTGCTCGCACGAGACCTGGCGACTGCCGCGATAACTTGAGAAACTCGCGAAGCGTGTTTCTCATAGTTTTCCCAGGCACAAGAGAACCTATATCAGACCATTGCCTGCACAAGAATGATATGCTAAAATAATTCGTCGGAAACAAAGAAATCAACGAAAGAGATTTAAAATCGAAATGGAAAGTAAAGTAAAAGAATTGCGTTACGCAATCGTACAGTCCATACCAGTCATGCTGGGATATCTTTTCCTGGGATTTGCCTTTGGATTAATGCTAAATGATGCTGGATATGGATTCTGGTGGGCCTTTTTTATCAGCCTGTTTGTATATGCGGGAAGCATGCAATTTGTCTTGGTCACCTTGCTGACGGCGGGAGCAAGTCTGTGGTATACACTGATCATGACGTTGTTTGTCAATGGCAGACATATGTTTACGGACTTTCTTTTGTAGAGAAATTCAAAAAAACGGGTATAACATATCCTTATATGATCTTTTCACTTACAGATGAGACATTTTCTTTATTATGTGATCTGAAAGTTCCTGAGGGAATGCGTGAGGAACGAGTCAGCTTCTACATTTCTCTGTTGGATCATTGCTATTGGATTCTGGGAAGCTGTGTAGGTGAACTGGCCGGAAGGGTCCTGCCAATCGACACTACGGGAATTGATTTTTCCATGACGGCATTATTCACAGTTATAGTAGTCAACCAGTGGATGGATACGAAAAGAACATAAACCGGCAGTCATCGGTGGCGTTGTCGGAGTTCTGTGTTTACTGGTACTGGGCGCAGACACCTTTTTATTACCTGCATTGACCATTGCCGCAATCATATTATTAGGAGTTAAGAAAAAATGTTACATTCCGTCGCAATCATAGCAGTTGCAGCGATTGTTACTTTGATCATACGGGCAGTTCCCTTCGTACTGTTCGGAGGAAGAGAGAAGTTCCGGCGACCGTGATCTACCTGGAAAAGTGCTCCCGCCGGCGATTATGGTCATTCTCGTTATTTACTGTGTAAAAGGAATTGACCTGTTTACCAGCAGTCATGGATTTCCGGAGTTGCTGTCTGTTGCAGTGGTGGCATTGGGACTTCATATCTGGAAGAAAAATACTTTGCTGAGTATAGCTGTAGGGACGATACTATACATGATATTAGTGCAAGTAGTATTCTAAAACAGTGTGAAAAGGCTTTTTTTCAGCCCTTTTCACACTATTTTTTTTACGAAATTAAATGCTATAATGAGCGCAACAGAAATAAGATGAGGGAGAAACAGTAAGATAAAATGGAAAACGATAACAAGGATGTAAAAGAAACAAAGAAACAAATAAAGAAAATAAAAGAGGAAATAAAAAAGCGACAAAGGAAGAAACAAAAAGAAGAAACGACAAAAGCCAAAAGGAAGAGACCAACGACAAAACGAAAAAAAAAGTAAGAAAAAAATGGGATCGGACTTGGAATCTTAGTTGCAGTAATTCTATTGGCATATGGTGGTGTGGCAATTTACTACCAGTCTCATTTCCTGAATCATACTTATATCAATAACAGTGATTGCAGTAATATGACGGCGACAGAGGTAGCGGCGATCATGGATCAGCAGTCACAGCAGTATAGTTTGCAGATACTGGGCAGAGATGAGAACGGTGTGCAGGAAGAGATCGGTACGATCACAGCATCTGAGATCGGAATGTACTGGGTGGACACTCAGAGATGCGGCACAGGAGCTTTTGGACAGACAGAATGAATTCCTGTGGATTGAGATGCTGTGGAGTACGCAGAATCATGATGTAGTTCAGGGTGTGTCCTATGATGCAGACAAATTGCAGGAACAGCTGGCCCAGATGCCTGCTTTACAGAAGAAAAATATGATTGCAGCCGGAAGATGCATATATCAGTGAGTATTCCGAAAAAACGAAGAGCTATGAGATCGTTCCGGAGACACTGGGATCGACACTGAACAACAACCTGGTAGAAGAATGTAGTATCCACAGCAATCATGCAGGGAGATACCACGGTAGATCTGGAGGAGCAGGGCTGTTATAAACTGCCAAAATAACGGCAGAGGATGCAGCGCTGGTAAAAAGCCTGTGATACCATAAATAAGTGGGTCAGCGCGCAGATCACCTATGACTGGAACGGCAATAAGGTTGTCGTAGACGGAGATACGATCCACGAGTGGATCCAGGCGGAGTGACAAGGATCCGCAGTTGGATGAGGAAGCTGTCGCCGAGTTTGTAGCGGAGCAGGCAAAAAGAGTACGACACTTACGGCAAAAAGAGAAAATTTACCACTGTACAGGGCATTGAACTGAACCTGCCAAGCGGTGCATACGGTTGGAAGACAGACCGTGAGGAAGAGATCAAAGCATTGACAGAAGCCATTCAAAACGGTGAAACTGTGGATAAGGAACCGGCATACATCAGCAAAGGTGCTCAAAAAGGAAGCAATGATATCGGCAATTCCTATGTGGAGATTGATCTGACGAATCAGCATCTTTATCTGTTCCAGAATGGAAGCATTGTATTGGAGACAGATTTTGTATCCGGTAATATGAGCAAAGCGGGCTGCATGACCCCTCCCGGAGTGTTCGGACTGACCTATAAGACCAGAAATGCATTATTGCGTGGTGCGAATTATGAAACACCGGTTAATTACTGGATGCCGTTTAACGGTAATGTTGGCATGCATGATGCAACATGGCGGAGAGCTTTCGGAGGAACCATTTATTTGACATCCGGCTCTCACGGTTGTGTCAATCTGCCACTGAATATGGCGGCAGCTATTTATGAATATGTATCTACCGGTTTCCCGGTAGTATGCTATTATTACTAATTCTTTACTGAAGATGGGGACAATTGGAAGGAAGGCGACCCTATGAAACAACGTTCGGCAAAAAAATAAGAAAATGGAAAGAAAAATTTGAGAGAGAACGTGAACTTAGACAGGAGATCCGGGCTGCAGCACCGGATATTCTGCGTTCTAAGAACTTCAGATCTACCAGGTCTCATGTGCAGCATGGAAATATGACCGTGAATGATCATAGCATGAATGTGGCAAAATGCAGTCTTGCCATCAGTGAGAAACTGCATATTCCTGTGAGAAGAAAGAGCTGATCCGTGGAGCATTATTGCATGATTACTTTCTGTACGACTGGCACACGCAGGATTATATCAGCCCCCATAAGCTTCATGGCTTTTATCATCCCGAGTAGAGCACTTAAGAATGCGCAGCAGGAATATCAGCTGACACCCAGGGAGAAGAGACATTATAAAAAACATATGTGGCCCTTGACAATTTCGGCGATGCCCATGTGCAGAGAGGCATGGATCGTTACTATGGCAGATAAATGGTGCTCTCTCATGGAGACTTTTCATGTACACAAAGGGTCACGGAGCGTTGATCGAGAAGCTTCGGGAGACGAAGAAGAACAGAAAAAAAAACGGGGAAGGATTCCCCGGACGGGAGAAATAATAAGTGGGTGAGCTGTACCGGAGACTGAAGGCATATAGCAGAAACGGATGAATACCCCTATCATATGCCGGGACATAAGAGACTGCTTTGTGGAGAATTCCCCCGGGAGATCATGGATATCGACATCACGGAGATTGATGGATTTGATAATCTACATGCCCCGGAAGAGATCCTGCTAAGATTACAGGAAGAAGCTGCCAGACTGTATGGTGCGGAGGAAAGTTTTATCTGGTCAACGGCAGTACCTGCGGTGTGTTGGCTGCTATCAGCGCAGCGGTTCCGAAGGGGCGGGCGGATCCTTATGACCAGAGGAGCCCATAAGTCTGCGTATCATGCGGCATATCTGAGAAATTTAACAGTTTCTTATCTGTATCCGGAAATGATGGAGGAGTATGATATTTATGATGCGGTAACTCCGGAACAGATCGCAGAGGCATTCAGCCGGGAGCCTGTGCCGGATGCGGTATTTCTGGTGTCACCTACTTATGAAGGCAGGATCGCAGATATAGAGACGATCGCAAAGCTGGTACATAGTAAAGGAATTCCTCTGATCGTGGATGAAGCCCATGGTGCTCATCTGGGACTGGCGGAAGGATTTGCGAAGAACAGCTGCCAGTGTGGCGCGGATCTGGTGATCCACAGTGTTCATAAGACTTTGCCGGCACTTACACAGAGCGCGTTGCTTCATGTGAACGGAAGACTGGTCGACAGAGAGCGTTTGCGTAGGTTTTTGCATATTTATCAGTCCAGTAGTCCATCCTATATACTAATGGCAGGAATTGACAATGCACTGCAGGTAGTAGAGGAGCAGGGAGACTATCTGTTTGCCCGGTTCAGGTGAATTATCTGAGGATGCTGACAGAACTGTCAGAATGCAGAAACTTCATTTCTTGCCGCTGGATGCCAGACAGGATATCGGAAAACTGGTGATATTATCTTCAAAGGCAGGTTTGTCAGGACAGCAGATTTATGATATTCTATTAAAGAAATATCATCACTGCAGCTGGAGATGGCAGCACGGGATATTGTCTTGCGATGTTCACCATAGGAGATGGGAAGAAGCGTATCGGAGAATGACAGATGCGCTGCTTGCAATCGACCGCGATATCACTGCGGAAAGTGGCAGACGCAGCCACAGAAGCAGGACAGCAGGAGATTCAGGAGAAATCTCTCTATCAGCTGCATCCCGGAAGTGCGGATGTCCCTTGCCCAGGCTTGGGATGCCGAAAAAGAAGAAATTCTGCTGTCACAGGCAGCGGGAAGAATCGCAGGAGATTTTGTGAATCTGTATCCTCCCGGAATTCCGGTGCTGGTACCGGGAGAACAGATCGAGGAGACGCATTGCAGACAGCTTGCGGAATACTTGAAAGAAGACCTGAATGTTCAGGGAGTGACAAAAGATGCCTGTATCGCATTACCGTAGTAAAAACGAATAATTTTAACAGCAGAAAGGATTTAGCTTGTATGAGAAAGACCAAAATTATTTGCACCATCGGTCCGGCCAGTGAGAGTGAGGAGAAATTAAGAGAGTTGATGCTTGCCGGAATGAATGTAAACCGAAGCTACATTTCCTATAAGAATCTGAAAAACGACATCAATGTCGGGAAAACAATCCTGATCGATGACGGTCTGATCGAGATGACGGTAGAAGAGATTTCGTATGTAAGGTCATAAACGGCGGTTTTGTATCGAATCATAAGGGTGTCAATGTACCGGGAGCAATTCTGTCCATGCCGTATATCAGTGAGGTGGATCTGGCAGATATTGTCTTCGGTGTAGAGCACGGATTTGACTTTATCGCAGCTTCCTTTGTCAGAACCAGGGAAGATATTCAGGAAGTGCGCAAGATCGTAGAGGACAGAGGCAGCAAGATCAAGATCATCGCCAAGATCGAGAACATGCAGGGAATCCAGAATCTGGAAGAGATCATTAACGTGGCAGACGGTATCATGGTAGCACGTGGTGACATGGGTGTCGAAATCCCTCTGGAAGAAGTACCTATTCTGCAGAAGAAGATGATCAAGATGGCAGTGGCACAGGGCAAGCATGTAATCACTGCGACCCAGATGCTGGAGTCCATGATCAAGAATCCACGTCCTACCAGAGCTGAGGCAACAGATATTGCAAATGCGATCTATGACGGAACCACAGCAATCATGCTGTCCGGCGAGAGTGCAGCCGGTCTGTATCCGGTAGAGGCAGTTAAGACCATGACCCGCATTGCGGAGAGAGCGGAGCAGGATATTGACTACCGCGGAAGAATGCAGAGAGTAAGGAAGACAGACAGGAGACTCCGGATATTACTACGGCAATCTCCTATGCAACATGCAGCGTTGCTTCCGATCTGAATGCAGCAGCTATTATTACGGTAACCATGTCCGGATTTACTGCGAATATGATCGCGCGTTATAAGCCCGGATGCCAGATCATCGGCTGTACATTGGATGAGAAGGTATACCGCCAGTTAAATCTGCTGTGGGGTGTAAAACCTGTCATGATCCAGAAGGAGCAGACCACGGATGCTCTGTTCGAGGAAGCGGTGTTCAAGGCAAAGCAGGCCGGTCTGGTGAAAACCGGGGATACGGTTGTCATCACCGCAGGCGTACCTCTGGGCGTGGTAGGTAAGACCGATATGATCCACGTGGTAGAAGTGGAATAAAGGATCGTGTTATCAATCTATCATAAAAAGGTATGCAAATGCCATGAGAATAAAACAACGGAAATGAGAGAGTATGGGAAAAATTGTATATCTCATGGGGAAAAGTTCCTCGGGGAAAAGATACTGTTTTTAAAGAACTGATGAAAGAGGGCACGATGGATCTTCGGACCATCGTGCCTTATACGACAAGACCGATCCGGGCCGGGGAAGAGAACGGTGTGGAATATTTTTTCACAGATGAGACCGGTTTTCAGACCCTGAGGGAACAGGGAAAGGTCATAGAGGACAGAGGCTTATAATACGGTCTATGGCATCTGGCGGTATTTTACGGTGGATGATGGGCAGATAGATTTGACCACGAAGAATTATCTCATGATCGGAACACTGGAAGCCTATGAGAAAATGATTGCTTATTTCGGAACAGAAGCTATTTTGCCGGTCTATATTGAGCTGGATGACGGTGTACGCCTGCAGCGGGCACTGGACAGGGAACTGCGACAGGAGAAGCCGAAGTACGAAGAGATGTGTCGCAGATTCCTGGCGGACAGTGCAGATTTCTCGGAAGAAAAGCTGGCGGCAGCAGGCATCCGGGACAGATTCGAGAATACAGATCTGACGAAATGTCTGAAAAGCTATTACAAAGTCACTTAAAAGAAGCCGGAATATAGCCGAAAATACTGATAAGAGAGAAGAAAAATGCCGGAATATAGCCGGTAAACAGAGGAAAAGAGGTGGGCGTATGGAAATGAGAGTCAATCAGATACAGCAGCCGGCTCCGGTGGAGCAGGTACAGAACACTGCGCCCACGGATGGCAGTTTCAAGTTCATGCTGGCGAGCCATGTGGAAGAGGCAGAACTGCAGGAGCGGCTGACGAACCTCATGGCGGAGATCACGACAGAGGGAGAAAAGCTGGCGAAGAAACGGGATGTGAAGGATATGCGGCATTACCGTGGACTGGTCAAGGAATTTCTCAATGAAGTGGTGACCAGATCCCATTCTTTTTCCAGGGAGAACTTCCTGGATCGGAGAGGCCGGCACCGTGTGTATGGCATTATCCGGCTGGTGGATGAGAATCTGGATCAGTTGGCACAGGAATTGATGAAGGATGAAAAAGACAATCTGGCGATCCTGAATAAGATCGGAGAGATCAGAGGACTGTTATTGGATATTTTTACCTGATGAAAATACAGGAAACGCTTGCGTGATTCGCAAGAAGGCAGTACGATAAAAGCAGGACCAAAAAGACAATAAGATACGGACAGGGGGAATACCAATGGCAACATTTCATGACATCATCGGTCAGGAACAGATCAAAGAGCATTTACAGAACGCCATTTCGGCGAAAAAGATTTCCCATGCATATATTATTAACGGCGAAAAATCTTCCGGCAAGGAATTTATTGCCAGAGTATTCGCCATGACATTGCAGTGTGAAAAAGGCGGCACAGAGCCCTGTCAGGAATGTCATTCCTGTAAACAGGCGCTGTCGGACAACCAGCCGGACATTATCTATGTCAGCCACGAGAAGCCCAATACCATCAGTGTAGATGATATTCGTACACAGATCAATAATGATATCGCTATCAAACCCTACAGCAGTCCCTATAAGATCTATATTATGAATGAGGCAGAGAAGATGACGCCCCAGGCGCAGAATGCGATCTTGAAAACGCTGGAAGAGCCGCCCGAGTACGCAGTGATCATGCTGCTGACCTCCAATGTGAATGCTTTGCTGCCGACGATCCTCAGCCGCTGTGTGGTACTGAATATGAAGCCGGTGGCGGATGATTTGGTGCGCAATTTCCTGATGCAGCAGTTGCACGTACCGGATTATAAGGCAGAGGTCTGCGTGGCATTTGCCAGAGGAAACATTGGTAAGGCCAAATCCCTGGCGTCCAGTGAGGACTTCGACAACATCAAGAACGAAGCATTGTCGTTGTTAAAATATATTCAGGATATGGATCTGAATGAAATTACTTCAGCGATCAAGAAAATTACGGAATACAAGCTGCAGATCAATGATTATCTGGATCTCATCGCGATCTGGTACCGGGATGTGCTTTTGTTCAAAGCGACCAGTGATGTGAACCATCTCGTTTTCCGTGAAGAGATCAGTGCCATCCGCCGCGTGGCCCAGCGCAGCAGCTATGAGGGAATCGAGGAAGTCATCGAAGCCCTGGATAAGGCGAAGAGACGCTTGGATGCTAATGTAAATTTTGATCTGACCATGGAACTTTTGATGCTGGAGATCAAGGAGAACGGATAAGACAGAAAACTGAATGAGTAGAAAGTGAAATCCACACTTCACTTTCTATTTTTTTATATAAAAATGAACCGGTTGGAAGCTCAGGGACAATATATAGTAAAAAGCATTAACGTACTGCAGACGAAAATACCGGAAAGGAAATTTAACATATGACAATACAGGGAAACAGACCGGAGGCGGAAGAATTGTATCAGGACACCTTCCTGAAAACCCTGGAACTGTTGGACAAGATACAAAAGACGGAAATCCGAAAAGTTATTTACTATCTGTTGCAATTCGGATTTGGAAAAATCGGAACCGGAAAATAAACCGCAGAAAACAGCATTGCACCGATGGAAAGTGAGGAACCCATGGACCAGCAGCCGGGGGAACAGGGAACGATCCGAAGTGGAAGATCATCTGTTAAAAAGGAAGAAATCAGGTATGTACAGACAACGTTGCGGAAATTGCCGGAGAAGTATCATTCCCGCTGGGGAAGAACTGACGATAGAGGATATCGCAGGGTGCCTTCGTTCCACAGGAACAGTAAAGAGCAGATTACATAAGGCCAGAGAAAAGATGAAAGAAGAATTGAGGCTTATGACAGATGAAAAGGGAAATATTAAAAGAAAGTTTTGTAAATATCAGACCCGGGGCAGAACTGGGCAAAGATGTATGCACAGGAGCAGGAGGCAGACAGCAGGGGAACCGGCTGCGCAGGCGGGTCCTGGAAAAATTAAAATGGTCACCGGCTGTGCGGCCAAAATCGTATTATCGTGCGACGGTGTCGAATTATGAGATTTAGGGACAGCAAACCTTTTCCAATGGATTTGACTTTCAGAGTGCTGCCCTGGCACAGCAGAAGTGGGGGGGGGAGAAGATTGCCTACAAAAGTTTTGAAGGAGTTGATGAAGGATGTCATGGCAGACGAACAAAATTCGGTGACAGAGCTGAAAAACGGTGCATTAATTATGAAGGCTACCGGACCAGTGTCTATCCCGGAAAATATGAAATTGTCTACGGCGCAGGAGTATATGAAATTCATTTGTATTTACCGCGGTGTCTATCCAACTGGGATAAGTACGGGGAGGAAGGACTTGGGCAGATGGCAAATTAAAATGAAGGTATGAGGTGTCGGAGCAGGCTTCACCGATGGAATTTCTACGGTGGTGGCAGGCAGAAAGGAGAAGCAGATATGAAAGCACTTGTGATACCGGATGTTCATTTAAAACCGTATATGTTCAAGGAAGCGGCTGAATGGATGAGAAAAGGTGTGGCGGATCGGGCAGTATGCCTGATGGACATCCCAGATGACTGGAACAGGGAATATGATATTGAATTGTATGTGCAGACTTTTGACGCGGCGATCTCTTTTTGCAAAGGAATTCCCCGACACTCTGTGGTGTTACGGGAATCATGATCTATGCTATCTGTGGAATGAGCGGGAATCGGGGATACAGTCGGGCGGCAGCCTATACGGTCAGAAATAAACTGGAGGAACTTAAGGAGGCCTTGCCGGACGGGAATCAGATCCGCTACATACAGAGGATCGATGATGTATTGTTCTGCCATGGCGGCATCCTTACAGGCATTTGTAGAGGAAAATGTGAAAAATACAGACTCTGTGGACGAAACTATCGCGGAGATAAATACCATGGGACCGGAGCAACTATGGTGCAGTGCCAGTCCCATCTGGTACCGCCCGGAGTGTTATCATCAGGAGGCAATGTATGGAGAAGACAGCCTTTTACAGGTTGTCGGACATACACCGGTGGAGAAAATATACAGAAGCAGTAATGTGATCTCCTGCGATGTATTTTTCCACCTATCGGGACGGACGTCCCATCGGAACATTCAGAAATATCCGGTGATCGACACTGTGGAAAAATTTTATGGAAAGAAGTATAAGCAGGCCGGATGATGAAAAGACCTTGACATTTCCGCTATTTCGGTATTATCATATCAAGGTAAAGGCAATGAACGTGCACAGTAAGATTCTTTTTTCCTGACAGAGAGGGAAGTTCACCGGCTGAAAAGCTTCCTGAGGTTCAAGCAGAATCGAAATTCCCACGCGAGCCGCATACCGGAAGAATCGGAGATTGGATAGGGTATGACGTTTCCTCACTCGTTACGTGAGTTAAGAGTCTTATCGTGAATGTAAAATAGCTTCAATAAGTTTTCATTTTTCACATAAGGAATTTGGGTGGTACCGCGGATATAAAATTCGTCCCAATGGGGTGAATTTGTATGCGCGGTTTTTTGTAACTATTCAGAGAGGAATGGCGAAATTTTCAATGAGCATGAATGAGCATAATTTTGGTAAGCCTTTGTTCTCCAAATCGCAGATGCGATTTTTTTACGCGAAGGAGGCTCTGAATAGTTACAATATGAAAAATGCAATACACACCCAGGCACAAGTAAAAACACGTACGTGTGCAGAATCATTCACACAGAAATGAGGAGTAAGATGGCAGATTTAAACGAATTGAATGAAAAAGTCGAACAGATCAAAGCCGACATCCGGGAACAACTGGAAAAGATTGAGAATACCAAGGGTGTCTACGAGTACAAGAAGACCATTTTGGACAAGAACGGTATTATCGGCGGTCTGATGAAGCAGATGGGTTCCGTACCCAAGGAAGAGAAAGCTGACTTCGGTAAGAAAGTCAATGAACTGAAGAACTGGGCCAGCGAGCATTTCGACGAGTTGAATACGAAGTTAAAAGAAAAAGAGATGGAGCTGCGCTACGAGAGTGAGAAGATCGATATCTCCATGCCGGCAAAGAGCTGCAAGACCGGTAACCTGCATCCCGTAACCCAGGTGCGTAATCAGTTGATCGACATTTTCGCATCCATGGGCTTCAGCGTATATGAAGGTACTGAGATCGAGACCGATTATTACAACTTCACCGCACTGAATACCCCGCAGGATCACCCCGCAAGAGATATGCAGGATACCTTCTACCTGTCTCCGGAATTCCTGCTTAGAACCCAGACCTCTGCAGGTCAGGTACACGTTATGGAGAGCCAGAAGCCTCCCATTAAGATTCTGAGCCCCGGTAAAGTATTCCGTTCCGATGATGATGCGACCCATTCTCCCATGTTTACCCAGATGGAAGGTCTCGTAGTAGACAAGACCATCACTCTGTGCGACCTGAAGGGTATGCTGGAAGTACTGGTACAGAAGATTTTCGGTGAAGGTACCACCACGAGACTGCGTCCTTCTTACTTCCCGTTCACCGAGCCTTCCGTAGAGGTCGATGTCAGCTGCTTCGCCTGCGGTGGCTGCGGCTGCCGTCTGTGCAAGGGTACCGGCTGGATCGAAGTACTGGGTGCCGGTATTGTAAATAAGAAAGTGCTGGAGAACTGTGGCATTGACTCCGAGGAGTACAGTGGACTGGCATTCGGTATCGGTATTGAGCGTCTGGCAATGTTAAAGTACGGTATTAACAATATCAAGCTGTTATATCAATCGGATATGAGTGTACTGGATCAGATCAATGATGACTAAGATCACGGAATATGATTTTAGAACAGTAATGCAAGGAATAGTACGAGAGGACGTCGTACAAAGACGGCGCCGAAGGAGGTAAAAGATATGTTAGTACCACTTAGTTGGTTAAAAGAATATGTAGATATTGATGTAGAAGCCAAGGAACTGGAAGAGAAGTTGTTCTCCTGCGGATTTGAGGTAGAGGAATCCTATGAAGTAGGCAAGGATATCAGTGGTGTGGTCGTAGGTCTGGTAGAAGAGTGTGAGCCGATCCCTGAGACCCACTTACATGTATGTAAGGTAAACGTAGGCGGTGCAGAGCCCCTGCAGATCTGCTGTGGTGCAGATAACGTACACGCAGGTGGCAAATACCCTGTAGCACTGGAAGGTGCCCAGGTATACGCTACCGCAAAAGATCATGTGACCATCGAAGGCACCATGAAGATCAAAAAAGGCAAGCTTCGTGGCTATGAGTCCTGCGGTATGCTGTGTTCCGGTACCGAGCTGGGACTGAACGAGGATCTGTATCCCGGCGCTGGCTACAACGGATTGCTGGTACTGCCGGAGGATGCTGAGGTCGGTGCGGACGTAAAGCCCCTGTTACAGTTGGATGACTGGATCTTCGACATTGCCATTACCGCCAACAGACCGGACTGCGAGAGCATCTTCGGTATTGCCAGAGAAGTAGCGGCTATCCTGAATAAGCCTGTGAAGACTCCGGCACTGGATTATACTGAGAGCGGCATTACCAAGGACGGATTTACCGTAACCGTGGATGCTCCGGATCTGTGCCCCAGATATATCGCACACTATGTAACGGATGTAAAAATCGGCGAATCCCCCGCATGGATGAAGAGACGTCTGGCACTGGTAGGCATCGGATCTATCTCCAATGTTGTAGATATCACGAACTACATCTTAAAAGAGCTGGGTCAGCCTATGCACGCATTTGATTCTTCTTACATTGAAGGCAATGCCATTCATGTAAGACGCGCCCATGACAAGGAAAAGATCATGACTCTGGATGAAAAAGAGTTTGAATTAAACGAAAATAACCTCGTTATCTGCGATGGCGTAAAGCCCGTAGCTTTAGCCGGTATCATGGGCGGCTTGAACTCCGAGATCCGCGACACCACAGAGGCTGTCATCTTCGAGTCCGCAAAATTTGCAAGAGACAATATCCGCAAGAGCTCCAGAGCACTGGGACAGTCTTCCGATTCCTCCCAGAGATATGCCAAGGGTGTGGATGAGTATGCTACCGTTATGGCCAGCAAGAGAGCACTGCATTTGATCGAGGAGCTGGGCTGCGGTAAAGTATCCTCTACTCACGTAGAATGGCAGAACACCGGCAACTCCATCGAGCCTGCCGGGATGAAGGCAAGCATCAAGAAAGTGAACGGTGTACTGGGTATTGAAGTACCTACCGCTGACATTGAGAGAATCTTAAAATCCCTGAACTTCCAGCCCGTAATTAACGGTGACGAACTGACCATTCAGGTACCCGCATATCGTGAAGATATGGAATCCTATCCCGATATTGCAGAGGAAGTGATCCGTATGTACGGTTACGACCACGTAACACCGACCTTTCTCGCGGCAGCAGCTGTAACCAGCGGTGGCATGAATACCAAGCAGAAGACCGAGCTTAAGATCAAGAGAGCACTGTGTGCACAGGGCGCATTTGAGGGCGTACATTACTCCTTCTTCTCCCCTTCCGATCTGAACCTGTTAGGCCTGCCCGAGGATGCACCGGAGAGACATGCGATCCGCCTGATCAACCCGATCAACGAGGATCTATCCCTGATGCGTACCACTTTGGCACCTCAGATGATTCATGCCATCGCCCGTAATCAGAAGAACGGCTGTCTGGAAGGCAGAGTATACGAGATCGGCAATAAATTCATCCCTAAGGATCTGCCTTTGACCGAGTATCCCGATGAGAGAGAGACTATCTGCATCGGTATCTGGGGTAAGGAAGAGAATTTCTTCACCCTGAAAGGTCTGGTAGACACGGTAGCAGAGACACTGTTCATTGATTTCGAATATGTAGAGGACAAGAAGACCTTCCTGCATCCTTATCGTACTGCAAAGATTCTGTACAACGGCGAAGAGATTGGCTACCTGGGTCAGCTGACCTACGAGATCCAGAAGGAAGAAGATATGCGTGAATCCGCATACATCGCAGAGATCGATCTGAAAGCTCTGCGTCCTGTATACGGCAAGGTTCCCACCTTTTGCTCCTATCTCTAAGTTCGCGAAGGAGACCAGAGACCTGGCACTGGTAATGAGCAAGTCCGTTACCTGTGGCGAGGTAGAGAAGGCCATCGCGGAAGCCAGCAGCTTCGTGGAGTCCGTAGAACTCTTCTGATGTCTATGAGGGATTACAGGTGGGACCTGAGAGAAGAAGTCCATGGCCTTCACCGTAACCTTTGCCCCGAAGGAGGAAGAATTCACCACAGAGGCAGTGGACGGCTATGTGAAGAAGATCCTGAAGAACCTGAACAACAAGCTGGGTGTAGAGCTTAGATCTTAACATAGTAACTATTCAGAACCATAAAATATTTAAAAATCTCTCCCGAATGAAGCCTTCACTTAGGGATTATAAGAAAAACAGTTTTTTGAGTGACGTCTTCAAAGGACAAAAAGAAATAACGACCATACAAGAGTAAGAATTCTCCTGTGTGGTTGTTTTCTTATGCTCAAGTACCAAAAAGGGTATGAGAGGTTATTCTATGTGGAGGAATTCGCTGTAAAGAGGTGTCATAACCGGCGTGAAGCCCGGAGCCTGATTATGTCATTACGGTTGTGGATGAAGCATATACTGAATTTGCGCAGGGAGCTTGAATAGGAGGAGGCAGCTTAGATGTGGTAATTGATCTACACTGTGATACGATACCTAATATGTACTCGGATTTCAGGGAAGGGAAGGAGACTTTCTTTCCAATTCCGGAAGAATCGATTTGAACCGGATGAGAGAAGGGGATATATTTGCCAGTACCCATTTGGGAGCATTGAAGAAAAAAAGAGGCGAGTCACCATTTACACATGTATTGGGGCTTGCAGATTTCTGGAAAACACAGATAGCGGAATATCCGGATATCATAGGACAGGTGACAACAGCAGAGAGTATGGAAGAGAACGCCAGGATGGGAAAGCTATCAGCTATGATGACAGTGGAAGAGGGCGGAGTGTATGAAGGAAAACTGGAAAACCTGTATACACTATATGACAAAGGCGTCAGAATGTCTACCCTGACATGGAACTTTGCAAATGAACTGGGGTATCCCAACCGGCAATCGCACCCTGGGAAGTCCCCGAATCCCGGACCTGGTCAATGGACTTACGGATACTGGGAAAAGCTTTGTGGAGGAAATGGAGAGAATCGGCATTCTTATTGATGTTTCCCATTTAAATGATGCCGGCATACGGGACATTTTTGAACTTACGCGTGGCCCTGTGATCGCAAGTCACTCCAACGCACGTGCACTCTGCTCACATCTGCGAAATCTCTCGGATACTAATATCAGAATGATCGGAGAGCGGGGCGGTGTTATCGGTATCAACTATTTCGTAGGATTTCTTGAGGATGGTGGAAAGATCGGGCGGATTGAAAAAATGGTTGAGCACATGCAATATATTAAAAACCTGGCAGGAATCGATGCAATAGCACTGGAAGTGATTTCGATGGCTTCGAGAGCCGTGTGAACTGTCCGGCGCAGAAAAAAATGCAGCAGCTTGCCTCAGAGATGGAACGACAGGGTTTTTCTTTCGCAGAAATCGATAGGGTATTTTCCTTAAATGCTTTAAGAGTATTTCGGTCTGTGCTGTCCTAAGAAAATTTAAGTATCATAAGATGCTAATATTAGAGTAGTCATTTTCGAAAAGATATGATAAAATAGCAGTTGCAGGCGCATTTCGCGCAGGTAGCTGCTATTTTAATTTATATTATGAAGAAGATGCCATGGGCATCAGTGAGGTAGATAGATATGACAAAAGTAATCGGTGTAAGATTTCGTACAGCGGGCAAGGTATATTTCTTTGATCCGCTGCAACTTGAGATAAAGAGAGGCGACCACGTGATCGTGGAGACCGCCAGAGGTATTGAGTTCGGCACGGTCGTTGCGGGAGTGCATGAAGTGGAGGATGACAAGGTGATCCAGCCCCTGAAGCCTGTGATGCGGATCGCCGGAGAGAGAGATATCGAGCAGGAGGCTGCCAACAAAGAAAAAGAGAAGGAAGCCTTCAAGATCTGTAAGGAGAAGATTTTAAAGCATGGTCTGGAAATGAAGCTGATCGATGCGGAGTATACGTTTGATAACAATAAGGTATTATTCTATTTTACGGCGGATGGACGTATCGACTTCCGCGAACTGGTAAAGGATCTGGCAAGTGTGTTCAAAACACGTATCGAGCTGCGCCAGATCGGCGTCAGTGATGAGACAAAGATACGCGGTGGTATCGGCATCTGTGGACGACCTCTGTGCTGCCACAGCTATCTGTCGGATTTTGTACCGGTATCCATCAAGATGGCGAAGGAGCAGAATCTGTCCCTGAATCCCACCAAGATCTCCGGTGTCTGCGGCAGACTGATGTGCTGTCTGAAAAATGAGGAAGACACTTACGAGGAACTGAACCGCAAGCTTCCCGGTGTGGGTGACTATGTCCAGACGGCAGATGGCCTCCACGGCGAGGTACAGAACGTCAACGTACTGCGCCAGCTGGTCAAGGTACTGGTAGAAGTCGGTGACGAGAAGGAACTGAAGGAGTACGAGGCAGACACTTTACAGTTCAAGAGACGCCGCGGCAAAAGGGCGGTCAGGAACTGTCTAAGGAAGAGCAGAAGGAACTTGAGAAGTTAGAGGAGATCGAGGAGAAGGAAGAAGCGGAAGAACGCGCAGAAAAACGTGCGGAGCAGCGCCCGGAGCGTCAGACCGCAGAGAGCAGAGAGACGGAGAATCGTGGTGACAACCGTGGAGAAAACCGCAGACGCGACGGACGCAGGGACGACAACCGCAGAAATAATAACCGTGGTGAGAATCAGAAAATCGTAACGATAACCGTGGAGAAAATCGGAACAACGAGAATCGTGGAGACAACCGCAGAGACAATAACCGTGACAACCGCAGGGATAACAACCGTGGTGACAGACGCCGCGAGAACCGTCCCCAGAACCGTCCGGATCAGGTAAGGGAGAACAGCGATGCTCAGGGTGCAGAGCAGTCCGGCAGCCAGGACAGGCAGATCCAAGAGACAATTCCTTCCCGCAGAAGACCGAGACACGGCGGCAGAAGAGACGGGAATAACGGTAATAATGGTAACGGAAGAAAACCGGAGAATACGAATGAAGGTTGAACTGAAGGAAAAAGAGCGGATCGATGACCTTCAGCGGAACGGTTATCAGATCATACAGAATCCGGAGAAATTTTGTTTCGGTATGGATGCAGTGCTTCTGACAGGATTTGCCCATGCCAGAGAGAAAGATATTTTACTGGATCTGGGGACAGGCACCGGGATCATCCCGCTTCTGATGGAGGCAAAATACCACTGTTCTCATCTCACCGGACTGGAAATCCAGGAGGAGAGCGCAGATATGGCGAGACGCAGTGTGGCGTTGAACGATCTGCAGGACCGCATTGACATCGTGACAGGAGACATCAAGGAAGCAGACCGGATATTCCAGGCTGCTTCTTTTGACTGTATTACCTGTAATCCTCCGTACATGATCGGGCAGCATGGATTGACGAACCCGGAGGAACCAAAAGCGATCGCCAGACATGAAGTGCTCTGCACGCTGGAGGATGTGGTCAGCAGGACAGCAAAACTGTTAAAGCCCGGCGGACATTTTTACATGGTACATCGCCCTTTTCGGCTGGCGGAGATCATGACCATGCTGGTAAAATACAAGCTGGAGCCGAAGCGGATGCAGCTGGTATATCCCTACATCGACAAGGAGCCCAATATGGTGCTCATCGAGGCGGTGCGAGGCGGCAAACCCCGCATGACAGTGGAGAAGCCGCTGATCGTATATCAGTCGCCGGGAGTATATATGCCGGAAATATATGATATATATATTAGATGTTAATATTGTAACTATACACCATCCACCGTATAATTATGTCAATGTTCTTAAATGCGAGCATTCGCCATACATAGTGACATGATTTTATAGGAGATTTTGGAGGCAGGAGCTCATGCCCGGAACTTTATATTTGTGTGCGACGCCTATCGGAAATCTGGGTGATATGACACCGCGGGTGGTGGAGACCCTGCAGACGGTGGATGTGATCGCGGCGGAGGATACCCGTAACAGTATCAAGCTGCTGAATCATTTCGACATCCACACACCTATGACCAGTTACCACGAGTACAATAAAGTAGAAAAAGCGCACCAGCTGGTAGGACAGCTGTTAAACGGACAGAACATTGCGCTGATCACTGATGCCGGTACCCCGGCGATCTCCGATCCCGGTGAAGTACTGGTGCGGATGTGCCAGGAGCAGAGCGTTCCCGTCACTTCCCTGCCGGGTCCTGCGGCATGCATTACGGCGCTGACTTTGTCAGGACTCAGTACGAGAAGGTTTTGCTTTGAAGGATTTCTGCCTGCAGATAAAAAGGAAAAGAAAGCGATCCTGGAGGAACTGAAGACCGAGAGCCGTACCATGATCCTCTATGAAGCTCCCCATCATCTGATCCGGACACTGGAGGAACTGTATGCGGCACTGGGGGAGCGGCGGATCACGTTGTGCAGAGAACTGACCAAGAAGTTCGAGACCGTATTCCCACCACTTTGGAAAAGGCGCTGGATTACTACAAGACAGAGGAACCCCGCGGGGAATATGTCCTGGTAGTGGAAGGGAAAAGTCCGAAAGAGAAACGACAGGAAGAGATCGCATCCTGGGAATCCATGAGCATTGAAGAACATATGGCTTATTACGAAGAGCAGGGCATGGATAATAAATCCGCCATGAAGCAGGTGGCAAAAGACAGGGGTGTCGGAAAACGGGAAATCTATCAGTATCTTGCATGGCAACTCATGAAACAGTGAAAATACCATAATGAAACCGAAGCAAAACAGACAAAAGCATATGAGGATAATGTAGGATACATCCATGAAAGGCATATGCGGAGAGAGGGAAAATGACTAATTGTGACGCTTGTGTCAATTATGAATATGACGAAGACTATGAATGCTATTGCTGCATGGTGAATCTGGATGAAGATGAAATGTACCGCTTTTTATCCGGAACCCAGCAGGAATGTCCTTACTTCCGACTGGATGACGAATATGCAGTGGTAAGACACCAGATGTAAGGGAAAAATTCACGAAAGCAAGGGTCAAAAAGTCTACTCAAATGGTAGAGAATGCTGATTGTGAAAGTAAAAATCGAGTAGTATAATACGAAGTTGCGTGCTGAAAAAAATAGTGCGCAGCTTCTTTTGCTTGTGTGCAATATAATGATGCCCCGGTATCATATCGTGTTGCTATATAACAAAGAAATAAAATACTAAAGTTAACAGGTAGGGTGACAATATCATGAAATATGTGAAACAATTTTCGATTATCCTGGGAATCTCCTTTCTGGCAGAGCTTCTGGAGATCCTGATCCCGCTTCCCATCGCAGCAAGCGTTTATGGTCTGGTGATCATGCTGGTGGGGCTGATCACGAAGCTGATCCCGCTGGAAAAGGTGGAGACCGCAGCGGATTTCCTCGTGGATGCCATGTCCATTATGTTCGTACCCGCCACCGTGGGAATCATGGTAAGTGTGGATGCTTTAAAAGAAATGCTGCTTCCCATCTGTGTGATCACGGTGGTATCCACGGTACTGATCATGATCGTGACAGGCCGGGTATCCCAGCATATTATCCGGGGGCAGAAAAATAAAGGTGCCGCAGCCATACAGACGGTCGGAACGGAAGCTGCCGCAGATGATAAGGAGGACAGATAAATGAAGGAAATATTGAGTCAGTCCATATTTTTCGGCATTGCTATTACGCTGGTCACCTACGAGATCGGTCTGTGGATCAAACAGAAGACTGGAAAAGCCATTGCCAATCCCTTACTGATCTCCGTAATCCTGATCGTGGCAGTATTGTTATTGTTCCATATAGATTATGAGACCTATGCAAACGGTGCACAATATATCAGTATTTTCCTGACTCCGGCAACGGTCAGCCTGGCAGTGCCTCTGTATCGTCAGCTGGAGCTGTTAAAGACTTATCCCAAGGCCATTTTCGGCGGAATCATCGCCGGCGTGCTGACTGCCATGGTGAGCGTTTTTGCTTTAAGCCTGATGTTCGGTCTGAATCATGAGCAGTATGTAACGCTTCTGCCGAAGTCCATTACCACGGCTATCGGTATGGGGATTTCTGAAAAAATGGGTGGGATCGTGACCATTACCGTAGTTGTCATCATTGTCACCGGAATCTTAGGTAATATTCTGGCAGATACGATCTGCCGCCTGTGTAAGATCGAGGATCCTATTGCCAAAGGTCTTGCCATTGGTACCAGTGCTCATGCGCTGGGAACTGCAAAAGCCATGGAACTGGGTGAGATCGAAGGCGCCATGAGCAGTCTGTCCATCGTGGTCTGCGGTATTTTGACTGTGATTTCGGTATCTATTTTTGCAAACTTTATCTAGTATAGAAAAAAATATTCTGCGCATACTAACCTCGCAAATAAGAAAAAGGAGGTTAACAGCATGAGTGATATTTCAGAATTAGATCTGCAGAATCTGCGCCATCTGATCGGCGGTTTTGACACGACCCACTGCAAAATGCAGGAGTACGCCAAGGAAGCGGAGGACCCGAAGGTAAAACAGTTTTTTGAAAAGGGTGCTCGCAGCGCGATGGAGAACAAACAGCAGCTTATGAAGTTTTTGCAGTAAGGAGGCAGCAGAATGCAGGAAAAGACAATGGTAGCAGATACTCTGGCCGGAATCAACGGCGAGCTGACCCGTTATGCGGGAATGATCGCCCAGTCGGAGAATAAGGAGTTAAAACAGACACTGAAGCAGTTCCGTACGGCCTGTGAGCAGTCCCAGGAGGAACTGTACCAGATCGCCAGAGAGAAGTCTTATTATGTGCCGGCGGAGAAAGCCACCGCAGAAGAAGTGGCACACGTGAGAAGCCTGTCCACACAGGGAACTCTGTAACAGAATTTGAGAGAATGAACCAGATAAGCCTTTCGGAAAATATATTACCGGAAGGCTTATATTTGTATGCCGGGAAGAAATTCCGGATGGAAATGTAGGCGTGGTAGGACATGAGCGAAGGCACGATTCGTATTTTCATAGGACATCCCGGCATCCGCATATAGTGAAACGAAGGAATAGCAGGCGGTTTGGATGAGATGCTTAACTATATCTGGGCAGGAATGATCCTGTTAGGCGTGATCTATGGTGTCTGTACCGGACAGATGAGCGCACTGACGGGAGGCGCGTTAGACAGTGCCAGAGAGGCCGTGAGCCTCTGCATCACCATGGCGGGGGTCATGGCATTGTGGATGGGACTGATGGAGATCGCGCAGGAATCCGGCATGATCACGAAGATGACAAAAGGTATCCGGCCTTTTTCTGAAATTTATGTTTCCAAGACTTCCGGAAGATCATCCGGCGGGGGAATACATAGCTACGAATCTGATCGCCAACGTGCTGGGGTTGGGATGGGCGTGTGGACACCGGCGGGACTGAAAGCCATGGAGCAGCTGGCGGAACTGGAGAGCCGACGGCGCGGAACGAATGTGTCAGTTGCCAGCAACGAAATGTGCACCTTCCTGATTCTGAATATTTCATCCTTACAGCTGATCCCGGTCAATATGATCGCCTATCGCAGCCAGTACGGCAGCGCCAATCCGGCGGTGATCATTGCTCCGGCGCTGGTGGCCACACTGTTCAGCACGATCATTGCCATCATTTACTGTAAATGGAAGGACAGGTGAGGATCATGATGAACGTATTGACACACATGTCAGATATTATGATTCCCATGGTGATTTTCTGGATCGTGGGTTATGGGATGGTCTCGGGGGTGAAGGTCTATGAGACTTTTTTGAAGGGGGCCAAAGAGGGGCTGCGCATTGTGGTGGAGATCCTTCCGACACTGGTAGGATTGATGATGGCAGTGGGATTCTCAGGTCCTCTGGATTTTTTGAATTGTTAGGGCATCTGATCGGACCTGCCACACAGGCTGTGGGACTTCCGGCACAGCTGATCCCGCTGCTTATTGTGAAAATGTTCTCTTCCTCTGCGGCAACCGGGCTGGTACTGGATATTTTTAAGACCTGTGGGCCGGATTCTTATGCCGGGATGCTGACTTCGATCCTCATGAGCTGTACCGAGACTATTTTTTACACCATGAGCGTGTATTTTCTGGCAGCAAAAGTAACAAAAACCCGCTACACGCTGCCGGGGGCATTGCTGGCAACGTTAGCGGGAACAGTGGCAAGTATTTTCCTTGCGGGAAAAATGTGATGATAATCCACGATGCGAATATTGGGTATCATGCAACACGGAAAATTCATCATATAACAAACAACTCCGCAAAATGAACAAGAATACCGTCAGGGTAACGGAACTTAAAAAAGTGGTGGCTACGACCACACTGGAAGTCAAAGTTCCTTCGTGGTTCATGTTTTTCGCCATAATATAACAGCTTACGGTGGTGGGAGAGCCCAGCATAATGAGGATCGCTACCAGTTTTTCTCCGGTGAAGCCGAAATACACGGCAAGCGGCAGAAACAGAGCGGGCCATATTACCAGCTTTAACACGGTTGCCACTCCGGTGGGGGCTAAAAGCCTTAAGGCTTTTTTACCCTCGAATCCGGCACCGAGGCCGATCAGGGCCAGAGGGGTAGCCAGTACGGCAATATTGCTGATGGTCTTGGAAATGATCACGGGATAATGGATCCGGCAGGCGCTGGACAGCATGCCCAGGGCGATACTGATAATGATCGGATTCGTGATGATCCCTTTTAAGGATTTCAGCAGGGATTCCTTATCGAAGCCCTTCGCATCCGGTCCGGTGAAGGACAGGATCAGCACGGCAGCGATATTGTACAGGGGAACCGTACCCACGATCATCAAGGGAGCCATGCCGGAGTTCCCGTAGATGTTCTGGATAAAGGCGATACCCAGGACAGCGGCACTGCTTCGATAGCTTGCCTGGACAAGCTCTCCCAGGCGGGATTTGTTCTTATAAAAAATGCCTGCCACGACCCAGGTGATGACGATGCAGAACAGGGTCACGAAGAAGCAGAACAGCACGTAACCGGTATCCCATACACTGTAAAAATCTGCAGTGGACATGTCCTTGAACAAAAGTACGGGCAGGGTGATTTTATAATTGAATGAATTCAGGGTTTTGACAAATGAGTCGTTGGTAACATGCAGCTGCTGTAAAACATAACCGATCACCATGACCAGGAATACGGGGATCGTTGCATTCAGACTGAATAATAGTTGTTCCATGGGAATTTGTATGCCTTTCTGCTATCGGAAGCGGAATATAGGAAGCGAAAAGCCCCTCTCCTTTTGCAAGTATAGAAAAGGAGAGGGGCTTTGTCAAGTTACGGGCTTGTGATGTTTTACAAGGCTGCTCTATTTTACAGTAGCTCCTCCAGCAAGGAAAAATCACAGCAACCATTTTCCAGATAAAATGTGTGAAAGCGAAGGTCACAATACCCGTCACCCCAATGGGACCGTGCAGTTTCTTGTAGTTTCAAAAATCTCCAGATAGCCCACATAATACTTCGGATAATTGCAGGGCTCCTCCGCAATATAAGTATAGATCGCCTTGCAGGCTTCCGGGGAATCAATGCCAAACTTTCCAAGGAATGTGGCAGTCTGATCGTATCCGGCACCTTCCCCGTGGATCAGAAGGTCAACAGAGTGTACATGCACAACTGCAAGCTGCGGGTATGCTTCTCCAGCCGGGCCGACTGTGCGGCATCCGACTGTCCGGCCTGTTCCAACAGAGTGGCCGCATAATCATAGGAAAGAAATTCCACATACAACGCCCAGCCCTCCAGATATCCGCCGTACCAGACAAGCTTTCTGGCAGGATCAGAGTTTTTATCTAAAAAGGCACGGTTGCTGTACACGGTCTGATAGAGATGCCCGGGAAAACCCTTCATGTGCCAGTGGTGGTGTAGAGCTCCAGTCCCATGGGAGAATTGCGGCGGTTTATATAGATGACATTATTGTCAGAATCGTCCAAGGGAGTCGTCAGGTAAAAAGCCGGTGCACTGTAAGGTTCCAGACTGGGAACGACATCCTTGACAGTAAAGGAGGGAGTGGGATTACTGACAGGAAAGTCATTTATCATGCGTGCCTGTAGATCCGAGAAAGCATTTCTTCCGGTTCCGGATGGGAAAATCTTCCGTGATCCCTTCGGAAAGCATGGAAAGCAGAGAAGGGGACTGTTGTGTCAGGCTGCGGATGGCCGCCTGTTCCTCCTGAAATTGCGCCAGCAGCATTTGCACCAGTTCTTTTTCGGAACGGGAGGAACCGGTCTCGGAAAACAGTAGATGGAGATAGTAGGTCTTTCCGTCCGGCAGCAGGGCGAGCCCTTTCGGCAGGGCGCCGGATGTATCTATGATCCCGCCGGGAGACGCCTGAGAGATAGAAGATGTCTGACCGGCAGAGCCGGAAGTCTCCAGAGAGTACAGCCCTTCGGATAGTGTGGCGTAGGCAGGCTGTACTACCGTGGTGAGCAGGCCGGTCATTTTCCTGAAAGGAAGAGACAACTTCGGCAGATAATATGCCCTGTGCCTGCAATTCCACCAGCCGGTCTTCAAAGGTGGTCTGCAAAAATGGGTTCCCTGCGCTAGTTCTTGTATAGTGACGATAGTGTCACATTGCTTTTCGGACTTTTTCCAGGGAAACATCCGGCATGAGGAAGCCTGCGGCAGCTTTTTCCTGCTCGTAGAGAAGCAGGGAGGCAAAATAGTCATCTATCTGATCTAGGAGAGCCAGGTAATCCGTGACATCCCGTTTTGTGCGGAAGGTGTATTCTGCCAGCAGGATGGGGAGCTGTGACTGCATCCCCGAAGATGGGGACAGTGGTTCGTTGTAATAGGGGAACTGCGCCAACGCCAGGTCATTTTCCAGAGACCGCTGTAGGAGTGTATAGGTGAAAGCATTCTCCGGTGAGAGCTTATCGTAAGCAATACAACTTAGTTGCCTAAGGAGCGCAGAACAACGTTCCCCACTCGCGTCCGACTGCCCGGAGGTATAGAGGGAAGGACAGGCTCGTAATCCGTAATCTCAAAGGCGGCAGGATCCGCAATGGTGTAGTGCATGTTCAGAGTACTGGCAGTCATTTCCTCCCGGAAAACCCGGGAGGTGAATTGTTCAAAGCGCCTGTCTGCGGAAGTACAATGGGACAAAAGAGCCATAGTGCCGGTGAGACTGCAGAGGAGGCAGATACACAGAAGCAGTTGGGGGAAGGAAAGGGAAGGACGTTTTCGCACGATAGTTACCTGATGACAGAGAGTGTTGGTAAAAGTATATGTGAACAGCACCTAGGATAGACTTAAAGCGACTACCTCAGGGTCAAGTCACGTCTCTGACTTCATAATGGGATAAATCGAAATACAAGCATAGTTGTACACCAAACAACTATATACAAATGTACCTAAAACAGATAAAAGATGTATTGACTTTGTACGGTGGTCTGATTATACTGAAAGTGATTATGGAGACAAAATATCAAAATCTCATTAATTACATACAGGAACAGATATCAGACGGACAACTAGGTCCGGGAGAGAAAGTTCCCTCGGAGAATCAGCTGTCGGAACAGTTCCATATCAGCAGGCAGACGGTGCGGAAAGCTATCGGCACGCTGGAGGAGGACGGGCTGGTACAGAGGATCCGTGGCAGCGGCACTTATGTTAGCTTTGACCGCAGGAAAAATCTCGAGAAGCGGAACAGTATTGCCGGTAGTAACTACTTATGTGGACAGCTATATTTTCCCGAGGATCCTGCAGGGCATGCAGAATACATTATATGAAAGTGGCTTTTCCGTACAGATTTATTTACGAATAACACGCTGGATCGGGAGAAAGGCATTCTGAAAGATCTGCTCAAACGGGATGATGTAGCAGGAATGATCGTGGAGGGGAACAAAAAGTGGATTGCCGAATCCGAATCTGGAGCTGTACAGGCATCTGATGATGAGAAAGATACCGCTTTTATTTTTCAACACCTATTATCCGGAGCTGGAGGTACCACATGTATCATTGAATGATGCGGACACAGCGTATAAGGCTGTGAAGATATCTGATTGAGAAAGGACATCAGAAGATAGGGGGCAGTCCTGAAACTGGATGACGGTCAGGGCAGACAGCGTTATCTGGGATATCTGAAGGCCATGGAAGAGGCAGGGCTCACTGTGACGGATTCCCGGATGGTGTGGATCGACACGGACGAATCGAAGCAACTGGCGTATTGCCGGGACCGGCTTCTCAACCGGGTGGAGGAATGCACTGCTCTCCTGGCGTACAATGACCAGATCGCATTCCAGCTGATCCGGATGCTGGAAGAGCGCAATATCCGGGTACCGGAAGATGTGTCAGTCATCAGCATCGACGATTCGGATCTGGCGAGACACAGCGAGGTGCCCATCACTTCCCTGCCGCACCCCAAGGAGAATCTGGGGAAAAAAGGCAGCAGAGACACTTTTACAGATGATCGCGGGGAGGAAAAAAGGACCTGACGTACGAATTTGATACCCGGGTGGTAGAACGGGAGTCTGTAGCAGAACACAAAACGTTATGAAATAAATAAAGCAGAAAATAAAAAGCAAAAGGGAGAGAATGCAATGAATGAAGCAGTAAAAGAAGCGATCAGAGCGGGAAAGACAGCCCTGGGTATTGAGTTCGGTTCCACCAGAATCAAAGCGGTACTGGTAGATGAGAGCCACGCACCCATCGCCATGGGAACCTACGACTGGGAGAACCGTCTGGAGAACAACATTTGGACCTACAGCCTGGAAGATATCCGGAAAGGCTTGCAGGGATGTTACAAGAGCCTGACAGACGATGTAGAGGCAAAATACGGTGAGAAGCTGACTACTTTGGGAGCGCTGGGATTCAGCGGCATGATGCACGGCTATATGCCTTTTAATGCAGAAGGTGAACTTCTGGTACCTTTCCGTACCTGGAGAAATACGATGACGGAAGAAGCCTGCAAGAAGCTGATTCCGGTATTTAACTTCAATATCCCCCAGAGATGGAGCATTGCACATCTGTATCAGGCAATCTTGAGCGGAGAAGATCATGTGAAGGATATCGCATTCTTTACCACACTGGCAGGATACATTCACTGGAAGCTGTCCGGAGAAAAGGTTCTGGGTATTGGTGAGGCAGCAGGTATGTTCCCTATAGATTCCACGATCATGGATTTTGTTATCAGAAGATGCTGGATCAGTTCGATGGAACTTACACAATTTTTGACTGGAAGATCCGTGACATTCTGCCGAAAGTACTGGTAGCCGGAGAGCCTGCCGGTGTTCTGACCGCAGAAGGGGCAAAATTACTGGATCCTACCGGAACCTTACAGCCCGGCGTACCCATGTGTCCTCCCGAGGGTGATGCGGGAACCGGAATGGTAGCTACCAACAGTGTGGCAGTCCGCACCGGTAATGTCTCTGCCGGAACCTCCATTTTCGCTATGGTGGTACTGGAGAAGGCTATGGAAAAAGTACACGAAGAGATCGATATGGTCACAACTCCCGACGGTATGCCCGTGGCCATGGTACATTGCAACAACTGCACCTCCGATCTGAATGCCTGGGTGAATCTTCTGGGCGAGTGTACAGAGAGCTTTGGCGTGAAAAAGTAGACAAGAACGAACTGTACGGCGTGTTGTATCGCAAGGCGCTGGAAGGTGCTGCGGACTGCGGCGGCGTGACAGCATACAATTATTTCTCAGGAGAGCCCATCACCGGACTGGATGCAGGGCGTCCCATGGTGGTAAGAACTCCCGATGCGGATTTCTCACTGGCAAACTTCATGCGCTCCCATCTGTACAGCGCAGTTGCTACACTGAAGATTGGTATGGATATTCTGTTAAAGGAGGAGCATGTGGCTGTAGATTCCCTGATGGGACACGGCGGCTTCTTCAAGACTCCCGTGGTGGGACAGCGTGTCATGGCAGCAGGCATGAACGCACCGATCACTGTTATGGATACGGCAAGCGAAGGCGGCGCCTGGGGCATTGCGATCTCTGGCAGCTTTCATGAAGGAGAAAGAAACCGGCGAGACCCTTTCTTCCTATTTAAATGACAAGATCTTCGCTGGACAGACCGGAACCACATTGCAACCGGAGCCTGAGGATGTGAAAGGATTTGAGGCTTTCCTGGAAGAGTACAAGAGACTGCTTCCCGCGGAGAAGGCAGCCGTTGCCGCAAAATAATTTTTCAGATGCAATTTGAGACTGCA
>VOFC01003942.1_pt1 | contig 28497 bp, 39 predicted proteins | sample 5384161 | NCBI WGS metagenome assembly VOFC01 (sample SAMN12384722, study PRJNA508395) | human gut metagenome | isolation source: healthy gut B | host: Homo sapiens | reverse complement strand
AATATATGCATAAGAATTTAAAATATCGTGATGCGGTAACTATTTCAGTTCATCCTCACAATGACAGAGGTTGTGGTGTTGCAACTGCAGAATTAAGTGTTTTGGCAGGAGCAGACAGAATAGAGGGAACACTTTTTGGTAATGGTGAGAGAACTGGAAATGTAGATATAGTTACTTTGGCTATGAATATGATTTCACACGGTGTTGATCCACATCTTGATTTTAGCAATATGCCGGAAATCTGTGAAATGTATGAGCGTGTAACGAGAATGAAGGTTGGACCACGTCAGCCATATGCAGGGGACTTGGTATTTACAGCGTTCTCAGGTTCACATCAGGATGCTATATCTAAGGGAATGGCATGCAGAACAGAAAGTAATGACGAAACATGGACAGTTCCATATCTTCCAATTAATCCAGAAGATGTAGGACGTACATATGATTCAGATGTTATAAGAATAAATAGCCAGTCAGGAAAAGGTGGCGTAAGCTACATCTTGAAACAGAGTTATGGATTAGCATTACCAGAGAAAATGAGAGAAGAAGTCGGATATTCCGTAAAGGATGTTTCAGATAAGGAACATAAGGAATTATCACCGGCATGGGTTTATCAGATTTTTGAAGACAAATATATTAATGATAACAGCATATTTAGTGTATCTGAAACACATTATGTTCAGAGGAATGGAATTGTTGCAGAAGTAACAATTGCACAGAATGAAGGAACAAGAGTTGTTAAGAGCACAGGTAACGGTAGACTTGATGCGGTAAGTAATGCATTTAAACAGTATTTTGATATTAGTTATGAATTATCAGTATACGAAGAGCATTCATTATCAAGAGGTTCATCATCTAAGGCTGTTTCTTATGTGGGAATAAGCTGTAATGGTAAGATGTATTGGGGTGTTGGTATCGATGAAGATATAATAAAGTCATCTATTTATGCACTTACAGTTGCTGTTAACCAATTGGTTGCAGCATCAGGTGAAAAAAAAAAAAGTTTCAGGATGAAAGATTAACTGAGATTTTGAATTATATTAATACTAATTATCTTACAGTAACATTAGATGAGTTAGAAGAACAGTTCCATCTTTCAAAGCCTTATTTGTCAAAATATATAAAGGAAAAATCCGGAAAAACTTTCGGTGAATTAGTTAAGAATGTTCGTATGAAGAAAGCAAGAACTTTATTAAAGGGTGGCAATATGACAGTTGAATCTATTGCTGAAAAGGTTGGATATCAAAATGTGGAACATTTTACAAGATTATTTAAAAAGAAATATGGAATGACACCTGTTCAATTCCGTAATGAAGAAAAAATAATCGGTGTAATGTTATTGATGATATACCATCGTATATCGGTGTTTAAAGTGTATTGAGAGCGATGTATTATTGTATAAAAATATTTTAAAGAATATTTTGAATTTTAATGTAATTATATATTAAATGTGATAAAATGGTGTCAGGGTAATAAAACGGACACCATTTTTTCAATTTAAGGAGGATAAAAAGATGAAAACAATTAAAACTAAGGTAGTAGCTATTATGCTTGTTTTAGCATTAGCATTAACAGGGTGTGTCACACAGAAGTCAACAGTAGTTATTAACAGCGATGGAAGTGCTAAGATGACTACAAATATTAAAGTTGACAAACAGGCAGCTATTCAGGCCTACATTCAGATGATGAAGTCACAGGGACAGACTGTATCAGAAGCTGAAGTAACAGCTTTGATTACATTAATGCTACCAAAATTAAAAGATGAAGGTATAGATGTAAAAACTGTTACTGAGAATGGAAAAGATTATTATGTAATTGACTATTCACAGAATATTAAAAAGGGTGATTTACAGAAAGAATTTGGTGTAGAGGATTTGATACATATGTTACTACAGATACATTCTATATGAACGGTGACATAATGAAATTATTAGATGCAGAAGATGTGGACATTTTTGCTGCATACAAGGAAATGGGAGTTGAACTTAAGGAAGAAGATATTCAGACAAGCATAACAGTACAGTTCCCTAATGCTATCGTAAGCACTAACGGAGTTAAGGATGCTTCAAATCCAAATGCAGCAATATTTAGCGTTCCTTTAACAGGAAAGATTAATATGTTCGCTACAACTAAGGCTGGTGTTACAGAAGCTTCAGTTAAGGCTACAATTAAGAAACTTAACACAGTAAAAGCTACAAAGATTAAATCTTTAAAGGCTAACAAAGTTAAGAAGAATGCTAAGAAAGCTACAGTTACATTAAAGTTCAAGAAAGTAAAAGGCATTAAGAAATATGAAGTTGAATATTCATTAAAGAAGAACTTTAAGAAGAGCACAGTAAAAACTGCAAAGAAGACTACATACACAATTAAGAACCTTAAGAAAGGTAAAAAGTACTATGTAAGAGTTAGAGCTACAAAGACTAACTATGCAGGAAATGCTATTTATAGTAAATGGGTTAAAAAATCAGTTAAAACTAAGAAATAAACTGTTTTTATGAATTTTGTTTTATTACGTAAGGAACCACGCCGGAAGGTGTGGTTCTTTACGATACTTTTACGATATGGTAATATTATCTATTGACATATATATTGTTTAATGTTATAACTGTCAGGAAAATATTATTTCTCTTATTAAGAGTTGGCGGAGATACAAGGATCTGTGATGCCACGGCAACCCCCGATTATGATGGAAGGTGCCCACCGAACAATGATACATTGATCAATAAGAGGATTTGAATACCTTGATTTCAAGTCCACTGTAAAACAGTGGACTTAATTTTTCTTGTAGTTAACAATAGATTATTCATAATTTTTACGAGTTTAAATATTAGTTCGTAAATTGCAAATGCAAAGCTTATTTTCAGAGAGGAGAAAAAATGGAGAAAAAGGTTATTTACATCAGAGTCAGTAACAGAAGGACATCCAGATAAAATCTGTGATCAGATATCAGATGCGATTTTAGATGAACTTATGAGACAGGATCCAATGAGCCGTGTAGCTTGTGAAACAACTATTACAACAGGTCTTGTACTTGGTAATGGGTGAAATTACAACAAAGGGGATATGTTGATATTCAGAAATTGTAAGAAAACAATTAGAGAGATTGGTTATGACAGAGCTAAATATGGTTTTGACTGCGATACATGCGGTGTTATATTACAGTCTTGATGAACAGTCAGCAGATATTGCTTTAGGTGTTGATAAGGCATTAGAAGCAAAAAGAAAATACAATGTCAGATGAAGAAATCGAAGCAATTGGTGCAGGAGACCAGGGTATGATGTTTGGATATGCTACAAACGAAACAGAAGAATATATGCCTTACCTATTTCATTGGCTCATAAACTTTCAAGAAAGCTTACAGAAGTTAGAAAAAGATGGAACATTAAAATATTTAAGACCAGATGGCAAGACACAGGTTACAGTTGAATATGATGAAAATGGCAAGCCTTCAAGACTTGATGCAGTCGTTCTCTCAACACAGCATGATCCAGAAGTATCACAGAAACAGATTCATGAAGATATCAAGAAATATGTATTTGACACTGTCTTGCCACAGGATATGATTGACGAAAATACAAAGTTCTTCATTAACCCAACAGGACGTTTTGTAATCGGAGGACCTCACGGAGACAGCGGTCTTACAGGACGTAAAAATCATTGTCGATACTTACGGTGGCTGGGCACGCCACGGCGGCGGCGCTTTCTCCGGAAAAGACTGCACAAAGGTAGACCGTTCAGCAGCTTATGCAGCACGTTATGTAGCTAAGAATATAGTAGCAGCCGGTTTTAGCTGACAAGTGTGAAATCCAGTTATCATATGCAATCGGTGTTGCACATCCAACATCAGTAATGGTAGACACATTTGGAACAGGAAAACTTAACGATGAAAAATTAGTAGAAATCATTCGTGAAAACTTTGACCTTAGACCTGCAGGAATCATCAAAATGTTAGACCTTAGAAGACCAATCTACAAGCAGACAGCAGCTTATGGCCACTTTGGAAGAAACGACATCGATGTACCTTGGGAAAAAGACAGACAAAGTAGAAATGCTACAGAATATTAAATAGTAGAAAACAGCTTGGATTACCTTAATGTAAAGGCAATCCAAGCTGTTTTTGCTTGGAAATATTATAAGATTTGAATTGAATTAATTTCTACACCACACCATTACACTTTCTAATCAGCTTCAACAGATATGGTATTTCACTTTCGAAGTTCACAGCATAGTTAACTGCCTCAGGGTCATTGTAAGTGTTGTTTATACAGGCTTTTTGTAAAGTCAGCGGCAATTTTTTTAAAGAATCCTGAATGTTGTAATCATTCATTAACGCTCCGGTAAAGGTGCTGGCAAAAACGTCGCCGGTGCCGTGGGATTTCATTTGGACCTTTGGAGTGTAGTATTCAAAAAACTCTTTTGTTTCTGAATCGTATCCCATAAAGCCGAATTTGTGGTCAGCAGATTCAACCCCTGTAATAACAATTTTTTTAGAACCAAGTTTGGCAAGGCTTAGAAGCAAATCTTTAATACATTCATTAGAAGCATTTTCTCCCGGATATGGCATACCGGTCATAAAAGCAGCTTCTGAAATATTAGGAAGAATAACGTCTGCATACTTGCAAAGCTTTGCCATTTTTAAAGGAAAATCTTTATCGAAACCTGAATAGAGTTTGCCATTGTCTGCCATTGCAGGATCGACGATTATATATTTGCAGGTATTTCCAAAAGTTTTAAAATAATCTTTTACAAGAGTGATTTGTTTTTCACTTCAAGATAGCCTGTGTAAATAGCATCAAAGGAGAAACCTTCTTTTTTTTGCCAATGCTTCTTAATAGGTTCCATATCGTCAGTTAAATCACGAAATGTAAAATCGTTAAACATAGTATGTGTTGACAAAATGGACGTAGGTAATATGGATGTTTCAATGCCCATTGCCGAAATAATAGGCAGGGCAACGGTAAGTGAACATTTACCTATACATGAAATATCCTGTATGCTTAAAACACGTTTCATAGATAATCTCCGTTCGTTTACATTTTGTTATAATCAAGTATAATTCCTTATGTGGTATCATACAATCGCTATTTTACCACAAAAAATATAATACCAGAAAGATTAGGTTTATTTATGCTTACTTATGACTTTGGAAAAAGAGAAAAAACATCTTTATATGAATATTTGTACAAGTGTATAAAAGAAGATATTTTATCAGGAAAAATTAAAGCCAATGAAAAGCTTCCGTCAAAACGTGAAATGGCAAAAATCACGACATTAGTGTAATAACAGTAGAAAATGCCTACGCTCAGCTTATAGTGGAAGGCTACATATACACTAAGGAGAAGAAGGGATATTTTGCCAGTGATATTGGAAGTCAATACATTGAGCAGAAGCCCAAAGTCAAATATGAGAAGAAAAAAAGAAAAGAAGAAATGGCTTGTGGACTTTAATTCAAACCATATAATGTATGATAGTTTTCCTTTCGCAACATGGTCAAGAATAATGAGGCAGACACTTTTAGACAAAGAAAATTCTTTCCTGTCTGTTCCTGAAAAAACGGTGTAATGGAATTAAGGGAGGCAATAGCCGATCATCTTCAGCATTTTAGGGGAATGAATGTTAATCCTGATAACATAATAGTAGGTGCAGGAACAGAGTATTTATACAGCATTATTGTGCAACTTCTTGGCAGAGATAAAGTTATAGCAGTGGAGGATCCGGGATATAAGAAGATAGGCAATGTATACGAAAGTAATGGCGTAAAGTGCCTCCACATTAAAATAGATCAAAGAGGCATACAACTTAATGAACTGGTGGAAAGCAAGGCAGATGCAGTGCATATTTCACCATCTCATCAATTTCCGACAGGAAGAGTTATGCCTATTTCAAGAAGAACTCATTTGCTTAAGTGGGCAATAAATAATAAGAAATACATTATAGAAGATGACTACGACAGTGAATTTAGGTTTTCGGGCAAACCAATTCCACCAATAGCAGGAATGGAGGGAAAACGTGTAATTTATATGAATACATTTTCAAAAACACTGGCACCGTCAATTAGAATTGCATATATGGTTTTGCCTGATGAATTAATGGACAAGTTTAATACGAAATTAGGTTTTTTATTCCAATACTGTGTCAGGATTTGAGCAGTACACACTGGCTAATTTTATAAGCAAGGGTTACTACGAAAGACACATAAACCGAATGCGTAATTATTATAGAGATTATAGAAATAAAATAATAAGAACCATACAGAATCACCCTATTTACAGCAAGGTTTCAATAGAAGAGGAAAACTCAGGTCTGCATTTTATTTTGAATATTAATAAAAAAATAGACGACGAACAGTTTAAGAAGGAATTGCAGCAAAACAATATTAACATATCAGGTGTGTCAGACTATTGTTACAATAATTTGGATGAGTTTAAACACAAATTTATAATAAACTATTCGGCTGTGTCAGAGGAGAATTTAAAGAAAGCTTTGGATGTAATGAATGAGGCATTATCAGAGTAATGAAGCATTAAATAATAGATATGTTAATGTAGTAAATAAGGCATTATTAAAAGTGCGACATTGGAGAAGAAATATGAGCAAATATAATGGTAATAGAGAATTTAAAATCAATATTCCGGGAAGCGTAAAGCTTATAATAGATGTTTTGGAAAATAATGGATATGAGGCGTTTGCCGTAGGTGGTTGTGTAAGAGATACCATTTTGGACAGAGAGCCTCAGGACTGGGATATAACAACATCAGCTCTTCCGGAACAGGTAAAGGAACTTTTTAACAGAACTTTGGACACAGGAATACAACATGGAACAGTTACAGTAATGATTAAGCATGTGGGCTATGAGGTTACAACTTATAGAATAGATGGGGGAATACAATGACAGCAGACATCCTGAATCAGTGGAGTTTACATCTAATCTTATAGAGGACCTTAAACGCAGAGATTTTACAATAAATGCCATGGCGTACAATGAAAGAGAAGGTCTTGTGGATGCTTTTGATGGAATTAATGATATAAATAACAAGATTATAAGATGTGTGGGAGAGCCGGAGGAAAGATTTGGTGAAGATGCCCTTAGAATTTTGAGAGCAGTAAGATTTTCTGCCCAGTTAGGTTTTGACATAGATGAAAAAACAATGGAGGCAATTAAGAAACTTGCCCCAACACTTGAAAATATCAGTGCGGAAAGAATTAAAACAGAACTTGAAAAGCTTATAATCTCAAAGAATCCATGTAAGCTTATTACAGCATATAACGCAGGTATTACAAAAGTGATACTCCCTGAATTTGACGCTATGATGGAATGTGAACAGAATACACCATACCATATGTATAACGTAGGTGAGCACACAATAAAAGTAATGGAAAACGTGTCAGCAGACAAGCTTATGCGTTGGACTGCATTGTTCCACGATGTGGCAAAACCATTAGTGAAAACAACAGATGCTAATGGCAGAAATCATTTTAAGGGACACGCATTGGAGGGAAGCAGGTTGGCACCGCAGATAATGCGCAGATTAAAGATGGACAACAAAACCATAAAAACAGCTTCACGTCTTATAGAATGCCATGATGACAGACCTGCATCTAAGGGCTTTAATCCTGAGGCAATAAGACGAAGTGTCCATAAAATAGGCAAGGATATTTATCATAATTATCTTGAATTAGTATATGCTGATTTTATGGGCAAAAGCAAGTATGGAAAAAGACGAAGGCTACGATGCCTATGTTTATGTATGCAAGCAGTATGAATATATAATGGAAAACAATATTTGTACAAGTACAAAGGAACTTGCCATAACAGGTAAGGATTTAATAGCCTTAGGTTGTCCTTTAGGAGAAAAAATCGGCAGAGCATTGGATGAATTGCTTGAAATAGTATTAAAAGAACCTGAAAAAAATACAAAAGATAAACTGTATGTGGAAGCAGAAAAGATAATAAAATCACTGTAGTTCTAAACTTGAGCACCTTTTCATATTTTAGAATACAAGCATGACTTGACTAAATAATTTATGGGAGGGTGTGTATGAATGAAAGGGCACTTACGGTTTTTGAACAATATGAATTAGATATTACGGAAACGTTTAAAATCAGAGGAAATTATGGATGCAACACACCTGACGGAAAATACATTTTGCAGGAATATGATAACAGCAACGATAAAATGGTATCAATGAAGTCTCTTTATAATCATTTGGAAAGCAGTGGCATAAAGACAGACTACGTAATTCCAAATAAGGAAGACCGGTATGTTTCAGTAAGTGAGGACGGTTACACCTATATTCTAAAGAAATGGTTTGAAAGTCAGGAGTGTAACATAAATGAGGAAAAGCATATAGTAATGGGAGCTGCAAATCTTGAAGGTTTCATATTTTGTGCCAAAACAGCCAAAGATTTATGGAGGAGACTAAAGGTTTTCATCCCGGCAAAAATATGCTTGTGATTTATGAAAAGCACAATAAAGAAATAATAAACATAAGAAATTACATAAAAAAAGAGAAAAAAAAAAACTATTTTGAACTGGCATTAAAAAGAAATGTTGGTGGAATATTATAGTCAGGCAGATGAAGCCTTAAAGGCTTTAAGGCAAACAGGTTATGGGAAAATGTACAACAACGCACTAGAGCATAAGAATCTTGATCATGGCAGTTACAACCATCACAATATAGTTTTACTTAACGGAAAAATTGCAATGATTAATATGTCAAAAATAAACTATGCACCGGCTATTCAGGATGTTTATGATTATTTGAGAAAAGTAATGGAAAAAAACAACTGGAACATAGACCTTGGCAGAAAAGTTTTGGCTGAATATGAATCAGAAAAAATTATAAATCAGGAAGAGCACAATATTTTAAAAATAATGTTTTCTTACCCGGAAAAATTTTGGAAAATTATTAATTATTATTTTAATTCTAACAAGGCGTGGTACTCTGAAAAGAATGAGGAAAAAATTGAAACAGCTTCAAAATCAGGAAGAAATACGAAAAAATTCATAGAAAATATGTGAAAATTCTATATAAAAACATTTTTGGTAGTTTCCTTTCTTTTTTTACTTTGTATTATAATGGGTTAGAATTGAAAATAGTTCTTGGAGGTACGAAATGGATTACAAGGAGTTATATGAACTGTGGCTTACAAATCCTTATTTTGATGAGGACACAAGAAAAGAACTTGAAGCCATTAAAGATGATAATAAAGAGATTGAAGACAGATTTTATAAAGATTTAGAGTTTGGTACAGCCGGACTTCGTGGAGTTATCGGAGCAGGTACTAACAGAATGAACATTTATACAGTTAGAAGAGCAACACAGGGGCTTGCTAACTATATTATTAAAATGAATGGTCAGGATAAGGGGGTTGCTATCGCGTTTGACTCAAGACATATGTCTCCTGAATTTGCTGATGAAGCAGCTTTATGTCTTAATGCTAACGGAATTAAGGCATACGTGTTTGATTCACTTAGACCTACACCTGAACTTTCTTTCGCAGTTCGTGAATTAAAGTGTATCGCAGGTATTAACGTAACAGCAAGTCATAACCCTGCTGAATATAATGGATACAAAGTATACTGGGAAGATGGTGCTCAGATTACACCACCTCACGATGTTAACATTATGGATGCAGTTCTTGCAATTACAGATTATGCTGATGTAAAGACAATGGATAAGGACGAAGCTGTTAAGGCTGGTCTGTATGTTCAGATTGGAAAAGATGTTGATGACAAATATATTGCAGCGTTAAAGAAACAGGTTAAACACCAGGATGCAATTGATGCTGTACAGAAAGATATTAAGATTGTTTACACACCACTTCATGGTACAGGAAACATCCCTGTTAGAAGAGTGTTAAAAGAATTAGGTTTTGAGAATGTTTATGTTGTAAAGGAACAGGAACTTCCTGATGGGGATTTCCCAACAGTAAGTTATCCTAACCCTGAATCGGAAGAAGCTTTTGAACTTGCTGTGAAATTAGGCAATGAAATCGGAGCTGATATTCTTCTTGCAACAGACCCTGATGCAGACAGACTTGGAGTTTATGTAAGAGGAAAAGAACCTGGTACATATCATGTTTTAACAGGAAATATGTCAGGATGCCTTCTTGCTGAATATGAAATCAGCCAGATGAAGGAAGCCGGAACATTACCTGAAGACGGTGCGTTAATTAAGACTATCGTTACAACTAACCTTGCTAACGATATTGCAAAATATTACAATGTTAACCTTATTGAAGTTCTTACAGGATTTAAGTATATTGGAGAACAGATTTTAGGATTCGAAACAACAGGTAAGGGTCATTATTGTTTCGGTTTTGAAGAAAGTTATGGTTGTCTTATTGGAACACATGCAAGAGATAAGGATGCTATCGTTGCAACTATGGCACTTTGTGAAGCTGTTGCATATTACAAGACTAAAGGTATGTCACTTTGGGATAAGATGACAGAAATGTATGAAAGATACGGATATTGGTTAGACGGAGTTCAGGCTATTACTCTTAAGGGTAAGGAAGGAATCGAAAAGATTCAGAATACAATTGAGAAGTTAAGACAGCAGGTTCCTACAGAAATCAATGGTTACAAAGTTCTTTCAGCAAGAGATTACAAGCTTAACACGATTAAGAATATGGAAACAGGTGAAGTTACAGAAACAGGACTTCCAAAGTCAAACGTTCTTTATTATGACTTAGAAGGTGGAGCTTGGGTTTGTGTACGTCCTTCAGGAACAGAACCAAAACTTAAATTCTACTACGGAGTTAAGGGTACAGATGCTAAGGATGCAGAAGTTAAAGAAAAGAATTAGGTCAGTATATGATTAATCTTGTAAATTCAATGTTATAAAAAAAAAAGATAAAATAAGAATAAAATACAAACACCATAATATATTTAAATAAAGATATATTATGGTGTTTTTTATGCAAAAAATAGATTATTGACAGGGGCACTTATATTATTTCTAATGATAATAGTTTCCTCCTGTGGAATAGAAAAATTAGCAGAAAAAGATAAAAGACATAGATTTTACCGTTGTGGCAGAAATCGAAATGCCTTTTAGAGGTAAAGCAAATTGTGGAAAAAAGAAAGGAACAGCCTTTTAAGGTTACATATTCTGATAATCAATATACATATATTATCATTGGATATGGAAGACAAAATCATCAGGGCTACAGCATTAAGGTCAACAACCTGTATGAAACAAAAAACGGCATATATATAAAAAACAGAATTTCAGGGACCAAAGGAGTATTCCAATTCTGAGAATGTAACATATCCATATATAGTAGTGAAAATCCAGCAGACAGACAAAAGCGTTATTTTCAGTGAATAACAACAGATAGTGGCGTATATAAGATTATTAAAAAAAGTATGATTTTTTATAGCATGATAATATAAGCAAATTAGGGTTAATTAAAAGGGGAGTTTAAATGAGATTAGAAAAGAAAAACATTCATATGAACAAAATTGTAAAAAGTGAAACAGTTATTTTTTTTGTTAGCAGAGAGGAACGAATTATGGATGCTGACAATGAGATTGAGAACATAATCAATCAGAAAGAAATAGTTACAACAGATGGCGTTGTTACAAGAGAAAATCAGATTACGGTAAACGGAACAATTAACTACAATATTCTGTATTATCCAAAGAACTCGGAAATGGTTTGTGGCGAGGAAAAGGAAATAAATTTTGAAGAAAATATAAAGTTAATGGGAATAAATTCAGAAGACAATGCTAATGTAACAATGGAAGTTTTGTCTTCATCAATAAAGCCTGTTGATGGGAAAAACTACATATACAAGATTCAGTTGAAAGCATACATTATAGTTGAAAAAATCGAGGATTTAGATATTGCAACTGCAATAGATACCGATTCTCAAGGAGAAAATTATGAAAATAATTTTGCAAAAAGAGAATTCAGGAAAAAACAATGTTGAAGATATAATGACGAAGAAGAGAAATATTGACAGCCTTGCTATTATGGCAGATAAAACGGATACTTTCAGGGTAAGTGAGCAGATTGCGGTTCCACATGGCAAACCTCCAATTGGGACAATTGTGTGGAGCAATATTAGAATAAAAAATCAAAATATTAAGACAATGGAAGGCAGTATAATTATAAACGGCCAGCTTAGTGTTTTTATTATTTATATACCTGAAATGGAAAATATGCCTGAGCAGTGGCTGGAGCAGACTATTGATTTTAACGGTCAGCTTGAAATGAGCGAGGCAACGGAAGATGTGGTATCTTATATTGAATTGTGGCTTAATAATGTAAACGTACAGCCGGAAATTAATCAGGATAATGAAATGAGAAACCTGTCCGTAAGTGCTTTGCTTAAATTAAATGTAAAACTGTACAAGGAAACAAGTATTAAGGTTATTGAGGATGTTTATAAGCCGGGGGGCTAACCTTGTGCCTATTATGGAGTCGAAAACTTACCAGAAACTTCTTGTAAAGAATGCTTCAAGAACAAAAAGAAGTGGTAAAAATGAAAATCGACAAAACAAAAGGTCAGCTATTGCAAATCTGCAACAGTCAGGCGGAAATAAAAATCGAAAATATTCTTGTAAGAGATAATAGTTTGAAAGCAATTGGAAAAATTAAAACTTGTATAATTTATATTTCTTCTGATGACAGACATCCAATATGCTGCCAGTGCAGAGAATCTAATTTTGAACACGGAATAGATGCGGAAGGCATTGAAGGAAATGATGAATATTTTCTTAATTGGAAGGTGGAGCAGGTTAACGCCAATATGCTTAATGCTGATGAAGTGGAAATAAAGGCTGTAATAGCCTTGGAAGCCATTGTTTTCAAAAAAGGTGGAGCAAAACTTTGTAACGGAAATCAATCAGGAGCCGGTTGATATGGAGGCTTTAAATAGTGCACCTGTTTTGAAAGGATACATTGTTCAAAAAAGAGATACTCTTTGGAAGCTGGCAAAGGAAAATTACACAACAATCGAAAAATAATGACAGTTAATAATCTGGAAAATGAAACAATCAAAAAAAGGCGACAGATTATTGATTATAAAATCTTGTCAGGCATAATGAAAAAAAAAGTATACTAGGGGAGAGTATATATAGTAAACTATATATAAAAAAAAATATATAGTCTGATTATAGATGATAAAAACATAATGAATCCATCGGAGGAATACAATGGAGAAAATAGAATTAAAGGCGTACGGTAAGATTAACCTTGGTCTTGATGTAATAAGAAAAAGACCGGACGGTTATCATGACCTTGATATGATAATGCAGATGGTTGATGTGTACGATGACATAGTAATTACAAAAAATAAAACAGGAAAGATAGAAGTAAAGACTGATACGGCGGTTTTGTCTAATGGCAAGGATAATCTTGCATATATGGCGGCAAAAATGTTAATGGATGAGTTTAAAATTAAAGACGGTGTTAATATATATATTAACAAGCGTATTCCAATTGCCGGGGAAATGGCAGGGGAAGCTCAGACTGCGCAACAACATTAATGGGAATTAACCAGCTTTTTTGAACTTGGTCTTTCAAAAGAAGAATTAATGGAAAGAGGAGTAAAACTTGGAGCAGATGTTCCTTATTGTGTTTTAGGTGGAACAGCCATAGCAAGAGGCATTGGAGAGGTTTTAACACCACTTCCTGCACCAGCTGACTGTCACGTAATTATAGCAAAACCACCTGTGTCAGTTTCAACAGCATATGTTTATGGACATATAAAACCTTTGGAAATAACTAAAAGACCGGATATTGAAGCCATGGCACAGTCTATTAAAGATGGTGATTTGAAGAAAATGGCGTCTTTAATTTACAATGTTATGGAAGATGTAACAGTAGGAGAATATCCAATTATAAGTGAGATTAAACAGGTGATGCTTGATAATGGAGCACTTAACTCAATAATGAGTGGAAGTGGTCCTACAGTTTTTGGATTATTTGATGATAAGGAAAAGGCACAGCAGTGTGTTAAGACTTTGGAGGAGAAAGGTCTTACACAGCAGCTATACCTTACAAAATTCCATAACGAATAGAGCTTATGACAAGCAGGTTATTAATTTTGACATAGGTTATTGAAAAATTTCAAATATTTAAATTTGAAATTATATTTTGTTACGGTGTGATACTGGGTATCAGACAGTGAATCACGTAATTTTTTCTTGGAATTGTCAGGTAGGACGCCTGTTGAAACGTCAACAAAACATAGTGGAGGATATAGGACACACCACCAGTTGTGTCCTTTTCCATTGCCGATTTTAATGGTGTATGAAGTATAGGTTCCCTTTAGGAAAAATCACGTCACCATATGTTTTTACGGGAAAATCGCTGAAACCGAAAGTTGAACTTACAGTGTAATCATATCCATTATCAGCTATGGCTTTTGTGGCAATTGATTTTATTGTTTTGTCATTATTAAGAATAAAGTCTTTTGCTTCATCAACGGTTTTAAAATCGCCGGTTTTTTCATATATGTAGTTAACAACGGATTCCTTGACACGCATTTTCAGAGCCTGGTCGCTTACAGAGTCACTGTTGGCAAGTATATGAAAACGAATGGCACTGTGAGACAGCACCGAAACAGTTGATTTGGTTTCAAGATTCAGAAAAATGTTCCAGGTTAAAATCCCGGTGGCAAATATGGCAATAACCATACAAAAAGATATTTGTTTTATATATTTCATGGTAATCTCCTTTTTAAGCTTGTTTTCATAGAAGATTATTGACAATAAAGGCATAAGTTATACAAACATATTGAATTATTTTCAGATAAAAGGTAAAATAAAACGAATAAATAAGTAGGTGTAAAGGTATGAATGATAAAAATGCAGCAATTGGAGTATTTGATTCAGGTGTTGGTGGATTAACAGTGGCACGTGAGATAATAAGACAGCTTCCGGAAGAGAGCATTACATATTTTGGTGATACGGCTAGAGTTCCATACGGTAGCAAGTCTAAGGATACGATTATACGTTACTCCAGACAGATTATTAGATTTTTGAAAACAAAGAACGTAAAGGCAATTGTGGTTGCGTGTAACACGGCAAGTGCTTTTGCCCTTGATACAATAGAGAAAGAAATAGACATTCCAATCATCGGTGTTGTAAAACCGGGAGCAAAGTCGGCAGTTGAAAGTACAAAGAACAAACGTATTGGAATTATTGGTACAGAAGGGACAATAAAAAGTGAGTTGTATACACAGTATATCCACAGCATTGATCCTGAAATTACGGTGGTGGGCAAGGCATGTCCATTGTTTGTTCCGTTGGTGGAAGAAGGAATGCTTCACGATTCCGTAACTGACGAGGTGGCTTCAAGATATTTGGAAAGTATGAAAGAAGAGAATATTGACAGTCTTATTCTTGGCTGTACACATTATCCGCTTTTAAGAAGCACAGTTGGAAAGATTATGGGACCTGAAGTTAATCTTGTTAATCCTGCATATGAAACGGCAATAAGTCTTGATGGACTTTTAAGACAGAATGGCATAAGAGCAGACAAAGATGCAAAGCCGGAATATGAATTTTATGTCAGCGATGCAGAAGAGAAGTTTAAAGAATTTGCCAATTCAATAATGCCTCTTCACATTGAAAAGATTAATCAGATTAATATCGAAGAGTATTAAACAGAATGGAGAATAAATGAATAATAATGTATTGATTAAAATCTCCGGTCTTCAGATGGTAGACGACACAGGTGATAACGTAGAATCAATGTCTGCCGGAAAGTATTATTTAAAAAAGGACAAACATTATGTTCTTTATGAAGATATGGATGACGAAAATGATGAAATAACAAAGAATACAATAAAGTTTAATAGTGAAACAGTAGAAGTCACAAGAAAAGGTCTTGTAACGGGCAAGCTTGTTTTTAAAAAGGGCAAAAACAATCAGTCCCTGTACAGCACACCTTTTGGCGATTTGCTGATGGAAGTTTATACGAAAGATATACTTCTTGAGGAAAAGGAAGACAACATTGACTTAAAGATAGACTATGAACTTTATGCCAATAACAGCAAAGTTTCAGACAGCATAATAAATATAAATATCCGTGAAACGGTATAGGAGTTGAGGAGTTGCATTAAGATGCGACTCCTTATTATTTGGTGCTGTTGTTAAAATAAATAGAGAGTACATCAAACGATGTACTCTCTAGCTTCACGCAGATATTACTTTCTGCCAAATCTCTTCTTTTTCTTAGGTGGTTCATAAATCGGACCACGGATTCTCTTAAATGAAGTAATGTAAAGACCACTTACTGTAGCTTTAATGTCCTGCTTAGGAAGAATCTGTTCGTAAACCTTAGGGTCAGCAATAAGATTCATAACTCTAGGACCTGCCTTTACTTTAACAATAGGAACCTTTGATATTCTTGCATATTTTGGAGACTGTTCCAAAACAATACTTGGAAGACCGGCTTCCTTAAGTTTCAATTTCTTTTTATCAATTACAAAAGCATTGATTGTCTGAGCGTTAGCTTCCATAGTTTTCTGCTGTTCAGCCTGTTTCTTCTCAGCCTTACGTCCAAAGAAATAAAGACCGATAAGAGCAGCAACAAGGACTACTAAAATCACAATCAAAACAATGCTCCAAGTAGCAAGTGCTAATACTGGTGTGTTTGTAATCATTGTGTACCTCCATATTAAATTATCATAATCTTGTGATATTTTATCATTTAATAAGTAATTTTACAATAGCTGTTAAAGCTGGTTACTTAATTTTTTTACCTGTTCATAGGCTTTTCCCGGTAAAAGCTTTTTTGTTCGGCACGGTCCATGTCTGTTGTGTAAATAGGTTTACCAAAGGAAACAATAACCTTACCTGATTTAATAAAAGGAAAATGATTTTCCAAAATATCGTTAGTTCCAGTAATGCCAACAGGAACTACAGGAGCTTTGGACTTAGTTGCTATTTTGAAACCGCCATCCTTAAATTCACCCATTTTCCCTGTTTTTGAACGTGTACCCTCAGGAAAAAGAAAAACGGAAATACCGGATTTAATCATATCAGCAGCTGAAAGTACAGCTTTAAGTCCGTTCCTTGGATCTTTTCTATCAAGAAAAATACAGTTAACAAAACGCATTATCCAACTTAAAAAGGAACTTTTTCAAGTTCTTTTTTCGCAATATATCCTGTAGGACTGATCATTAAAGGATATGTTACTACAATATCAAAAGAAACTGATGTGGTTGGCAACAAAAAAGACATGCCTGATTAGGAATGTTCTCTTTTCCGTTAACTTCTAATTTGACACCACTTAAAAATGAAATACATTTTAGACCAAATTGTACAAATTTAAGCGAAGAACGGTTTCGAAGGTCCATATTAAAATGTTGAATAATCCATTCAACTAGCATAACCGGCAGCGAAACTATAAAAAATATTATAAGAAATACTGCAACTAACAAAAGTCTTATCATATAAATTTACCATCCTTAATATAATAATGTATGGGACAAGCACTACATATGTAGATATGATTTGAAAATACAAACATAAATATGTATATTTAAACTTTTTCCCACAGATATATATAAAGTTATCATAAAACAAACAATAATTGAACTGATTGTTTGAAAAAAGCATGGCATATAAGTATAAAGAATAATAGAGATAATCTGAGAAACTAATTTATGAATGTCAGGGAGATAATCTGAGAAAATAATTTATGAATGTCAGGGAGATAATCTGAGAAAATAATTTATGAATGACAGAGATATAATCTGTGAAAACATAATCTTGAATGAAAAGTTGAAGTATACAGTTATTTTGTAATTGTAAAAAGTGTTAAAATAGCGGATAAAAATGTTTTTATTTATTGAATATACTATATGTTCGTGCTAACTAATATATAGCGAGTAGGAAAAAAGAGGAGGAATAATAATGAAGAGTTTAAAGAAAATAGCAGCAGTTGTATAACAGTAGGAATGACAGCTAACTGTTTTGCAGCAAGCTGGCAGAGTTACTTTGGTGTAAATGAAGCTTGGTTTGAAGGTGCAGAAGGAAAATTAAGTTCACAGTCAGCAACAGGTTGGACAGCAGATGAAGTTGGGGGGATGCTGGGTTAAAAAAGTTAAAAAAAGGTAAATCAGTATCATCTAAGTGTAAACGAAACGTCAAGGCTGCAGCAGATTCAGATACACTTACATTTGGTATCGGTGGTGAATTTGGTGATAGAAAGGGTATTGATAAAGATGCAACAAAGAGATATTCATATGCATCAGGTGGAGCTGCTTCATTAAACGATGGAGATCCTACATATTCAACAACAGTCAAGTGTACAGGATTCTCATTTGAAGCAAAGTCAGCAGCAAGCACAGGAACAAATAGCACAGACACAAACACAAACACAAATACAAATACAACAGGTTCTACAGGAACAACTAACAATAATACAACAAGCACAACAGTAGCAACTGGTGATTTCTCACCAATGGCATGTGGTGCAGCAGCAATCTTAGCAGGAGTTGCATTAGTAGTATTTGCAAGAAAAAGAGAAGCATAAAATATAAAAGCTTATTTAGAAAGCCGCATTCAGAAATGAATGCGGCTTTTGTTATATTAGGAAAAATTTAAACGATTTTATGAATCACTGAAAATAATTTTTTAAAAAAATGAAAAATCGTTTTTGTGCCGATTTTATAAAGAAAAATCAAGAATTTATGAGTACAAAAATGGGACTTAAAAACGATTTTAAAAGCACAATATAAAGTATAATGGGCAAAAAAACAACAAAATATAGCTATTGTGAATAACTTAACAAAAGCTCATTGTATAAAATAGTCAAAAAAATAGAAGGACTTAAGAAGGAAAATATTTTAAAATGTGAAAAGTATACAAGAAAAAAGAAATGAAAAATCGTTTTTAATTGTTGATTTGTACATATTGTTGTGCTAGAATAAGTTTTAAGGAAATCACTATGTGAATTCTAATGTAGGTGAAATGATTTTATCAAAATAGTAAGGAGGAAAAATATGATGAAAAAATTTGGCCGTAAAGCATTAGCTTTATCATTAACAGCCGTTCTTGGAGCATCAATGGTGCTTACAGGATGTGGCGGCAAATCTAAGAACGAAGGAAAGAAAGGTGAAGACTCAACAACAAAGATTGGTCTTACAACTGGTTTGGCTTCAGACACAACAGCAGATATTTCTATTATGACTTGGTCAGGTGATAGCAAATATTACGAAGATATCGGAAGCATGGATTTGTCAACAGACAAGCTTACATCACAGAATGTGGCTCAGGTTTATGCAGTAGCAAAACAGTTTAAGAAATTATATCCTAATATAAAGATTAATCTTTGGGCAAAGACTGGTGACCCTGATCAGCCAGGAACACCAAAGTGGGAACAGGAAATGACATCATTTAAGGCTAAATATGGTAAGTACCCTGATATCTGGGCATCAACTAGCGTAACAAATGACATTAAGAAAGGTCTTGCAGCAGACTTATCAGTATTCTCTGATGATGAAACATATAAGGCATACAATGAAAACCTTATGAGTAACCTTAACTACTACGGTTTCCAGGGTGGATTACCATCATTCTCAATCCCTTGGGGTATTTGGGTAAACAAAGCTTTAGCAGAAAGCAAGAACATTAACGTTCCTGATCCTGACTGGACAATTGATGAATATACAAGATTCTTCACAAAGTCAGACAACACAAGCTTCTGGGGTGACAAGAGCACACCTGTTAATATCATTAATATGGGAACAACAACAATTAATAAGCAGATTAAAGAAAAAGGTACAGTTGATCTTGACAGCGATGAAGTTAAGTCATTGTTAAGCTACATTCCAAAATGGGCTGCTTCAACAATCGACGTTGCTGAAGGTGCAGGAACACTTTCAAAAGATATTAAGATTGAAAGCAAGACTTACTCATGGTATTACTTCTGTAACAACAGATGTTTAACAAACATTACAGATCCTTGGTACTTAACAGCAGGTGCTGATGAATCAGCTAAGGAAAGCGAATCATACATTGATTCAAAGGATTGGGATATTTATCCATTCCCATCAACAGATTACTGTGGAAATACAATCAAGGTAGTTATGGATCCAATTTGTATTCACAACTATGCAGCTGATGACGGAAACAAAGAATGGAACGATGATGAAAAAGCAAAACTTAAAGCTACATATACATTCGCTACATACTGGACAGCAAGTACAGAAGCTAAGCAGGCTATCTTCGATCAGAAGTGGACTGACAACGGTGCTGAAAAAATCAGCAGCAGGAGATTCATTCCCTGTAGTAACTGGCGATACATACAAAAAGCAGATGGATATCTGGAACAACCTTCCGGCACATAAGACATACAAAGATAAAGAAGGCTGGAAAGAAATCTTAAAACTTTGGGAAAACAATGAATCATGGGATTACATTGACAAGTGCTGGACAAGTAAGATTACTGAAAAGGGTGAAACAACAGATGTTCTTTATGAATGGAACAATATGTGGAATGAAGAAGTTGCAGGTGCTTGGATGACTGATAAGGACTGGGGAGACAAAGTTAAAGCCAGATTATCAGATTGGAACACAACAATCAACAAACGTATCGAAACAGCTACAAAACAGTTACAGGATAAGTTAGTTGAAAACTACAACTTTGATAAGTCAAAATTCACATCTGACAACAAATAAGATTGAAAATGACTGATTAAATCAAATAATAATTGCGGAACTGCAAAAAAGCAGTTCCGCTTTTATAACAAATAGAAAGGACAACAATGAAAAAGAAGATTATCGCAATTGTAATTGGAATACTATGTGTCATTGTTGCAGCTATAGGTCTTTTCCAGTTTGCATTCAAAACAAAAGCAACTTATGTAAAAGATGTAGATAGTGATAAGTTTAATAAAGCATATGATTTATTGGCAAATGCATATCTTGAGGATGGCGAAGAAGCTGACGTATATTATACAGACTTTATAAAAAAAAGAATACTGAAGCCGGAGAAGGGGAGCATAAGGCTACGTTAACTAACGGAGTGGATTCGGTTAAGTATTATGAAGAAAACAACAATGAAGACAACCAACTACCAGAGGATGTAAAAACATACTCTGATAAAATGATTGAATTAGAATATCAGAAATCAGCTAACTATAAAGTAAATGTAGAAAAAGCAGGATTATATACATTAAATGTAGATTATATTTCTGTTGGTGATTCGCTTTCAGATTATACTGTTAGCGCAAAAGTTAATGGAAAACATCAGTATTCAGAAACTAATACTATAGCATTACCAATTCATTGGACAGATGTTGACCAGGACAAATATATCGGAAGTGATGATCAGAAAGAATTTCCAAAAGACAGCTATGGAGATGAAATGGCTCCTAGCCAGTCAAGAATTCAGAAATGGGTTAATACAAATATTTACAATAATACTTACGTATCAAGCAAACCACTTACTTTCTATTTAAAAGAGGGTGAAAACACAATTTCGCTTGAAAATGTATCTTCAGGAGGATTGGCTTTAGGCAAGCTGACAGTAAAGGCAGCGACGGATGATACAATTTCATATGAAGAATATGCTGCACAGCATAGTGATGCAGAATTAGTAACAGACAAGGAAGAAGCATTACAGATTGATGCTGTTTATTATTCAGAAAAGAATTCTACAGATGCAATATATGGCACAAAGGTCACAACAGCACTTACAAGATTCAACATAGATACAGAAAAACTAAATACTTTGCACTGGAGTGCAGCAGGTAATGAAGTTACATATACATTCAAAGTAAAGAAGTCAGGAAATTACAACTTAGCTTTCCACTATAATAATGGAAAGAAAGAATTCGATACTTTTGAAACAATTAAGATTGACGGTCAGGTTCCATTTAAGGAAATGTATAATTATAAGTTTAATCCGGTTTCATCAGGATATGCTAATGAAACACTTAAGGATTCAAATGGAAACAACTACAATTTCTATTTTGAAGAAGGAACTCACACAATCACAATCAAGCAGGAAAATTTCCAAAATATTTAAATGCTTATGAAACAGTAATTCAGCATATCAGATATTTACTTCAGGATTATTCAGAAGGTGGAAACAGTGGTGCAGTTTTAGCTTACTTAGATGAAGCAGAACAGTTTATCAAGAATATGAAGAAGTATCCGGATGACATTGCTCTTCATACAGCAGACTTAACAGGTGCAGAAAACTCAATCCTCGTTTCATTAAGCAACTTCACAACAGAAGTAACATCAAATGATTTTACACTTGATAGAATTTATGTGTACGGAGACAAGAGTGAATTAGAAAGTCCTAATGCATCATGGGCAAGCTCATTATGGACGTCAATTAGAACTTTAACCAATACATTTACATCTTCAAAATACTCAACAGGTGTATCTGACAAAGATAAGGACACAATTACTATCTGGGTTAACAGAGCTATTACTCACGTAGATTTATTACAGAAGATGGCTGATACAGAATTTGTTCCTTATTATAAAGAAAAAACAGGAAAAGATATTAAAGTTCAGGTAGCAACAATGCCTGATGTAAACAAGTTGACATTGGCAATTGCGGCAGATGAAACACCGGACATTGCTTTAGGACTTGCTTCATATGTACCATTTGATTTGTCAAGCCGTGGTGCTTTATATGATTTATCACAGTTTGATGATTTCTGGACAGTAGCAAGAAGATTCCCGACAGGATCATTTGTTTCATATGTATATAATGAAGGAATGTACGCAATTCCTGAAACAACAGACTTTAATGCAGTTGTTTACAGAACAGATATCTTTTGATCAGTTAGGGACTTAAATGCCCTTCAACATGGAATGAATTGATAGACATTCTTCCAACTCTCCAGAGATATGGTAAGAACTTCTATCATAATATTTCAGCAGGTGTTTCAGGATACAAATGGTTCTACCAGACATCACCAATGATGCTTCAGAATAATGGAGAACTTTATACACAGGATGAAAATGGTCTTGTAACAACAGGTATTGATTCAAAGAACGCAGTTAAAGGACTTCAGCTTTTAGGAGATTTGTTTACAAAATACTCTCTTGATACATCAGTACAGAACTTCTTTAACTCATTTAGATACTCAACATTACCAATTGGTATTGTAGGTATGGAAGATTATACATTAATTAAGAATGGTGCTCAGGAATTGGACGGTAAGTGGAAACTTGCCGAATATCTTGGAACAGAACAGGAAGATGGAACAATTAACAGAAAGTTTGTTGCCAACGGAACAGGTGGAGTTATCTTTAAGAATTCTGAAAAGAAGGAAGCTTCATGGGAATTCCTTAAATGGTGGACAAGCAAAGATGTTCAGACAGAATACACATACACATTACGTTCAACATACGGTAAGACATATTTCTGGTTATCAGCCAATATGGCAGCTCTTCACAACAATCCAATGGCTGAAGCTGACAAGCAGGTTGTATTAAAACAGATTAATCAGGTAACTGATGTAACAAGAACTCCTGGTCAGTACTTACTTGAAAGAACAATTTCTAATATTTGGACATCGATGGTATTCGACGGTACATCAGCACAGGTAGCAGTTGATGAGGCAAAGAACGATGTTAACAAAGAAATTGTAAGAAAGATGAAAGAATTAGGATTTTACGATGAAAATGGAAAACTTATAAAAGATTTCAAACTTCGTGGATATGATTGGATTAAACAGAATCAGGATAATGCAAAAAGCAGATAAAGGAGAGGAGGTAACACAGAGTGGAAGCAACTAAAGACATTGCAACAAAACCGGCTAAGCCGGCAAAGATAAAGAGCAATAAAAAAGTTTACAGAAACTGAAGGTTTTCATGCTTTTGTTCTGTTCCTTCCTTACGGATTATTGTTTTTTACATTTATCTTATTACCTATTATTATTGCAATCGGATTATCATTTACATATTTTGATGTAATTAATACTCCAACTTTTGCAGGACTTAACAACTACATCACTTTGATTACAGGCGATGAGGTATTTATGAAATATGTATTACCTAACACTGTGCTTTACGCTATCGTAGTCGGTGTTGGTGGATACGCATTATCATTCCTTATGGCATGGATTCTTGCTCAGGTAACACCTAGAGCAAGAACACTATATGCGTTAGCAATGTACACACCTTCAATGGTAGGTCAGTTAATGATTCAGGTTATTTGGAAGACAATCTTCTCAGGTGACCAGACAGGTTTGGCAAACGCATATTTACAGAAACTGGGATTAATAAATCAGCCTATTCAGTGGTTGATATCATCTGATTACTTTATGCAGATTATGATTTTTATATCGTTGTGGTCATCAATGGGTATTGGTTTCTTATCAATGCTTTCAGGTATTATGAACATCGACCAGGAATTATACGAAGCAGCTTATGTGGATGGTATTAAAAATAGAGCCCAGGAAATTATTTATATTACAGTTCCTTCAATGAAGCCACAGATGTTGTTCGGTGCGGTTATGTCTATTGTAAACGCATTTAACATGGGTTGGATTGGTGTAACATTGGCAGGAGCAAACCCTACACCGGATTATGCAGGTCAGTTAATTGCTAACCACATTGATGATTATGCCTACGTTAGATACGAAATGGGATATGCATCAGCGGTATCAGTTGCATTGCTTTGCTTAGTTTGGATTTGTAGTAAAGTAGCAAACAAGTTATTTACAGAAAAAGATGAATATTAGAAAGGAGGATACATAAATGGCAAATTTTCAAGGTAACAGAATTAACCCAACAAGATTTTCAAGCGGCCAGATTAAGTTTCATATTATAGCATTTCCGCTTTCTATATTTATGATCCTTCCGGTAGTATTCCTTTATTGGAAACGCTTTTAAACCACTTGGTGAGTTGTTTAAATTTCCACCAACTATTTTTTTGTACACAATCCAACATTGGACAACTTTAAGAATCTTATGAACTTAGCAGGTTCTACAGGTATTCCAATGTCAAGATACTTTTGAACTCAATGATAGTTACTGTGCTTACAGTAGTTCTTAACTTATTGATTACAATAATGGCAGCATATGTATTCTCAAAAAAGAAATTTAAGATTAAAAGGTGCTTTATGGGAAATCAACCAGATGGCTCTTATGTTCGTAGCCACAGCGGTTTCAATCCCAAGATACTTAATTATAGTAAAAATTGGTGCATACAATACATGGTTTGCACATATCCTTCCACTTATTGCCATGCCTGTAGGTTTATTCCTGGTTAAGCAGTTCGTAGACGGAATACCGGATGCCCTTATTGAAGCAGCGGTAGTTGACGGAGCAGGAGATGCAACAATCTTAAGAAAGATTATCATCCCATTAACAAAACCGGCTCTTGCAACATCAGTCGTTTTAACATTCCAGCAGGTATGGAGCAACGTGGAAACATCAAACAACTATATTACTAACGAAGCATTAAGAACATTGACATATTATGTAAACTCTATTGGCACAAACAATGCAGTGGCAGCATCAGGTATGGTTGCGGCAGCCAACTTGATTATGTTTATACCTAACCTGATTATTTTCATCTGCATGCAGTCAAAGGTTATGAACACAATGGCAAGTTCAGGTATCAAGTAAGGAGAAGGGCACATGAAAAAAATTATTGAAAAAATCATTAGTGCTGTTCCTGGCACTGATATTTGTAGTGATGTCTGTTCTTCCTGTAGCAGCTTCTCAGGCAACAAGTTATTCATATACACTTGATGATGAAGGGAGTTAGTTAGAACACAGGATGCTTACTTACCAGACAGAACTATAACAAACCTCGGATTATCCGATCCGAAGATATGATTATAGATGATGAAAATAATGCATATATCGTTGACACAGGTAATGCAAGAGTTCTCGTTTATAATTTGGATGATGAAAAAGTAGTAACTCAGATTGATAAAGATACTGTTGGCTCAAAAGATTTTGAAGGTTTTAACTCACCTAAGGGAATTTTTCTTACAAAAAGTGGTGAAGTTTATATAGCTGATACAGGAGCTAAGACAGTATTCAGATTCAAGAAAGTTAACGAGACAAAATATGAATTTGTAAGACGTTATGACAGACCAACAGCACCAATCTTCGCAGATACAAACTACGAACCAAGTAAGGTAGCAGTTGATAGTGGTAACAATCTTTACATAGTTTCAGAAGGTGTTTACGCAGGTATTATTCAGCTTGCTAACTCAGGTGATTTTTTAGGATATTTCGCATCAAATAAATCTAAACTTACACCACAGCAGGTTTTCCTTAAAATTATTTATACAAAGGAACAGGAGAAAAACTCAACTTTGTTAAATACTTTACCATCAACATTCTCAAACGTTTTTGTTGATGCAGAAGGAACAGCTTATTCAACATGTATGGGTAAGGGAACGGACCTTTTAAAGAAACATAGTACAAATGGAACAAACTTATTTAAAAAATGTTATTGCTTCATCGGGTGCATTTACAGATGTAACAGCAGATTCAAATGGAATTATTTATGCATCTGACTCAAAGGGATATATATATGTATATACAAGAGACGGAGAGTTGATTTTCAGCCTTGGTGAAAAGGCAGGTAACAATGACGTGTCAGGTTTGTTCTCATCACTTACAACAATTGCTGTTGATAACAATGGAAACATTTGGACAGCAGATGGTAAGAAGGGATTTATCCAGTCGTTTACACCAACAGAATACGCAACAACAATTTATAAAGCATTACAGGAATATGAAAACGGTGATTACACAGATGCTCTTAAAGATTGGAATTACGTATTAAGATTAAACCAGATGTCAGTTTTGGCACATAACGGTGTTGCAAAAAGCTTATTATAATGATGAAGAATATGATAAGGCAATGGAACATTTTGAAATTGCCGGAAACAGAAGTGGTTATTCAGATGCTTTCTGGGAAGTTAGAAATAAAGGCATCCAGAAGGACCTGGGAGCTGTATTAACAGTTGTAATTATCTTAATTGTTTTGAGTATAGTTATTAAACTTGTTGATAAGAAGAAAGTTTAAGAACTAAGAGAAAACAGTTTGGAACTAAACTAAAAGAACTTCCTGTAATTGGAGAAATCGGTTATGCATTTAAGTGTGCTAAACATCCAATTGACAGATATTATGATATAAGAGTTGGAAAGAACGGTTCAATGATTGCAGCAACAATTATTTATGTAGCATTCTTTGCAGTATATATGATTTATCAGACAGGAAAAGGATTTATTTATCAGTATACAAGCGTTGAAGATATGGATATGGGAGCCGTAGTAGTTGGTTTCTTTGCTATCTTAATTCTCTTCATCGTATGTAACTTCCTTGTTACATCAATTACAGATGGTGACGGAACATTAAAGCAGGTATATATTATTCCTGCATATGGTATTATGCCATTAATGATTTGCATGATTGTTACAACAATTATGTCATACCAACAACAGTTCATGACTATGACTTTAAACAGACAGTAGTCAGCCTTATTATTACAGCAGTATTTATGTTAATTGCGGCTATAGTTGTTCTTGTAGTAATTATTATGTGGGAACAGTTATACGACTTCTTAATCACAGTAGGAAAGGAGATAATAAGAAATGTTACAGGCAGCTAAAAAGAATAAATTTAAAGCAACAGCAATCATTGTATGTCTCTTATGTGTCCTTTCACTTTGTGTAGCAGTTGGCGCTGCATTCATTAACACTAACAGAGATACAAGACCTGTACCTGATGTTGCAAAATCTTCATTAAAGTATTCAAATGCTTACGAAAGAATTATGCACAATAGGAGATTACAAATATCTTTTCTATGAAGACAGAGATATCTTAGCAATCGAAAATACAAAAACAGGATATGTTTGGAAAACAGGCGTAGACGTTCCTTTCTTAAATGAAGCATGGGAAGCAAGAGATATTATTACAGATGCTAAGGAAAGCGGTGATAATACAGAACTTAAAGACTATGCTAAAGAAAAGAATATGACAATAGCAGAAGTAAAAAGAAATGGCAAACTGTGTTGATTCATCATTTAACAGTAGCCAGTATACAGCCTTTGCCAATTCTCTTGTAACAGTTGAATATTTTGAAGGCTCAGGAGATTCAATGACAACACAGAGAGCATCATCAGCACCGGAAAAGAAGAGCCAGGGCGAATCACAGCTTACTAAGGGAAGCAGTGAAAACGAATGGGTTTTTGGATTGTAAGTTTAACATTGATGATGAAGAATTAGGCGTTAAAGTTCATATGACTTTAGGCGAAAATGGAAAGGTTAACTTTAAAGTTCCTTATGAAGAAATTACAGGTTGTATTAGCAAGATTAAATGTATCGAAATTGCTCCTTTCTTAGGAACAAGCGGTGGTATTCTTAAATACTATGATAAAGATGCAGATGATTTTGTTAAGACAGAAGTGAAAGAACTTACACCTGGTTATGTTTTTAGTTCCAGACGGAAGCGGAAGCTTAATCAGATTTAATGAAAACAAGACAAAGTTTAGTGAATACAATAGTAAGGTTTATGGAACAGATCCATCAAC